>Ga0126342_10000514_pt1 | contig 43050 bp, 38 predicted proteins | sample Cyp1metagenome_FD_92528 | JGI IMG/M metagenome (GOLD analysis project Ga0126342, IMG submission 92528) | Coral microbial communities from Lord Howe Island, Old Settlement Bay, Australia - Cyphastrea 1 metagenome | ecosystem: Host-associated > Invertebrates > Cnidaria > Coral ...
CCCGGCACGGTGGGCAGGCGTGGCAGGCGTGGTGGGGTCGCAGGGGTGGCAGGCGTGGCAGGCGTGGCAGGCGTGGCAGGCGTGGGAGGCGTGGCAGGCGTGGCAGGCGTGGCAGGCGTGGCAGGCGTGGCAGGCGTGGCTCTTGGTGGCATCCACCTGAGCCATGTTTGGGCATATGTTAAACGAGCAACCGACTGCCTGTCAGGTCTGTGCAAGTCATGTTTAAGGTGCCGGGCGTCTGAGAGGCTCGCGACTGTCATTTTTTGCATTCTACTATGAAAAAACATTGTGTGGGGGTGTGGGGTCGGGTGGGGGGTGGGATAATCACGTCATTTGCACTTCCACACATATGTGATGCAATAGATCTGTACGCTCTCTTGCATTTCATTCACATCCACACATACGTCATGCTACGCTTCTGTGAATTCTTTTGCGCTTCCACATATACGTCATGCTACGCTGTAGGTACTTTTGCACTTCCACACATGCGACATGCTACGCTGTAGGTACTCTTGCACTTCCACGCATGTGTCATGCTACGCTGCTGTAGATTCTCTTGCACTTCCACACATACGTCATGCTACGCTGTAGGTACTCTTGCACTTCTACACATGCAACATGCTACGCTGTAAATTCTCTTGCGCTTCCACACATACGCCATGCCACGCTGTAGGTTCTCTTGCACTTCTACACATGCATCATGCTATGCTGTACATTCTCTTGCGCTTCCACACATACGTCATGCCACGCTGTAGGTTCTCTTGCACTTCTACACATGCGTCATGCTACGCTGCAGGTTCTCTTGCACTTCTACACATGCGTCATTCTACGCTGTAGATTCTCTTGCCCTTCCACACATACGTCATGCTACGCTGTAGGTACTCTTGCACTTCTACACATGCATCATGCTACGCTGGTGTATGTTCTCACTGTATGATGATGATAATGATGATATAATGATAATAATGGTAATAATGATAATAATGGTAGTAATGATAATAATGATAAGAATGATAATAATGATAACAATGCTAATAATGATAAAAATAATGATGACGATGTTGTTGATATTGCTGACGATGCTAAAGTTTCGTTTTTGAGCCTTTTCAATTCCCTCCTAGAATATGTTTGAAAAGTGACGACAGTCGCGAGCCTCTCAGATGCCCGGCACCATGTTTAAGCATGCCTTACTTCTGGGCATGTTTTACAGACAATTCGCAATGGTTGGTGTGCTCGCCGCAAAAAGCACGGCAGGACTTTTGATGGGCGCTCTACTGAAGCGGCTACACGCAGGTGATCTTTGCAAGCCCCATGTTTAGGCATGTGTTACTTGCGAGCAACTGACTGCCTGTCAGATCTGTGCAAGCCATGTTGAAGCATGTCGTACTTCTGGGCATGTTGAAACCTGTCCTTGTCTCAGTCAAGGTATGTTCATAACATCCCCTGCAAAACATTAAAGATACACCATATTATTCTACGAGTCTTTTGTGCAATGCTGTCGTCTTCGATTCCCGTGAAACTGCCTTGAAACTGTGTATCTTGTAGCTGAGATGCCAATGTTTTTCGATGCGCATAACATGTTGAACCCATCTTATCTCACTTGCATGCATATCTTTGCCTGTCAATGCATATCAGTGCATTCACACTTGCTTTGCAGCCAGGTGCCTAGTCTTCGTTTTGTCCGTGCTAGCTTTGACTCAACGTGGAAAGAAATACATGCATGGCAGCGGTGGTGCCTTTGACCCAACGTGGGAAGAAGCACTTGCATCTCTGGGTTTCACGCGACTGCGCCTGTGTCCCCCGTGCTTTGGTTTAGCACACATCTCTGTTCCGTTTCATGTCTTGCTATGTGCTCCTGTGCCAAGCAGCAGGACATATTGTCATTGTCGCCTGTCACCTCGTCGGCCGGTGGTGCGGGATGACGCGGACTTGTGCGCTTGGGGCCGACGCTTGGTTCATAACCGAGTATGACAGCAAGGTGATGGGCTAATGCGCCTTGCTGGGCACACATGGAGGCATTGGCCGGTCAGTTCGCGTCCTTGTGATTGCCGAATGTCCCGCCCTGCTCTCAACCGCGTCGCTTGGGAGGCCGACTTTGACCCAATGTGGGAAGAAGCACGCCGGCTTTCTCACAGACAACTTTTTCAAAAGCAACTCTTCCACCTACAACTTTGTCACACACACACCTCTTTCACACACAACTCTTTCACACTCATACGCAACTCTTTCACATACAACCTTTCTGAAATTATCGATCCTCCACCATTTCCTTTGTCTTTCCTCCCTTGTCCGTACCGCTTGAAACCGTTTCTGATTATTGGAATGAGTTGTCTTGTGGAGTTATCCGGTCGTTGATTTTTTTGCTGCTTGCTTCACGCCCATCACCCACGGGTAGCCGAGCGCCAAACGATGCATCTGACTGTTGGAGTTACACAGGGTGAACCCAAGTAAAGAGAATGGGGAGATCTTGTGAAAAAAGCCCCTTCCAACGCGTGAGTGAGAGTACCAAACCAACATAAACCAACAGGCCCCTTCAGAGATGGGGTTACCCGGTTTCAAGAATTTTAAAGAGCCAAAGAATCAAGCAGGTTTCCCTAAGCCAAAAGGTTTAAAAGGGGTGCAAGGATTGCGTTGAGACCGCGAACTTTGAGAGCTCGCGTGAAAAGTGACCGGAATGCGCAGACAGCAGGATGAAGTGTGGGATATTTGGGACCAGCAAAGCTGGACCCAGGAAACATTCCACAGACATCAAAATATAAAATGGCCCCAGGAACTTGAGGACCATTGTCCGTAGTAGCAAGCTGGATCCCACCTATTTGGATGAACTGCACAATTTCTGTTGCATCAATCATGGGTAATTACCAATCTCCCCTTCCTTCGGAGTGTTTCAACTTCAAGAGGTCCAAGCTACAAGATAGGAACCCTAGCAGTGAAATATTGTTCTGCAAAATGCGAAGAATGATCCCATAGTTTCCCAAGAATAGAAGGATAGAAACTACGCCCGTTTAGAAGTTGGGAAATCGCGAGTCTTTCAAGACCACCCCTGGTTTCCTATCTCCAGCACAAGTTGTCGCAACTCAAAAATTGGTTAGTGTCAATCTGGTGATCAAGATCAAACACATGGTCAACATCCCATTGAATCACCATTAAATCACCATTAAATCCAATGAACCCCTGAAGGTGTTTCGAAAAAGTTCCATTGGTAGCGCTGCAATCTTGAACCTGCTAAAGACATGTGTGGCATGGAGTTTGTGTAGCACGTCAAGAAACACCAAAAAAAAAAAATGATCCAATACTAAACCAGGGGTTCTGGGGGGGGACGGATTAGTCAACCATTCAACCCAAACTACTCGGCCCATCAAGCGCTGCTCCCAGCAGGCAACCAGCTGACAATTACATTAGGTGTAAGAATATGGAAGGTTATTGCAACATAGGTTCCCCGTTATTAATGTTTATTAACGTTTATTAGCGTTATGCAGTGCAGTACCAAGACTCTGCGACCCTATAACATGCCATGTTTGCTGCAGCAAATTGGAAAAAACCATAGTCCCTTATAGGGTGGAATGAAAATCATGTACCACAGCTTCTGTGGCCAGAAATAGCAAGTTGTTTTTTCCTTCCGCTTTCAAGGCTGCTTGTCGGCTCTACAACAACGAATCCGCACCTGCCAACAACGAGGCCAGGCCTCCAGCAGGCTTAGATTCAGTGTTATCTGTCTTTGGCTTGGATCCATCGGGCTGGTCACCCTGGTCCAGCGCTTTGACTTTGTCACGGCCGAAATCTTTGATCTCGGTTCTTTCTGGACCTTCGAGCAATTTGACACGGATTTTCTTGGAAAGCACAGCCACCACTTCTCCCAATTTGTCATGGTAACAATCCTTCCGTTTGGCAGCAATGGTTCGCACCTTGTCACCCACTTTAAGCACTGGCTCATCCTTGTCACTTGGCGGGGATGATTCGAGGGGCTTCTCATCGTGCGGCGGCTTTGAATTGCCATCGCCAAGCTCCTTTGTTTTCTTTTCCGGTTCTTTCTTGCGGATCTCCTGGGACAACTCATCTGCCAACTTGTGACAAGGGTTGCTGCTGCGATCAACCTTGGGATGCGCGCATTTCACAATGGCACGCACCAAATCATCACTGAACTCATCTTTGATTCCCGCAGAATCAACTGAAAACTCGAACTTTGCAATGCCCAGCTTGAAGGATAGAAGCTCTGATGTCATGGCCCACACAAAGGCTTTACTCGGTTCACTCTCTGCAAAGCGTAGCATGGATACCAAGCTGCCGAAGATGGACTTCAGCAATCCAGTAGGCATGAGAGCCATGGGTTCTTCCAACTCCAGGAGAACTTTGTAGCTCTTGACAATATTCTCCACCGCCATCTCCTTCAGGTAGATATTGGCGTCAAAGATGTCTTTCAGCAGGAGGCACTGGTGTTCCGGCAACCAATCCTGACGCAGGCAAAAAATGAGAAAATCTATATCAGATTATTCGCATTTACGAATCATTAAACCCACATATATTTAGACAATTGCGCGTCCTGTAGCCACGCAAAATGTTTCTCAGGGTTCCCCAGAAGAAATTTGAGCTGCTCGGTTTCATTGGGCAAAGAACCTAAGATAGCTTTTGCAAACAGCAGCTCGTCGTGCTCGGGCTTCTGGGTCAACAATTTCACAACGGCCTTCAACCTTTGCGGACCAGAGCTTTGGCGGTCAGCCTTGATACTCTCTAAGTGGGCTTCGAAAATGTTTCCCATGAATGCTCCGTACAGCTTGCTCTCCACCAAGCGGGTACGGGCTGCCACAGGCAAGAAATCCACTTCCAAGGCCACATCCTTACTCGAATCAAAGCGAGACATGGCTAGAATGGCATCGGCCAGGCCCTGAGTAGGAAAGAGCTTTCCGCAAGAACTTCGAAGCTCTGCAAAGGATTCACCGAAGGCTACCAAGTCTTTCTTCTCCAAGGCAACTTGCAACAACATGTTCGAGACATATTTTGGGTAGATGGCAAATTTTTCAATGGTCTCAGCAGTAGCACCCTCATTGTCCTTCTTCTGCATGTACCGAATGAAGGTCTTCAGCCAATAGAGCACAGTCGGCTGATTCCTGGGAAATCAGACACAAATAATCAAACTAGCACAAGCAAACACAGATTAAAAACTTAAATTTGTTACGTCATCACCTAGGTACGGATCTTCGCTAGAAATTTTGTTCTTCTCAAACGCCGCCGTTGTGGACGCACAGATGAGATCCACCTCATCCTCATGAGAGTTCGTCTTCTGCAACTTCCGGGCTGTTGCAGCCGTTGCGGCAGGCAACGACTCGGAGCCGGGACTCTGCGCCGCTGGCACTGAAACTACAGCAGCGACAGCGACAGCGCCTGCTCATGTTAGCGCAACATATATGGATAAATAAATAAATAAATATATATATATATATACCTGTGTATACAGACAGAGCTTGTAAATAAATATATTTTGAAATAGACAATTTCACGGCAAATTCACTCACTTTGAATATATACCTTTCGTATTCTTATTTTACGTATCGTGAGCAACATGTTTCTGGAAATATGTAGAAATCTCTTTAGCAATCCAATATAATTACACTAACTATCTTTATTTGCTAATCTATCCATATTGATATCTGTAGGATCTTAGAAATTAATTTTCACAGCCTAGACAGGCTCACCGTGCAAGGCCCTGCCGCGCAAAGCCACCATTCGGAAAAAGCCCCAACACTAGCATGCAAGGCGCAAAGCCGGGTGACCGCCCAAGATCCAAGAAACAAGACGCTACACAGCTGTGACCCACAGCACTCAAGGCACAAAGCCGGGAGAAGCCCAGCATCCAAGAAACAAGCGGGGAAGACCCAGCATCCAAGGCACAAAGCTGGGACAAGCCCAGCATCCAAGGAACAAGAGCCGGGACAAGCCCAGCATCCAAGGCACAAGAGCCGGGAACGACCCAGCATCCAAGGGACAAGAAGCCGGGACAAGACCCAGCAAAGCCGGGAACGACCCAGCATCCAAGGAACAAGAGCCGGGAACGGCCCAGCATCCAAGGGACAAGAAGCCGGGACAAGACCCAGCATCCAAGGCACAAAGCCGGGACAAGCCCAGCATCCAAGAGACGAGAAGCCGGGACAAGACCCAGCATCCAAGGCACATGCGGCTATATTCACTGCAATAGTTGTCAGGCGCAGACACAAAGCAGCTGTACGCAAGTCCCGACCTGTGTCCGGATGATTGTAAAAATCTTGGAACAATTGGATTCTTTTCTGGTTCTGCGCCTGCGGTCGCACGGTGTGGGTGGTGAAAATAGAAGCAGGCACACGCAAAAGTTTCATCAAGGTAAGCCGGCAAACACAAGAAGCAAAAAGCCAAAATCTGGTGACCTGTGGCTTGTCTTCATGTCTTAAAAACAGACGATACATCAGCTGGAACACCTCACCACGAAAATGCAAGCAATCCATCGGGAATTGTTGCTCTGTAAATATGTGTTTCCATTCAAAGATGCTATTGTTGAGAAGACGGCGTAGATCCGGTGGAATGACCTCTGAGCCATATAAACAGAAAAATGCACCATCAGGCCTTGCTTCCGGCTCCAGAATGTCTCCCTGTGTACACGACGCAGCATCTATCCTTTCCACAAGCCAGCTTCTCAGGTTTGCAGCATATTCTTCGCAATATTGCGGAATCAAATATTTGAACAAACGGCTGACCGTAGCGCATATGGCATTGCCTCGAATAGGATTTTGCTGCGCTCCTCCACAAATTGCAGCCACTGTGACAAGATTTGCCCTGTGCGCTGCGCACCGAATACAAATAAGTCGGTACACCATGTCCTTGGAATATTGGCAGCAATGCAGAAACCAGTGAAGCACTGACCGGCTTGCAGCAATGTTGCTTGGTATCGAATCTCCAGTCAAAATGTGAAAAATTTTGGGCACAGGTTTGCCGGAGGGAACTTCGCGAACAACCTGCGTCAAGATACTCTGCATCATTTCGATGCAAGCCGTTGCCAGAGAGGGCGCATCTTTTCGACGTAATGGCTGCAGCTCACTCCACCAAGGCATGCTGAAACCCCCAAAAGAAATATTCATAGTGTGGTTTTCGATGTGGCTGGACCGAGCACGCGATAGTTTCAAGGCACCAATTGGCATGATTACGGATTCGGAGCTTCGCAAGGTAGGCTCATATGATCTCATCTTGCAATCTGCTCCGTCGTGTGTGTGAGTTAAAAATATTTTGCACTGCTGATCTCCAATATCGTTCTGATGACCAGCAAACCTCGTTGCCAATTTCTGCGCTTGCATGGTTTTCAGTATCTCACAAAAGGCATCCCGGACAGAAGTCACTGAGGTGTGGCTCAATGTCTCTGCGTCGCTGCCCAAATTCCATTCAGATAGAAGTGACGATAGCTGCCTAGCCGGTATAATTGGATCAGCCAGAAAAGTTCTCACTTTCCATGTGTTGGCAATACGTAAACCTTGTTTCGCAGCAGCGCTCTCTTTCGCCTGCAACTTCAGTTTTCGAATCACTCTGTTGCGATATTTCAATTTATCCACCAATTGTTTCTGACTAGCTCGCGGCTTTGTCTCTGGCGGCCTGCGGCCAGTAGCCGCAACATCATAATTGGATTCCAAAAGAACCTTAAAAGCAGATCCTTGCTCCAACATGTCTGCCGGCATTGCCGGATTCGATAAAATTTTGGCCAGCTCTGCATGTAATCTGGAAATCTCCAGACTGGTCATCGTAAAAATCAAAATAAATCATATCCTCGAAATCGTCCATTTGAACCAAAATCTCCAAACACATCAAGGTGTTGCAACAGAACAAGCTCCAGAAAGAATTCCAAATCGATCGTGCAAATTTCACTGCGAACCGCTAGCTCAGAACAAAAAGGTTGGTCTCAAAGAATTACTTTACTTCGTATGATCCCCACCATGACATTTATACATTTTATTACTAGCAAATCTTCTGGCATTCTATCTGACATATCTTCTGGCATTCTATTTGACATTCTATCTGGCATATCTGCTGGCATTCTATCTGGCCGTTGAGGTCCAGCGGTGCGCACTGAGCTCGGAAGGTCCCAGGTTGAGGTCCAGGGGTGCGCACTGAGCCCGGAAGGTCCCAGGTTGAGGTCCAGCCGTGCGCACTGAGCTGGGAAGGTCCCAGGTTGAGGTCTAGCGGTGCGCACTGAGCTGGGAACGTCCCAGGTTGAGGTCCAGCGGTGCGCACTGAGCTGGGAAGTTGGCGAAGAGCTTGGCGAAGAGTTGGCAAGGCGAAAGTGGAGGTGGAAGTTGATGCAGACATGGTCGATGAGAAACTGGAAGAGGAGGAGGACGAGGAGGACAACAGCTCTGATCAAATCTAAAAACCCTCACCTGGCAGATGGGGAAATATACTCAATATTCCCCACGTCTATCCACAAAAAAGATCATATCATTAATTGCAAGGGTTCAACAGATCTGCGATATTAGCAACAAGCCAATTTAACCAAACCACAAGTAGAACAAGAAATATTAGGCGGTGTAAAATAAGCTTCCATAATCTTATACCTAAATTACAGTCATTGAGTCATTGACTTTCAGCCAAACCAATCGACTCAACACGTCAACCCTGATTGATAAACCCCTGGACTGTTTAATTGGGGTCGGTCGCAAAACTTAGTAGCAGATTATCATAGATTACCACTCTTTGGTGGAGGTACAGTACCCACCAGATATCCATGTCGAGTATCTCTTTTAGATTCCGGATGCGTTGATGCATTGGTGCGAAGTCCTTAAGAATCTCCATCACCTCCTGGAAGGGATTCCAGCAGCGAGCTAAAATTCATATTACGGCCAGCTCCAAAGAAGGAAATGCTATGAAATGCAGTGCCTATATGCTCCACAATTTGCATGGAACATATCATCATATCTGTGTATAGTTTAGCTCCAAATCGACCTACCTTTGGGCCTTTGGGACAGTTTAAAGGTAAATGTTGATAAAGTTTCCACGGAGCATCAGGGATGTGGAAACAGTGATATCGCAGACGGAAACCTCTGCAATATTCAATGTTCTACCTAGAAACATCTAGAAACTGGTAAGAGTATGTGAAAGTGATGGATAAAATATATTAAAATATGATAAAATGAAGGGCGAGACTTTGGTCGCTACATTTTGCTGTGGAATACGCATAGCTCTGAGAAGCTACCACTAATAGTTCCCATCACCAGGCAGTCCTCGGGTGACTGCCCCGCAAGGAAGTAGCGCCTCCCAGAACCACCGAAAATAATCTGCGACCCTGTGTTTTTTTTGGCAGAAATGCCGATATGGGCATAGAATCATCATCATCATCATCATCATCATCATCATATCATCATGGGTTCTCAAAGAAGTGTACGACTGCCCACAACTTTAATCGATTCTAAATTGTGAAGGAATATGGTTTCCTGGAAAAAGAAAACATGAATTTCCCAATAATGATCAGAAAACCCATAGTCCTTCCAAGGGAATTTGATTCAGCTGGTATGGATTTGAATGGTAAATCTGATGATCCCAGCTGACCGTCGCTTTGGATCCAAGGCGCATGGTCGCTGCCATGGACCCAGGGCCAGCTGTGGTCAGCAAGGCTACGCTTGGGATCTGTAGGATATCCGCACAGTAGCCCGCATCCTGTAGTGACATGTAGTGACTGTTCCTGAAGATCAACCGTGTTTTGCAGTCATGTCAAGATATGTCAACACTCAAAATGACTCAAAGGAAAGCAACCTCTGTTTTAAAGCTGGAGCTCTTGCACAGAAAGTGAGAATTCCCCGGGCTACACTTGGTTGCATGCACAAGATCCATTCATTCTTCCATGCTTTTGTAGCCTTTGCCATCCCAAACCCTTGGCTAAAACCCTCCCTTTCCCTTTGGCTCCTGGTTCAACAAGGGACAGTAGACCACTGCGGAGGGGTTGATCTTTCGCATCCAACGGATGCAGCCTGGAAGCTGCAATTCCAGAGACATGGGAGCCGTTTTCATGTAGCCAACCTGCCCATCGGCGATGGAGGGACCGTCTGTGAGGGATGGGGACATGCGGTGTTGCGGCGCAAAGGGGTGACCCTGCAAATTTAAGCAAATAAACATAGAAAACTATCTATCTAATCTAATCTAATCTAATCTAATCTATCTATCTATCTCCTCATATTTCCAGATATGGATATATATGGAGGTTTCCTCAAATGGAGGTATCCTCAAATAATCCTGAATTAGATGATTTTGTAAATTGATGTAAATTGATACCCATGGTGACTTGGGGATCCCCCATTTTAGGAACCCCCCCATATCTGTCCCGGCTGAGGGACGACCATCGGATCTGATTCAATGCCCAGCTCCTTCTTCAGGTGGCTGGTCGCCTGCATTTCAAGCAAGATCTGAGAAACTGCCAGTGGAGCCATCCTCATGGAATGCTAGCATCGTAAATTCATGGTAAATCCATGGTAAATAAATGTGAATGTACGTAAATATATGTAGGTATATGCAATATGTAAATATATGCAATCCGTAAATATGTAAATATGTGCAATAGTAAATATGTGTAAATATATGTAAATATGTGTAAATATATGTAAATATATGTAAAATGTAAATATATGTAATATGTAAATATATGTAATATGTAAATATATGTAATATGTAAATATATGTAAATATATGTAATATGTAAATATATGTAATATGTAAATATATGTAATATGTAAATAGATATCTAAATATATTGCCGATATATGTAAATATAGGTAAATATGTGTAAATATATGCAAATAAATGAAAATATATGCAAATATATGAAATATATATATGTAAACATATGTAAATATGTAAATATATGCAAATATATTATGTAAATATATTATGCACATATATTATGTAAATGATTATGTAAATATATTATGTCCATATATGTAATATACATCTAAATATATGTATGTATATGTATATATGTATGTATCTGTATTTATGTATGTAATGTAATGTAATGGAATGTAATGTGATGTGATGTAATGTAATGTGGTGTAATGTAATGTAATGTGCGTATGTATATATATATATATGTATATGTGTGTGTATGTATACATATATATGTATATATTTGTATATATATATATATATATATATATATATATATATGTATGTATGTATATATGCATACATATGTAAATATGTATATATATATAAGTAATGATTTTCATGTATGTATGTATGTATGCATGTATGTATGTATGTATAAATGTATGTATGTATGTATGCATGTATGCATGCATGCATGCATGCATGTATGTATATGTGGATGTGTATGTCTATATGTAAATGTAAATGTATATGTATGTGTATATAATATGTACGTATATATATATATACACACCTGGACCTTCGAATGTGCTCCTTTTTGTTGTGCGACCGAAAGTTCTTGGTCTGACCAACTTTTTCTGGTTTCGCTCAAAGACCAACTTTTCTTGGTCTTTCCTCCAGCTATGCCTGCAGTTGGGCATGCACTCGCTTCATCCAGCCTTTTGGCCCAATTCCAATGTTTTGGGGCGTGTGCCTCCACAAGGCCAGATACTTTCAGTATACCTTGTCCAGCTTAATTGCAGGGTGTGTAATGGTGTATGCATGTGTTGTGTGTGAGTGTGGATGCATGAATGTGCACATGATTTTCACTGATGACCAATGACTCTTATTTATCGTTGCAGCCAGTTTTTGGGCTCTCTGTGTGGTTCCCCTCCATACTCTTCTTGGTGGATGGCGGCTGAAGAGTCAAAGGATGTGGGCGAGGTTCCTATCAAACTTCTACCATGGCAAAGGGACTTGGTGCTGAAGTTGAGAGATCGACTTATGGAAAGTGCTGAGTTGAAGGTACAAGTGCTTGAACTCCAAAAGTTCATAGTTTGGCCCAACCCAAAACGAAAGGTCATCACTGTTGGGATGTTGACTTCCAATGTCTTGTTACTTGGACTTTGCGCTTCAATTGTCCGGGAGTGGAAGAACATCGTGCAAATTGATGTGATACACTGGATTCTTCTTTCGGTGTTGAGAAAATGGAAGGCCAGGGGCCAGGGGGTGCCAAATTGAATGATCGAACGGGGTCCAAAAAATGAGTAGTATACGCAATATCATCAAAACATGCACATGTATCATATATGTCGTCTCCAAGATCAGTTTTTCAACTTACGATGTGATGCAGTTATCTCAGGTACGGTATGTCTACTAAATCACACGTTCTCCAGTGGCTAACACAATTCATAAACCTGTGTGTTGTTCCATCACAATAGTGTTCCTTGGAGGCTACTGCGTTGATGACTTCAGACCTAGCTAGAGCTGATGGTATGGTCGTCAAGAAGATGGTCAGCCACCTTTGTCGTTTGCGTAAGAGATCTGGAAGACAGCGGAACCCAACCCTTCAAGACCTTGCTGAACCTTTGCCAACTTATGAACTTTTGGTCGCACAACAAAAAGGAGCACATTCGAAGGTCCAGGTATTATAGTATCCACTGTTTGTATCAAAGAATTTCAGATGTGTTGATGATGTGTTTTCCTAAGGGTTTTGCCTGCCACATGATCTTAGGATGAGATGGTTCGCAGCACGGTCACAGCGCCTGCACCCTCGGTTCAAAGTGATGGTGTGGGAGGTGATAGCATTGCCCCTGTGGCTGGTGATAGCGTGGCCCCTGCGGGTGGTGATAGCATTGCCCCTGAAAATAGGGATGAAAGTGATGATGACAATGATGGTGAAAGTGAAGAGTCCTGTACTGATGATGACGATGATCCTTGTCTTTTGACCGACATCGACAGCCCGGATGCACATTCCCCAGCACCAGCACCCGCAGCAACAGTGGGTGGGGATGACAGTCCTGTTGGAGAGAAGATTGCCCTTGTTCACCCTGATGGATCTGTAGAAGTTTGGGAGGTAGACCCCAAGCGCGAATCCCAGATCCCGGATGAGAAACTACCTTTGGTGGGAAAACAAATTGCTAAGTACCCTCCTCCAGGTTTCTTGGTGGTGTTTATTTTTGGACCAAGAATGGCCCACTGTGAATTTTGCAATTCGTTCGCGGTATTTTCCTGGTTTATGTTTGTTTTAATACTTTCTTGAAACATTTCCTGGATTGAAGTCCTAGCCCTAGCCTGCAGCAGGTGACAAGCTAGACCTGAAGAGCCTCAAGGAGCGCCTGCTTCAGAAGGTCAAGGGAGGGACCCCGGCAACATCCATGGATGCAATGGTGACTATTCCACTAGAGCAAGAGGATGCCGATGCTACTATGTTGGCAACTATTGAAATTGTAGCCATGTGCATTTAATGTTGGTGACTTTGTGGGTGCCCATAGTTGTGTTCTGAGGTTTTGGCCAGGCAACTCAGCAAGGTTTCCGAGCAGGTGGGGTTCCTGTAATTTCGTCATAGTGTCCTTTTTGCAGCAGAGGACAGACTGAAGATCAGAAAGCAAAAAAAACACATGACTTTGCATAGGTGGTGTTCCAGATCGATGAGAGCCCCAGCAAAGCACCTATCCAAACCTGTGCCGTCCCTTCTGAAGAGGAGCACCCTTGCAGCATTCCTAGTGGATGATAAACAAATATAAACCATCATTCTGATCTATAATATAATATATTCTATCCCGTTTTCAGCCTAGGCAGAAGATTCTTCGCGCCAAGACTTTGAAACTGGGTGCGACTAGTGATGGTGAGGACGACGTGGACAATTGGGAGGGGCCACGGCTTACCAGGAGCCAGCAAAGAGACATGAGAAATTCCCAAGCAAGGGGACGGGGAGGGAAAGGGCAGGGCCGAGGCAGGGGGAGGAAAAGCAACAAGGAGAAGGAGGTCGAAGATATTCCCTCAGATGGAGACGATGGCAAAGTTGGGACTGGGGAGGTGGAAGATTTGCCAGAGGAAACCAAGGTATCAAATGAGTCTCGAAAAGGTCCCAAAGCCAAGGCGTCCCCCAAAGAAAAAGCAGCCCCCAGGGCCAGGGCAAAGGCAAAGGCGTCCCCCAAAGCAAAGTCATCCCCCAAAGCAAAGGCAAAGACTAAGGCTGAACCCAAGGCAAAAAGCAGAGCGAAGGCCAAGCAGGTTTTGGAAGGGACTGGTGCCAGTGACAATGCGCCTACTATAGATAGTTCGGTGGCAGAAGGCAAGAAACCCAAAAGGAAGGCAAGGAAACCACCAGCAGAACGTGCCCCAAAGAAATTAAAGGATTTCAAGACAGAACCAGTTCCACTTGAAGAAAGACCTGCTTTGAAAGAGTTTCTTAGATGTGCACATGCATCAATATGTTTTCTTTATGATGGGGTTGTTCTTTATACAGCACTGGTTTCCATGATCATTGAGCAAATTCTCACTTTGACTGAAGCTTCCCAAGTAGTACTAAGCGGACACTTTTTTTAATATATAACCTGTTGATGTGGAATATGCTCGAACTCGGGTCCTACTCAATCAGTGTGGTGTTGTTTTTTTCGAAGTCTTATGGTAAAGGGCTGTGCTCGTGCATGTGTACTTTATTGAACCCCTTGAAATCTTCAAATTGGTGTATCTTTGTGGATCTCATTGCGCACCCAACTGAGGCTTTTGAAGCCCAACGATGTCTACCGCATTGAGGTTTACTGGTCTCGACGGCACGTTGGAGTTCGCAAACGCGATGATGATGCCCATACTTACTTGGCACGTGAAGTATCCATGAAATTGAACATCGAGATTTGCAACTATGTGGTTTCCAGACATTAAACATGATGTCAATAAAATGTTAAACTTTTGGTGAAATTCACACTGGGAGATTTGGGTGCCCATGATGTTCCAAGCCCCTGAGAACATATTCTACTATCCTGATATTCTACTCTCCTGATAGCATATCTACTCGCCTGATAGCATATTCTATTCTCCAACTGCCATCGCATCTGCTAAGGCTGGCTGGCTGTCGGAGCGCTCATTCGATGATCGCCTGTCGCCAGATCTTGACAGAGATGTGAAGGAAATCGTTGCCCGTTTTTCGGAAGAGGGCACTGGCTGATTGACACTTAATGTGTCTTTATATGGGACTATTTGTTGGATGATATGGCACGTTGGGGAAAGCACACAACCGATGGGTGAACACTGAGGATTTGAGACAGTACTGTAATTTTTCGGAGGAAAAAACATTTGTGTGACGTCATAGCATCACAGGTCACCTGTGGTTGTGGAACCTTGTGAAAAAGTCACAGGGCTGCTAAGTGTTGTGCCTCATTATCTATAGCTCTGCTGTTCTGACTGCAGAAGCTGTTGCTTGCAATGGTCAAGCCCTTAATTCCAAAATGGACGACCAGCGTCACCAGGAGGAAAATCTCACATGATCTATAGTGAACTGCAGGATGTTTTGAGGGGTTTATATAATGTTCCACTGTTCAACTAAAAAATTATTTTTTGATCGTCTTATATAGGTTTATGGAGTTTCAAAAGTCAAAGTTAACTGCAGAATGTTCACAGCATCCACAATGACCTAAATCTCACCGTCCATTCCACTGCAGGCGCATGCCTCGGTCATGGCAGAAGATCAACCAGATTTATGCCTCAGAGGACAGCGCAGGTTTTCCCCCTCTGTGCTTATGCAAACTGTGTGCCAGCAGCCCCAATTGGGTGAAGCATATGTGTGGTAAACACTGTCATAAACCATGTATTGATAAAGTATAGGGGATTACGGGGGTATATCATGACATAAGAATCAAGTGGGGGTCGACTCTTGGGATGATCACAGTTTATAGGTGACATCAACTGAGACTTTGGGGCTCAAAAAAACTTGAGAGTATTGCAGATAGAAAATAGCCATGGTTCGCAGGAGATCATTTCCTCGGCATTCCTCCCCTGTTAGTTCTTCCACTGTCATGCCAGCTTGGGGTGTGGCGGAATTGGTGGAAAAGCTCTATGTTTGTCGCATCCCGAAGGCCGAGAGATGTTGAGAGCTGAAAGATTCTTCAAGATCCTTCATATTTTTGGTTCATGCAAAGTAAGCTAGTTGATTCAAACAATATCCCTTTCGCCCATGCATGAAGGCTGTGGCAGTTGTGGCAGTTATCCTCCTTCTAAGTGCCAATTTGGACATGACCCAGGTGCCTTGGTGAGAAACAACCGCAAGTCAAGTCGCTGTACATGTGTATAGATAATTGTTGATTAGACATTCCATAGTATCTATATAACGTAGGAGTGACCAATTTTTTCTATCCCACGTTTACAAAAATGAGGACATATCAAACTGCGATTCAAAAAATGTGGTTAGTAATCTATAGCTTTTTCGACTCACATGCAACTATCCCCTTGAATACTGTCATTCTCGACACTAATCAGTTTGGGCCCTATGCAAACCATCACAAATGTATAACTAAGGTATGGCAGTTTGCAGAGATGTTTGCAGGCCAAGCGGTGCTTAGTGAGCGGCTTCGATTGGCGAAGTTTCCAGGGATAAGCTGTGATGTCAACTATGGTGGGAGGGCAATGGATCTACTCACTCCAGCAGGGATGGGGTTTCTTTGCTGAAAATTCTGGTCACCAACTCTTATGAAGAATGTATGGGACTGAATTTTGCAAGAAAAAACATGTTTTTCCCATTGCCCACTTCTTCTCCTGGGCTTCGCCTTCAGCCTGGGTCTCTGGGCATCCTTGCTCCAGTATGCTCTTCCATGGGCTTCCTCACAGCGTCGCAAACCAATCGGAGTTTCTTTTGCCCCCTGGGATCCTCTGACTTTGGATGGGTGCAAACAGGGAATATCTTGGCTATCAGGTCATCCAGCTTTGCTAGAATGCAATGCTTTGCAATTTGTGTTGGGCACCTCTGGTTCGATTGTAGGGTATTGTCCATGATACATGATAATGTATAACGATCGAATCTAAAAGTTGACCCCATATGGATAGTATGCCCTAAATGTGGTTCCCTTTTTTGGTGGCAAAAATCATCCCAAAAAAATATCCCTGGCAGGTGTAATTTTTGTTGGTCCAAAACAGTTACTTAAGGGGAAAAAAGGGCACCTCATTTTGATCCATCCCCATCATTGATATCAGGTCAATTTTATTGGCATGGCTTTTGGTGGGACTTGGACACTGCTTCCTATTGGAGCAGCCTTCTGGAAGTATGTTCCGCCACTTTCCACAGTGGCGTTTCTTCTGCAAGTACATATGTGTTGTAGCTTGGTAGTGCATATGAAAGTTCAAAGTGTGGGCCAATAGGATTCCTCCAGAATGTGTTTTTTGAATGGATATGGGATTAACGCAAAAACCGTTCCCAATCTCAAGACACTTGTGTCCATCTAAGGTATTTCGCCAACGGGTGTGGATGCGACACTGGGGTGCAGGGAGTTTAAAACCAACTTTCCTGTGGAGCAATTCTGAGCTGGTCAAACATTTTTCCCTGGGGAAGTTGACGCAGGACTGCATTTTGACATCAACACTGTTTGGCCCTTTTCTTTTGGATTTTCAATTTACAAATTGGATAATATTCTTATCACATCTGGGTTAAAAAATACATTTCATATACCCCATCAAGTCTACTTACTCAGTGGGTTTTCTTACAAGACAAAAGTTTAACTTTTTTGGGGTTGGGTGCGCGCGCCTTTTTGGGTATAGAATGGGGCCCCATTCTATACCCAAAAAGGCGCCCCAAAAAAAGTTTAAAGTTTAGACATTTGCTGAGTTAGTCTATGGCATGCATTTTTTCCTAATACCCCCAGCCCCTGCACAGACCCAGCGCAGTGGTGCTGTTCGCCTTGCAGAGCCCTACATCGACCGCTTTGGCAAAGCCCGTGCAACTGGCAATCGAAAGCGGCTGAAGAAATCTCAGTGATTTGGTTGTAGTTATGTGGCAAGGTGATGCCTATATCCCCAAAAAAAGTTTGCTTCTACTGGCATAGGTAAGGAAAAGCCAAAGGAGAAAATGGTATAAATTGCAATTCATTTTTGAAGTATGCATTGCACTATAGTTGTCACTCATGGGGTCTAATGAACTGTTTCTTGGTGGGTCGTTCCTTAGGACCTACACGGCACCCTTTGGTGATAAAGTTGCAGAACTCTTGGAGTCGATGCCAAGTGGAACTCGCCCTCTACGAAACCCACAGGCTGGCCCAACTGGATGTTGAAAAAACAACAGTATTGGTTTTATTTTGGATGTTTTAAACTTGTCTTTGCCCCTCTGTGTGAATATTTCATTGTTCCCCTCACTGCCCACCCCTGTTTGGACATTCGGTGGTGGCTTCATGGGGACTTTGAAACCAAGTCTGGAATGGCATGAAAAAATGGTTGAGTTGTATGTTGGGGTTCAATCATGTTCAATCAGCCCACACCTATTTCTCGTGGCAGGCTTTTGGTGGAGCGTCTGTGCCAACCCTCCTGGCTGCCATGACCAGTTCTGATTTGTGGGGCTTGGCAGATATGGACTCGGTGGTCAGCTATTTGTTGACAAATCGGCATGTAGACATGCCACCAACATTTAGGGACATTTTGGTTCAAGGGCTGAACTGTCCTTGACACCATTACATGTGTTAGCAAAAATTCAATAGATTGGTGATTTGCCTCACCAGTTTTCAAATTTGAGATTGCTCACGTACCTCTTAGAGGTGAACAAAACGCAATGGGAATAGCAAAAAGATAAAACTTCATTTCTTAGCAGTTCTTGTGAACATTGTTGGCTTTCTTGTCCTAACAAGATTTTCTTGGTCCCATAGCCCAAAAACTGACCCGCAAGAATGCGCAAGAAAGCCAACAATTCCCGCAAGAAAGCCAACTTTTTTCGCAAGAACGCGCAAGATTTAGCAAGATTTTTTTCAACCCAAAAATACAAAAAAAAAATTGTTCACAATAAATTTTGGGCTACTCCCACGCAGGTCTGGCCCCAAATGATGCCCAATCCTCGTCATCTTCAAGCCGAGCAGGTGCCAACCAAGCTATCCCTTGCTCCTGGGAGGGGTTTGTGGGAGTGCTTGTTGCCAAAAGGAAATGTGAGGAAATGCATAGTGCAAATGTTTACATGGTGCATGCATGCTATATCATCCACAGGATTTTGGATCTTGAAGTTGGGGCCATCCTGTGCCTTAACCCATGGAGACCAGAAGTTCGTGTGCCAGCTTAATGAGTGGCGTTCACCGGTTGGAAAACCAACCCCAACCTACTACGCCCAAACGTGCTGCAACTTGTCCTTCTATGTATACTCATTACGTATCATTATAGATATTTAATATGCAATAGATATCATTATATATCCTCTAATTTATGTATATATAATAAAAATAATATATAATATTATATATATATATATCACTTATACATATATATATATATATACAGTATATAACAGTATGTGTGTGTGAGCCACCCCATGTGCTGACAACAAACAATTTTCCACCTTCCTGCATCAAGTAAGGTGAAGCCTGAACAAGAACCAGACTGGAGTGATGCTTTCTCACCGGAGACGAGCGCATTGTTGAAGGGTCTTGGTGACTCCCCGGAAAGCTTACAGCTGAAAGCTTCGTATTTGCAAAGCTTCAACCAGCTTCGCAGAGGACAGTTTGTTGGGAAAAAATGATAAAATAGCAAATTATGTCCATCCTTGATTGTGGGTTAATTGTATTTACCATGGCTGATTCCTTTCAACATCCATTGGTGGGTTCAAGAAACCTCACAGTAATTGACCAGAAGTGCTTCAAGGAAACAAACACGTTTATATAATATCTATCAGTATCAGTATCAAAAATATGTTGGGTTGGCAAGGGATAAACAAATTTATGGCTATTCAAACATTGGTGGGAACCGTGTGAGGATTCTCAAGTGGCTCTGCAGGTGGTGCTGTGACGCCTGCTGATGTTCCAATCCCTTCAGTTGAGCCTCCAGTGATGACCAACCCTCCCAGTCCAAAAGCCAGTCCTGCGCTTTCCAGTCCAGAGCCTGTGGCAGTGAAGCCGGAAGTGTCAGTGGATGCACTTCAAGCAGATGCGTTGGAGAAACTTAAGTGTCACATGAGAAACTTAGAAGACCAAATGATGGCAGAACTTGAACAGAAGAAACGGCAAGCTGAACAGGACCTTGAAACCCACATGGCTGTGAAACGAAAACGGCTTCAAGAGCAAGTTGACGTTTTGGCAGAGGAGCGCTCAGAGCAGGAGTGCAGGTTGGCTCTAGTCTCTGAACAGCTTCAGGAGAAAATGCAATGTCTTTCAGAAGAGCAAACGACACTAGATGAACTCAAAGAGAAGAGCAGGATGATGCAAGAGCAACTCAGCAGCATGCCTGTAACGCCAAGGACAGAGGATGGACAGCATCGAAAAACACAACACAAAGAAGCCTTGAAGTTGAAACTCCAGGCAGCCGCACTCAAGACACCAGAGAACTCCACGCAGAGCCCTGCTAGTGTGCACTCACAGCAGTCACAGCAGCCTCCCCCAAGCAAGCAATCCACTCCGACTGGTGGCCCTAGTGATGGTAGTAGCCCACCCCCTGATGCCCTCGTCCTGGTTCCAACATCGTCCCAGCGATTCACAAGCAGCACACACCCAGAAGCATGGCAGTACTTGTACCGGCTTACCAAAAGCAAAGACAAATGTGATGAAGAGATCTACAAAGCCTGGCATGAAGGCTTGGGTTGTGTTCTGTTTTTCTATACGTTGCAACTGTAGCATAGGGAACCAAGACCCGTCTGAGCCGTCCAGTGTTCAATAGACCCAGTCACAAGTGTTTTTCATAGATTTGGTGAATTTGCTCACACTGCATCATTCCCCTGAGGTGGCCCAAAGCGAGACAAGTTGCTGAAGGATTTCGTTTGCCGCTGCTTCAACCCAGCTGATGATGCGAACCGGAACAAAGTAACTTGTATAACCACTGGGACTCTTTGGAAATCTCAAAGGGGTGATTTAAAAATAATTGAAAGACACCCATGGTCTCTACAACAGAACAACTTAGGCAAAGCTCTCTGCCTTGTACAAGCTCAGACAGAAGACCCGCCAGTGGCAGAAGAACTTGAAGGGATATGCTTGGCATACGGAAGAAGAGATGGATACTATCTTGAAATGGCCCAAGTCTTTTGGCCAAGTTAATAGTTTGGGAAGCCACACCATGTCTGTGAATGTTTATTCATGTTTATTCTAAGATGCTGCACTTATCGAAAAAATGTGTATGCTGGCACAACTCAGGCCCAAGATAGAAGGTGCAATCAAGCTCTGCACGAAGCGCAAGATGACGAAGACTGACACTAGCACATGCACACACGCTTGTATATATCATGCATGTATGAAATTCATGGTTTGCCTGACCAGTGTACCTCAAACAACCTTGAGGTCACACACACACAGCTGTGCAGGAAGTACGTCTATGACTCCAACACCACCAAGTACCTCGTCCTTACCCGAGATGAAGTCGAACAAGGAGATGAGAAGCTGAAGGAACTCGAAGCAGAGCTTCAGGAGATGGGGCTTTATGACTCAGAGTTCTCTCTTGGGGACATCATGGAGGAGCAGGAGGATGATGTCAAGACCCCTGAACCTACCCGAAAAAAACTTCCAGAGTTTCCTGCTGTTGAGGGGGAGGAGACTGTCGTAGAATACGTTGGACAATATAAGCGGCAATGCCTTAACAAGAAGGCACTTTTGAAATCCACCAAAGAGAGGTTGGACAAGGACAAAGCTGTGGGACATGAGAACCTTTCCCGCAATACGGACACAAGTTATGACATGTGATGACAGCTTCAGTTCAACTTTCAAATCTTTAGAAACATATAGAGACATCATATTGATATATTATATTATAAAATATTATAATATATTTTTGTTCTGGAATAAGGAGCGATCTGGCAGAGCTGGAGAAAGCTGCAGGTACCTTTGGCTATTTTATCAGGGATGTAGTCGGTTACCATCAACTATCTCGAATGGATTACCAAGGGATCACCCCAATCCTTAAAAACCATTGGTTATAAATATACAATTTATATAGTCAATCTCTTTGTCCACATTCCACCCCATTCAAAACCATGAAGATGTCAAAATGCTTGCTGGCCCAGGTGAGCTGAACACTGCCTACTTGGCCATTGGCAATGTCGAGATTGGACCGCAGTCCCGTGAGAATCTTGGTGGCACCCAATCCCGCCATCCCGGCCTCGAACATTCAGCTCCAGGGTTGTCGGTTTGATGGATGTTGGTCCAGTTGGCCTTGGGCAGTGGGCGGTTGGGCACTAGGTCTGAACTCTTTTTTCATTATTTTTTGGATTGCTTGATGCCCCGTCTAAGGAAGGCGGCATATGCAAAGGTATGTGAACAAGTTCGTGTGGCGTTGGGGCCCCATTGTGCTGTGGTCCTCTTTGTTCAGAACATACTACAAAATAGAACTTATTCATGGGATATGGGATTGTGCAAACCAACGACTTTTGGAATTTTCATGTTGGAATTTCATAGCATCAAGGCCGATAAATAATCAAGTGGCCAATCATTATGTTCCAGAAGCCTAGGTGCCTCCGATTCCAGAATGCTCATGCCCAGGTCAAGACTCTTGGCAGTATAGAAATGCAATGATGGAAAATTATGGAAAGGGCATCAAAAGACACATCAAGATATAGTTTTTCTTTGCGAAGGTTTCTGGAAAGAAACACGTTCCAGGCAATAGCCAAAAAAGGCAACTGCTATTGTTTTTGCAAGACCCCGTCCTGGTCCTATGAAATTAATATCAACCCACACCACATGACTGTAGAGTCCCCAGCGAGCAATGTTCAAATCCAAACTGCAAACGTTGTGGCACCTGAGGACGCACTTTGTCAAGTCGTCGGCAGCAAAGGGAAAGGCGAAAAAGGAGAAGAAGGAGTTGGAGGAGAAGGAGGACTCCTGATCCTGGGGCCTTGTGGGCCTGCGCAGTTCTGAGAATGACCATGTTCTCTTTTTGATGCATAGCAGACTGGATTGAAAACTCCACTGCTTAGTTCGGCGCTGCTAGTGCTGAGCGTAGGGAAGCCATGGCTGACAACCCATTAGGCGCAGTTTGGCCATCAGTTTTTTGGACATACTAAAAAAATATTGGTTCAAAACATCACCAACCTTATCCCATCTTACAAATTTGTTTGTGGCCGAGCCGTGTTGTGTTGAACTATGCCATGGAGATTACCAACAAGTAGGGTCGAGAAAAAAATGCACCATTTGCCTGATATGCCTTGATCTTCAATGGTGGTTTGGTGGTTTTAAAATGTTTAGGTTTTGTTGGGAACCCATCAAATATGTTTCATAAATTTTACTAAGGGATATTATGGAGTATTGTACGCATGACATCCCGAAAAAAAAAACCAAACAACCATCCATTGAAGTAACAACCCCAGGAGCATGTTGTCCCCTCGCAGGTGCTGGAAGCAAATCTGGCGTGGTGGATGATGTCTTGAAGACATATGTTGAAACTTGGATTTTCTCGGTTCCCCCTGGTCAGTCGATTTTTGGTCCATCGATGCATATCAACTGACCTATTATAGTTTAGGTATTTGCTCCGGCGAACCAATAGATTAAAACCTACTATATGCCCCATGTATATCACTAATATATACCCCAGCTATCCCCAACTGTTGTTCGGGCTGCCCAGGATTCTTGTGCTACAGCTGCTGTGAAGCAGGCTTGGAATTCTGGCAGAATGGCGCGGTGGTCCAAGGACAAGGTGGCAGTTGACCAACTGGGCCAAGTTCACCAGAAACGTTCATCGAACAAAGGTCGGGATTTTCAAACCCAAATCCAAAAAGTTGGTCTTCTTTTGGGGTGCCCCATTACGTGGCTTCGTGGGGTAACTCAACTTCATTGGTCGTGTTTTCTTCTTGTTGAATGTTGTGGGTTGTTTTTTTTGAAACCTTCCAAAGTGTTTGATACATGAATTTTGGGATTGTATGGTGTGATGCGTTTTTCAACCCACAACCGTGTATCACCCCAAGTTTTTAGAAGTTCAAGAGCCAACGGTTCCCCACTTTACAAAATCATTTGTTCTTCAGGAAAACCCATTGTATAGTTTGAAAGGGGGTTCCAGGGGTAGGGTACAATGGGGTCTATGGATGGTATCATTCCCGAAACCACCAATTACTGGGAAGATGATGGTATACCAATTAAGGGAAGATGATGGTATACAACACTTTCAGTGGTGCCTATAGGTTTAATCGGCACTCCTCCCCAACAAGTTTACGACCCTTTACACGATTTCATATATCAAAAAATATTTCGATAACAATATTATAAGATATGTAACAATCATTAGTAACTATTTGGGTTATGTTATATTATAGCACATAAAAAATATTTCCATAACTTTTGGATCCGGAATGGGGCCCGCATCTATAGATTGTTTAGCCGCAGTGCCTGTTCATCTTAGGTGAAATACAACAGAAAGCGGTTCCAGAAGAAGAAGTGGAAACGGATGAATCCCAGTGGTACCAGTACACACCCAATGCTGCAAATTTGGGACATGGCCAGCTACTTACTGAATTCTGTATATTCCAGCAAGCTCCTCGGGTGCCCTATTAGTTGCGAAAGCACGTGGAAAACTGAAGCGCGTGGTTTTTGGGACAAATTCCGAGAAGACACTCGGTCTTGTAATGTATGCCTTTTGTTTTTCTTGAAGATCATCAGCTAGTTAGATGGATCCCACCAAAACCTTTTTTTCTCAATCCAAAAGCGCCAAAGGTGGAACCGCGGCATGATGTTTTCACCAGGTTTGGAGACTCTCTGGAGATGTGCGTCCCGTGTTTGCTGCACGGGGATGAAGGTGTTGGGCACCGACGAAAGCCAGTGATGCAAATGCTTTGGGGGCCTTTGTTGAGAGTAGGGCTGGGAGCCATCCACCGGTTGTTTTTCATCACATGCTGCCCCCACAAGTACTACTCCAAGTACAACCAGGGAACTGCTGCTGGGAACCCAGTGTTGGACAGGTTGATGGTGGAATGCGGGCGTTCAGCTGCGAGAGCCTACTACACTGGGATTGAGACCTCGCATGGGCGATTCCACCTGGTGTTTCTGGGCCTTGCTGGTGATCATCCCTTTCAAGTCAAAGTGTCTCATTCTTTGAGATCTCACTTGAGGGTTGATATCTGCCCGTGGTGTGAAGCCAACATCCGCGAAGATGTTCCATTTGAAGACTTTTCGCTTGGAGCGACATGGCGCCAGACTGTGTTTCAGTCGGTCCCTTGGGCACCAGGTACTCAACCGCCAATGGTCTTGATTCCAGGCGGTGACCACCCTGGCTTCTTGAAGTGGGACCTGATGCATATGATTCCACACGGATGTGCCAGAAATTTCTGCGCGAGCATTACTTGCATGCTTTGTGGCCCAATGCAGATGTTTGCGGCTCCGCCTGGTCCTGACAAGAAAAAGGAACGATGTCTAGATGCTGCCTATGAGCACTTTGGAGCTTGGTTGGCTTGCACTGGTCAAAGTGTTCGAGATTTGAAAGAATTCAGCCCAGAGAACTTGCAATGGATCAACAACAGGGGCTTCCCAGATTCAAACTGCAAAGCTGCTGATACTACGTTGTGGGTCAAGTGGCTTCTAGATTTCCTTGGGACAATGCCCTGGGAATGGCAGGAGCCTTTAGATCATGCGTATGAAGGCTTGCTCGCTTTGGATCAATTCCTCCGTTTGTGCTACGATGGCAATGACCGCCTTTTTTTTGGGCCTGAGCAACAACAAGCTGGATCTGAGAAACTGTTGCGCTTTTTGCGCGCATATGAATCTCTGGCGTTCTATTGGTTTCAGCGTGGCTGGTGCCTGTTTGGCTTCACCCCAAAATGCCACTTCTCTGCGCACTGGCATGAAGAATTATTTAATGCTGTGCGGCTGAAGAAGAAGTGGGCTTGGAACCCTGGCGCATTTTCGACGCCAATGATGGAAGACTTTGTTGGCTTGTGCTCACGTATGTCAAGATCTGTGCATGCTGGCACAGTTCCCATTAGTACCATTAGGAAATACCTGGTGGAAGTTCTGCGGCATTGGGCAGACGCGGAGTAAAAAAAACAATTTGGGCGCGAGGAGCTTGGGAACATCTTGAATTGTCACTTATCATTACTTATCATCTTGATTTATATATTCCCCAAAATCTTGTGAACAACAATTTTTGTTCGAACCGATTATTCTTGGCTTTCCCGGAAGACCAACAAAAAGTGTTACATTTGAGCCTAGAGGCATATACATATACGGGGATTGTGCTAAATTCTTTTGCACGAAAATGGCTCTTGCGCCGGCCTTGGGCGAACCTTGCGAGTTTCTTGCGCGACCACAGTCCCGTTTGAGTTTTTGGTTGAGCATATTTTCGTTCCCCCTGTTCTTGCTCGTTTTCGTGTAGTTTCCTAGTGTGTATAGATATCCATCTACTTTCAATTGATTTTCCTTTAAACCCAAAAGGAAATTGAAGGATGAGTAAGATTTTCAACTCATGTGCGTGTCCGTGTATCTTCTTATCAGAAAATGTATGTTCCTTTTGTGTTACCTATTCACACATTGTATTTCCATGTCCATGCTTGTGTTTTTGACAGGGCGGCACTACGGGTCAACTTTGGACCTGAAGCTTGCGCCACAGGAACTGCATGAGACAGTCAGTGCTACAAATACAAATTAGATGCAGAATGGCCACACAAACTTACCAAAACATCGTTAAAGAAACAACATTAGATACCCTACTACAATTTCCTTGCGCAAAACCTTGGGCCGGCCTTGCGCGAAACTTGCGCGATGCAGGTTTTAAGCTAACCCAAAGTTCTCCGCAAACCCACGAACTAAATTTGAATGAGGGTTTTAGAACGATCCCCATATGTATTTATATATATATATATAATTATATAATATGTAAATACATGTAAATACAATATGTAAACCCAATATGTAAGTATTAATGATATATAAATCCAAGAATTTTCATATTGACACCGCAGGTGTTTACCTTTAACGCTTCGCACCAAGGAACGGCCAATAAATCCCCTTCGCGGCCATCATACAGCTCCGTCTCTTCCTCTAACTCGTTCCAAAAAGTGGCGCCGGTATCCTGGGAGGACGTCCTACCTGGGATCATCTGGTTTCCATAACTGGGGGTACCCCTATCATCCATTCATGGATGGGGTACCCCTATGGAAACCCCCAGATGGCTGAAAAAATGTTACAAGTGGACAGAGGACTCGGACCCCACTGCAAGCATAACTGGGACAAAATGGGACAAACAAATCCTTGAGAAACTGAATCAAGGGTAACCGGCTATCAGGAAAACGGCCTTGCATCGCCTCATGATCTGAATAAATTTTGCCTGCGTTAGGAGATTGGTATTCTTCAACTGCCCAAGCGTCTTCAATGGCCGCACGCATCTGTTCTCGTGCCAGGTAATGCACCTGCATGTATCAGGGGCACTAAGCAAGCTGGTAGGACCGGCTGGGAGCATCAACAAAAACAGCTCCGAAATACACTCTCTCGTGACAAAATGGATGCTGGTATTATCAAAGCATGAGAACACGAGGCAGCACTGCTGAAATGAACCGCAATATTTGTCTATCATTCGCAATAATAGCATAGTAACATATAGTAACTATATCTAACATACAACATGACCTACATATCTCTATTAACTCGTACTAATTCCATCATGTTGCTAGATACTACACGATACTGATACTATAGTTACTATACTATACTGGTACATACGAAACATGGATTTTCCGTGTGGGCGAGCACCCGAGCCAATCACCTTGTGGCCCTGAGACACTAATTGTCTGGCCAATGGCAGGGATGGGTTGATGTGCCCAGATGCCATACCAAAAACCTCAGCACCGGGTGAAATTCTTGGAGGATTCCTCCCAAGTCTTTTGGGCTCCTCGAAGAAAAATGATGCAATGCCAACCCAGCATTGAAGCCCTGAGATGTGTTTGGTTCCCCTCCCAATCACTTCAGCTGAAAGGCAAAAGCAAAGCATTTCGACTCTGCCATGGCTTTAAAACTGAAAGGATATGCGATCAGCAAGGCTCCGGTGTTTGCAGCTGGAGCCCAGTCATGGCAGGAACGAGCCAAGTCATGTCAAAGGCTTCCAGAAAGGGAAAAAAACAAAAGGCTTCCAGAAAGGGAAAAAAACACATTTTGCCTGACAGAACAAATCATGAAATCCAGTGGAAATCTTGAGCTGTCTGCGAATCTTGGAACCCAAGGTTTTCAATCCATCAATCCAAGGTTTTCAAGCTCCACGATGGTCCAGATGTGGCGCAAGAAAGCTGCCAAGATGCCATTCATAGGCCAACCACCTGCACCCTGGGCACGAGAAAGGTCAGCCCAAAGAGAATCGGAACTGGATCAAACTGGCACAGAACATCTTTTCAATCATTCTTTCAAAGATGTTTTGAGTCAGTTGCTTAACGAAAATGAGAGATGACGTGTTCAGGTTTTGATCCATGAAAACTTCCAAATGGATGGAAAACCTGGACAAACCCACAATCAGTTTGACATAGTTTGACCATTTTATCTAGAATTAAGCCAAATTAAATCTTGAGAAGTTGATCACCTTGAAACCCATCTGAAAATGTCCGCTTTATTCAGCTACTTGAAACACCAGCACCTCCATGCTTCGAGAAAGGCCGCTGATGACGCCTTTACCTGAGGACGATGGTGGTACCATCTTAGTTGAAAGAAAGAACTGCATCCCTTTGAGCATAGAACATTGATGAACAATAATATACTATTGTATAATTCGATGAGATTTCGATGGTGCCAATCACCAAGGCATATTTCGCTGGTCATCCCTGAGTGTCCCGCTCATGCTGTGTTCAAGGCCGAAGGGATTCCCTAAGGCAAACACCTGCGGAGCGCTTCATGGAGCATCTTACCAGGCACGGAAGGGCGCGGAAGGGCGCGGAAGGGCGCGGAAGAGTACTGAAAAGGTTGGTCCGGATGTATTTTGACAAGTCAGATAATGATAGATATTCGTTTCACGCATTAAAGAAATTAAAGCACCTTGATCTGCAAAACATCTTCAATCTACACCGATGCATCACTAGGACAACTCAGAGCCCCGTGCGGTGGCTTTCTTTTACACAAATATTTTAGCAAGCATCAGGACTGTTTTACCAACCGCCCAACCCAAGTCCAACCCAAATCTAGCCCACCCCCAACCCAACTCCAACCCACCAACACATACCAACGCCTTTATATAATATATATTTATCAATATCTAATACAGTATGCATACTCAGTGATTTCCGACGTCCTAACCCTCCTGCAACCAACGTCCAAGCCGACCAATGGCCTCTTGTCCCGGCTTCAGCATTTGGGATTGGCCACGCTCCAGAGGTTGCATCAGCGACGGCAGCATCTCAGCCTAGCGTGGCCCGGTGCGATTGTTATGAGTGGCTTAGCACATTGCATGAGATTCATCTATCTGTCTGTCTATCTAGCTAGCTACCTAGCTATGTGCAGATAGATTCATGATCATATAAATGATATATGTAGATACACAATGATACACAGATATACATACACAGGCATACATTGGCATACGTGAGCATACATTGGCATACACAGGCATACGTGCAGATCGGGAAGCCAAGCGCATTTCCACCATGGCTGCTAATCCAATTCACAAAAGGCAAGCAGGCTTGATGGTGCCAAAAAAAACATTGTGGGCCGGGCCCATAGTTCTGGTGTCTTGTCAAATCCAGATGTCCCCAAGTTGCAAAGTATTCAGGGTTCATGGATTTCGTACCCGATTGCAAGACTTGGAAGAGCCCCAATCAGAAGTGTTCCGGACAGAGCCGATAGAATCATATCACCATTCTTTGCTTTGCAATAAATGTTCTTGACTGCAGCCAGTGAGTACAAACAGGGAAGGAAAATGAACCTACATTAACCGGAACTTCATAGTGATAAACAGAAATGCCGCAAGGATGTTTCACCCATCCGCTCGCTGCGGACCCAAGGGATCCCGAACAGACTGGTCATCCTTCACTTGCAACACGGCTATGTCTGAGAGTGGATCAGCACCCACCACATAGGCACCTTAGTCCGCGGAGCCTTTGAACCATACTGCGTTTCAAGTGACGAACAAAGGAATCCCCAAGAAGATAAGTGAGTCTTTTAGCACTATTTTAGTGGGATTCTATGGGATTATGCTGCTTTTCTATCTTTTTGGGGTTTGTCGATACTGCATAATAATTGGACATTGCGAAATAGCCAGACATGCAGGTAACGCAGCTTTGGGTGGTCATAGGAAATCCCCAATCAAAATGGAGGTTTTATGGAAAACCATGGCACTTGTGATGACCAGAGAGTAAACATAATGCAATCCTGATTATACATATAATATATATACATATATGTTAATTGCAATTTACGAATCTATCAATCTATAATGATCTATATGTTCAAACCAATCAGAACTAGATGCAAATCTACCCGTCCCAAGACTCCTGTTTTCCTGAAGCAAACGGTAAAGGCAGATTACCAGGCATCCAAAGATGGGGAAGGTAGGGATGTGTGCCTTTGGGGCTACAGCCAAAGCCACAAATCAAGAAATACCTTGGCATATGACAGACAATATGCATAGTTTGCCATAAATGCCATAAATATCCATAAATATCCATAAATCACAGAGGATCTAGATAAATCTATCGCACACAAACACATATTCTCACAGTCTCGGAAATTGCGCTCAACATTGGTTAAGAGCAGTGTTTGTCTGAATAAATTCAAGGTCACAGGTTCAGATGGAACACAGTAAGTGTATAGAGATGGATAGAGACACTATCCCTATAATTTCCTGGCTATGGATAAAATTCCACAGGTAGACATCCATGCAATCCATGACTGTGGCGTCAACCTTCGGCATCGTAACATCCCTTTTGAAACCATGAAATGCCGCTGGGTTTTCGCAGCACTCAAATCTTTGATGACAAACACTGCAGGTTGCTGTCAACCTGGCAGTGCACTTTTGTGGCTCTGAAAATTGGGAGACCTCGAATGGATTGCCAGTTTAATTGCGAAAACGATGACAAACCCATGTTTTTAATCAAATTCTGGGGTACAACATTTTCACACAAACCCATATGATCACGCATTCCTTAAAAAGTGATTCAGCACATTCTCAGGAATCGCTTTAATTATTAGTTCAAGTTCAAATCTCATCCCTTGCACTGTTCCTGCCTCTGGTAGTGGCTTCTGAGGTACTCCATATGGATTTGCATGATGATTGACCTGGGCTCACATCATGCACCATCGACCTGCCAGTAGGAATCTGCAATTCTTCCAAAGTGTTTGGCCTTTTTTGGAATCTCAGTAGGTGATGATATTGCCATCACCATCGTTGGTCCAAGTCCATATTGGAGTCGTGGCATTGAGTTTGGAATCACCGGATAATGTTGAATAATTGGGAATGTCATCTCCAACAATTAATTACAAGTAGGGTTAATGAAAGGGGAAAAAACCAACCACCAACCAGATTCATTGGTTGATATACCCTTGTCATCTCCCATGTTCGAATAATCAAATCATATTAAACCGTCACCAGATTCCCAAGCTCCGCACTGGTGAGTCTTCACTTGGCTTTTGCAGCAGCGCCAGTCCAAGCCATGCACTTGATGCTATGTGCGGGTAGCGATAGTAGGACCAACCAATACCTGGGGCATTTTAGTGGCTATGCCCACAAAAGGCTGGTCATTTGCAGATCTGCCATGCAGATCTGCCAGCGGCTGACCCATCCATTTTGGGGGTTGATATGGCTTGATGATTTTGACCGACCCACGCCCAAGGTCTTTTTCGGAACTGGGCCAGCAACAAAAGACAATTCTAGATTTGCCAAGCTCGTTGTGAACGGCCATGCCATGTCGCTCCCAGCCTGTATCAGATCCGCCAGGAAATTGGCGGGCATGTTCATTCTTCCTCCAGGCCTGCCACCGTTTCCAGCAAGTCGGATCTTCACAAAAAACACGAAAGAAATCAATGGAATCATCCCATGTACCTTGATCGCTTAACCATGGCACAAAAAAGACCAGGGGTGATGCTTAGGACATCCCACCTGTTTGTTGCCACCCAAAACGGAAGCGGGGATCGCGTTGTACCTACCAGCCACCCTTCGGGTGCGACAAGAGTGACTATGACAGTCTTGGGGCTAGGACCTCTCCCAACAGGAAAAAACTCAAGGCCTCAAGCCTCAAGGACCGGACAAAACAGCTATTGTATGTATGCGTGTGTGTACATACACTCTATGTATATATATATATATATATGTGTGTGTAGTAGTAGTAGTAGTAGTAGTAGTAGTAGTAGTAGTAGTAGTAGTAGTAGGTAGTAGTAGTAGTAGTAGCAGTAGCAGTAGCAGTAGCAGTACTAGTACTAGTACTAGTACTAGTACTAGTACTAGTAGTACTAAGTAGTACTAAGTAGTACTAAGTAGTACTAAGTAGTACTAAGTAGTACTAAGTAGTACTAGTAGTACTAGTAGTACTAGTAGTACTAGTAGTACTAGTAGTACTAGTAGTACTAGTAGTACTAGTAGTACTAGTAGTACTACTAGTAGTAGTAGTAGTAGTAGTAATCCCATATATACATATATATACTGTATATGTAATATATACTATATACTATATACTGTATATATATATATGTATATACCATATATATATATACATACGTATACATACCCTAAATACAAAATATCTATATACTATATGTATATATTATATATACATATTATGGTTTTGTATATGTATATCTCTTGAAAGATCAAACATGGTTGCTATGTCCTGTTCAATAAGTTTTCACACATTGAGTTTGGTACTTCAATAGTCTGAAGTCTATCATAGGTGTTGGTCCATGACAAAGTTTGATCGATCCGCATGTGGTGTATCATGTATGCCCTAACATCAATGTCTTGTTCAGATTGCTGAAACAGAGAAATCCAGGGTCAGGCAGGTCCCGTCAGCCATAAACATGATCAAATGACGTAGCTTGTTGTTTGCTACAAAAGATATTATATATATATATACACACTACATAATATATATATAATTCATATTATATATGTATATTATATTATGTAATTATATAGTTAAATATTATACATAGAGATGCCCGCTGTTATGTACAGCACAAGTACCGAGGTGTCATATTGTTCTTTGCAGACCTACTCTTGACGGATCAAAATCCTGAACTGGGGGACACTGGATCTGCCAGAAATTCTCCGTCCCGTGGAAAATCTATAGATAGAGGTCCTAAAATTAGGGCTACCCCCAAACCATCCAGCTGGGGTATCACTGGTATCACAATGGTATCACGGTATCCCCATCATTGTTGCTTCGCCCCGAGGGTCCTCCCAGCTCCCATGGTTCCCATGGCCATGGCCCCATGATGGCACGTGTCCGCAAGCTTCAACATGGACTTTCGGATGCTCTTCACCTCGCCCTTCAAGTCAATGCCAGGCAGGGCCGCGTCGCCGTGCCTCAGATGCCGATGCCAAGGTGACCTTTAGAGGCCTTGGGATCCAAATGTGATAAAATCATGGTCGAAATTTGGTAAATATAACTTAATATAACATACATAGAGTAATGGGACATGGGGAATAGATGGGAATAGACCATTTTTTGACCTGATGCAGAACGAAAGAAACGACGTTCTTATAGTCAGCGAGTCATATGTTTTGATGATGTCGAATACCAACGATGAGCCGCAGCTGCTGTTCGCATCATCTTGAATTCTACATTATTCATCAATAATTACATATATATAGATAGATATAGTTAGTTAGTCATTTATATTTATTTATTTACATACTGGTGACTTCGCCTGTGGATTCCGAACGGAGTTTCCCCTGAAAAACCCAGCCAGGCTTTGCCGCAGAATCTTTGGGCGTCCCAACTTCTCTTGGAACATGACCATGGCCATCATAGCTGAGGCCGTGTTTTCCCACCTCGGGTCCAAAAGAGGTGCAGCAAGCAAAACTGATCAACATTCCAATGTATGCAGCTGGTGCATTCGAGGCTTTGTGGTTTCTTTCTAAACATATTTCTAAACATATAGTGGTGGACTATATAAGCAAGTTGGTAGTGAACCCGTTTCCTCACGAAGCATTTACAAATTACAACTTGGAAATCCCATGTACACAGGCATTGGGATCAAAACTTTAGATTCCTCAACCCAACGGACTGCTTTTGACTGTTTAGGAATCTGAACCATCCTGCTTTTGGGATACAAACAAATGCAAACATAACTCCGGCTGCTGAAAGTATCCATGCCTGGGGGTCAAATATATGTCTAGTATAATATTAGCAATATACTAAGGATATCACCATATACACATGTCTACATGTCTACATGTCTACATCTCAGATTTATTTTTTGCTCTGCCAACTGGCTATTCAGAGCCCAGGCCGCCTGGACCTGAAATCGCTCCAAGGTGCTGCACTCCATTGCCCCAGTTGGTGAAGCGCAAGCCGCGCAAGGACCCCGCCGAGCGATTTTGTGCGTTGCCTATGAGGTCCTGGCGCCGGAGTGCCGCCCTTGGGCACCATCCTCAACATGGCGCAGCTATACCCTCCAAATAATAGGAATTCATGGGGATTTAACCATCAAGAACGGGGAAGTGTGGCTTGTTGGGGGAGAAAAAAATCCACCCAAACAAACATGGGTTGTACCATGTGAGTGGATGTGAGTCGCCCCTGCAAAGGCCTGGTGCTGACAGGATGATACTCTTGATGGAGAGCCTCTTTTGTAGCCCAAATAGTCGTCACATACCACTTGGATGGTGTATATATATACACATATCTCTTGTTGATTTTTACTACTGAACCATTTTCGAGGAAGTTCAACAGACAATGGGACAACATCGGAACAACCACTGCTGCAATTCAATGGCCCAACACGTCCTCATCAGTAGTGAGCATGCCTCCATCTTCCACACTTTGCAGGGCGTCGCTCAAAGCAGAAACCTATGACCATGTGGCGAGAGACCAGAGATTTGGCATGCTTTGGCCATACCTTCTCTTGGTAAATCATCCGATGAACACGGTATTCCGTAACATTCCGTACTACCATAAAAACGGAATTCTGGACCATAAAGGAATGTTTTTATTTTTATCATCTTTTTATGGTCCAGATGAACACGGTATTCTTCAATCATCTGGACCATAAAAACACGCTTAACTTGGGGTGTGTTTTTTTTTCACAGCCGTTGTTTCAACCATTGCTCGGTGCGCAGAATCCAGGCCTGACGCTCTTTGGCTTGCTCAACACCCGCTAGCAAAGCCCAGAACCTCGAAGCTGCCATAAGCCGACCATGGTGATTTTGGGGGATGGTTCATTTTTGGGTTTATCACATATATGATTCATATAAAGATATATGAAGTATATATAATAGATCTTTGATGATCTTTGTACACCTAGACTTCACAGCATCTCAATATATCTCAATGTCTGTTGAGTTGTACCACGCCAGAAAGAAGGCGCTCAACTACCATGATCATCATATCTGGCCACTATGGTCCGGTACATTTGCTGCAGGTCCTTCTCTCAATGTCAAGAACAGTTTGCAACCAGTTTTTTAAACACTTCCCAGCTTCAGCATCTGCCTAAAGGGCTGTGGCTCTGGCTATGGCTTAACTTGGGTCATGCCCGAGCGCCCAAGGGATCCCAAAATTCGAGTTTCAAATGGTGGTTCCGTGCCGTCCGCATTCCTCCATATTCAAAACATGCCCATGTACGTTTCTCCATAAATGCCATATGATCACAGCCAAAAGTCTGCGAGAGATCATCATCCGGGTATCCCTCCTATGGCCCTACTAAACTCCATTATTGTTTTAGATATCTCCAAATAATCCATCACTTTTTTGTTTCAGATGTTTGCATGATGTTTCCCATGGAAACCTCATGAAGCCTAGATAAGTATATACAAATTATATGTGTATGATATTATATATTATATATAATATATAATATCATAATAATATATTATATATTATATACTATATATTATATATTATATATTATATATATATATATTATTACATATATCATATATCCAAAAATCCACCACATGATGTTTTCAGATTTTTCCCCACTGAAAAAGGGAGCCCAGGTGCTGGCCATCCGCCGGGATAGCTGTCTGCATGGTGGTGGTGTCGCATGGCACGGCCCCATCGGTGCCCATGGCGAAGCTCTTGGGGTATCTCGGATGGGAAAAGATGGGAAAAGATGGGAAAAGTATGTAACAAGTCCACAAATCATACTTAAGGATACTTCAGGTATATCTTGGTTTTAGCCCATTTTTGATGGTTTGGAGGCTCTGGATATGCTGATTTTGAGCGGCTAAGTGTTGAAAAATTGACACATATTGATACATATGCTGATGTTTGATGATTTGTAACTGAAGTGAACTATGCAAATAAGTGAAGAAGAACATTGAAGCATTAAATTGTCTCCGGTACGAGGACCTCAACCGTCATACACGTCATACCCCCCTGTGCCTGTCGTTGTGACCAAACATCTCTTGCACAAAAACACGTGCGCGGTTCATCGCATCCTCGCCAAGATCATTGCATCACCAGTGATGACCTCCAGCATCTTAACTTTGACTCATTTTTGTCCTGTTTCTTTCCTTGGTATTTGCATGTTTTCTCCGCTTTTTTTTTGGATAGTAGCTTTCTCATGCTTTCTCTACCCATCTAGGACAAAAGTTCACACATCAAGCAACCTATCTCTCCATACCTTGGCACTACTCGTACCTGCCATCTTCCTATGGTCCTCGTCGCCCAAGATCTTTGCAAGGGCGTAGACATCGATGTTATGCCTGGAGCCCATGGGATTCATATGGATTCGGCCTTCAATGGGCAGCCCTCAGAACCCAGGCTGCCCAAAAGTCGTCTGATGGCTCCGCATCGCTCACAGATTCTCACAGATTCTCGGGAATGTCAACATCCAACAAGCCAGGTCATTGAGCCGAACTTGGACCTATCTGCGAACAGGGACTCTCCATATCTCGTTTTCTGACAGGAACTACTCTTGATACCAAGTTGCTCCGTTGAACGGTAGTTCGCTGGATATGGCCTCCGGCCGAAGAGAATCCACTGGTGGCTTCCCAATCTTCAGAAGGTCGTCACTGAAGCTTGAAACTTGAAACTTTCTGACCTCAACACCTACAACTGCCTTCCGCTTACAGGTGTCCATGACGTGGCATGACCCAAAATTGATAAACTCACCCCCGCACACCTCAGTTTGGCCATGAAACCCAAAAGTTTGTCATTGCCTGCTCCAAAGAATGACAAGGAGTATATTCAACTGGAAACAATGTGACCCTGCACCCTGCATCGTTGGAACCCTACAGCGCAAATGTGTCGGTGTGTTTGTAGCCTACATATTGCCCCCCAAATGCTGGACCAGCTACAGTCTGCTCCCTTCTTGAGTGCTGTCAGGATGTCACGCGCAGCGACCTGGCTGCACCCATCTGAACCCCTGGTTTCAAGAGGATATGGGTCAAGTCATGAGGTACTTCAAAAAAAAAGTGGGTCCTTAGAAATGGTAAAACTATGTGAAACTCTGAAAATATCTGAATGAAGAAATCACGATGTCCTTTGGGGGGAAATCATGAAGAAATAGGCCTGCCATGTAAGCCATTATTTACCTCGTGGTCTTCAAGACGGGGTTATCGCATTAATCAACCAACGGGGGAAACGTGAAAAGGACATCCGCGGATCAACGCTCCTGGGTCCGCCCAAGTGTGCCAGTAGGACCAAATAGCAGGACTCTCCAGTCTCTGCTGCAAACTGGGCTAGAGCAATGCCGACCCAGGCATTGTTTCCTGATGTGTTTCGGGGTTGGAATCGCCAGTGGATGGGCCTTCTGTAGTGACACTGCAGTGGTCTGGTTTTAAGATGTTTTAAGGACACTCAGTGGGTTCTCGAGTGTTCCACAAGTTTGGTCAAAAGTCTGAGACACATGCTGCAGAATTCTCAAGAGACTTAGATTCGGAGACACACCAGCCAGGTGATAGTTGAAAGCCATTGAAAAAAGCGCACTGCAATCCCTTGGAATTTCCAACCAGTTTCAGCTAAATTGCTACTCCAAGCCCCCCAAAAATCACCCAAAATCTACCGGTGAAGCACCAACCGTCCATAACTGTCCCATCCTCCCACCCTCGCAGTTTCTTGGCGCCTGTGTCAACACCACCATCCACCACATTTTTGCCCCAGTAGATGCCAGGTTTGACCTCCGCCTCGGTATAAGAGGAGCCCACCAGGGTCAGCCATCGGCCTGGGTCCAGAAAGGCCCCTCTTGGGGCCCAAGGGAACTGGAAGTCGTGATCCATTTAGTTTGATATTTACCTATTCAACGTATTCAACATGGTGGTTGTCCATAGCTATGTGAAATATACTGAAATTATCTCAGAGGGTATTTCTCCGGCAAGATCGAACAAAATGGACTCTCGACGAACTTCCGCCGGCTACTTTCTAAGAGCAGCACACTCAATCGTCAGACATGCATTTAAAACCCGAGTGGAACACAAATGGAATGCTGGTCCTAGCATTAGTCACAGGATGTCAGAGGTCCTCATTGTCTTTATTTAAAAAGGGTCCTTGGATGTCGGTGAAGAAATCTGATGCTGTGCACGAATCCACGGTCCCTGGCCTGAAGGCAAACCATCACGATCTCCAAAGGTCACGTGTGGAACCTTCTGGGCTGGGTACAACCTGAGTTCGCCGAGGTCATGGCATATGCCAAAGCCAAACACTGCATGGAAGATGCAAAGAGGTTGCCCGTGTGAAAGGTCACCATGGAGGTTTTTCTAGCTCTTGGTGTGACATCTATAGCGAAATCTCCTGCACCCATAGCAAAACCTCATGAAGAACTTATTGGAAGCCGCTGTGATCATGCAGGATACAGTCCAGCTAGGAGCAAGACAAATATCCACTTTCAGTGCACCCAAATTCTCCATCATGCAGAGCACATACAAATGTCCAGAAGATTCTACGAGTATCACGGAGTGGCACCACTTCTTCAAATGTAACCGCCAACAAAGCTCTCACAGAAATTAATGAAGGTACTGCACTGCACGATCCTCAACAGGAAAGCAAACTGCCGCAGCTGTTCCTCTGAGAAACTGATGGATGAAAGCGTCCAGGATCTCTCGGGCAGCTGCAATTTTCCCTCGCTTCGTCAAGTAAATAGCCTAAGTCTAGAATTCCATTGGATTCTGAGGGTTTCATGAAACTGATTCCATAGAAATTGAGGGAATGACTTGGGAACCTCCGTCTAATGCTAGTTACACACAAGCCTTGAGTCGTGGACCTCAGAAATCCTCAGAAAATCTCTGTGTCCAGCCCAAAGTCAAGGGATTAAACCACTCAAACATGGATGCTGCGGCCACCTATAATCATGACTGATTGTACCTGGCCTCCAAGACCCTAAGTGGAGGGAATGAGTTGTCATTGACATCAGTCCACACCCAGCAGCACTGCATGGTTGAAGTTTCTTGAAGGGCCTACTGAAATGGTGATGGCTATTTCTGGGTACCAACCCTTCATCAGTTTCTTTACCGCTGCCCCCCATCGTATGGATCAGTTCACGTTGGTGCCCTTGCCCATCACCAATTGGACTAACTCAACCAGTTTGGGTCTGGATGATATGGATTAGAAAAACTCCAGAATCTTGGCAATGCCCAAGGTTGGCTATGAGTCAAAACCCTGGCACCCTAATAGCTGGTTAATTGGTGTTTATTCCCCACATGCTGGTAATACAATGGGTTTTGACCCATCCCCATACGGTTGCTGATCAAAATTCCTTTAAACGGGAACGGCCATTCTTCGCGAATAAACATGTTACTTTCGCGAAACTTTCGCGAACTCCATGTTTATCTTTCGCGGAATCCATGTTGAGCAACAATTCCTCTTATGAAGATTCATTCACCACCTGCCAAACCACACCAAATTATCACGGGTAACTTCTTCATAGCCTTGCAAAAATTGAGCTAGCATCACGGAATCCCCTTTTCAGGACAGGTTGTTGCTGATTAGGCAATTTTTTTGCAAGGCTTACTGGGCCACTCCCTTCAAAACGCACTTTGACTTTCGCCCGCTCCTTCGCAGAACTTTCGCGTAACTTTCGCGAAAATACCCCTATCCGCAAACCACAGCCATCAGGAGGGGGTGCATCAGAGGAAAAGCAAACACCAAGCGCCTTGGTGTTTGGCTCTCGCAAAGCTTCACTTTTGGGAGCTTGGCTGCTTCATTTGGAGCTTGTTTCTTGAGACTTCAGAAAGCAACGCTAAGAAGTACCAGCACCAGGTCCAAGGGCTTCACCATGGTATTTGGCTGTGGCGAAGCCTCACCTTCAGAAGCCCGGCTGCTACCTATGAAGGGAAAGGTAAATATGCGGTACCCTCTCCTGCCGGACCCCCGAGCGGCAGGAGGGCGGCAGGAGGTGGTAGCCCTTAAGAAGCTGTACATGTCAATGTATACAATAATAATTCATAATATACAACTTTGGCGAATAAAAAAATTACTTTCGCGAACTCGCAAAAAACAATCGCGAGGGTTCCCAGCATAACATGAACGGTCTTCGCAGTTGAAGTTAAAACTCTTTACAAGGACCTTGAGATCAATCACCATATTGTGTCCAGCTCCAAATTCGCCATCAGCCATCACCTCGCAGCTGAGCTTCGGCCACAGCGTTGTCGTAGACATCGAATCTGCAGCGCTGCGAGGTGCCGAACTCCGGGCACTGCTCCTCCGTCTGATTTTTCGAGCAGGCTGCATTCCAGTTGCTGTTTTTTAATTGTCTTTATCCATGATTATATAACCATATATATATATATAATAGTATATAATTATAGACTCATAGACTCATAGGCTATTGTATTATGTAATTACATTACATTCCTAGACATCCAAATGTACTAGAAGAAAATGAAAAAAAACATACGATTTGAACATATTCAAAGAGTATAGGTTTCAGAAGATTCTATTACGATTGCCGAAATAGAAGCCGAACCAAGAAAATGTTGACGTTTTGATTTCTGGGCCTGTATTGATTATCGTACTACTTTTCAAAATTGCGCTCGAATTGTGCAAATTCAAGCGCACGAATTGCGGCTTTTGTTTTGCACGGCGCCAAGGCACAGGCAACTCGCACAAGTCACAGCTGCCACCGCCTAAAGAGGAGCCGAAGGTCTGTAGCAGTCCAGCATGCCTAGCCAACCCAACGCGGACCAGCCACAGAAAATCCACAACTCTTGAATCACAAAAGAAAATTAAAATTATTGAACTAAGAACTGCAAGATAAGTTTCATTTGCACTTTGCGTGCGTCATGAATACTCTGAAGAATCATTTTCATTGAAGTGTGCCACCATTGATGGTGTTCATATTCCTGCACCAGCCTGGGATGTACAGTCTGGAATTCCAATCAAAACTTAAGATTTACCTCATCTTTCTCCTATCAACAGAAATGACGTGATGCTCAGTGGAGGTAAATACAAGATCGCCAAGCTGCTTCAGGAATTTTTGGCGAGGCTGCTTCTCCAGAAATTCATCAAGAAATTGCAGGTAGATCTCAGTTTCAAACCTTGCCACATCAAGCGAACACCCATTGGGATCGAGAGCATGTTTCGCAGTTGTGTAGCGATTTTTGAATGGTGACTTCCCAAGTTCCAAAAAAAATAGGTGCTACTATCCCTTTGACCCCATTGATCTTGCTACTAGGTAGGAACCACTCAAAAAAACTATTGCAAGGACCATGCTCAAGAACTACTTTGTGAGGCACAGGACTGTGTCTGGGCAAAGAGCTGGAAACACATGAAGTGACCCCGGACGTTAGAACGTCCCATGACCGACAAGCACTTCCATGTAGCATCGTATGCACGTCTCTGCTAGCCAGTTGACCCCCAACCTTGACGATTCAAGCATCATGTGTGCAAGTAAGCAAAGAATCCAATCATTCATGTCATGGTCGAGGCCCTGCCAGAAAGCTCTAAGGTTCACTAATGCTTCTGTGCAAACATGCCCAAGTGCCAAGTTCAAAAAGACGTGTCCAAAGTCCACCGTGAAATCATGTTCCAATGTCATCCCTGGCCCATGATCTCCACGACGCGTTGCGGGATCAATGGTTCCAGCGAAGTCTTTGGCCCGGCGCCCAGTTCACACTGCTCTACGTAGTCTGAACAGCAGTTCCTGCTCCCAGAAGTGTTCCGTGATGGGAAATGTGTTGAAATTCAACAATGATACTATGACATACTATGACATTATGAGATGTTTGAAGCTGAGTCAAGTTGGTATGAGTATGTGTTTGTCATCGCTAACATCATGGTGAACTTCATAAGTCAACGTGTCTGGTGGTCAGAACATGCTGGGTATGGTCATCCCACCAAGGGATTCCGAATATTGGCTAGTACTATTGGCCCTATATATATTCCCTTTGGAGGGTAAATCTATATACATATCCATCTAATATTGGTACCCTCTGGTAATTAAACAGTCAGCTATTGAAAATGACCATAGAAATAGTGGATTTTCCCATTGAAAATGGTGGATCTTTCCATAGTTATGTAAACGTTTACCAGAGGGTATGTACTATTGGAAAACCCATGGGAACTTCACCATGTCCACATCCCATGTCCACAAGCCCGCCTGTAGTGCTTGCACTTCTCCGTGCATTGGCAGGATCGGCCCCGAACCTTGGATCATCTTGGATCGTGGCGCCAACGAACTCATCGAAACGTTGAGACGGGGGAATGGGAGCAGTGAACCAACAAAACTGGGGACATGATACTGCTAGATGTATCCAAAACAATACTTGGATACTTGGATACTAAGTATGATATTGTTTTGGATACTTGGATACTAAGTATATGATTATATTTTTACATCTCCAACACAAAACTGGTTAACATGGGATACTTGGAGACTTGGAGATGTATTAATATATAGTCATTTTTGTAGCCAACAATATGATTTTGGGGCTATCTGAAAATGGGGTATACCCCCAAATGGCTATCCTAAATCATTCCAAGGGGGCAAATGATGGATCAACCATGAAATGTGGTGTAGTGACACTATTTTCGGACAAACCCGTTTC
>Ga0126342_10000515_pt1:0-37500 | contig 42995 bp, 34 predicted proteins | sample Cyp1metagenome_FD_92528 | JGI IMG/M metagenome (GOLD analysis project Ga0126342, IMG submission 92528) | Coral microbial communities from Lord Howe Island, Old Settlement Bay, Australia - Cyphastrea 1 metagenome | ecosystem: Host-associated > Invertebrates > Cnidaria > Coral ...
GTGACACTGGCTACCGGTCGTGTCGTATCTAGTGCACGAGCACTAGCCATGCAAGGCAAACCTGCGTTGAACAGGTGTACAACAAGGATGTCGTGCAGATGAGGAGTAGTTTCAACGTGCATATCCTTGAGATGTATATTATATATGTTACATATAATGTATATATATATATTTATATATTTATATTTATTTATTTATATTTATTTATTTATATTTATTTATTTATATTTATTTATTTATATTTATTTATTTTATTTATTTTTTTATGTATAGCCTATATTTCATCACACTCCAAAGGTCCGGAACAAGACCAGTTGCGAAGCCCCTTCGTTCCATACGTCCGGAACACCGCGGAACGTTCCATACACAATTTTGACTCGGGACCATATATATATATATATATATGTGATCTATCCCACAGCGATGAATCGCTCCTGGGGGTACCACCTCGAAAGAAAGAACGGAAACCACCTGAAACCACCGCCTTTTATCATGGGTTGATCTGATATATATTCGTCAAGGTATAGTTCTGTCCCAAACTACTGGCAACATCCACATATCTTCAACAAAATGCATCTTCAAGATTTTTCAAGTATGGTTGTCAATGGAAACCAACAGTGCTGTTTCTTTTGATCGCATGAATTTGCGTGGAAGCCACTATTTGAAAGGATTTGTACACAAACAAAGCAAACAACCTTTATGGTAGTGTCCATTGTGGTCAACGTTTTTTTTTTAATGTGATGGATTACTTTTTTCAGTGTTTTCCAAAGTTTATCCATTTTTAATGGTTGCAATCCATGCTGATCACAATATTGACACCCAGGTTTTGTGCAAACTAAGTGAGATATGTCCAGTGTTCAGTAAGGTTGGAATTGTGGGACGGAAAAATCATTGTAAGATAGGAAGAAGATCCCTTGAAAGGTTTGATATTTCCAGTGCTGGGCATTTCGAAACAAAATGACCAGGGAAAAAGTGCATGAAACCAACATGAGAATTTGGGATCATGTCGGCAATTGGACACTCAGCGGGGCCGCTAGCCCATGTTCAACTATAATTGAGAAAGCCGATTTTGATCATATATCACAAACTTACCAGATGATGGTCACTGAATTTTGCAAATGCTTCGTATTGCTTTGTGCATCTTACTATTGAGTTGGATGTACCCAAGACATCCCAGTTGCAGTCAAACGCTACAGGTCCTTTCCTACAACCTCTTCTGGTGGAACCTCTACCGCGTCAGACAAGGCGTCAGCATGTCTTATCCCCTGGCCAAAGTTCATGTGCTCCAAGCAGCCAAAAAAAGGCAACAGATAAAAGGCAAACATGGAGGTGGGCCCGCAAACCCAGCAGAGTATGGTAATGTAGCAAGCAAGATATTAAGTTTCAGCTGCTAGTATGGGTTGAGAATGAAGGTTCAAAAAACGAACATGGGTTGACGCTATGAGTATTCAACTAAAACATTGGAAAACAATGGTAAAAGGAGGATGCTAGGACAGTTCATGTTAGTATTTGATGATATTTGATGTATGTTGGCTGTTATGGTTTTTATTGTTATTGTTCAATGTATGTTCCTTGGTGTTGATGTTCTTTTCCTGTGGGGATTGAAGGACATTCACCAGCAGGGATTCCTTTCAACATCAAGGGTGGCATTAATATTCTACATTCAAACAAACATTGTTGATTCTTGGCTTTTCAGAAAGGATGCCTGCACTTGCTTTGGGAAAATCTTTAAGATCTTTTGGTGGCCGAATTCCAGAGTTTCCATCTCCCATGTTTCTCTACAGGCTTGGCCCAGGATGTCCCAGGATGTTTTTGGTGATTTTCAGCAGCAAAAAAACGTCCAGATGGCGCTAGGTGAAGGCGACAGTGCGGGCAACTTGATCAAATCAGAGATCTCCGAGGCGATGGGCGGAAGAGGTGATCTGGCGGGAAATGAGGAACAAAAAAGAGGCTTTCGCGGGCGTAAAATAGGCGACTTTACATCAAAAGCACAGTCCGACTCATTGATGACCATCCTAGATCCAGTGATTTTATGATTTTACTGCTTTTGGAGTAGTAGTTTGAGATCGGTGAGGGTCAAGGTTCAAGCAATCATAGAATTGCAGCAAGAAAGCTGATGAACAAGTAATGGTACGCACACTTGACCAGCAAAACCGGGCAGGAGTTTTGTTAGCATATTTTTTGTGTTTCCGTATGTTTTTTCCATGTTTTTTTTGGTTCCCTACATATATCTTGATTTTCCCTATATAAGGTTGTTCATTTGCTCTCCCTCAGCATATGTTTTCTCCTCCAGAAGCACTGCGAGATGCTGCGATCACAGGATCAACCTTTTGACGTCATGGGTTTTCAAGAGTGCGAAAGCGGGATCCGCGTTTTAGAGCCCGTTCCTGGGTTGGAAGTTGGTACGGGAAGGCATAAGAAGTAAGGTGTCAAAGTTTCCCTGGTGACACATAAAGAACTTGCAACACGACTGCCAGTGTCAAAATTTTGGCCAGGCACTTGATAATGAGTTGTTTTCTTTTTCTGTTTGGGCGGATCATACCAATCGGACAATTTGATTTATACAAGAGATTCCACCCGGCTTTTGGCATATATTGATGTCCTGGGTCTCTTCGCCAAAAAATATCATATACGGTATTGGCTGAATACGCATTTCCTGTTGGTTGGGATGTGTACGTATTTTATCTATTATATAGTGTCTGTCAATGTCATTCAATGTCTATTTATGCAATAAATTAGATATACCGTGATGTCATGTTCCAGCTGTTAGTGTGCCCCAGAGATATTGGTTGATATTGATTGCGTTTTGTCTCCACGTGTTCAATCTATGGAACATGATAACATGCTAAAGCCAAAAACAAACCTACCATAAGTGTTTATTCATGAGTGTTAACCACCCATTTCCGGTAAGTCGATAATATGTTTTTTTGTTTTAAATAAAATTGCTTGTGTTTAACATCATACTAGTTCAGACATATCATGTTTGTTTAATGCCGCTTAACTTCACCATTTGTAAAATATACATAACATGAAACAAATGATTGTTGATGATGAATATGTTTATTGTATTGGTATTTTACCAAATTATTCTAAACATATACCCAATTACATATTCATTAATCACCCTAATTGTCTTACTCTCAAGGGTATTCCCAGTTCATGATTTTATTATTCCTATTTCTTAAATTGCTATATAAACTTTGTTGCTGAATATTAAGTTACTATTTGTTTTATCTTATATTACATATTATGCATTGCCCATGTTGTTGTTATTCCCTACATGACTCTCCATATGTGTGCCTTGGTGAAAACATTGGTTACTTTCCCACTAAAGGGAATGGTTATCAATCCATTGGAGGAATTATTTACCTATCATAAGGAATCCCACTCATGATTGTGGAATGACCATAACCATCCATAACCTATGAATCTCATCTTTGCTCCAAGTGTTGATGTTGTTGATGTTGTTGTAATCCCCACTATCCCTGCAACCCTTCTTGATGATGATACAATCTGTTGTTTATCCGATCAACATATTATCTTGAGACACAAGTCTGACAGATCAATAAGCCTAAATTCCCCATTACAAACCCAGTTTCATTTGACCATTGCATTCCACTGATAATCGGATAATCCCACTAAATATATCCCCATCATCCTCATTATAACCCCATTATATAATGATTCTAGTATAGATAGATATATTACATCCCATTGTAAATATAATCCCATTAATTAAAATCCTCATCATAATCCCATTATAATCCTTATTATAGATCCACAATAATGGGATCCTCCTTATCATAGGATATTATAATCCCATTATTCTACTATAATCCCATTATAGATATGAATAGAGATATTACAACCCAAATGATAATCCCATGATTTCTATCCCATGATTTCCATCCCGTTCTACAGTATCTCCCAAGACATACCGCGTGTTGAGGTGGGCCTCCTCGAAATCTTTGAAGTTCTACAAGGACCGGCGTCGACGTCGCTTCCGTGGCGAAGTGGTGCTTCTAGGTTCCGGAAGTGATGGTTTACTGGGTTTTGGTGGGAACATAATTGGGATAAATCCTGGGATATCATGGGAATATGTTTGATACACATGCTTTGAATGCAGGTACAGTAGTTATACCCCCGAGAAATTACACGTTTAAGGATGAAAATTGCGATACTTGGATACTATATTGTCAGAAAAAACACGTATTAAACTATGGAAGTGGTGAATAAACATGAATAAGCCATAATTAAGGCAGTAATACGCAATATATATATATTATAGAGAGAGAGAGATAGAGTGAAGGGAGGAGAGAGAGAGAGAGAGATCCTCCACCGTCAATGGTACCGTTTCTTCAACTACAACAGCGGAAAAAGTGAGGTCATGCGCAGCAAAGTAGTCAAAAGTACCCAAAAAATTGGGTAACGTTAGAAACAACTCCAACTAAACTAGGGTTTTAGGGTTACTATGTTTAGAGAAACCAGCTTATAACTGGGGGGCACCACCTTGTAGAATAATAGATGTTTTCGGGTCTGGGGAGATCATCTGCACACGAATCCCATCCCCAATATTGAATACCGCCCAGACGCCCTAGCCCTGGGAATGCATTGCATCTATTCATCGATAAAATTCGAAGAGGAAGTGAAGATATCCAAGGAGAAATGACTTATCCCGTTCAAAAAATCACGATGTATACAATCTACTTAACAAGATGGCCTGCCAAAGTGGGTAAATCATGTTCCAACCATTCCGCTTCAGGGTTATTGACAAACCATCAACCCTTAGGGGTTTGTTAAACCACACTATCGGAGATACCTGCAATGCCTGGCATCCTGGATAAAATCGCCATGATTGCCACCATCAAAGAACCAATGAAAAATCCATGGTTTTGCTAATGTTATTGATAACATGTTACTGGATAACCATCACAAGAACCATTTTACCACCACAACATACGTTAAATAAACATATATATATATGCATCATTATCACCGCGATACGCATGATATCCACCATCAAACAACCATCACCAAACATAAACTAACCATCAAACAATGGCCATATTGAACAACAACAACAACATCAACATCAACATCAACAACATCAACATCAACATCAACAACATATACCCTAATACATCCATCAAACAACGTTGCACACCAATGCCCCAAGCACCAGGACCGCACGCCACCTGTTTGGCATACCGCAAGGGTTGGTGGCGAAGCCTGGCCAATGGTAGCATCGATGTGGGCGAGGCAAGCGACGCGTTGGGCGGTGCCTTTTTGCGGTGGGGAAATGGCTGATGAATGATAGTTAATACATGTTAGTACCCAATCAATGGGGAATTTAAGCATCAAACAATTGATGATCCAGATAAAATAGTATGAAATGACAATTTAAACATGGAGCGTATGGTAGATGTTGATGTATACACTTTGGCTTGTCCGGAAATAGGATCTACCCCCAATGTACTGCATCGGACAGACCCTGGTCACGGTCATTTTCAAGCTTAGTTGCCTTGTTCGGAAATGGATGTGTTTCCTCTTATGATTGTGTAAGTGGCCGGTTCAGATTGTTCGCATCAAAAGAATGATGTGGAACTGGCTTCCAACACGGAACAATTAACATGGTTTATTGGAACTCTATACTATATTTCACTTGAGCTTGATTCACTTCAATCCCAGTCAGTGTTAGTTCTGAATCCCATATGCACGTGATGAGGACGACAATAGGTCACCAGGCAAATTACTGTAAGGTTTACCTAGATGAGTAGCACTTGGCCTTCTTAGACACCCCGTTTGTATTCGCCAAAAGTCTCTCGAAATCATGGATAATGTTGGTAAAGCAATAGTAAACCATCCCCAATTTTACCATAAATGGGTGGCATAAAATGGGTTGTATAAACCATCAAAACATGGATATTTGGATGGTTTGTTATTGCCTTACCAACTTACTAACAGATTAGTTTCATATTAGGTGTATTCCCAATATTCGCTCATTTTTCCAGGTACATTGGAGGGTTCTGGCCAAGATTTGGACAGGACATGCGGTCTCACTACTACGGAAGGCGAGGTGTGCAATGGATTCGCTTGGAGCACAACACCACGGGACGACGCATGGCACATCTTGGCTCGGTATAGCCTGTCTTATCGGTAACTGTATGGAATACCCTCCAGTACCTTAACATAGCTATTGAACATGACCATTTATAGTTGATTTACGTATCAAAAATGCTGATGTTCCACAGCTATTCTAATTCTAGTTTACCAGAGGGTATCTAATTGAACACTGTTCAAAACCAATGTTGGTTGATGATTATATTTTTATTACCCAATATATTGGGGATTTTCATAATCCATTATATATTGTGGGAATTCTTATTAAACAGGCAGTATGCTTGGAAACGGCAAAAGGGTTTTGAACACTGCTGAATTGGTATATATGTGTTTATGGGGCAGTGTTTCTAGTAATATCAATTACCATCCATTGCCCAGTTTGATTGGGATGTGCAAATGTACTAGGAGCAAACATTTTGGACAATGGATGGTACATTCACTATATGTTCAAGTGATGAGAACCATGCACTTTGGAACCATGCAAATTGAACATCGAACTCTCCAAAAATCCATCACCAGGGGCACTTGGATGCCTTATTGCCATGCTGAGGTGCTTCCTACCAACATGTTAGCTTTTTCAGGGGTATCTAAGTTGTCCATGAATTGCACATTTCTATGGATGAACCGCGAACATGCTCTTTTCATTTACAATCGTAGTGCTAGCGATATCACAAAGTTATATCCTGCATTTCTGTTTGCCGCCATTGGCTGGCTGAATCCGAATCCAATTCATGTTGGTTTCCACATTCCCATCCTGTGCGTAGAGTACAAGGTGGTGCTTCCCAAGGTAACTATGAATATATCTACCATAAACCCAACAGGTATTGCAGTTATAAACCAACTTAGCCAGGTATGGGCTTAGCTCATTGCAGTTTCCTTCCGAGCCAAGGAAAATTGCTCTTCATGAACCACCACGGTCCCCTGGAGATCAATTCTGGCGGTTCCTGTGGCGGCCCCTCTATGGCCAACAATATCCTGCGGGTGATGCAGAACCAGTCACAACCAGGTGTGCCCGGGGAGCTGGAAAATATTGGAAAATATCCATTTGGCTTCGTTTTGTAATAGAGTACTCCCATTTTGTTTTTTGTTTGTTTTTTTTCCGATATGTAGTGTGTTCCTTGATGTTATGTTCCTTCTTTTCATGAAACAATGCAGTTTTATGCAATTTTGGGATATACGATATACGCAACTCATTCCTATTGAAGCACGTGTCAGGTTCAAAGATACCCAGCAGTTAGTCTTGACTACCCAAGCTGCACGCGTTTTTTATTTATTAAAAACATTGGGTTGAGGAAGAAATGTGTGGCCTGAGTAGTTCAAGCAAGTTTCTTTTTCAGTGATCAAGCCGAAAAGCCAGGTGACGCGGTGATTCTGGTGGGTGACTTCAATGCCAATTCAGCATCCCTGACCATCCAGGCGCCCGAGATTTGTCGCAGTCAACTGGCTATACAGAGTGGCGTATCCCCTATGTTTGGACCCTCAAAGATCAAAGAGTGAACTGAGTGAACTGAGTGAACTGTGATGATCACCTGGATGCTTGGAAAGTGTCATCACTTTCCGCAGGACACTTGAAAAAGTCGATCCCATTCTGAGCTGAACCATGCCAGGCCTTATGGTCTCGAATGGTCTTGCTGCAAAGTGGAACATCTTTTGGAGGAGTTGCACCTTGGTACTTGTATAGTTGACGTTAACTCGGAGAGTTCTTCACCCCTGTCATATCCTGTCATGGTGTAAAGATCCCTGCATGTTCTGGGCAAAATCATTTGACTGTAGGGTGGTAAGAACTACTCGGGGCCATTGAAATGGCCAGGTCGACCTTGAAATAGAGTTGTCATTTCAAACAATATAAAACAATGTTTGGCCCAAACCCGGCGTGAGGTTTGAAGTCACGTCGGTTTTTTGGAATTCGACTTGCGGCGTTTTGCTGAGGACAATATCTTTGGTAACATGGATTCCAACTCTGTGATTAGTCGCAAGAACTTGGGGAGTGGAGGCGCACAGCATTGAACAGCCTGGATTGGACTGGATTTATGGTCGTCACTGCAAGACAACATGTGCGCAAATGTTTTCTTGATACTTGGTGGATGGGCAGATATGTTTAAAAGAATCATCAACTTTCAGATTGTGCTCAAACTCTACTGCGACATTCCCTTTAGTTATAGTCATAGTCGTTTGTTTCTAACCCATAAATTATTCCGATATGTAATCATTTAGTACCCCAGTTAACTAATTTTCAATCTATATTTTAAATAATCACATAATCACGTTCTTTCCTGGACAATCTTCCATTTTATAGATGATTTTCCCATGTTTTCCTACATTTTCCCATGAACATCTCCCATTTACAGTGGATTTCCCCATCTTTGACACCCCTTTTTGGCCAGGTAGCGACCACGACGCCATCGCCTGTACGGTGGCTCTGGGGAATCCCTTGGCGAACGGCAGCGCCCCGGCCCCGGTGGCGCCGGTGGCGCCGGTGGGCGCCATAGGCGATGATCCCATCACGGTCAGGGCCAACATCACGGGGATCTCCACGGCCGTGCAGGCGAAACCTGTCATGGCTGAGGAGTTGATGACATTTTATGACCAAGACTAGGGCGACTAGGGCTAGGGATTGATAAGCAGAAGAAAGCTGAAGTTTGCGGTGTGATGTTCCCATGAAACTGTAGGGGTCGCTGAGGTGCTTTCCGGGAGCCACTCTTGTCGGAGCTGTCAGCAAAATCAGTGTGTATCTTCCGTAGATGTGTGAACATCAATCAACTTAGATATCATCTTAAATGTTCTTAGATATATCATGACATATCGTAAATGTCTAGTCACATATCTAGTCCAATGTATTTCTCCATATTAACCAAAACGCTTCCCAACATCCCCTCCCAAAAACGTCCAGGCGGCTGAAACGTTGCTCAGCAACCCGCCTGGCACTCGCTGGCAGAGCTTTTGGTGCGGCCTATTGGAGTCGGACATCGGCTATGTGTCTTGGGTATGGCTGGGGCGGCGTTAACCTTTGTTGGAGAGGGAGGGGAGGACAAATTCTGTGGTGAGTTTATGAATGATTATGAGCAGGTTAAAGCCATGATTTAAGAGTTTAGTGGTAGATATAGCAAATGGAGGTGCAGAAAGTAGCTCAGAAACTGGGGGGCACCACCTTGTACCTTGTTCGGATGCAGGCTGGTGATGTTTTGACAGCCCAACTGGACTGCATTTTAGCCATGCATTAGAACCTGAGACTCAAGTCCGTGCGTAATATGTTTCAAAACACCTAAAACCTAATGTCATCTACCCTAGGCTAAACCAACATACTAGTAGATGTGCAAAACCCATGGTTTCCGCAGGTAAAAACATCGACTTTCCTGGTTTTTGTGTTCCACGAATCTATGTTAGTTTACAGGAGGACAAGAACCGTTCTTCGGGGTGATCATTACTCGGATCCATGGTGCTGGTATATTAATGCTAACATTGGGGGGTATATTCATGGTAAATGTTATACCATATATGGCAGCACCATGGATCCTATGGGAAAAAACAGGTGATGTTATCGTTGACTCATTGACTGACTCGTCATATTCGAGTTGGACTCATCATCACGGAATTATCACAACACCCCACCAGATTCACCTGCAGCATCCTGCAGCAACCCTTTTATTATTCAAAATAGCAGCGGCTCCAAAAATTCTGGCATTTGGCATCCCTCAACTAAGAAGGACCCTGAGAATCACCACTTTTTTAGAGGAATGTCGTCTTCCAACCTCCTAGCAGGGTCTAGGATGTCTATGTTTAGCTGGGGGATGGTCAAACTGCCGAAATTTCCTAAAATGAGGGTACCCCTTTATCGCTGGATGGTTTATTTTCATGGAAACTCCATCTCTAAATGGAGGACTGGGGGTACCTCCATGACTTAGGAAACCACCATATGTCGAGGATACAGAGGGCTATCCAGTCGCAGCACTGTCCCGTGCCGGGTGCAGGTGCCCGTGAACGACTCCTGGTTCCGTACCGTGCGTCACCGCCCGAACTTTGGTGACAGCAACGATGTGGCGTCGCCGCAGCGGTGTTGCCGCCTCTGTCAACAGGAACCCAGGCGGGGAAGCCACAGTCATTCTATTGGAGGTTTCCTCCAATGGAAGAACCCCAAAATCCATGGTTCATAATGGAACATCTTATTAAATTTGATGATTAGGGGGTAACCCCATTTTAGGAAACCTCCAGGTTGATTGGAATAATTATGGATGCATATGGTATATCAAGGGAAACATGGCTATAGTTTTTGTTTGATCAGCAACTAATGGATATAATATTTAGGAAACAATGATGGGGCCGCGATTGGGATTAAAGCCAAGTCAATGCATAGCAATTCAAGTACTGGTTAGAGGATTCAAAATTGGGGATATGATGATTTGATTAAAGGCCTTTAACATTTTGCTCAAATTCTTTGTTGGGCCCACAAGAAAGAAAAATCACAAGCGCCATTTTACAGTGAATCATAATCCTTTCGTCTACTAGTAAATAACACCCAGCAATCCTTGGTTCAGCATTATTGGATCTATTCATTTTGGGTGCCCATAATATATGAAACAAATATGATGTGCTTCATTATATTATATTTTTTAAATGAATGCTATTTATATAATGCTATTTATGATTTTTAGTATAGGGATGTTCTTTTTTTTTAAAAAAAAAACATATGCTATTCATATGACTTTTAGTAATTCTAGGGATGGAATTGCCCAAAAATACGTTTTTTTGTGTTTTTTTAATATAGAGGATGTGATCCTGAACCACATACTATTCATTTCAGCATTGAGGGATGATGCGGAGGAGTTTCTTTGGGATGAACATCAGCCATGGTAAATATATGTCTGGTGCCGGCGATGAAGAAATGTCATTTTAATGATCTACTCCATATGTACTATATGTATATATATATATATATTATATGTATCATGTATTGTACATGATATCCCCTTACATCATATAATGTCACATGCAATATCACATATATCACATTACCAATTACACCCCCTTTTCCATCATGGTTGCTTCTCCGCACCCTCAAAACTTGGTGGTTAACAATTGAATTCCTCATATTCATATTATCCTTAAGAATCCCCATATGTTTCGCTAACTTCCAATTTTGGGTTATTCAAATCCCAATGAACTCTAATGTTTGTTACCCTCTGATAAGACTAACAGTTTGCTATGGAAATTACCATGTTTAAAAGTCGTATAAATCATCTCAGAATAATTGGGCCATCTAAACCATAGCTGCCATAGCTATATCAGTTTACTGGAGGCTACTTAATAATTCAAACAAATCAGACCCACAGCTTAAAATTCCAGAGAGCTCTCCATTGTTGTTACTTAAAGTCCCACAAAAAGCCGCATTGATTGTATTCACCATGTTCCTAATCTGGGTGAATTGCCTATCCTAATTCTGGTCACCCACCATTTGTTGGAAAATTCCCAGAGTTCACCCGGTCACCCGGCCACCCCCAAAACCCCGAGTCGCGTGTCATCGTTTCGCGTCGAGGTGTAAGTCGTGGACCTGGAAAGACGGCGGGCCCAAGCGCTGCGAAATGTTTGGTAGCGCGCCTTGGCGTGGATGGCGGCATCCAATCATCCCATGAAGATCTAATGGATATATATATATATATTTATTTATGTAGATATATATATATATATATGTAGATATATAAATATATATTTATATATATGTAGATATATATATATATAATGGTTAAAAAGGGAAATCATCCCAAAATGGCCGAACTATTCAGGTTAGTGAATTATTATCATTTGCCCAGATATATACTGTATATATATATGTTCATAGGACATGAACGGTTTTATAATGGGATATGATATTGGTGTAGTATTGAATGGGATATTAGTGGTTTGATTGGAACTGTAACTAACCATCAGAAATGTTTTTTTTCACGGGATTGTCATGGGGATATAATGTTTTATGACCAACCCACTGTAATTAGTCTGAATCCCATCCCCCGTTTTTGTCAAACAGCCCTCAGAAACACATGGTTTAATAGGGAATTAAAACATGATTATTGTTGGTTCATTTCCCATTCTCCCCAGTTACCTGTTCTCCCCAGTTAGTGTCCACAGTTGGCCATTTGCACATGTGGGTACCCATTTAGGACGTTAGTATGTTGGCTAATTCACTTCCCAGAATTGCATGCAGGAAAGAACAAGAACCATTTTTAATGAAAAGCGTCTAATATAATGCAAAGATGATCCATGGGTATCCTGCAATTTACAAGAACAAGAATCAGATGCAAAACTGCATCGTTTCCCCTTTAACATTTGCATCCCATGATCTGTTGAGAAATCCAGCGCCCTTGGGCGGCTGCCAGGCCCCAGCAAGCAAAGAGGTCGTGCCTGGCTATGTCAGCGGCCTGTCCGCAGCTGAAGCTTCGCTTGAGGTGCCATGGGGAACCCGGAAACGAGGTGAAGGGTACAGCTATGGCCCCCAAAAAACACTTCTAAATGAGGGTGTAACTCCTGCAGCTAAGATTATATATATATATCATGAAATATGTCAGTTACCACTGTTAAGGGCTGCAGCTACAACAGATTTGATCCTGACTTTTCTATACATTGATGTTTTTATGGGAAGATCATGGAAGAGGATCTATAATAATTACAATAAAACGCTTGGTTTTCCATTGCCATGTTTGATTGCTGGAGGGTATGGGTTTATCTCCATCATACAAACTTATTTGTAGTCATTACGGGGACTTTAAACACCAACGGATGATGGGTGAGTCTTGATTGTTTTTTGTTGCTATCAATCAATGGGGATATTACTGTATGTATGTATGTATGTAATGTAATGTAATGCAATGCAATGCAATGCAATGTAGTGCAATGTATGTATGTATGTACGTACGTACGTATGTATGTATGTATGTGTATATATATACATATATATATATATATATATTTATTTATGTCAAGCAGCAAAAAACAACATGATAATGAAGTTTGGCCATGTTTACCTAATAGTTTGGTGACAGTGAGTGTTTGATGAGTTCCTGATTGTTATTTGATATGTGCTTGATGATGCTGTCTGACATGTGAATTGATGAGCTTAAGCTGATGCTACCAACGAAGTAGGGGAACGCGTCCAATCTCAGTTGCTCACAAAAGCTGCTGTTGGCCAAGCAACTTCCTGGGGAAGTATGGCCAATAGAGGGAACTTTTTTTGGGAAAAACCACAGCAGATTGAGAATGATTCACTAAAGATGGGCTTTTTGTGTGGCTACACAAAATGGGACAACCATTTGCATATGACTTAGTGGTGGCTTAAGGGGACGGTCCGTTTTGTTTTCTCTACAAAGATTGTTGTTTCACGTGTTGGCTCCTTTTCAATATACCCTATAATTTGTATCAATACATTTATATATCCGTATATATATACACACATTATTTACAGATGTGTATATATATATATATATAATCCCAAGAGCAAAGGAGCCAGCATTTGCACATAGGCTGGTATCAAAAGTTGAGACCGCAAAATTCCATGGTTTGAGTCCGCAACAAGAAACACAATATCGTACGTACTGTATATTCCCCATTTTGGGGCATACCTCAATGATCTATTGCTGGTTCGTTATATCCCAGTATACAGCACTCACGTCATCCTATGTTTGTTGGCTAATGTTGGTTATACCCAGCATGTGTTGGTGAAATTTCCGGTTGCATCCGAGCAGGCCGCCCGTTCTGCTCTGAGAGCCCTCAGTGGCCTCTCCTAAAATCCGGGGAGGGACCAGGGCGACGGGCCGATTTTCCAAGGGGGCTGGCGATGGAGACCCAGAAATTCACATGGGTTTCCTCCCACAGCAAGCGAGTTTTGCTTTGTTCTTAGTTGCATGTTGGGGAGATTCACTAAGGATCAGAAATGACAAAAGTATACACGTTATGGTTCCACGTATGATATTGTTTACGAATATGTCATGGTTGATCTTTAAAACATGATTTTGCTTTAATTTAGTAGAGGATCATTTAACTAATCTGTGAGCACGACATGTTTGGAAGTATGTGTTTCTTTGCTTTGCCTGGTATACTTGCAGTCGTTGAACATTCACAGGTCAGTCAAGATATAAGGCCCAAAGTCGCATTGACTTTTCCTAATTTGGAGTTGTCCCATTTCAATCCATTCCTTGTTTTGCTTTGCAAGTCAAAGTGAACAAGCCACATACGGGTTATATTTGAGAAGTATAGTTAATGTTAGTTGATTATTCAATGATTAATGAACATGTCTAATCAAGTCTAACATCTCCTGATGTGATAGATGCAACTGTTGGTTTTTTTTTGTGTGTCCATCACCAACCCAACGAGGCGAGTTGTGATGGTAGGTAGTGTTAAGGTAGCTCCAGTTTTAGCCATACTATCTGGACAAAAAACATACCACAGTGGTGATATTTTATACGATAAATAATGACTTACGATATCTTATGATCCATAAACAGTGGATGATAGCCTGAAAGTAAGAACCACATTGTGAACTCATCTTCTTCCCTTGACTTTTGATCGCCACTCCCCAGTGCTCCCTGGACCCGCAGAAAAGTTGTGCCAAAACCGCGTGGACCCCGCAAACACGCCAAAGTAGCGGGACCGGCGGGACCCACGTGGAAATTTGGATCCCTAGCTGCGGTCATGGTCGAAATCCGGAGATCGTTTGATATATACCAGCTGGTTATGATTAACAGTTTGCCATGGAAAATCACCATGGAAATAGTGGATTTACCCATTGAAAATGGTGATTTTCCATAGTTATGTTAGTTTACCAGAGGGTATATACCGGAAAATCACCATGCTATTAATAGGTAAACCATCTATTTCTTTGGGCCATTTCCCATGGCGAACTGTTAAATAACCAGAGGGTACTGGAAATGTCAACGGTGGAAAACTTCAAAAATGGCATCAAATTTGAAAATTCAATGAATTTTGCTTCAAAAATCAATCAGTCTGGGTTTGTAATGTCTATTTTTAATAGATAATTCATAGGGACCTTCTCCCGGCCGACCTCAACACAAGTCAGAGTGGATTCTTCGGGGCGTGAAGCATGGCCTGAAATTTCTGCTTGGGAAGTACTTTGAAAATGAAGCAAGACCATGACCAAGCATGTTTGAGGGATCACTCCAGCATAGATCGCTGTCATTGGATATGCCTCAGCGGATTCCTTGAACATCTTGGGACTGCCTCAACCCTGGTAGCCCACTCCATGTGTTTGTTTTTGGGGCCTACTCTCCTCGCATAACTGAAGCTCCTAAATCTAAGCAGGTGGAATTGGCTTTTGTCAAAGGGTGAAGCTGGATCATTTTCGTGTTTCAGTTCACCAACAGGTGACATTGTTTTGGGATGTTTTTGGTATGTTTCCACCAACAAAGCAATGCAATTTGTGGGTACGCGATGGGACGGCATATTTTTTATAGCCAAACATGACAGGGATAGTGATAGCCATGTATAGATATCTCCAAGAAGTGATGGTTGGTGTCATTCATGTAGTCTTCGTCTTCAATCTTCATCTTCGGTGATCCCAAGAAAGACTTGCCTGTGTTTCTTGGATTTCTGATGATTTTCTGATGATTTTCTGATGATTTTCTGGTGATTTTCTTGGATGGGTTGAGGTATGAGGCATCCCATTAGGAATGCAACGAATTCACCTTGGCTTTGCATGCTGTGGAGCTATCGGGCTCCACGCCTAGATGCCCCGCCCCGCAACGAGCTGTGGCGAGTCGCGGGCACCGCGCTTTCCCAACGTGGGAAGAACAAAGAGTGGCCTGCGGGGTGTCCCCTATTATTGTTGTATATTGTTGAGTTTAGGCGGATGTAACAACAACATGTTTATAACATGTTTATATAGTTTTGTTTAAAAGATGAATTGACTGAGATTTACTTTGATCTTAATGGCGAACATGATGTTTAGCCGACAGCCAAGGTGGCCCTGTCGGATTTTGGCACAGCCATCAGGTGGGCCGTTTTTGGGTCATGATGGGCTGGGGGGCTGGGAGGCTGGGAAATCCGCTGGTGTACGAGCGCACGTATTACAAGGATATTTCTGTATATATGGTATAACAATGGATATAGTAGTTCAACAAAATTCAATGGTTCATTATTTCAATAGATTAACGATTGAATTTTATTATGTGATCATGATGCTCAAACATTATATAGATAATATATGTATACAGTATATACATTATAATTGTTATAACTCTTATTGATAGTTTAGCTACAGTAGTTCAATGGTGGATATATCATGATGTATCTATTCTTTGAACGGGATAACTTAAGCCTCAAAACGGAACTGGCACAGGGGGCTCTTCTTGTAGATCAACACATTTGCAAAAAAAAATGTCCGCGCTTCGCCTAAAAACCGCAGTGTGTTCATCAGCTCCTTGTTTGTTTTTGGCTTAAACAGAGTTAGATACCCTCCAGTAAATTGAAAGTTTGATCCTGAAAATGGTCAGTTTTTAGTGGAATCTCATCGTCCAAGAGCAATGGCAGGGTCTATGTTCATTTACCAGAGCTTACACGTTATTGTTTGTTTGAAATGCACAGTGGTCGTGTTAGTGTTGCCTTTCTTCAATCCAGATGTTCCTGACGGATTTTTGGTTGAATTCCACGAGTTCATTGTCGGTGAAACCAACCCTTCTGCAGTTTCAATCCCTATTTTCTGTTGCTGACATCTACCTCAGAGTATACTCATAACAAATTCTCAGCAACGAGGATGACATACACTTTGTACCGAACTGCTTGGGTAAGATCCACCCAATTTTACCAGAATCTTGATTTGGTGCATTAAATCGAATTTTCATGATCATAATCTTATGTCACCCAACTTACAACTATCACAAGACAGTGTGGCAAATTTGGAAATATGATAAGATCTACAGTGTGATATTCAGCTGGTCATATTCCCACTTCCATGAATATAAGATATTGCTAAACGGTAGTTGCAATCAACTTGACATGGTCATGATCTTATTATATTTCCCTCCAGTAAACGAACATAGCTACAGAACATGGCGCAAAAATAGTCCGACGATTTACCTATCAAAAATGATTTATTTCCAGTTCGCAAATTGTCAATTTACCTGAGGGCATCCCATTATATGCAAAAAAAAAATCCAGCATATATCCCTATATATCCCTATATATCCAGCATATATCCCTATATATCCCTATATATCCAGCATATATCCCTATATATCCCTATATATCCAGCATATATCCCTATATATCCCTATATATCCCTATATATCCAGCATATATCCCTATATATTCCTATATATCCCTATATATCCCTATATATCCCTATATATTCCTATATATCCCTATATATCTGAATATTTTGTATGTATATGGGATTTCAAAACGTATTCCCATTATATCCCTATATATCTGCCCAATAAATCCACATGCGATCGACGAACGTCGCTCGTCGCAGGGTGGATGTAGGGGAGAAGGTCTGGACGCGCGTGGGCACGCCCGCCTTCTGGGCGCCTGAGGTGAGGTTTCTGGTTGAGTTACCTATGGTGGTTTCTAGGGATACCAGTCTAGTATTCCAGAAACGTCACGACGTGAGGTCATTTTAATTCATTCTAATTCATCCAGATATATCCAGATTATATCCCAGTGAATATGATATTTTATCAGTATACCAGTAGTACCGCACAAGGCGGTGGCGGAAGTTTCAAACATAGGAAACCTTTTTGGGAGAGGTTGGTTGTTGTGAATCAGGGATGGCAGAGCGAAGCCACTGATGGAGCGAAAGGTGATTGATCTCTCTCACTATTTCTCTCTCTTGCCCTGACTATCTACCTATCCACCTATCTATCTATCTATCTATCTGTCTGTCTATCTATCTATCTATCTATCTATCTCTCTCTTTTTTCTATTTCGCTACCTATCTATCTACCTATCTATCTCTCTCTCTCTCTTTCATCTAATTACCTACCCATCTATCTACCTATCTATCTATCTATCTATCTATGTATCTATGTATCTATGTATCTATCTATCTATCTATCTATCTATCTATCTATCTATCTGTGGTACAGTGTCATTCAGTTTAATGTAGTGTAGTGCAATGTAGTGTGGTGTAGTGGAGTGTAGTGGAATGTAGCGTAGTGTAGTGTAATGTAGTGTAGTGTAGTGTAATTTAGTGTAGTGGAGTGTAGTGGAGTGTAGTGGAGTGTAGTTGTAGCTGTAGTGTAGTGGAGTGTAGTGTAGTCTAATGTAGTGTAGTGTAGTGTAGTGGCATGTAGTGTAGTGTAGTGTAGTCTAGTGATACACGAGAATTTACTGGGAATTAGTGGGGCAAGGAATTATCAGCAGTAGGGACTAACATGAATTAATGGATTTAATTTGAGGAATGATACAGAATTAATGATCAATCTAGTATGAAAAAATATTCCCCCCCATGGTATATATTTGTAGTAAATATTGCTCTTTCACCAAGTTACCCCTGCTGAAATGTCAGTTGTAGTCCCTGCTATTCTTTGATATGAATAGATACAAGTGGTACAGTCTGGTGCCCCCAGTTATCAGTTGGTTTACAGTATGGCCGCATCCAACTGTGGATATATCTATTATAAATCATAGATTAGCTACTTGCAAACCAACGTAGCTAAATATGAGGCCGGTCATCTGGATTTACTGTGGATGAGAGATTGGGATGTCATACGTTATCAAGTAACAGAGGGATTTGCACCACCGAACGTGGGTATATGATCTAGAGAAATGATGCTGAACCCAATTTTTAAATGCAGCCCGAAATATAACATAGTATATCACAAGATCTGTGCTTGGGCACCCAAAACATCACCAAACTTTGCCAAACATCTGATAACGGGGGTACTGAGGCCCCAAAAATATTGATCCCCAATTGGCATGTATTCTTTGTATATATGGTAACTTGGTATACCGTGTCACGGTGTACCGCTATTTGGATGATGTAAACATGGGCCCCGAATGGTTGGTTGCTGGGATGCTGAATTTTGTTTGGTTTTGTCACATCATGTGAAATGATTCTATTTCTGGTGTTAAACCTAGAAATCCACAATTTACATGATGTTCAAGGTTTAACTCCAAAAAGAACTGGAAATGGTAGTTAAACCTAGTTATTCAGTTCCATGATGTTCATAGATTGTATCTTCCAAAAAAAGAAGTCGCGGATTTTTCAAGGCTTCAAGCCGCCAGGCTCCCGTGGAATTACTCTCCAGTACATTACAGCTGTTCCCATTCCTATTATCATTTCTATATATATATGTATACTATCCATTTTATAAATACATGTATATATTATATACATATAAATGTATATTCTTTTAAAATTCAATTTGTATATATCATAAATGGTATCATTTTTGGGAAACTTTGGTTCTTTTCCATCTTTTGTCCATGTCCTGACTGGCATAAAAAACCTTGGGTCGAAGGGTCGAATCTCCGGCAGATCTTCAACGGGGCCTACGAGTTCAAAGTGGATGTCTGGGCGCGGTACCTGGAAGTTTCCGCTCCATGGGATCCATAGGATCCCATGGGACCTTGGATGGATCTGAAACCATTCCCCAAATCACCATAAATGGGTGGTAGCAACCATCAAACATGGGATCATGGGGTGGTTTATGATTGTTTTAACATGTTTTAACCACATCGACTAAATTTGTTTGGAGTTCCAGGTGGAGTTCAAGCCTCTGGGGGCATGGCTTCCATAGCCGGGTTTTCAGATCTGCCCCTGAGAGTACATGGAGCATTGGGATAATATGACAGCACACAGGGATTTCCCAATGGATGTGCAAAACCCGTGGCCACTGCATCTGTTGCCTCTTCTTGACTGCCCAGCCAGTTTCGTTATTTCTGTTCAAACGATTGGGTCAGTGAGTGCTTCGACAATCCCCAACACAGGCTCTGCACCATGTACGAGAACGACACTATGTTGAAGATATGCAACATGCATTTCCATGACATTGATGATACGAACATTATTTATTAACCATTTCATACGTTGATGATCATTGATGATCATACGATACATGCATACCTATTTATATATATATATATCACATATTATATATATATTATATTACACTGATGGTATGGGGCAATATAACCCCAACATTTAATAATTTCAACGTCAGGCTTTGGGAGTCACGACGTATATCCTCCTCACCGGGGCCAGAAGCTTAGCACATCTTCGGCTTCGGCGCTTGTTGGTGGTTTAAAACAAGGGGCATTTTGACAGGGATTTCGATTAGGCATAGGGATTTCTATAGTAATGACAACTGACAACTAACTTAACTGGATATGTTTGCTGGGATATTTTGGGGGACTTAACCCTCTGGTTACTCTGGTTATTTTTTAACAAAGTGAACTGGAACATCACATTTCTTTAGTAGGTAAATCACCATCTAAGATCTAAATATAAATGGGCCATTTTCCATAGCTATATTAAAGAACCAGAAGGTATAGCTATTGGGACATGATCTACTTTGTGGTAGTTTCTTTTATAGCTATGGTCACGTTGGCAATTTGATGATTTACCGAGAACCGGCTGGTGTTGTTGCATGTAGGAAAGTGCTAGGCTAGTCCCGTCGTTTTCCTTGGAAAATGATCGACATTCATCTACATAAACTAAGGGGGTTCCATATACGACTTTACTGGATAGAAAGCTGTGCAAACCATGACAGCCTCACCATAGATTACCAGTGGGAGACAGAATCCCAAGACTTTTTGGTGTAGGAACTGGTATCATTTTACCTGGTCAGATCCAAATCTGGACCAGGGAAAAAAAATAGCAACAGCCCAACTTGCGCAAGAAACTGTTGCAAAAGGGGAGAGCTGGTGCATCTATGTATGATCAGTCCTGCATTTCTAGCTGATTCTAGCTTCCCCATGTTTATCAACAGCCCTTTTCCCACTGGTGACTGAGAAACTGGCACTTGTCATGAGGGAAGATGGCTTACTCATGATCGACCCCCATGAATCGCCACTTTGGCGGGCCCATTGGTACCGTATTTTCATCAGGTTTTTCCATGGTTTTTCCACCTTTTAGCTGACCATCTGGCATTTGAAACCTGCTTGGGACGGCAAACACCAGCTGCTTCTTCTGGCAGAAGCAACAACTGATGCCACCAGACCCATCCCCAATACATCAATGTTTCGTCGTTTCCATCAGGACCATGATCATCAAGCTAACTACACCTTGTTGACAATAGCTAATAATACTGGTTGGTGGTTTGGAACATTTTTCCATATATTGGGAATAACCCTTCCCATTGACTAATATTTTTCAAGATGGTCAAAACCACCAACCAGTAATATATTACCATATCACCCTGTTCAATTCTCGTCACATTCCCTGACTTTATGGGAAGGCCTTACATAGGCCCATGTTTGGGGTCTGCGTAAGGGGTGACATTCCCCCAATTTATTCGGCCGTAAGAAAATGGAACAGTACCTGCATTTTAGATACCTGACCCCTGGAAGTATATGTTTGAGACAAAATAAAATTGACTAGACAAATAAGTGGATAATCTCGACATCAATGTGGTAGACGCAACAAAAACCCTCTGATGTTTGGTACACCACCCATTTCTGGTAAGCTCTTTCCAATGGTTTCTTATTGTGTATTGCGTAGTTATTAACAAGTTGTTTTTCACTAATTTGCCAGTATTTAGAAGTTGATAGGACTGTTAGTTCAAACCATTTCAACACTTATTACTTTATCCCCATAAATCAATATGAATGTCAAATTTCATTTTCCCACAATACACTATCTACTGTCAATGCGTAAATTTTAGTGAACCTTGACCACATAGAAACGTGTTTCCAGGATATGGTAATTCGATGATGTTTCCCTTTGTTCCAGGTTTCCAACTACTTGTTCTACTGTATGTTTTTCCACTGGAAAGATTCAATTTGTTCCACTGGATGGTCTCCAGCAGTTTTTTCATGTCACCTTTGTAGAAGAACATATGGTTTCCAACTGCTCGTTCTACGAATCGTGACCATGTTCGTTCGCTGCAATCTGCCGAGCTCGCTCGCTAGGCCTTACCATTCGATGGACAGGAGCAGATCTGCAAAGATGATCCGGGTCGCGCGGCGGGGTGAAACAACGTGTTTCAACCCTGGAGGGAACATAGAAATGATGATATAACATGCCTGGAGCCTCCATTGATGAAGTATGCTACTCACAAGTTTAGATCATTTTAGTCCGTTGACTACTTTTTAATGGGTCAACTCAGGGTCAAGGTATACACATATGTATGTATATATATATAATTATATATATATATATATGTATAGGTATGTACTCTTAGAGAGAGAGAGAGAGAATGTACGTACCTGCCAACGGTAGAATGCACATAATTTTAGAATCAAGGTTTCTGATGAAAAGACTTCAATCAATCCATTGGGACCCATTGGGATCTGGGTAAAGTTGGCAAGCCCGCAAGCAGGCCGTAAAAGAACATACGATCTGAAAGATGTAGCAAGTCTGACTTGTACGAAACCTACTTGGCTGTTTTTTTTTGAATGTGGTAAGCCCATGAAAATAAACCATCCTCTAGAGGCTTGTTATTGGGTATACCGGTATACCGTATTCCCCATTCGATGGAGATGATTTCCCCCAGGTCGTTCTGGCCACGTGGCGGTTGTCCTGAAAAGGTTCCCTGAATTAAACATGGGATGGAACCTTCCAAACTCGTTTTTTTTCCCTGGGGTTTCCCATAACTTTCAATTTCATCAAAAAGTGTTGATTACTTTCCCATAATTTACAAGTTGTTTTCCCATAATTTTGAATTTAGATGTTGTTGTTAAAGACCTTTTTTTGTTTCCGATCAGTTGAATTGCGCCAACTTCGCTGCGGCGTCGAGGTTCAGAGGAGGAAGCACCATGGAAGCTGCCATACTACACATCCTGGGGTTGTCTCTTGGCATGCAGGCAGCCTAGGGCGCAGTTGTGGCCAGGTCTTTGTTTCACTCCAAGCACCAAAGAGATGCAGAACATGGATGAAAAGCTGAGTTATTTATCATTGATTTCATAGGACATTTTGCTGTTTTATCGTTTTTGGGCTTATGTATATATTATATATATACATATAGTTGTACCCCCCGGCATCATTCAACACGGCACTGGGAATCCCCCAGCGAAACGTAGAGGTTTCTGGACAAATCATGGAAGTATACAGGGGGTTTTCCAGTAAGCCACATGTGATTACCAGAGGGTCATGATTCGTTAGAGTACCCCGCCAAACGATCGCGAAGCCGCGAAGCTAGGCTCCAACTCCAGTAACCTGCTTTTATGTGGCAATGATACCCTTTGCTTATTTAACATAGCCTTGGAAATACCCCATTTCTAGATGTTTTTGGATGATTCATGGTTCTTAAAAATGGTGATTCTCCAGTTTGCTACGTTAGATAACCAGAGGTAACTATATTGTAAATGTGGGGTGAAGCCTAACTGATAAGTGGGAGGCTCCACCTTGTGCGAACATGGAGGATTTACACAAAATCTATTGTAATTCATGGCAAAATTCTGGTAATCAATTCTATGTTTGGGGTATCCTATTCAGAACATGGGAAAACATGAATGTTAGGTTTGCCATGTTTCGGCCAGATTGTGGTGCGAAAGTGTGTGCCAAAGGCTAAGGCGTTGATACATGTTGATATATTTTGGTATCTTGTGATAATTATTGCAGAAATGTCAAAATCGAAAAGGGAATCATATGGGGTGTCTTAAAATAAAGGATGTCTCAAATCGTAAATTGATCTAATTACTTGAATGATTTGGGGTACCCCGATTCTAGGAAACCTCAAACAAAAAACCAATCCACCAGCCACCCATTGCATCATGCCCCCTTTCAGGCCATTCTTCTGAGGTCACAACCAAAAATGTTATGTATGCCTCTGATTCCTCTAAAATGAATACGGCACCAAAAAAAAACAAAAGTCATAGGCATTGTGCAGATCCCTTTTTTGGACTTCCCTTTTTTGGACTTTCTGGAGGCTAAAAAATTGTTTTTTTGTCGAGCAGAAGCACTGTCCTGCATCCACTTTTGACAAGGACTCCTTATGACTTCCGGCTCGACCAGCCGCACCATGAAGTTTGACTGGTCGATGGTTTCAGAGGAGTTTTATATGTGTTAACATGTTTTAAATGTGCAATGCCATTATAAACCAGTATAAACCATTATAAGCCACCTACAACCCATTTTATATAACCATGCCACTTTGGAATCATTTTCATTGACCAATGACGGGACTAACTAGCCAAGCAGGGGATCCCATCGGCAACTTGAGCCGCAGCCGTTGGCAAGTCTTGTCTCAGCGCTGCCTCCGAAAAAATGGCATTGAAGCCAACAATTCTATTCATACCTCAAAGAATGGGTGAATAATGGTTAAGCCATCTATTCAACACACTATACCATCAATTGTACTTATTAACGGTATAATATAACCATCAATTGGGATTTTTGATATTATTAACAATGATAATCTGGTTGGTGCTTTGGAACATGAATTTTATGACTTTCCATATATTGGGAATGTCATCATCCCAAGTGACTTTCATATTTTTCAGAGGGGTGGCTCAACCACCAACCAGTTATCAGTTGCTGTTGGTGTATGATTCACGACTTCTTGTTTCTCCGACGACCCAACTTGAGCTATGGTGGATATCTGGTTCCAATTGGGAAAAGAAACTCTTAAAAACAACAACAAAACAACTCGTAAAAAAAGGTATGCTCAAAGATGCTCAATTGATCTAGGTAAATTATCATATGTCACTTGCCTGAAACTTGAGCAACCATTTGGGGATGATTCACCGCAATCTAAGTATGATTCCAGGGTTTGGTCACGACGTGAGGTCACAAAAAAAATGCCCAGAATTGATTGCAAGGTTTATTGCCAGAGGGTAAATCCCATCTAGTCCCATTATTAACCATTATTAACCCATCTTAACCATTCTTAACAATTTCTTAACCAATATTAACCATTATTAACCCTTATTAACCATTCTGAACCATTATTATATAATCATTGTTAACAATTCTCAACCTCTCTGACAGTCTATTTGACATGTTAGCCTGCTTTCTTTTTGTCATTCTATCTGGAACATGTTCTGACATGATATCTGGCATTCTATCTGGCATTCCTATCTGACATATATTGTGACATTCTTTCTGACATTGCATTTGACATTAAATTTAACATGTTATCTGACACATGTTATGGCATTCTATCTGAAATATATTCTGACATTCTAGGTGGCATTCTATGTGGCATATAGTCTAACATTTTTATCTGGCATTTTATTTGGCATTCCTATCTGACATATATTCTGAAATTCTATGTGGTCTGACATTCTATCTACTTCTATTTGACATATATTTGACTTTTACCTGACATGTATCCTGACATTCTGTCTGACAGTTTATCTGTTATTCTATCTTAGTTTTCTTCCTGGCATTCTATGTGGCGCCAAAGAAGACGTAGAGGTGGCTGGCAAGTGAATGTGGTGTGGGCGTGTGGGTGTGTCGGAGAAGTTCGGTTAAAATCTAGAGACCCTCACCTGGCAGGTGGGGAAATCCATGGAACTAGCGGAAAATCATCGAAGTAAATCGGCCACTGTCCAGCCACGCGCTGGAGAAGAACCATGTTGGCGATCCAATAGTTTTGCGCCATTCGAACAAAGTCAGTTATGTATATTCCTATTGTTTTTACATGTTGTTTGTTCTTACAGAAATAGTTCCATATCGATATCCTCATGCATAAAATATATCAAAGATAATGGTTATCTAACATTCCCATTGATATTACCCTAGGGTAGACTAATATCGACGTGGAAAATCTCGAATTTGTATACCATTTTCCTATGAGAGCTATTGGTTTTCCACACCTTTCTCTATGTTGATCCTAGGGTATATGTGTTTTTTCATAAAACATAAAAGGTTCCTAACATTCTCATAGATATTATATGGAATTATAGTATGTGATACTCATAACACCATATTATTTTAGTATAGATATCACCCTGAATATTACACCATATGATGTTCATGTGATGTTAATCATGTACCACCCATACCAAACATACTGTGGATGGTTGCGAAATCCTGCACCAGTTGGCAACCGTTAACTATGAAACACTGTAAATAATGAGATTATACGGGGATAGACCATATACCAACTGGTGCAGGATTTCGCAACCATCCACAGTATTATGTAAAAAAAACATGTTATGTTTCAATCTATATGCTCACCTTGCCATATGATATTATTATGTGATATTAGCCATACTATATTATGTTCATGAAATATACATATATACATATATGTATATAGATATACATATATGCATATAGATATACATGTATATATATATATATATATTTATATGATATGATATATACATATATAGCAGCCACATTAAAATCTACACAGCCATTTGTTTTTCCGCCATGGATCGACACAGCGTGGAGTTTTGGGACCTCCACCGACGCCTGGGGAAATGCTTTGAAGCAACCAGGACGTTTTTGTCACCGTCGGCGAGGTCCAGGGCTGTAAATATGGCGTTAATATAACGCTAATGTCAATTTTTTTACAAGCTGATTAGTTGTTTATAGCTGTTTATATTGACATTTTTGTGATATATACTAATATGTTAATAATATATAGCTAACATATATATATATATATATTAGTGTATATATAGATATGCTATTAATTATTAGTGTTGATACATCAATATCATTTTATTGTATTTTCTTTTTGAAATGTACTATATATGAATTGATATATTTGGATTATGAGTGCGTATATATTTTATATATAGTACCTGCAGATGACATGGGAGTTGTCGGACATACCCAAAAAATGCAAACTCCCATGTCATTTGCAAACTCCCATAAATATAAATATATATATATGTATATATGTGTGTGTTTCGGTATAGTCCGTTCAAGAGTTCGCCTTTGATAGGCAGTCCATTATGCACAGCTGGAGCACGAACGTTATCAAGGGGGCTGCGCAACGATGACAACTTCTGTGAAACCGATGACAATGCTGTGAAACACTGTTTTCAGAACTCTTGAACATATTATATACAATTTTACTATATCCATACATAATATGTATATATGTATATTTATTTATATATGATGTACATATGTATATCTATTTATGTATGATGTACATATGGTGCAACTTATTGGTATTCATAAATGTGAGTAATCTGTATACTGGGCCCAAATAATTCTTGCAGTGAACCCTGGGATGATGAAAAAAAGGCGTGCTTAGCGGAATATCTCGATCTCAAATTATGGGCTATGGGTTCCCATTCTATTGAATATATAGCTACTTCAAAATAGATGGAAAACTTGGAAACCTGGATATCTGAGGTGAATAGATGTAAATACCATCGAAGTACCATCCCGGAAACACTCTTCGATCTTTTTTTGGGGGATTACTCGAACTAATCCTGGGAATTCATGGTGCATTGGGGATTCATATTTGGGAATTCGGGAGGGCCGGAAACTGAGACAAGCGCAGATCTACGAATGGTGGTCCCAACAACTGGGGGTCCGAATGGAATGGCAACGACTTTTTGGCACACCAGAGTTGATCATCATATTTACAGTGCGTTGATTGATCAGTGATTTTTAATTTGTCAGTTGCTCTCTTCATTTTTTTTTGTCTATTGACAGTTCGTTCTTAAATCCCAAATGTGCATGCAACATTTGCCATGTTTTCTTTGTTTCTTTAAGACGTATTTTCTGGGTTCCCCTCATGTCAAAACAAGTTGGCACTGTTAGGTATAGATTTCACACATATTGCAACAAACAAAAACAAAGAACTGGCTGGATGGGACCCAAGAACTGGCTGATGGCCATTGGGCCACTGAGCCCACAGAGTTTATATCTCCATGTGGGGTTGGCGTGTCCAGTTGTTGGAGAACAGGGAACATTCCTATTCCTTTGGTCTGTTTGTCAGTCATAATCACCATTTTGGTCTGTTTAACACATACTATTCAGTTACTAATCCCCATATTGTGGCTATCATTCTCAAATCCAAATATGCCTACCATGTTCGATCAGAAAACATGAAGAAAATTAGCAGCGGGTAACCCCCAAGTTGGCCCCGAAACCCAGCAGGAGAGATGCTGGTGGCCATGGCACACGCTCTCCTGGCATCAAGCCCAAACTGGCCTTGACCAGAGGTCCATGCTTGGCGAAATCACCATGGGAATGGCGGATGGATTTCACCACTTTGAAACCAAGACGGGGATGTTGGGATACGGTGGATTTGATGCCAAAAGCTACATAAACCCCAATAAATCAGGGATTGATCTTCCTCCAATAGAAAGGATTTGTCCTATTAGCCTATAGGTCCTATAAGTTTTGAGACACGACTGTGTGATTTGAGCCAATCATCATATGGAGCATTGCTCTAACCTATTGTAGGTAAATGCTAGCCAGAAATTATGGTGACTTTGTTTTTTGATTCGCACCATTTCCCCTGAGTCATATAAGCCTGGTGGATACTGTACCCAAGAAAGGTCGTCTCTTGGGAAAGTGAGGATAAACCATGATGTTCCGTTGTTTTTGTTTCCCTAGAAACGTGTTTCATAATCTTCATTATTCACTACAAGGTGTGCCCCATACTTTGCAAAGTTGGTTTATAACTTGATTAACTGGGGTCTGTGGTCATGAAAAAACAATACTTAGATGGGGTTTATAAACCAACCACCATAAATGCTTGGGGGCCGGTTGAAATCATACCAAGTATGATATTAGAGGCTACTAGTTAAGTAGAAGGTTTTAGAGATCATCATGATGGTTACGTTTATAGCAACCCCATTAATAGACTATGAAACATACGTACGTATGTTTATGGCAATGTTCTCTGTTTTCATTTCGAAACAGATTGATGTGCGGCGGAAAATCTCACCAAACTTTCTGTGCTCTGGGGGCCGTGCTGGGGCCGGAAACAGAAAACGGCGCGGTTGAGGCGAACTGAGCAATGAGTCGGCCGAGGGCGGCTTCTGTCATCTTCTGCCCAGCGAGCTGCAGCAAGCAGTAGGCCCGTGGAAAAAAGCGGCGGAACAGTCGCAGGATGTCATGGCAAAAGGATCGACAATCTACATCAATCTACAGGCTATGGCACTGAACAGTTGTAAATATGGGATTATAATGAGATACCTACAACTGTTAATAGGATTTATATGGGTATCCTATTTTGTGGATCCTATCCCTCTGTTAATATGGCACTTAACATCCTATATCAACCTTGGTTGTAGGATGTTATAGGAGTTGTATTGGGATCTCGGGAATTTCCTAGTGAATCCGACAGGTTTTTGCTTTGGAATTTTGTTTTATGGGCTTCACCATCAACTCAAGCGAGATCATACCTAGATGGCCTTGTATGGATCTAGTGAATTGGGTTTATAACCATCAAGTACAATGGACATGTAATGCAATATATCCAGTAGTAATGGTGGTTTTATGGGATATTATTGGATATCACTTACCAGCCATATTCAATTTGGGATGTGTTCAAACCAACAGGCATGAGAAGCATTGGCTGATTTGCTGTTAGACCCTTTAACTAGCCAGTATTCTTAGGGACGACAGTGCGTTTTGAGCATGGCTCGGATTTTTTGGGGTAGCTTGACCGTAGGGTCTATTCTAGAAATATCGAGCTGGCTGGATGCGGTTGAAGAGCCAACCCGTTGGGGTGCAGCAGTTTGCAACTGGCTGGCAAGTGGATGATCTCTAACAAAACTGGGCATTTCACTACAGCGTGTGTATAAATCATGTTTTAAGACACTTTACGCACAGGGTAGTTCCTACCACTAACTCCATGGCCCAAGATTGTGACATATTGTGACGGAAGGACCTACTAAGGATTAGTGCCAGATCATGGCCATCCGGAGGATTGATAAAATATGGCTTGTTTAAATATATTCTCACTGCGGTGAGGAGGATTTTTTTGACAATTCCATATTCTATCTATTCCAGGACGACTGTTTAAATGTGATTTGCATGGATGTCACGGCGTGCCTTTGGTTTGCCACTCTGGCCACATCTATAAGTTCTATACCGTATTTACATCCAATCGCATATCATAGATGTCAATGTATGTGCCTTCCGACAATCAAACGTTGCAATGGAACATCCCTTTTAATTTGAATGAGAAAAACTACCATTCATAAATGGAAGATGTTCCGTTGCCACGTCTGCCGGACGGTACTTGTAAAAATATATGCATCATATATGCATCACATATGCAGCACATATGCATCAACATTTACAAGTTGGTAGGTTTTGTCCACCAGGAATACAACCATCCTACGAGCAGTGTCTTAACTAGCGAGATCGGAAGGACACATGTTATCGGACACGTATAATATGTTCTTTATATATGATATTGTTTATTTACACATCATTTTGCACTTGTATGATAATATCAGTTGTCCCTACAGCTCCAATCACCTTCTCAGAAGGATTTTGGAGCACTAGGGTAATATCATTTATATTATTGGATATTATAGAGAATATATATATAACATATATAATACAGACCTATAATATCATCACGAATATATACATATATAACATATATGTATACATATATAACATATATGTATACATATATAACATATATATATAACAAAATATATACAATATATAAATATATAACATATATATACATACACACATTATGCATATTTTTAATATATATATATATATATTATATATTTATATATATATATTCAGCATTTATATATATATAGAGTATGTATATACAATATATATATATAACATATATATATATATCTAGTATGTATATACAATATATCTTTAGATTAGGTGTTTTTGAAGATTTCTTTGGATTTCTCCCGAGCCCATGGGCAGGTTCGCAGCTCCCCTGGGTGGATTCCGATCATCAAGATCGCCAGGCGGGTTGGATCCAGTTTTTTTTCCGGGAAAGTGGTGCCCCCCCCCAGTTATAAATAGGTTGTAGGTGATATATCTATAGGAAACCATGGGAAAATGTGGATTTAATGGGATTTATAACTGATTTATGATAGCTAAGTTGGTTTATAACTCCAAAAACAATGGTTTATAGGTGATGTATCTATAGCTAATGGGTTATAGCAGGGTTTGGTAAATGTCCCATTTTGATCCACTTTGGGGATTTGTTTCAGACTTGAAAACGTATCTGTTGGAGATTATATCAAGTACAGTATATCCCCAATAATTGAGTGATGTTCAATTAGGACATTTACCAACCCCTGCATAATCCGATTAGCTATAGATATATCATATCACCTATAAACCATTGTTATTGGACTTATTTGCACCAACTTAGCTAACGAACTGGGGCACCACCCTGTAGTTGTGTGGAATAGTCGCGATAGAAAATGATGCTTTAGAAATAGATAGATAGCGTCATTTAGCTTGTGCTTATACTGGTGAAGTTGTTGTTTTGTCATGGCTGGCTCATTCATGTGACCGTCGAGCAAATCCATGTTTAAATGTCGCCCTGCCTGGGGGGAAGCCATTCTAGAGTAGTTGCATTGATTCATCTAATTACAGTAGGTACAGTGTATGGGATAATCATGGGATGATATAAATGATGGGATGATAATGGGAAAACTGATAACATCTGAGAAAATTAAAACATAATCATATCATATTGAGAGGTTGCTAAGTCATGTGGTTGTAAATCATCTTAAACCTTCAAAATTACATCAGAATGAGAATCATCAAGATCCTCATGCTTTTCGGTTATTAGGAACAAATAGACAAAACATCTGAATCATGATCTCAACTCATACAAGATCAATATTGTTTCATTGATCCATCAATCTTAGACAAAACATCATATCATGTATTAGGATCAACCCACGTGTTTTTTTTTCGTTTCCTCACCGCTCTTTGCCAGGTCTCGGCGGAAGAGCGCCAAGAGCGCCAGGCTTTGGCGGGGTCGGAAAATGATGGGAGAATGACGGGATTTGTTGAAGATCATATAAAATTTGTTAATTTCTATATAACCATTTTATATGATCCATTCTATATACATGATCCATTCTTATCATATTTGATAAACACAAAACAACAGAACATTCTATAAACCATCCCCAATTTGTGTTGATTCCCCAACGACCTGAGGATTCGCCCTTGGGGGTTGGGTTTTGAGGGTCTACAGACCTTCTCAAAGATTCTAAGGGTATTTGGCACTAGGGTTTGCTGTGATGATTGTGTACACCCCCTATTTGGGGTGATGTTAAGTAATTTCACCCAAATGCTATGTTTGTTGTCTTGTGTTGGTCTAAAAACCCCATCTACTGTAATATCTAGAATTGTGGTTATTTATCTACCATAAACCCAACAGGTATAGTAGTTGCAATCCAACTTGGCTAAGTGGCACCAGTTTGCAATGGTATATATTGGTATCGAATTCCACCTGTGTGTACCTTTTAGCTTGGTATTATTATTGGATGTGTGCATTTTTGCGGCGCCTCGTATTTGATATGATCTTTGATCGGGGGGTGGAATTACGAAGGGACCCAGGAAATTGGTCCAAAGTACCTCTGCAAATCCCAGCTGAAACCCCTAGAACGGTCATTGTGCCGTAAATGGTTCTCTGATATGATCTGTTTTTTGAGACAGCGTGATTACGGATGTTCAATGTTCGTTGCTATCCTTATCAACAGGAAACGACAGGTGTCTTCCATATAGTACCCTTGGACCGTCGTTTTACTCCGAAACCATGTGGTTGTTGGGCCTGGGTGTATTATAATGTAATTGTTATTCGTTTCAGTAAATTATAGGGGTTGGAAGATTAGTTTCAACAAATAAATGACTATTTTCACGGTCTATGGTGTTTGATCGGAGGGTAATCAATGTTTCAATCTATATACGAACATTTGCCAAAATATATGGTGATGGATGTGCCATCATGAAACATTAGGGCTGTTTATCCGGTCACCAATTGTGCTGTGAGGTCTTTGCAAGAGTCAGTTTCCTTGTTGTGGTTACATCCGGATTCTGCGCGCCAGCAAAACGAGCCAAGTTACCCTCCTTTCACAAAGTTTAAATACATTGATATCATATCATATTGAGAGGTTGCTAAGTCATGTGGTTTGTTTACATCATGTAAAAAACCATCAAAAGAATCATCAGAAACATCAAGATCCTCAGGATTTTGGATTCCTCCATTTTTAGAAACCACATTTTGTATCAGAACAAAACATATGATAAATCCAAGTTGTTATAGTTCTTCTCTAACTTCTGAACTTGAATGATGTTTTTTTTTTGAAATCCCTCATGGCCAAACCCCAGGCGGTTTCCTGATGTTACCAAATTTTCCCAGCCAACTCCAGAGATTGTTCGACCACAGTTATGGCCCAAAATAGCAGTTAGAAGTCAGTAAGTCATCCCATGGAATTCCACCCCATTTCGAAGCTAGAAATACCTCAGGGGCTGGAAAAACTGCTAAAATCACCCAATTTTTCTCGCCATTTTGCACCTCCCTGTCACCAGGTCTCAACCGATTCCCCGCCCACGTCACCGATGATGCTGCCACTGGAGCCCCCGCCGCGGCCAAGAAAACACTCGGTGGCCTCGCCCACGTCACGCGCGGGCTTGGGATCGGCCTCGGTGCAGCAGATCTACGGTGCCGAGACGAAGATGGCTTTGATTGGGGGAAGATGTGGCGATATAATGGGAGTGCATGGGAATGTGTATTTATATATATATATATATGTTTCTGGATAGTATAGCATAGCAAAACATAGCATAGTAATTAATTATTTGTATATATATATGTATAATTTAGTTTGATGTATATCTATATATATATATATATAATATACATATTATATGTGTATAGTATAGTATCAATGGAATGTGTATATATATATATTATAATATATGTAAGATGGGATGTAGCTAAAAAAACTTGGTATGATATTTGATGATGAAACGGGGATGGGCAAATGGGGATTTAACCAAGCAAATCTGTGGCACAAGACAAGCCATTTTGGCTGAATATTGAATGGATTTACCAAATATTTTGTGAGGATATCATAGACCAAACATCATGAGTATGTAATGCAATATAACTATAGTATTATCTATAGTTCAACCAGTCAACATGGGAATACCAGGGTACAGACCATCATGCTTGGATATAACTGATATAGATATGGCCAACCTTTTTTCCTGGCCAACGGTTGGCTCGCCAGGTGATCATGCGGGATGAACGGGTAATGGCAGTATCTGATTTTGATTTTTAATAGGATATCATTGGGAATACGCAATTTTTAATTGATTTTAATAGGATATAGCAAACCATTTATAGTATCCTATATAGGATATCATTGATAACCAATTTTTAATAGGATATAGCAAACAACAAACTATTATGGTTTTATGAAGGTTAATGCACGTGAAAAAAAAAGTTTTTATGGGGAAAACGGTGGTAAATCCAGACCCGTTGGATTTTTTGGGGCACTCGACTTTCAGAGTGGTTTATATAGTGTTGGGTCCTCAAACATGATATAATTGAGCCGGTATGTTTTGGTGGGCGTACCTGGGAGAACATCGACCAATTCAAATTGTATGCATAAACTGGACATTGAATCTGGAACTGACAGTGGGGCCCCCAGTTCTGTTTCTTACCTGAGAACCATCAATGTGGGCATATAGATCAAAAATAGCAGTGTAGTCAAAATACTGCTGCACTCCGTGAACGCTTGACTTTGGTGACATTTGTCGGAATCTGCCGTAAATCCATAGGATTTTGTCCGAAATTAAGGAAACACGCGGGCATCCTTTGTTTGGAAGATGGGCATGCAAGTTGATCATGGCCCTATGTGGTTCAAAATCATTACAAATTGTGATGAATAATATTTTTGCCACTTATGTTTTTGACATTTGTCAGAAATACCGTGACAAAACGTGATGAGGCGTGATCTCTTGAGGATTAACCGCTCGTCTTATGTCAGCCCAATTTTGATGATGGACGTCAAATGATGCCTATGGACTTCAAAAAACAAGGTTTACCGCGAATGTCAGCCAATAGACCCAACAATTGAGTCACAGGGGTTGGTTGATGTTCCCCCAGAAGTGCACCATGAAATTCCGTCATGGAACGTTCGCTTGTCAAAGCCTTCCCATGTTCACGAAGTCAATTTCCATCATACTGGTACCCATATCATCGTTAATACTGTTTGTTTGTTTCGTGTGAACACCCCAGATTTCTTTCAACGAAAATAAATTTGCTGTTGCAGTTCGTGATTGTAGGGTACAAGACTTCCGACATCCACATGTTTTCAGGGCAACATATCAGTTGTTTCTTGTCTCAATCTCCATAAATCTCCGTGTTGGTGGCTGGTTCCTACTCCGATGCGCCATGGTTTGTTTGTAAACTGATTTGTTATTGGGTCCTATTATATGTATGTATACAAAAACACCTTCCAACTTTTTTACAGGGCAATGGTTCGCCTGCAAAAAACACTCCTCCAGAACAATGGTAGTCATTAGGTTCAAAATGTTGCAAATTCCAAGAAGAAAACTCACCTTGAAAAAGAAAGAAGCATATATATATATGTATATATCGACTTTGAAGCATTATGTAAATTATATATATAGTAGAATTTGTATGACATAAAATGCAAAATTGCAGTGGATACGTTCAGGTCATGTGGTTCTCAGAAACAATAATAATCATGAAAATAGGAAATATATTCTTTTGAAACCTGGGAATACAGTACTGTAGTGTTTCTTTTTGATTGCGGTATAGTACCACATTTTTTTGAAAGGAATTAGTAATCTTGGAAAGCAGAATCTAAATTCATCGATAAAGCCTGTTTCAGCTAGAAAAGTTTTCGGAACTTCTTTGGTGATTTCAACAGGTTTATAAATACAGGTTCTCCCGAAAACTAACATTTTACCAAAAAAAAATGGGTTCCATGTCGGCTCCCCCATGTTAAAATCCACTCGAGACCGCACCATGATGTCATGTTAGGTGCCCTCAGGAAGAGCCTGCAGTTCCACGTTTGAATTCAGGGTGTAGAAGCTAGATGAATCAGATTTGGTTTGGATTAATCTGGATTAATCTGGATTAATCCTAGGGATCAACATGTCGAAAAAAAAATGTTCAGACTAGTCTGGAAAACCTTGTTTGTGTTGCGTTTTGTTTTCTTGTTTCTACCTTTATTGTTTTTTTTGGGGTGTGGTCTCAACAAATTTAAGCTGCATTTCCAATAGAAAAGGCTTGTGCATGGACAACAAATAAACAATTTTAATTACTTCAGATCATGTAATCTATATTTACAACATAAAGAACAGAATATATGCAAACGATTGCTTGGGCGCTGGCAACAAGCCTTTCTGTTTTTTTTCATGGATTACAACATGTTACACCCCCCCAAAAAGTCACCAGTTGACGACTACCATGGCCGCCATTGGCCCGTAGGCATGGCCCCCTTGGAGTGCTGGCAACGCAAAAGCAAGACCTCGCATTCGCGCAATGGGCCAAAGGGGACGACCTCCATGACACACAGCCAGGCGGTGCGATCTGTGCCTAGGTCGATTGAAAAACTTTGACACTGGGAGAAGCTGGGTTACATAATTTGGGACGATATCAGAATAGTACCTCGACCTTGAGTTTATACCTTTGAACATGAAGAAACACACTAAATTGTTGAAGTACACTTCCAGTTTTACGGCGTTCTTGAAGGTCTAGGGATTATAATGGGGCTATTCGCAATGATAAGTGAATTACTATTGGATTTATATATATATATAGAATTAATCAGTTGGGGATGACCGGATGATTCAAGGATATATATTTATACAGTAGATTTTATATATATAGCCATGTTTGATCTGGGACAATGATGAGTAAACAATGGATTAAGTGGGATACTCGATTCTCAGACAAACCATGTGGTGGTTTATTTCGTAGGATGGGAATTCGGCAACACCAATGGGAAAAGGGATAACATCGAGGGTACAAGTAGTTGGTGGGAACACTATTTGGGTAATAAAAGAAATGACTATATGAGTCTACAATGGGAACACTAGTGGGAGACAAAGTGCTTGGCAGTGTTGCCATTGCCCATCATATTTTCCATCCCGATTTCGATCATGACAATCCCCGTTGATTTTAAAGTTCTTCGGTGACTGTTCGATCTACTGTAGATCCGCAAAGTGACTATCGGTAAAAACATGTGGTATGTAAGAACATAGGTGAAGGATATGTTTACCATCTATTGAAAAAATAAACATCCTCCAATGTACAAAAGTGAAAGATGCTTCGGATTTGGAGGAAACCATCCATC
>Ga0126342_10000515_pt1:40000-42995 | contig 42995 bp, 34 predicted proteins | sample Cyp1metagenome_FD_92528 | JGI IMG/M metagenome (GOLD analysis project Ga0126342, IMG submission 92528) | Coral microbial communities from Lord Howe Island, Old Settlement Bay, Australia - Cyphastrea 1 metagenome | ecosystem: Host-associated > Invertebrates > Cnidaria > Coral ...
TAAACCGTCCTTTCGTGCTTTGAGTCCCAACGGACATTTCCGAAATTTCTGGGACTTCTTGGGAGTGGTCTTCCTAGTGTCTTGGACTGTAATGATGAGGGGATAGACGGATAGATATAGATATGATGAAATGTAATGGTTATATAATGGATATGCATATACTATGTATATATTATGTATATGGTTATATAATGATAATGGTGATGATGATGATGATGTTGATGATGATGATGATGATGACGAACCTCAAATGGTGTGCAAGCATGACCATCGGACATCCATGGACATTTCTTTTTGTTTCTTGCTGCAGCTAAAACGAGTTTGATCGGGTTTTTGGGTGCTTTGCTGGGATGTTCCCTGTTTGTGCTTCAACATTGGACACTCTAAAATCATTCGAGATCCTCTATGATTCGTGATGTATGGTGATACTATGCCCATGTCGTGGTTGTGTTGTTTTTTGTTCCAAGTTTATTCCTGAATATTTTTGGATCCATTCACTTCTATTGGGAGTACCGACATGTTTGTTAGTAATATCGCCAGATTGTGTGTGTGTGTATGTAAACTTTAGTTGGCAAAAGCAAGACAAGTCAGGATTTTGCTCAGTCGTGTAGTTATTTTCTGCTGGTTGGTTTAGCATGTTGGTGAGTATATATATATATATGTATATTATATGCATATAGATCCACTTGGTTTAAATTGTTGAAAGTTGTTCAGCCCATGCCCGCCATTGTTCATCTTTGCATCCACTCCCGGTGGTGAGTATATTCATGATGTGTTCTTTTGTTCAACCATGTATCTTAAGCTCACTTGACATCAAGCAACATCCATCTTTTCAGACAAATATTCGGCCCATGTTGGTTCCTTTGACTGAAAAAAAACATGTTCAAGCCTCAATTTATTAGGTCCTTCCTTCTAAGTCTTCTAAGTCGAGGCCGGCGAGGAGATGAACGAGCTTTCCATGGGGTTGCTCCCAATAGCTGGATGGTTTATTTCATGGAAAATTCTGCTAAAGTGCACAATTTAGGGGTACCCCCATCTTAGGAAACCTCCATGTGAGTTCATATGCACCATTAAATTTGGTTCTGGTTTCATAATGGGGCGTTTATCTTTTATCCTTAACAGGGATGGTGGTTCCGGACACATGAGAATTTGAGATTTCAAGTGGGTCCCAGATTGCTGGGTACCCCCGAAAAAAAAAAACGCTGGTGATAAGTCAGCCTTTGTTCATTGACATTGCAATTCCGTTGATAAAATATTAAATCCCATTGTTTTTGGACAGACTATAAAATACCAAATTGCTGTTCATCTCCCACGATAATCATTTTTTGTTTATCCCATGACATATCCCCATACCATAGTTGGTCCACATTCGCACGTGTCTTGTTTCTTGCCAAAGTGCCTCATGTTTCCTAAGTCGCTTAGCCCCAGGGTAGCCCCAAATCCACTCGAATCAGAATTTTTCAGAGCAGAATCGAGGTCCTGGATGCTGTTATCCTACCTTTGCAGTTTGTGATCAACGACTTCTACCAGCAGATGTCGGTCTTCTTTGTCATCTCCCAGGTCCAGGTTGGAATCGGTTCGAAGCGACGAAATCCAGGATTTCATGGGGATGGGGGAGAAACAATGAATCAAAAGGATTTACCTTCTTGTAAACTAAGATAGATGTGGAAAAGCCAAGAATTTCAATGATTGTTCATAATTGTCTAGGCGAAGCATGGGTATATTCCACGTGTTTTTTTTTTAATGTTTACACCAGGAGAATGGAACTTAATGGGATTTGATTGATGGTTGAACGATGATTTAACCAACAAAAATGATGATAGTAGTTGAAATTACCTCTTATGGAAGCCATGGCCCATTTATACATGATTTACCTATTGAAAAGGATGATTTTCCATAGCTATCTTAAGGTACCATACATTAATATTGAGCCACTGCGTTATGGGCTTTGTAAGCACTGGAATGATAAAGGTACTACTTTTTGTTTTCCATCCATCATAGTCACAGACGGGATACGTTCCAATCTACATGGTTTGAACAGTTTGGAAACTGTTCAAGTGGTGTATGTAACCAGCCTTTTTCTTTGCTGCTGATCCACCCTACATGTGAAAAGGCCCCAGATATGTTTTGGCCATGTTGAGTAGTAACTGTTCCATGTTAGTGTACCGAATGGATTGACATAATTGACATATACCATAAATTTCTATAAATCCTGCACTTCAGAAACCTGAGACTGTGGTTTCTATAGCTAATGGTTGCCTTTGTTCCACCTTTTTATTTCGCCGTTTCGCCATAGATGGTCTGAAATTTGGTCTTCCACCAGCCTTTTTTTTGCTTGGAAAAGTTTGACAGGTGTTCTACTGGTGCTTTGACTTGATCTTGTCCTTCTTCACAGGGTATTTGCACAAAGGAGACCTGGTCTCCAATCCAAGAGCCATTGCGTGTCGCTACTTGTCGCTTGGCAGTCATGGATTTTTATGGCCAACGAAATCCCACGGCTTTTTCAGGATGTCCAAATAGTTTTAGAAGATAAATTCTGTCAGGTGTGCATCATGATACCATAGAGATATTCTTCGAAACCAATTTCTACTAAAAGAGCCTTTTCAGTACCTTTATCATCATTTCGGGAACCACTGACTTTGTGTCACTTGTTCCCAAAAAGAAAGGGATGAGGGTGAAATATGTTGCAAGGTGTAGTAGCAAAAGTGCGGCTGGAACCCTTACAGTAGTAAATACTGGTTGTAGTGTTACTAGATGTTACTAGTATATATTGTATGCATGTAATATGTTTTTCTGCATGGTATACACGTGCACATATACATATAAATTACATACATATGATTTTGATTAATTATTATATATATATATGCTACCCCCCCTCCTGTACCTACCTTTAGCCTTTGTTGACAATGTGGATTCCACCAGATGAGTGCATTGTTTTGGTAATTGATATTGAAAATGAATATGCCACTGATGATATCATAGAAGTTAACAA
>Ga0126342_10000516_pt1 | contig 42968 bp, 57 predicted proteins | sample Cyp1metagenome_FD_92528 | JGI IMG/M metagenome (GOLD analysis project Ga0126342, IMG submission 92528) | Coral microbial communities from Lord Howe Island, Old Settlement Bay, Australia - Cyphastrea 1 metagenome | ecosystem: Host-associated > Invertebrates > Cnidaria > Coral ...
ATACTATTGTAGCAAGCGCCTCGAAAAGGCAAGGTGGGGGGTCAAAGAAACAAGGTGGAGGATCAAAAAATCGAGGTCCAATTTTTCCGGGGTCGGCGGCAGGGGCGGCAGCCCTTAAATCTGCACTCACAGTCCTTGGCATTGGCGAAGAGAGGGTGCTCTCTCCAAGCCTCCTCCCTCAGCAGTAGAATATTATGGTAGCACAACATGGAAAGAGTGAAGCCAATAGTTTCAAGCACTTGCCAAAATTGGAAGATGGCTGTCATATTCAAGTGTCCTTCAGTCGTCAATATCAGTAGTCTTGAGGCACTTCACAGTACGGTCCATATATCTCCGAAAACGGGCAAATAACTCATAATCCTGAGGTCCTGTAAGATAAAGTTTAAAATACGGGACTTCCGCTGGATTTGGAACGGGGTCAAAGGGTACAAGCACTGAACTTGCCAAAGTGGAAACATCGTTTTTCGTTGTCCTCTGCTTAGACCTTGAACGCCTTCAATTTGGAATGTATGGTCCTTCAATTGTCCAGCCAATAATTCTTGAACCTCTTGACCGTCCAGTTCACACGGTACAGTAGATCAAAAAAAAATGTTAATCAATCACGGCAAGTCAATTCAAATTCGAAGATCAACACGCGGCTGCGAGTAGAGCAAAATGCAAAACAAGTTAGTATTGGAAATTGCCTACAACGAATGTGATGAATATTCATAGTGCACAATGGTTTCCGACGAAAGAGTACAAGATGGTACAAGCATGTACAAGCAAGGCACCTGCCAAACCGGAACTAGATGGTCTTTGTTTGTCGGGGAGTTTGGGCTCCAACACAGCACGGTCCATATATAATTCTTCTCAAAAAGTGGCGCCCCGTTCATAATTCTGTGAGATTTCGGATGAAGCAACTCCACCACACCAGCTAGGCGCACAAACGCCTCTTTGGCACGTTTCGTGCCAGGCACCAAGCGCCAGAAAGCATCCTGTCAGATTGCATACATACCTCCCTTGTCCTCTAGGAGCCTCTAGGTTAGGGTTCATTCCCAGACTTGCAACCAAACATCCATCCTACCAACTGGCAAAGCTGGTTTGCTTGTGTCTTATTGTGTTTTCTGGTTCTGGTAAGATTGTCCACCCATTTCTGATAAAGAAAATGTCATGTGCGTGGTCATCTAGCTGTCCAAAGGCGTTTTGACGGAGATGAAGAGGGAAACACCACAAAACACCAAATTTTTGCCGACCGTTCCCGCATCAAAGCAAAAAGGCTAAGAGAATGTGACCTCGGTCGGACCGCTACTGAGAGTTTCGCACTGCAAAACTCTACTTCAAATATGTTTGCAGTTTCTGCTTCAAATCTGTTTGCAGTTTCTGCTTCAAATCTGTTGGCAATCAGGAAATGATACACTCACTTGCAGGTGACTTTGGGACCTCATCAGTCACAATGCGGCGAATGCGACGGCTCTTGCCTGTGCTCTGATTTGTCTGCGTCATCTCTCCAAAGCAGACCTTGTAGTGGAAAAACCCGCTTCTGACCACCATCTCCGGCACTGTTCCGTCCTTCAACCATTCAGAATATGCTGAACTTACCCTTTGCCATGCATCAGCCTTGTAGTCATACCAACCATCAGCCTTGCCATCAACTCGATCGTCCACCCAATATTGCCACCTTGGATATACGTTCAACCTGGCCGAAGAGAAAAAGAAAGCAATCCTACCTGGCCTCCAAGCAGGAAAACAAAGCAATTTGAGTTACAAACAGAGTGCTTGAAGTGAAGCCCAAGTCACTTTGAGGTCAACAGTGTTTCCTTTTCAAGATCGCTGACCAGGTCAGGTACGAGCTCTTCGAGCTTCTTGCCCTTGCACGGAATGGTGAGGTTTGCCCCAGACTTTGCCATGTCTCTGATCATCTTGCCTAAGGCCTCCTTGGCTCCTGTGGCCACCTTGTCTAAGCCCGCCATGCCTTCTGCCAAGGTGAAAACAGGTGTCGCACCGGTGGCTGGATCAACTTCGCTCATCGGAGCGCCCATGGCTGCACACTTGGCCATCATCTCACCAAATCCTGCCAAACCATCTTCATGTAGTGGAGCTGCCACTGCGGCCTTTGCGATTTCGTTCACAATAGAAACGTCATTTCCAGTGAGACTCAGTAAGTCAGGATTCTGCCTGGCCCACTTCGCAAAGTCTTCAGCTTTACCAGAGCCAATGCTCTCCCAAACAGATGGGAATTGCATTGTCTCCAAAAAGAGGCGAGTCTTGGAGTCGGGGCCCGCTTTGTTGACGTTGACTACCCGAAAAGAGCAGAATGGGGGCAGGACAACTTCTTTTTGGTACACGTACTGGGGGAGGACGTGTTTTTCGATGAGGCATGGCAAGTAGAACTTGTCTGCATTCTCGCCCTCAGACTCATTGATGGCCCCATAGCACCGGATCTCAAATGCGACGTTGCCCCAGTTTTTCAACCAAGACTCATCATAAGTGCAGGAAGAGAAAGTGGGCCACACAGCCACGGAGTCTTTTTGGTATTTTTGCACGATGACATCATCAAGGTGCATGTGTCGAAAGAGGCGGCCATCAAATGGTTTCAAGGCGCGGTCTTCCTCTTTTTTACCTCGAAAAGCTTCGCGAAAGTGTTGAATGTATGGAGCCAACTGTTTCATGGTTGTTGCATCATCCTTAGAGGCATCGGTTCACATCGTGGCAAAGGGGACCGCGGGACCAGGCTTTGGCCAGGGAGGCCTGGAATTGGAGCTCTGATCCTGTGAAGTCAATGTCGTCACATTCCCAGAACCTGCTCTTGTGCTTCCACAACCATCCTCCGGCACCATCAAGGAGAGTGCGCAAGTCTTTCTTGGTGCAGCTGGGCACATTGATGAGCTCATGGAAATTGGCTGGGTAAGTGGTGGCTTCCACAATATCTGGAGGAACGCATGCTTGCCGGAGTTCTTGTGCCGCCTGTGCAGTAGTTTCAACGAAGACCTTCCAGGCAGCCTCTTGGACCTGAAGCATCGCAAAGCTGGCCTTCTCATATCCCTGCAGCGCCAAGTCATAGGACCGTTTCGCCTCCTTGAACTTCTGCAGGTCAAAGGGGTCCTCTGGAGACTCTAAAGCATCGTCTTCAATCTCAGTAGACCTTGAGGTTTCTGAGCCTGACATGGAACTTGACACTGAAGCATGACCTGCTGGAAGCACATGCTTCGATCTTGAACCTTTCTGTTTTGCACCTTCACTGCAGCACTTCGCAAGATGGTAGTCCAGCTTTGAAAGCTCCTGTTTGTGACGTGTCTTGGCCAAATCTACCTCCTGACGGGCTCGGTCAATGGCCGCATCATAGGCTTTCTTGGCGCAATCTTTCTTCTTGGCAAATGTCATTGCGAATGCTTCATAAGTCACTGAGTCTTTCGGCTCCGTGCTGCCTGCCATCTTGTGGTTGGGCAATCGGTTCAGGACTTGCTGCTTTTCCCAAGCCGCAAAAGCTGCCAGGAGGTGTGAAAAGTCAAGCAAATTCAACATGCCATTTCAATGCATTGGGATGTGGGGAAGTCCCAAGAACTGCTGGAAATTCACTGAAATTCACTGAAACAGCCGGAAATTCTCAAGACAGCAGACATCGCAAGACTTCCAGATGTGCTTCTCAATTCCTTTGATCCTGGTATATCCTGGTTCCGGTGATCATACATGAGATGAGCCAGGCCTCCTGGAAGGAGTAAAGCACCTCAGCAGTTCTCTAAGTACTCAAGTTGAGACCTGTTTACCGAAGTACCCTGCAGTTGCAAAGCTGCCATCTTTCAGCGCCCCTGTTCCCCCTCCAGCAATGACGGTCATGAGGATCCAAACGAAAGAGCCAAAGCCAACCATGGGGAAGACCAAGGTGGTGAGTGGCACCAGCACTGCAGACCTCGACAATGGGGGTCTGGTTTCATCTGTTATGTCACTGTCACGTTTATGCCATTTATGCCTGCATTCTCCGCGTGTGAAGCAAGCTGCAGAAGGATGGGACGTGACCGTCACGACCACTGAGTTTCCCTGGCCACTTGCGGTTGTCGCCGTACTTGGCCTCGGCATCCTCTGCCAGCATGGTCAAGGCCGGCAGGGCGGCAGATGCTGCCTGGGAGAAGGGCCAGGATGGCGTGTGTGTTCACACCTCCTTGACATCTGACTGCCTGTTGGGGTATCCCAATGACATCCCATAGTTCACATGTCGAATCACAGGTCTGTCACTTATCTTCACATTGACTCTGACTTGCAAGTTGCCACCTCAGGGTCCCCTGGGCTGTCCCAACCACAGCTGGATTGAAGTCAATGCCAGACTTCGCCTGGAGCTGATGCCCATCACTAAATCTCGACAAAGCTCATTCTGGTGTGCATCGATATGGTTCAAATTGATTCAACATACAACATGAAAGGGTTGCTTTTGGGGCTACCGGGCCGTCAAAAAGGCTCAAAGCGATCAGTGTATAATAATATATATTAGTATATATACAGGCTGATATATATATACATTCCGGAATCCAACTGACCAATATCACCTTGGCTGCAAAGCTGCAGTCAAGCACTCTCCACTCCCCAAGTGCCTTTGGCAGCTTGTCTGGACTTGCCAGGAAGCAGCATCGCAAGCCTGGTTCCAGAGAGGTATGGATTGCAAAGGAAATACATCAAATAGATGCACCTCACACATGGAATGCACTTCATCCAGAGTTGTTGGCAATCCCATTCAAACGCTTCTATAATATTCTACAATTGATATCAATTGATGCTTGCATATGGCTGCATCTGCACACATCGTGCCCAGCGAAGAGAAAGTTCTGGTCATTCCTCTATAGATATCCATAGATGGACAATCCCGTTGTCTGGAAGGATCTTAGAGCGCTTCGTTTTGCCGCCCGGCCAGCTCCCTTTTCCACGACCGGGCTCCGCACCTAGAAGTGCAGCCGCAGCCACCAAAAGAAGGCGTCCTTCAGCAGCTAAAACAAGGTGAGTTCACCAAACACCGTGAAGCACAGCCATGGGCAAGCCATGTCAAGCCATGTCAAGCCATGTGGGCAAGCCATGACACAACTCCTGGTCGAGCCATTGTAGCCTTATGCCATGAGGAACCAGACAAAAGTTCCCGCTGTGTACAAAGCTGTTCTGCTTTCATTTGGACACGTTGGAAGCGAAGATTCAATTCAAACAATATTGTCTTCAGGCATGTATGTGGACTGGCAACATGGCTGCTGTCGAAACCTCTGAGGGGACGGCAGATGGAACTTGCGCACGACGGCAACTAAATCGCGCGCTTTGGGTGGAGGAAATGGCTCTGTGGGACATCATATGAACCGTTCACACAATCTGCAGAAGCTGTGGCATCCAAAGCAAAGGTCAATTCAACCAACTGATGTGCCGCACCTGTAAGTGACACTGCCACCTTTCTTCAAAGGTTGACTGACCCCTTCCTGAGATTGTCCCATCCCCGTGTCTCGATTCCCTCAGCAACAAGTAAGAAGCATAACAAGATTAACAAGTACACAATATACAGCAACCGTAAGTTTCCCCCCTCACGGCTCAACATGGCTCAACGCAGCTCAACATGGTTCCACATGGCTCAACGTGCCTACCACATTTTTTTCTGCACATGGAGGTACTGCAGAGCACCTTCTGGACACACAAAAAGCACCGTTGGGGTTTGGGAAATGAAACAGCCGGCCATGGCTAAGCTTGAGATGGTCAATTCATCTCAACTCTCCTGAAGGAGATTCACTTGATAAAGATTTTGCTGGGCACAGCTAAGGCCCAGCAGCCAGTGTTGTTAGCACCGCGACTATCATGGCGCCACACTATTCGTTGGCACATTCAAGTGAAGCGACATGCTTCCGGATTCACATCTTCTCAGATGTCTGGAACGCAGCCAACCTCGCACAAGTCTCTGATGTTTGGATCTTCCACAGTTTACTGGCTTTGGAAGGAGAAGACAATAGCGAAACAGTTCACGTAATTGGTTAAGCGGATTAGGAATCGATATGATCTCTGCACACCATCAGCTTTGTTGTCACTACAACCCTCCATCCCCCTGGGTCGCTTCACGCCTAAGCTGAGAGGGACTTCCAAGTCTCCTGATCACGGCCACACGGCAAGGTGGAAAACCAAATGTTCATAGTTTTAGAATTTTAGAACATCAAAAGGATTTAAAAAAAAAACGTGGAGGAGCTGCCTCGAAATCCCATCAAAATCGGCCGATGAATTTGAGGACTCTAACACGCCGCATCTGAAGATACTGCATGATACTGGGGATCCAAACCCAGTGGGGGGCGTTCTGCTTGGAGAGCTTGGCCAACTTGTCCTTCACGGTCACAGTGCCTTGGCGACATGGCTCTGTGGGCAGGAAAAGGCTGCAATGGCAATTGGATATTGGTGGATCGGAATAGACCGGAAAGGAAAAGTGTTGAGAGTTGAAAAGGACACAACATGCCGACACTTCTGGGTGCCCCCAACTGCCTGCAGGCTTTGCTCGCTCCCAGGCCTCCTCGAGACCTCGGTGAAATGGCCTGTTGTCTTCAACACTAATCCGACAAGCAGCGATTTGTGGACCGCAACACCAAGAGTATCATGCTGACCCAGAATGAATACACTCTTGGTGTATTCAATATGCGGGATGCTATTTCCTTGTAGCAAAATAGCACTTTGGGGGAACCCCCTCATTTACAAGCCATCGTTTAACGATGTTTAAATAGGCTATTTATCGGTCGTATAATACGTGTAATCAAATGCCAAAGGCGCAGTGCAAGGTTTAAGAAGATGTACAAAAGCGACCGATAGAGCAAGTTCTTTTGCGGCAACAGCCAGAACACACTCTCGCTGGAACAGAGATGTTAGCTAATGTTAGCTGGGCTTCCCTGACCCTTCTCATAGTCGTCAGGGTTCAGCAGGCCGTTCATTGGGTCCTCAAATTGCACCAGCTGTTGCTATCTGACCTCGACTTGCTATCCGTCAACCCATTCCGAGCTGCTCCCTGCCTTGGCGTTTGCGAACAGAGGGTGCTCTCTCCAGGCCTCCTCCCTGAGCAAGGTACGAGTGGTACTCTATGGCATTATGGGCCAACTGCCATCCATAACCAGAAAGATGGTCAAAATATGTCAAAATCCTGTTGCATCTGATGACATCAGGAGGGTTGTTTGCACTAGTTTCAAACAACAGCTTGTTTCACAGCAGTGAAGGTTCAAGAGCGTCTAATATCTTGCAGCTACCATCACACAAGTATTAGATAGTACTGCCCCTCTTATCACAAAGTACAAATGATTCCCAAAATTGATATGAAAGATCCAGGTAAAGTATTTGCCGGTATCTGCCGGCCTTTCCCATTGCATCCCAGCGGTGCACTGAGTTCCCTACGCTTCCTTGGCACGCTTGGTGCCCGGCACAAGGCGCCAGAAGGCATCCTGCAAGATTGGACACGCTATGGACACACTTGTAAAGGAAGAAAATCAGAAACAGCAAACTGAAGCAGCTGCTTTTGATCAAATATCCGGAGCGCCAACATAGGATTGTACAAAAGGAGCAACTGACGCAACAAACAAAAACCTCCTGCCAAAAGAAACTAGGCTGCGAGCCTCCTCGAAAGAGTACAGCACCTCATCAACGCATACTCGATCCAGAGTTGCTGTGTCACATTCTGACTCGGAGTTTAGTTTTGCCCAGCAAACATAGTCATTCTGAGGACTTCACAAAGGATCCGAAGCCGACCATCGGGAAGACCAAGGTGGTCAGGGGCACTAGCACAGCAGACCTCGGTGGAGTGAAGGACTTTTACGCTTGTGGTTTTGGTGCTTGCTCAAGGAAAGGTATCCCAAGGCCTTTTTTATGTGAAAGCGAGACTTGTGGAATAAAGTGCATGTATCCAAATGAATAGTTTGAATACATGGTGAATGGCAGCACTTCCGATCGGGCATGGAGAAATAGCAAAAATGATCCAACAACATCACTTAGACTTCAAGATAGACTCCGCATGCAGTATTTTCAACATCAAGACACATATCAACATAGCGTCCCAATACCAAAACTTGGCGTAGCTACCCCAAAAGAACCACTCAAAGGCTTGGCATGAGCTTTCCCTCTGAAAGAAGATGGTGTTCACCCACCAACCGCAACATCCATCGACAGCACCAGGTTCCCCTGGCCACTTGCGGTTGTCGCCGTACTTGGCCTCAGCATCCTCCGCCAGCATAGTCAAGGCTGGCAGCGCCGCGGAGGCAGCCTGGGCGTCATGGTGACATCATCCTTGCAAAACGTTTGTGAGGGAAAAAGTTCGTGAGTTCATGGCAACATCAAATTTCATGATTCATGGCATTGGGAGCGAGTCGAAAAAGTAAAATGCGCAAAATGCCAGGTAAGGCTTGATCCACGGCAGGGTTGAAGTCGATGCCGGTGCGAGCCTGTGCAAGCAGGCTGCTCAGGCTGCCCACGCAACTAACCAGGCATCATGGCTTTGGTGAGCACGACCAAACAGGTGCTGTAGTTGGTCCATTTGAAAAGAGCTCAGAAGATGAACCAAATTCGAAGTCGGCTTGTATTCCAACTGGAAATGTGCAAAAAGAAAAAATATACAGTATAATATATATATATATACATATATATGATGTGATAAAACAAATATGATATCAAATGATATCATTCATTAGATCATAATAATAAGTATTTAAATTCTTACCATCTTATTCTTCCCTTACCTGCTGTACAGCCAGCCAGGCCCAGGCCTTGGGGAGCTCTGCCGGACTTGGCACAAAGCAGTACTTGAGGCCTTGGGACAACTTGCAAACTTGGCACAAAACAAGTGTTTCAGCACAGAAGTTGTTCCAAGGTGCAGGGCTGATGGCTGACATCGCAGTTCTTAGTTTCCAGCCCACAAGTACTGCTGCCACCAGGAGGATAAGACGGCCTGGTTGATCTATCGAGGCAAGCTTCGAGTGAAACCCAAGGATTGGAGACGGTGCTGTAGCATCTATATGAATCTATATCGTCTCTGCATATGCATACCATGCTTCCCTTTCGCCTTAAATTTTGGATTATATTGCCAGCCGATGTGGTTTGATTACAGTAGCAGTCCGAGAACACCACCTGTTTTTCTCGATGATAATACAACTCAAAGTTTTGGCCCTGATAATCCTGATATCACTCCTCAAAATTGCGTGGCTCGAGAATCCGAGACGGTGTAGAAAGTGACGACAAATTTGACCAAGGACATTGAGACCCGATTGGAACTTGATGTTGAAGGATTACATGCATGGTGACGTGCCTTCAAAACCTTCTGGCAATGCAATATCATAAGCTCACAATCTTCCCGAATTCACACAGTTACAATATGTTCCTTGTGCATGCAGTTTGTTTATCGTACTTTAGACCATGGCAAAAACAAACTCTGGTTCGAAAATTGCAATGCGTAAACTTGATGCAATGCCGCTGCAGGCTGCAATTTCTGTGCCCTGCCTGGACGAGCCATGTTGGAGAGCCTGGCCAGGCTTAGATGGAAGAAGGCTGAGAGGCTGAGGGGTTGGAAGATCTGCTGCCGGTACCGACATGTACAGGAGGTACAGGCCATCTGTACGTCAGCAAAATATGGAACTTAGACTTAGCTTGACGCTCTGTGTGGGGGGTTCACTTCCAGACGTAGCCAACAAGTCCTTTGGAGCAATCGACCATGCTAGCTGCTGGAGTATTGGGAAACTGACACTAGATGACGCAAGTAGATTCTTGAGCATTTGTATGATGAAATCAGGATGTTTGGGTTCCCCAGCTTCAATCTTCATAAGACCATCAATGATTTCCCTTTGCATCGTACACGTCGTACAAATGATCCAATGCAGACTCCTGCAACACAACTGCCCTATCAATGCCACCATGCCTGAGGCAGATATGACGTGTGGGGCCGGCTGTTACTGGAGCCAGGAGGACGGCGGCTGTCGGTGAAGCCACCTGTACCATCAGTACGTTGACACCTTTGAGTCACCAGAGGTCACCAGATGTCACCAGTCACATGGGATGATGTTCAATGACAAGACAAGAACGGAGGGGCTGGAGATGGTTGGAGCGTCTACAACATCCTGTGAAACACAAGAAAGAGACTGACACTGGCATCCGGGGTCATTGCAAGTCACCCCTTCCACATGTGGTGCGAAAATGTTCAGCAGAAAAGCTAGATTTGCGCAGAGAAGTGATGTTCCCTTTTTTCTGCGGTGCAAAGGTCCATCTTTGAGACCCTCCAAGCCTTCTCACCAAGTTTGGCAAGAAGGATGATCAGTAGCTCAGGTCCCGACTAGATGATCTCTGAAAGGTCTAGCAAGCTCCCTTAATCTAATTGAGTGAATACTATATATATATAGTGAATATATATATATGCCTTTTATTACCTGTTGTTGTTGTTCTACTCCAGTACTTCTCTGAAGTTCGATGTTTCGAGAATGGCCAACGGTAACAAATGGTTGGCTCGAGATGAAATACCGTTACAACAAGCTGTTCAAACAAAAACGAAATGCCTTCTCAGACTATCCCGACAATTCGACGCAAACGCTTGGCTTGAAAACGTCCTGTTTTCTAACGTCTGGCTCTTCTGATACCAATGGCTCTTCATTCAGACAGAGAGTAGTGAGCCAAGACTCACCAAGGCTGAAACAGGTCTGGTCTGGTCGAGACTTGGGCCAACGTAGATTAACTAAGGGCAGCATGTCTGCAGAATGACACTCAATGCGTTCTCCTAGTCTTCATGATTCCTGCTTTTGTAGACACGCTGCATCATTAGCAGTGCTACGGCATAGCACAGTCCTTGCTCGAGAAAAGATGGACCAGCGAAGTCTTCAGGTGGTTACAACTCAAAGCGTTGGTGCAAAAGACTGATCAAAAAACATGCAATGGGTGGCACTTGAAGGATGATGCTCCTGCTGGTTGCCAAATGGCGCCCCAGTCTTTGAGGCACTTTCACATTGGTCTCAGGGTCACAGTTCGCAAGTTGTGGTACCCTTCGGCCTGAGAGCGAAACATCGACAACGAGTGTCCTGGAAATTTTGAAATGACAGGTTGGCCATGCTACTCTTGAACAGGCGACGCAAAGAAAACACAGACTGTGCTGAACAGTCTGGTTGCTTTACTGTGTAGATCTGTGTAGTATCTTTTCTGGTATCGTTTTGTTTTTTGTCCGCTTCCAAGGCCAAACAAAACCCAGATCTCCTTTGATCCGACCCTATCCCGACCTCAAAATGAGTTCCAGCTAGGTGTAGCCCTACAGGCCCTACCGGTCCGGCTAACCAAGAGATTCTATTCCCAACAGCTGGGCTGTGCACCTGCAGGCGTTGCAAGATCTCCTGCTTCACGTTGGGACCTGGCGAAACTGAGCGTTGCTGCCAGCAAGCACTGGCTTTTAGAAGCCATTGAAACAAAAGCTTTGCCACACAAACTATGTTTCACAAAGCCTACTAACCTGTGCAATCGATTCACCAGCTGTGATCCTGCAAATCTTCGCTAACATCATGCAAGATGTGCAAGATATGCATTCTTGTTTTTAATACTTGTTTATCAAGCCGAAGAAACATGAAGAAACGCGTCTGGAGGCGCCCCAGGTCCAGAATTGTCCATCGCCACAACCAGCGCGCTCGGCCAGGTGTTCCAAGCCCGAGTCCTGAATGGTGACCAGCAATGGGGCACGGCGAATCATGTAGAATTTACATATTGATTGTCACGGATCGACGGGTCAATGGATGAACCCATAATATGCACAATAGAAAGTCATGTGAAAACCTCCTGGCGGCATAGATACTTATGTAACATATTCTTATGTGTGTTTATACGTATGTATACGTATATAAGTCAAGTGCCTATGCCTGTGTTGTATTGTGTTTTATTGTAGTGTAAGGCAGTGTAGCACAGGGTATGGTATTGTGTGGTATTGTACGGCATGGTACGGCATAGGATAATATTATAGTATTGGCATGGTACTTGGTTTAATGGGCAACGCAATGCAGTGCAAGTACATGCTAAATAACCAGGTAGATAATGATGAACAAGATATAGCATGATATAGCTATACTATGCTATGCTTATACAGTTCAATACACAGTCTTTCACACCAGTTCACACCCAAAAATACCAAACATCTGTCGAGGCCACAGCATCCCAGGGCTCCCAGCATCGCGCAACGTCAGCAACTTCCGGGAGCCATCTTCAAAGGTGCCCAACCTCAGCGTCGAACCACAGCCCTGCGGTACGGTGCTTCAATCGATTGAAGTGCCAACAAGTTTGAACCCATAGATGTTCAGTTATACACTTTATATCACTTTATATCACTTTATATCACTTTATACTTGCAAACTCTATGGAATGCCATGAAATGTTCCTTTATAAATCGGGCTGCTCAGTTTTGTCACCTTGTGTTGTCCATTTTGTGGCTATCGTTTCAACAGATTCTGAGCCTTCTTGCACAGCTGCCACGGACAGGTGCGGCTTTTGCATTCATTAATCCTCATCGAAAAACTTACGATAGCGCCATTAAGCACGATGGATGGGATGATCATCAAAAGATCAATAATTTTCACCTATTTTCACCAGGCTTTGTTCCCAAATCACCGAAAAAATGGTCATCCGTCGGGTTTCCCAACACTCGCAAATTGCAGTGATTCGATCGCGCCACAGGCTGCGTGATGAGGCGCTGTGCTTGCAAATGCCCGTGAACCTGTGGCCATTGGCAGAGGGCAACAGCGCAAACCTCATCACATCCTGATGGCCAATGGCAGCTACTTCAAAAAAGTATTCTACAGTCTTATTCAGAGATAGTTGCCACATGTTGCCACATGTTAAAATGGCGAAAGTCAAAAGAACTGACTGGTAATTCTGAAGATGCCCGTTCCAATGGCTGGGCGATATTTCAAGAGGCTTGCGACGCCTGGTAGGTCCTTAACGGCTCCCGCAGAGTCTTTTCGAAGACCTCTTCATCCCTGCAGATGGCCGTGGTGTGTCAACAAATCCTTCCAGAAATCTCACCGAAGGCCTGGAATCTGTGCAACTGTGAATGGTTTGGTGGTTTAAGACGGTGCTTCTGCCGAGGGGTGTCTTTTACACTTGCCGGTCCTTTGTCGTAGCTGTAAGTCCCGTATTTGCATGTTTGACATGGGAGTTGAGGGCCCAAAAGTGTCTGATCTTCATCTTCAACTCGTGGGGCCGAACCCACAACTAGTAGCTTCGGGAAACTTCTTCGTGAATGCAGCTGCAGCTTGATTTCCCTTGGCAAGTGAAATTGCCCTAGCTCATCTCGTGAACCATAAAAGTCCGAGGAGCATGATACCCACAGAGAGCGTGGTGAAGTATGCCTGCATCATCGCAGGCAAGGCAGCAAATGGGGGGGGACAGGATCGCAAAGGCACGGATGACCAAGTATCCCACGCATGGATTTAGTGACTTACTTTTCTGGCGAAATGCAAAAGCCACGCTCGTGGCCCATACAGTCGCGCCTTCCACGCGTCCCAGGATACAATCTGTTCCTCAACCTGCACCATATTATGTCTCAAAGAGATGGGGTCTCATGCAAAGTGATGGATTGATGACGCTACAGTAACAAGAAACAATAAAATGTACCAATGTACCTTCCAGGACTGGGTGTTTTGCATCGTGTCCTCGGGTGGACCTCTCATGTTCCTAACACCATCCAACACCCATCAACACCAAATCTATATAGAGGTCTTTTCTGAAAAGACAACGAGGTCACACCATCACCTTCAGTCTCAACAAGAATGACATCACGACACCCTGACTCCAAGTTGTCGCACCGAAGCAACCGCCCTCTGCGGCGGCTCTTCATTGGTCCTTCGGCAAGGCACACCTGCAGCCCTGGCATGCGGCAGACGGGCAAATCGCGGAAGGGTTATCAATTATCATGATTCTATGAGTTGTCTTCTGGATCTGAAGAACAACCTAACGCCACCAGAGCCCGATGAGATCAAGAGATCAAGTCGTGGATGTCTTCATCATCGACAACTTAGTGTTGGCTTGTGGTATAAACATGTATATCAATGTATCCTCAGCCGCCGTTGGAGCCAGTTCCCACGCAAATTCCGTCCTGCCCCTATGTCCAATCTTGTTTCTCCAGAAGAACAGAACACCAACAGTTGTCTACATGATTCATCATGATTCTACATGTACAATGGACACACTCAGAACTTCAGCACATCTGGCTTAGGCTCCCAGTGTCCACCGCTTTGCCTGCGGAGGTGGGTACGGTGAGTCCTGAAAAGACGCAGCAAGCTCCCATGCTGTCAGATGCTTTGGATAACTCAGGAAACCCTTGAAGAAATCCATCAGGATGTCCTTGAAGAAATCTATGAAACACATGGAAACACCAAGCTCACACGGCTGAAACACCACTTGACTCCGGCCTGTCCACATGAACTCCCAAGCCCTCAAGGAGCTTCAGCTGAGCTTCCTCCCACGGGCAACATCTGTGACATCTGACTGACATGATGGTTAGTGCCTCATAGTGCCTCATAGTGCTTCATATTGACAAGTCCCTCACCAAAAGCCGAGAATTGAGGGAAGACAGGAACATCACAATGGGCTTCAAACATTTTCCATGTTCAAACATTTTCACATATCTCATCATATGGTCCTCATCTTAGGTTTTATCCATGACCGAATGCCGGGACGCCACACCTGGACCTCCTCCCGTCCAAAGCGCACGTCCGGCAAGCGCCGCACGTCGAAGCGCCGGAGAAGGTCAGGAACCTGGAGCCGAGACGCCGACGGCGCTTGGATCGTGTCCCACCGATTGCGGTTCTGCCCGTTGTGCAAAGGAAACTGAATCATTTGACATGCCCTATAATATATATATATATTATGTAATTGTACTAGTTAAATGTATTTCATGAGACGTATGTATTACGTCATTGACAAAACAAATGAGAAGATATTCAGTTCTTGCTGTCAACATGGACGTGTTGCCCCTTGCTCCGCGTTTCTTTCATTCTTCAAGCTTCTTCAAGCTTCTTCAAGCACTACAGCACTACAGCCACACAGACGCGAGATGACACAAGGATCGCAATTGATCGCAATTGGTCGCAATGTGCCTCAATGAAGCCATGTCCTTCTGGATCTAAGGAGTTCCACACCTCCTCCACCTGAGAGAAACTCAACGCTACGAATCACCTGTGGATGCCATTGAATACATTCATCATAATACATGTATCACTTCTACATGTTATCACTGCTATAGATGTGTTGCACAAGAGTTGTGTGAAAGCATGCGCTCAGAACATCTTCTACAAAAGTGTTCTACTAGAAGAATGTTCTACCAGAATGGTTCTGCAACAATGTCCTGCAACTGCAAGAGTCTTCTACGAAAGTCTTCTGCAGGAGTGTCCTTTGAACTTCCACTACTGGAGTGTAGAAGAAATCTACATGCTTGTCCAAGAAGGATCTTTCATTTGGGGACGTTGGCACTGTCAGGTTTCATTGGAGCTCAAATTCCTTTCACATTGCAAAGGCACAGGTCAGTCAACTGGCGTGTATCGTCTGCAGTTTGGGATCTTTTATAGCAATTCTGCCAGTCAATTCATGATATGCCCTAGCTTTTGACCGAACTTTTCTGAAATGAACTCTGATCTTGGCTTCAGGGTCTCATTGAATGCTGGATGGTTCTTGTGTCCAACATTGTCCAGCTGAGGGCTGGGCAATCGCTTCTCGATGAGGCTCCAGATCACCACGCCTCGGTGTGGCACGGCACGATACGCACGGCGCGATACGCACGGCTGCCGCGAGCTTCGATTCGCTTCGATCGCTTCCGCTTGGTCCCGGACATCAAGGCCGCCAAATGATCCATCGGCAGTACCTGGGAGTTGTAACTGTCCACATGTCATCAAGGCCGGCATTTTGCAGCGCGTGCGATGAATGTTCAAAATCCTAGAGCACTCCTTGGGCTTTATTGGCCAACTGCAATGGTTTAAAATTGTTTGAATCCAACACTTTCAGGAGTGAAAGTTGCACCGTAACTGGTCCTTGCTGCACTTGACCGGCCAAAAGAACCTCTTTCAAATAACATTCTGGATCTTTCTCTCTCATGCAAGCTGTAGTTCCCGACGTCGCCCTTCGACAGGTGCCAAAAGAGCTTCTCGCACTCGTAAAAGCAGCGACAAAGGCCCTTGGGAACGTAAGTCAAGTGGAAGAACCGGGAACACGGATTCACTCCAACAAAATCCTGCCTCAAGCCAGTCCAAACCCCCAAACAGAATACCTAATCAAACAAGATTGAGCCCTTGTACCAGCTATTGGCATCCTCGAACATCTGTTGATATCTCTGTTGTACAGCTTGAACTCGTCTCAAAACAAGAACCTTCCCGGACACCATGCGCCAACCAACCCCAGCCAGGCACCTCTGCCATCGCAAAGTTGGTAAACTCCTCTTGACTCAGTACATCAGACCTGAAGCCATGGCACCTGTGATCACCTCTGTGGGATGCTCGCGCTGTCACTTGTAGTCACTGATCAGACTTCTCAAGACCTGCCTTTGCAGGCTCTGCATAGTGACCCCACTTGTCAGAAAGTATAATAGTACTATATATACATATACCAATTATATTTATAATATATATTATATATAATATATTAAATTATTAAATTATATTAACCTGTAGATAGTCTAGAGTTGCTCCAATTTGGCGCCGCTGCATTGAACAACCTATCTAATAATCATTTGCCTCCTCCGGAACACAAAGGCTAAGTACAAAGAATGAAATCATGTGCACTGCATAAGCCATGTATCCAATACAGAGGATCTCCATCCCAACATTATGCCAGAAAATGAACCTGATCAGGTGGTGCCTGTCGGCCGCTTTCTTCATGTCTCGGAGCAGCGGGGGCATCCTGGACAGCATAGATAAAGCATGATAAGCATGGCACACATCGCACAACTTTCAAGGGGTCCAACACCAAACCAGTGCCAAGTTCTTGAGACGTTGAAGGACCTTTAAGTATGCAAATTACACCATCAAATTGATGCGTCGGTGATGATCTTTGAGATAAATGGGATTTCAAACATGTAAGCTGTAAGTGCCTTTAAATGAAACAAAAACACTCGGGTGAGACCTGACAAGCCAGTCGTAGAAGTACCATGATATTTGTATTCCAGCATGTATTCTTAAGTGAACAGAAGTTAAGGGGGAGTCCCTTCACTTCCAAAACGCCAAGGCCGAAACCTATGAGCCCCTCCACCGCGAGCACGAGAAAGGAATAGCCGCAGAAACCTGGGACCAAAACCCCCTGTGCACAGCCAGCGATTTTGGCACATGGGCTCTTAAGAATCGGAGCCACTGCCACTTTCACCGCTGGCTTTCCTTCTTGAAACATGAAACGGCCGAAACGGCTACGTTGTGTCGTGGCTTCAACTATCTCAACACTGCACAGCAAGCACCACCGGAGTCCGTTGCATGAAATTTCCACCGTCCATCTGAATTGGACGAAGCAACCGGAGCGTCTCATCACTTGGGCCCAGGAGCTCTTCCCTCGCTAACTCCTCGCGGCGTTTTGACACTGGGCCCTCGGAATCCCTTGGATATTCTCTCCACCTGCGTTTGGTTCTCAACTGATGAAGGCTGATACCACTAAAAGTCACTAAGTCACTACCTCTGTTCCTATTGTTCCTGAAAGAGTTGTTGTATATGTATTCTGTTTTTTGATCCAGCAAGTGATCAACGTATGTGAAGTTACGCACCAAAATCATTAATTCTGTAATGGTGTTCGTGGGATCCTTCCAACCATCCCGGCCATGCTCCTGCGACTGGATAGCCTTCCACGGCTGCCGTGGCCCACCATAGACCTGCCTTTCTGTGAGATGTTCAGCGCGAGATCGGTGCTCCGCCAGATGCACTGAACCAACAGTCCGGCGCACCTCGCGGTTCCAGCCTGGTAGCGAAGGCATGGCCATGGCAGTGATCACCCCCCTTTTCCATCCTCATCCCCCACCTGGTGCATGGCAATTGGTGGATTTTCCGGCTGGCGGTAGGGCATCCGGCTCCGGTAACTGGGGCTCCTGGGCCCACACCTGGCCACCACAAATCGTTTTGAGCTTCGAGATTGATAGTCTCAATATGTCTAAATTAAAAAGCTGCTGGGAAATGTTAATCTCCGGCTAGGAACATCAGGCCGGTGCGGACATGCAGAGTACAATGTCTAAAATGCAAGGAAAACCATCAGCTGTTGACAGAATGAGCCTCAGTATGGCAGCTTGCACTTTTTGTGGATCCTTGATGATCCTTGCCTTCCAACTCCTGACATCTGATCCTAGCGGTGCAACCAGCGAAGAAGAGCAAGCGAACCTTCATGAATTTCTGCGAGAGCCGCTCTGCTACGCTTGTGACAGGCATGCGCACAGCCTGTGGGGTTCCCACTTTACCTCAGGTGACAAACAGAAAGGCTAGGCACAAAAAGATTCCTCAATAAGACCCACCAGGATTACTGGCGCTGTGATGGTGACCTTTTGTGATGGAGCAATGTCAGAGATGCTGAAGATCCGGGATGCCTGTGCCATGTTGGTTTAAAGGTCTCCATCCCCGGGTGATGAACTCGTTTCTGAATCTTCCGTCGCCAGAGATTGCGCCAAGATGCCGATGATGGCTTCTGCCCCTGGCGACGTGAGGATCGTAAGGACTAGAATCACTAGAAAGTAAAATTATTCGTGTATTCTAGTGATTCCGATGTTGGGAAAGGATTCCAAATCGGGCTCTCCTTTCTGCTGTGAGAAAGCGCTGCCTTGTAAAAGTGTGTTCAAAACGTACTTATGGATTGGAACAGTGCGACCCAGTGCCTGCATGGAGGGTCGAGGATGTCCGTGGTGTGGATGCACTGTCATTCACCGGTGCCATGGCCAATTTGTTGGGTACAGTGTTGTTGGTGCTTCGCTGGAACGCTTTGAACATTATATGTTTCGATCTCAATATCTACTATCATTGTTTCCGCTCGCCAATCTTGGTGATCAGACTTGACAAAAGGAGTGTCAACCTTCGCCCCACAAACGATTTCCCTCTTACCCACATGAGTGGCTGCTTTAAAAATCATGGCGTGTGATGACGTGTCATGACGTGTCTCCGTATCCATGTCTATGGACCCTTGGAGCGGAAGAATGCCAGGCAGTGACGCAGTGACCGGGGAATCCTTCATGACATTGCAGGAGCAGATTTTTCGAAAAAAAAAATCGTGCAAATGAAAATTGTAGAGTGAAAAAATCGCTCTGATCTGCAATTAGGGATCAGTGCCACCTCATTTGAGTGCGTGCTTGTATTATCAGGAATGACGTTGCTTCCCAAGGAATGCAAGGAATTGAGTGCCAGAAAGTCTTAAATGTAAAACAGAGTTTGGCTTCGCCATTGTGCCGTTCCATCACGACTAAAATGAAGCTGGAGCCAATGTGTTGTTTTTTAGAATCAATACCTGCCCATACCTGCCCACTGCATGACCATCCCCCACCTTTTCTCCATAGATTTGAAAGATATGGCTACTGCGAAGTCACCAGCGTCAACATTCTTCGCGGCGCGTGTCGTTTTTCAAAAAGGATATTCAGCGAGCCTAATGTATTTAATAAAACAAATAGAATTCTGCTGCGTTTGAGAAGCGTTATGTTGAATTGCTTTGGTAGCCATACTCTTTCTTCACCCAGAAGAAGTCACAGAGTTGATACTTTTTTTATATAGATTGTCACATTACCAGGTCTTGCAGTCTTTGCCTTTAAATGCGATCGGAAGCATTCCTGTTGTCTCCTGTTCAAAACCAACTGTGGCCCACATGGCAGCAACTGCGGTCAAAACAAAGCGCGCTCAGAATCGGACCTGCACAGTCGAGACGAATCCTACAACAGTGGTGCAATCTTCACATCCCACGGCATCTCTTAGACTCTCTGGTGATGCAGAACCCAACGTGGAACCCAGGACTGCCTCGTTGACTCCCATGGATTTGGCATATTCCTGACCAAACTCCTGGTGCAAATCTTGCGAAGCCGAGCGTTATCAAAAATTGATGAAAGTTGTGGGTTTGGAATAGCAATGAAGTTTGATTTGCTCGATCTCCCGCCTAGCCCTTGGGAATATGAACAAGATAAAGTAGCCCAATGATTCAAAACAGTGGTTGAAGCAGCCTCAACGCTGGACCTTCAGCACATGTGACAGGAAGAGGTTTCTGGCTCAAGTCTTCCTTGAGTGCATTAAAGCAATTTAAAACATAATGCAAATATCCGGTGAAAAACTCAACAAACTGCGAACTGTGTCGTTACCAAGACCGCCAGAGCCAGCTGTGCGTCCTGCATCCCTTCGAGGCTGCGCACTGGCGGGGTCGACTGAGTCAAAGAGCCCGCCTGGTCGGTGTCGCAGAGTGAGGAATCAAAGATTCGCCGCTTCGCTATGTTTCGCTAAATTTCAAAGTGGATCCATCGGGAAGCGTCAGACGTTTCAGGATGGTAGATGACTTCCTTGCTCCTCACATGCCGTTTTGCATCTGCAAAGCCCAAACCATATTCGAACTTGAACAACGGCCTCTCAAGAAGCAAACTCACTTATGCCATTTCAGTCCATTTCTTCCTATGTCCTTGTGCCTAGTCTGTTGTGAGGCGGTCCAGTATGATGTACAACGTATAATCCTCTATTTTCTGCCTGTATGTACAAATATATACATATATAATTATATATATATAGTCATCCTAAAATAGATAGAATCTCTGGAATTTCAAAAAAAAAGGTCCGGAAAAAAAAAAATATATAGATAGAATCCCAAAAAACCTATATTATATTATATTATATATATATATTACAGCAAAATGGATGGAACAGAAACACACAAAAGGCTGTGTTCACCCCCGTTCCAGGCACCTGGGCATTGAAGAGCCCTGCCTTCCCAGGAGCGACTGCATAGCCTTCAGCTGGGTCCACAAAACGGATTTATGCAATAGACTCTCACGACTCCTGTATACTCCTGCCACCCTTTCTGTTCAAACGAATGGCAACGAAATCTGAGCTTCCTGAAGCTGAAGCATCTGAAGCATCTGAAGCTGCAAGGTCATCAACAATAATGCCGTAGGATCATTTGCCCAGTCCAAGCACCTCCACCTTCAGGGAGCAGCTGCCTGCCAGCAGCGCGGTTGCACCTGAGCACACCACCCAACTCCGACAAAGATTTTGGGCGTTTGAAGCCATGCATATCCGTGACATTCCGTGACCAATATCTAATATTAATGCGATATTCATTGAATTCAAACAAGACCTGCAACTTTGCCAGTCTGTCAATGTTTTGACATGAAAGTGAAGCCTGCTCCGCACCAAGTTGAACTGTGAAAGTATAAATTGCATCATGTTTCGACACGTATTCTTTGTACATCTGACCTCCAAACGCAGCCATCCCCGTGACGCTCCGCCCCATCTCAATGCTGCCGGGTGACTCGCGCATCGCCAGGAATTGCGTGGCGCAGCCCTTGCTACGTGATCCGCTGCTGGTACACTTCATCAAAGCCTCAAGTGATTCAAGGCTTACACATTGCTTGCACTATCTTACACTAGCAAGGTCACCACCAACCACCGAGCTTCTCAAGGTAACCTTGTTTCCAGAACTTGGAGCTCCCGTCGAAAGAACTTCGGGCCGAATTGATCATCAGTGCTTGTCCTCGCCATTTTCAGTTAGCTCCACCAAACCTGCAAACTCACCCTAGTTGAGATCCATGCAATGGTCTCGTCGACGCAGCTTTCAATGCCCTCCGCCTAGCGTCATGCTGAATGGTTCACATTCAAAAAAGTGAAGCCTTGTGCATCACTGAAGACTAGAACGGATCCCAAGAGTAGCCGTGAATGCAGGAAACCTTGCATTCATTCCTGGTTTGTTCATCCAATCTCGCAGAGACAGCGTCTTTTTCACTGTTGAAGCTACAGACTGTGTAAGACAATTAGAATAGGCCAAGAATTCATTGAACTTTGACGCCTTAGAAGCACCACGCAAATCCTTCTCCAACTTCTCACACTTTCCTGGGAAGCCGCCGCTCCTTAGTTTAAAGACTGGCAGCTGTGCAGCTGTGGCTGAAGTCTCCAAGGACCTGTTTTAAAAGGATGTCACAATCAAATATGATTGGTGGTAAAAGTTTCAACTTCCCTCAAAGAATAGTATAGCATGATAGTATAGCACAGAGTATGGTATATAGAGGATAGTGTACACTGTATAGCATATAGTGTACAGTGTATAGTGTAGAGTGTACAGTGTATAGTGTACAGTGTACAGTGTACAGTGTGTAGTGTATAGTGTAGCGTGTAGAGTGTCCAGTGTATAGTGTGTAGTGTAGAGTGTACAGGTGCATAGTGTGTAGTGTACAGTGTACAGTGTAGAGTGTCTAGTGTGTAGTGTACAGTGTACAGTGTATAGTGTCTAGTGTTGTATATAGTATATAGTGTGTGGTTATATTGTATATAGTATATAGTATATGGTATATAGATGTATATAGATGTATATAGTATATATAGTATATTGTATGTGGTATATAGATGTATATAGATGTATATAGTATATGGTATATGGCATATAGATGTATATAGATGTATATAGCAAATAGTATATGGTATATAGATGTATATAGATGTATATAGTAAAGTATGGTGTAGTATAGTATAGTCATGCCGGATCATCATCCCAAGCGTATCAAAACTATGGCAGGTCACTTGGCCAAGCAGGCGTTCCATTCAGCCTTCTTCGCTGCCACCTGGCGAGGCTGCACAGCAACATGTTTTAAAATGATGGGCATTATATCATAGTGTCATAGTTATATCATAGTTATATCAGTTATATCAAATAATTTTCAAATTTCCAATATTAACCAATCAAGTGATATCATGTCAATCGCTACTGCCATTCTGGCAGAATACTAAGCTTCGGGCAGAGCTCATCCTACCAGGACTACCAAACCACCGCACCCGGTTCAACCTTGAGCCGGAGCACTATGGCAATGCCGCCGTTGTCGACTAAACTATCAAGGCACTTCGACAAAGGTCGATTCAAAAGATTGGAACAGGAACAAAATGACGACACCTCTTCACAATACTTGTAGTATATGTGCCATATGTATCCATATGTGTCAGAAAATGTTATATCACTGCTTATACTGCTTCCTATGCTTTAGGTTCCAAGCGACCAAGCATGCCTTGGTCAATGTGGATCTGAGAGTAGCCACAGCCAAAAAAATGGGAGTATTTGGAGTCTATTTAGACGATTTTAGACGGCCTCCAGTCTCTTTCCGGGAGTGGTATAGTAGAGCTGAGTCCATTCTGAGAGATTTCCTTGAAACAGAACCCGGTACTGAATCCAACGAGCCGAAGAAATCTGTGACCTGCAACTCTCTCGACTCTCACCCAAAATCGCTGCGTTTTGCGTCGAAATATGTCGAAATATGTCGAAATGCTTAAGGCCGACGGAAAACCTCGGCAGAGACGAGGTCTTGGATTCTCCAAAGGCCCGGCTTGGAAAGCCGATTCCGAGTGATCTCTGAATCCTGAATAACTGTGGGTGGTTGGTCATTGTGGTAATTTGAAAACAGTTATTTAATTGTCCAAAGGTGGCCAATTCTTCATGTTGAAGGCATTCTGAAAGTGTTGGTTCAATTGCAGACTTGCAAGTCAAATATCCAATGATGCATTTCAAGGCAAGCACCTCAAATGCTCTCTCACAGCATACATGGGGAATCCTGGCGAAATCTATCTCGGCTTCGTGATTCAGAGCATCCTTCCAGGGTGATCCAACAGTTGCACCCAGTTCCAACGGTAGTGCAATTTCATGAAAAATGTTGAAAGTGCACAACTACACAATGTTTTGAATTGCTCACAGGGCTACTTCCAGCTGTCGTCTCTGGACATCTGCTATTCCACCAAGGTGCAGCCGGACACTTGGAGAGCAGTCTTTTAATTACAGGACGCTTGGAGGTCAAATGCTGTGCAGCGCCTTTCGTCTCTTGCACAAGCTTCTTCCATAGGCAAAGCAATCTGCACCTTTTTGAATTCCAAACACTCAGTTCTTTATCAAACTTTGTGCATCTCATCTCCGACATCCTTCACGTGTCTTGCACCGGTCATCTGGAGACCGGTAGCTTTTGACTTTGTTTGCAGCAGCCAGCCGGGCAGCCATGGTACTGAGTGATTCCTAAATGTGAACACTAAGACCAGAACTCCGGCGAACTCCAGCTTCAAATCGTGATGAGTGAAAGCCACTAGGTCAATATCTTGGCATGAACATGTTGCGAAATTGCAAAAATGTTCTGCCAAAACAAGGTCATGTGATGGACTGTCAAACAACCATGCATACATCATAGATCCGTATCATTCATGTTGGTTTCCCAGCCGAGAAACCGGCATGCTGCACCGTCTTCTAGCTGAATAATGGTCAGTCAAAGAAAGGAAGTAAAACGTTACCTGCCGCGCTGGCTGCCTTCCACGCTGGTGATACGAGATCTTGTGTGTGTGTGTGACATGGTGTTGCAGGGCGCAACAGGACTGTACAACATGTCTTGGTGTCGCTCACCAGCAAACAGAGGTGCTAAGCAGCCTGAACAGCAACTTTTCAAACACGTGCACTACGTCACTGCAAGGCTTCGAGGTGTGTTCAACTTGTTGCTAAAAGAAACCATCGATAAGACATGGTTTAGTTTGTCTTGTCAATGTAGAACTGGTTTGACTCAGTCTCTCTTTTTCTGGTTGAAGTCTGCAAAAAATGTCACCACATTGCATAACATCATATTTTAGACTTTGAAATCAGTGGTTTGTGAGAATAAGTGGCTCAATCAAATGCAACCAGTCAATAACGAGTGCGACTCCTCTTTCTAAGCATACCAATAGACTTGAGATGTCTGCACTTCCTATCGCTAGGCCTGGCCTGCGTCACAGGCTCGAAACACCTCTGCCCTTGCTCCACCACCTCCCAAGGAGGTCATGGATATACATCGTCCGATATAAAATTAACATGTGAGAGAGAGAGAGAGAGAACGTAGTTTAAGAGCGTACAAAGTGAGGTACGCTTTATATGTAGATATATACATATACACATATGTGTATATATGTATATATAACCACACCCCCCTCCCCCCAGCCTGATGGTTCCCCCCTCCCCCCCTGAGGCCTGGGGGGGGTTCCCAGCAACAACAATCCCAACAGTCCTACATTGGAGTGCTTGTGCAGCTGTAAGTGCTTGATATCCAGTTTATAGGGAATATATGGAGGGTATTTGTGGGAGTTTACAGGGGGATATATGGATATAGCATACAGTAAATGGGCACGCTATAGTGTGTAGTATATGGGCACATGTGTAGGTAATATATGTAGGGAGTATGGAGTATATAGGCAGTGATGAAGCAGTGTATATACTACACAAAGGTTTATAATGTTAGTTGGGAATTTGCATTTAGGAAGTGTATAGATCTACATATATATATATATATATGTATATGTAAATGCAAATTCATATATACACATGTATATATATATATATATGTATATGTATATGCAAATGATATATGTATATATACATACATGTATGTGTAAATATAAATCTTTATGTAGACATATGTGTATGTGTGTGTATGTATGTATGTATGTATGTATGTATGTATGTATGTATGTATGTATGTATGTATGTATGTATGTATGAGGTTGCGGCTCTCAAATGCTGCAAATAACGCACAAATGGAAAGCTTTGCTTCCAAAATTTTGCAAATAGCGTGCAAATGGAAGGTTTGGGGGGTGGGGGGAGGGGAAAGACCATACCATTGGGGGGAGGGGGGGAGGGGTGGGATTCCGGGGACCGGGCTCATTATATATATATATATATACATATACATTACATATACATATGCGTATTTCTATTGTCTATATATTTAATTATATAATATGGTCCCAAGATCCGGAAATAGGTGAGCATGTTGAGCCCTGTGACTGGCGCTAGTTTCGGCTAGTTTCCTGTTCATGCAAATCTTCGCTGGTGCAGTGCAAATTTATGAACCTGGAGACATTTCAATAAGCACGCAGGCCGATTATTCAAACTTATCATCCACGCCCAATTCATGATCTTGCCAGCAAAATCCTACCACTCCTACAGAGATTCCCTTCAAACGAATTCAAATCTGCTGACATTCCACCTCTGCCGCCTTCTTGGCGCGCTCTGCTCTAGGCCTTGGTGGGGAATTTAAATTCCAATCCTGGTACTCTGATGAGCTTGACTCATGGCTCGGGTAGTGTTCATGTACATATTGATCCTTGAATTTCTCTATCTTTGGCAATTTAGCTGCCATTAATGTAAACCATCATAATCGCGTCTTACACAGATAAAGATGCTTGTTTGGAGGATGGGACAATATGAAACAGATGAACAGGATGGCGACCGACTCGTTCCGGCATGAGACTTTCCAAGTCATTAGTGCAGGTTAGATCAGGTCAGTGAAAAATGGGTGCTGTCCGCATAGCAAAAGATCCAGGCCACTAGGTTTCCGGCGATGGGAGAGGACTGGTCAGCAGGCCTGGGGTAAACACAAGGCTCTGCCACAGAAAACTGCCACAGCGTTTGTCTTGCTGGAAATCAAGTCAGTCAAGGGAGCAAGGCAAGGAAAGGAGAACCGAAGCATTGGTGCAAACATGAAATGGAACACCGGCTCCTGCTCCTTCTGCTTAGCCTGAACATCCTCGTCATCGTAATATCGTCATGAATCATCAGAAATCACCGACCCTCAGTCATCAATCATCAATCATCATTGTTGTCGTCGTCATCGCCATCATCATCCGATCATCCAATCAACCAAGCAACCAAGCAAGAAACCAACCAACCAAGCAACCAACCATCCAAGTAAGCAACCAAGCAAGCAACAAACCAACCAAGCAAGCAAGCAAGCAAGCAAGCAAGCAACCAACAAACCAAGCAAGCAACCAAGCAACCAACCAACCAACCAAGCAACCAAGCAACCAAGCAAGCAACCAAGCAACCAAGCAACCAACCAAGCAAGCAACCAAGCAATCAATTGCCACCAGCATCATCTCCATCTCTAGTTACCTGACCCGTTTTCTAAAGTGAGGGCTTAGTCCACAAATCTGCTGCTTCCGCAACACTGGCATCGCCCAAGTGAACCTGGTGCTGGTTTTCGCGCAAAGGCGGAGCCAGGGGGGGCCTTGGCAGATTTCGAATGAGATGCCCACCAGAACGGCTGATAGGACATCTTCACATACACATACGTAGATTTCAAACAACAGAAGATCCATATACAAAGTCTGGCGGGTTCTGAGAAGCAAATCCGACAAAAGGAAAACTCAACCTATACCTTTTTCAGGGGCCAAAGCACAAAGTTCGGTCCCAGCAACACATAGAGGCCCCGGCGAGTCTCAACAGCAGCTGCCGCAAGCTGCGCCGCCGTGCCTTCTCAAGGCGCTTCCGGAGCTCGGCAGCCTCTGCAGCATGCTGCCTTCGTCGTTCCTCGCATAAGGCCTTGGTCCAATGATGTCCCAATGATGTCCAATGGCAAACGAACAAGGCAAACGAAAAAGCAATAAAAATGTTCAAACTGGACATGAAAGCTGCAAACAGGATCGATCGTGACAGTTGTGCTTTACAAGTCATGCATCACAGCTGAAATGGCAAAATCTTTGCGCATCTCAATTTCTGAATCATGCAATCTACCAGGAAACCTCGTTTGTGACACGGCCCGATTTGACACACTTGACACAACTTTGGGGAATCTGCAGAATCCTGATGGATCCTGATGGTCTTGTATGTCTTGCACGGGTTCGACCATGTTCGGCCCGTCCTGGCCTCTAGTCGTGCCACTTTGTCTTTGGCCTGCCACAGCAGGTGAGGAAGGCTGGGGGAGGGGGGAAGACCTTCCAGCGGATCACATCACTCACATACTACAGCACAATTATTTTTGAAAATATGTGAAAACCATCATTATATTCATTATCCTCCATTGCTTGCATGAGTTGAGTACAAGATGCGCAGAGTCAGAGAGCATGGAAAATAGTGCGCGAAGGTTAGAGGTTGGGCCTGTCTGGTTGGATGCGAGATGAGCCTAAATCTAATGATGTAGTTGATTGTGCATCCTAGACGAGGCGGCTTCTCTTGAAGACAGCCTCCATGGATATCAGACAAAATCTGTTTCTACATTCTACATCACGTTGTGCTATCGTCAAAGCTTCCATCGGTAACAAACATACGACAGATGTCAAGAGTGTTTTCCGTCAGCAACTCTCCAGCTGCCGCAGCTGCCGCAACTGGAACCTGCTGCAAAAGTGCCAGCGCAGCGGCTACATCTTCATAAGATGCCTCCAAACGAGGGCGGAGGCACAGTCTGTAGAGTTGGGATGTTCACAGAGTCATAAGGTATAGGTGAAAACCACATGGGACCTTGGAAGGTCCTTGTCATTGAGTTTGTCTGGAGTTCGTCATAACATGGCTCTTCACACTTCAACGGCGTACTGCGCTAGCCATAAAGCAATTGGCAAAAATTGATGCTTCCTTGCCGCTAGCCTCGTCGGGATGGACGGCCTCCTCACAAAGGCAGCAATAATTGACAGCCGTCAGATGCAAAGACTTTGTGTGATGTTGCACAGTGTTGCACCGAATTGCGCTATGTTTCACTTGCTGTTTTGTGGACGATGGGGCTTTCATACCAAGATCTGTCAAGCTGGATATTCCAACCACAGAGGCACAGCTTCCAATTATAACTTTGGGGCTAGAATCAGTCACTCCTTTTTCTGCTCAAGTGGCTTTAGATTGGATCCTTACCCCCAACATCTGAAAGCTGCTGACACAAACTGCTTCATAAACCCTCAAGAGTCATGATTTCCTCCAAGAAACTCCTGAAATGGTTGGACCTTCCCTAGACTGACCACTTTCCCCGTCCCTCTCCTGCAACGTGCCTAAGCTGACGACCTGAAAGACAAATTGACAAGAGAACCCAGGAAGTTTACTTGCATGATTCATCCAACACAAATCGGATTCCTTGGTCTTCTGTTGCAATTTCCCCACGTTTGTAGGCTAATGAGTCTAGGTACGAAATTTGGTGAAATGGAGAAGTCACCCATTTTCCACCAGTTGGCCAATCATTTGCCACACCTCCTCCAAGACCTTCATGGCTTCCGCTCCATTGCTACATGCACTGAGGCGGCCCTGTGGCGGATCGTCACATCGTGGCAGCACCAGTGGCGAAGGACCCGTGGGACTGGTTATCCGAACCAGCCAACCAATAATTCCTGATCTATATTCACAAGACAACTGATACTGACTGATACTGTACTAGTAGCCCTTTGCATCGTCATCACCACTGAATGATCCAAGATTGAACAGCAGCCAATATCCAAAATGATTCAATAAATGATCCAATGAGTATCCAATGATAGCTTCCTTTTTCCAATCCCTTCCAATCGCCCTCCAGGCCTGCGTACTCTGCGGTAACCCGCGCAACCATCGTGGCTCTGTGGCATCATCGCGGCCGCAGCTTGGCCCTGCGCCCAGCGGCCGCAGTCGAGGGTCGAACTGGAGGCCTCTGCAGTCAGTGAGAGAATCGAAGCCGTAGCCGGAACCCGGTAGCAGGTAGCAGAGTATGCTTTTGTTGAGGAACCTTCACCACGCTCAAAACGAAAGCGTTTTCCACAGTAGTTACATGGCAATTTGCTCGCGCACTCATTTGCATGGACCCCACTCCAAAGCCTTCTGGAGGGCTGGATGGGACCAAACCTGCCAGGTTTCAAAAAATGAAAACCACCTCCAAGTAGAAAGATCTCCCAAATCTATCAAATCTACTTCGAGCGCATTTCAACGCGTGAAACAACGTGGACGCTTCCTTCGTGTGATGATTGTTGTGAGATGCCAAGCCTCGGCGCCGGCCCCGACTCCACCGCTGGCCGCTGGGACCTGGGGTGCGGGCGATCTTTGGAGGAAACCCGTACGAGCACAAACGTCAGTCCGGGTCCTAAGGTGGAAAATAGGACCTCTGGTCTTTGCAAATTGTGAAACCCAACTTCCATGCTGCAATTCTCCATATTTGGTGAAGGTCCTCTGTAGACACAGAGGAGAATTTCAAACACTAATCCTTTGCAAAGCCCTCTGCCGTCGGCTTCTTCTGTTCGAGGGTTCAGCATAGCATGACATAAATATCATAATTCATAAATCATAAATGTAGAATCTTCTACAGACATGCGTAGACTGTAAGACCCTGTAGACTTGTCTGATGCCTTTGCGAACGAACACCATGCCAGGCCTGCAGCTCCCATGGCCAGCTTTACTGAGGAAACCTCCCAGGTGGCACGGCCATGGATCCAACAGGAGTTTACTGTTGCTGTCATAATTCATAGATATCCAATCATGCCTGCATATGCCGGCATCCTATGAATCCTAGGTCGTGCGGGATTTTTGCCAGTATATATGGATTTTCGCTGAATGACAAATGGACTGACGGACACCAACAGAGTCCAAACCCATTGTGGGCTGCGCATAACCCGTTGTGGATGGTTTAGGAGGGATAGATAGCAACACAGATTCATGGTGAAATTGCAGGTAAAGTGTTAGCCAAGACCCAAAACAGCACTGACCACCAACAAAAGCACTCTAGGTCCTAGGCTGGGCCCACGGATAAATGTAATCTATGTCGTAAGCTGTCCCCATCAGCTGACCCCATCCATTTCTCTCCAACGGCAGGCATCTTTTCTATAAAAGTTTCTACACGTTTGGTCCTCCTGTTGGTTTGCTCATTCAAGTGGAGACCCAGCAGTTCCTAGCGAAATTCCTGCGCGCTCTCCCAGCCTCTCAACTTTCGAGCAAAGTTCGATCAAAGAGGCATCACATCTTGTCAAAATGGAACATGCTCTTCGTTTTCAACATTCACATTCTCCTCACATTCACCATTATCTGCATATATATATATATGTACGTGTATATATATATGTGTATATATATATATATATATCCATCTTTGCTTCACTGGGGAATTTGCGCCAGCCGCTTATAGAATGGCATAGCAGGCAAGAACCGCGGCCCCTCACGTGCCAACTTACAGGGAGTCTTAAAACGTTTGTGGCGATGCCCCAGGACCAAGCTGCCGCTGCCCAAGGCCAAGGCAAGGCATCCGAGCCTTGGATGACCCTGGAACTAGTGGACAGCTGTCCGAGGGTTCGGTCCGATGAAAGGAGGAGGCTGCGCCAAACAACTCCATAACCAACACTCATACATGTCTGATGGATTTTGGACAAGCTATCTTTGCCTGAAGATTGAATATTCTGGCCTCCGCCATGTCGTCTCAACTATATAAAATCAACTAACCCTAGGCTCAGAACCCTGTAACAACCGATTCACAAAAGAAAAACGGGAAAGTCAGAGCACCCATAGCCAGGCAAGATCCATGGTGTGAATCTGAAGGTTAGAACTTGGAACATGTTAGAACGTTTAGACTCTTTTAGACTCTTTGCTGGACAGTTGACCCCCTTAGAACTATATACTGATGCTGTTTTGGTTCCAGGTAGCAAGCAAGTCACAGTCACACCCTGCTTTGACACTTGGGTCCACATGCCCGCCTACCAATGTGGTCTCACCAGAGAAATGTTATTAGTGAAGGAATTCCAGACGAGGTGAGATGTGGACTTTGTCCAAGTTGTTTGAAGTGTTTCGGACATTCAGGCTGGTAGACCTTAGGGCAAATTGGAATTGGCCTAGCATCACGTTCCATGAGTCCATGCATTGGACTTATACAACTTGTGAGAGCTCGTACTTTCAGATGCATTCGCAACAGGTGGCAGCCGAACTGCCCCTGTGGTCAGGCAAGTTCATAGAGGCACACTTGTCTGCGCGGTCAATGAAACCCACTAGAACACTCCGTGAAGATGTGCTGCCATGGAGTGAATACAGAGTGATATAGTATGGCTTGGACAGCCATTTGTGTTCAATGTTGGGCTTGGTAAGTTCATGTTTGCAAAATGATGTTCTACTGTGCTCTACGGTGCTCTATTCTCCTCATTCCTCATTAGGAAAATTAACTTCTGATTTGGCTCACGAGGAGTTCCGGAACGGATGCTGTAGGTTCAAGCCTTATCCGTTCCGGAACTAGAAAAAACTGCTTGCTGAATCTCAAGAATTCTGAAGTTGCCCAAGCATGTCGAGTTGTAGTCACACTCCTATGACTCGCTGGGTTTCAAATCTCGCACAGAGAGCGTGCAGTCTTGTCCCAGTGAGACTTGGAGATGGGCTCTGTAAGGTTGAGGTATTGACACAAATTGAATCAATTCGACATCTTGCGCAAGATTCAAGCTCTTGCGCAATCTGTTGTCTCTCTCACTTGCCCAAGGAGCTTCCAAGATTTGAAGATAGCCATATGTCTGGCGCTTGGAGCAGAACAACTGCCCCGTCTCTCCTCAACAAAATGGACCCACCTCCGAAGTGCGAACGAATCCCGTCACAGCAGGCTCGCAGTGCAGTGAATTGGCCATTTCACAGACACCAACCAATGGTCAAAGCGATGGCCAAGCCTTGCAGACACCAGAGCTTTTTCATAGTGTTTGTATGTGTTTGTGCAATTCAATGTGGTTGTGGGGTAGCCCGCTGTGGGAAAGAAACCGTCGCATCCCAAACATTGTCTTTCGTTTGCCCTGGATGTCTACAAAAATCAACAGAGGTGGACAGTGGCGCGTGGAACAGAAGTACCGCTTGGAGTTTGCCCAGAACTCCCAAAAGTCACCTGCCAGCTGTGCAGCCACATCCCCCAGAGTGAAGAATCCTCGGGTCGCAGGGGGCCTCGGGGGGCCTCGCGTCACACCTGACTCTTTGGGGCAATGCACTTAAGAACACTGTCATCAGATTTGGAAGCTACATGATTGACAAGTCAAACACCTCTACGTGCAGCGATGCATAAAAGGGTTTTTGATGATCTGCTGCGTACCTATATATATACTAAGACCTACTTTGCCATTCAGTGGTTTGGGTGCTCTTCGGCAATTTTTGCCACACTTAGACCGGTTGCACGTGCATGCAATGATGAACTGGTAATCGCACTTGCAGCAGAATTAGATACCCCAAAGGTGGGATTGATCTAGGACGGTCTCAAGTCCTGACCACGAGCTGGTCTTCAGCTGGCAAATGATCAACTTCCCGCTATTCTGCTGTTAGGACAACATGTCGGGTCTGGGTGTTTGAGAAACACCTGCGTATTGTAGCCCTTTAGCCACTTGCTCCCCCAGCTTTCATCGCACACCACGCATCGTTGGCTGGTATAGGTTCCCACAGCTCCGGCCGCACCGGCCGCCAGGGGCCAGATGGCAAAGAGACCAAAGAAAGCGAACGGCAAAGCCAAGAAGGTATTGGCAAACCTCAGAAGAAAAAATGTAGAAAAAAACTTCGCCAGCTCGGTCCGGCCAAATGACCCACACAACAGACCCAAACCATTCAACCCCCATGTGGGTCAGGACCTTTGGAGCCTACATGAGCCTACATACCCTGGCCGCTGCTGAACAAGGAGTCCCAGGAGCCATGCACGCTTCAAATATTCCGCATCTTGTGTGCCGACCTCAGCGCCGGAAAACTCTTTCCGCGATCGCCAAGGTCCCGAGTCCCAACCACGATCGCCAAGGCACATGGAAGAGGGTGAAAAACAGACAGCTCACCTCAGCACAGCGCAGGGAAGCCGAGAGTTCCAGGGATGAAATCACTGCACTGTCATCTGACAAAACCCATGAAAAAAAACAAAGTTCAATCTGGTAATCTGAGCGACCGTAGGTTTGATCATGTTTTATACTTAATTTATGATCGCTGCCTCTGGTAATTACCTCCACAAAAACTGTCATCTCTCCCTCATCATTGGCGGAGTCGCAGGGTAAGCCACCACCTGCCTGGCCCTATTGGCCGTGGTCTGCTGCACCCAACAATACCTCAGGGTGGCGAGTTTGGGGAAGTTTGGTGTCTTTGTCGTTACAATATAGGTCCTTCCCAATCTCCCCACAGTAATCCCACATATACCAATAGGACTGGCCTCTGAAAGTGTCTGTGGTTGCTTGGCAACTCCAGTTCAAAGTGGAGTGTTTCCGGAGACTGTCTCTGTCCTTGCGTTGGCCCACCAGGAATAACACAAGCAGAGTTTGTTACAGCGGCAGCCGGGACGCACAAAGAACCACTTCCACAAAGTTGAAGAGTTCCAAGCGATCTGAATAAATGCGCGGCTCCTGAAATTGCTTCAAAAGCACAGTTCCAAACTTTACTCCAAACAGAAGTAACAAAGGGCAACACATTGCAGGACTCGGAGGGAAAGAACGGGAAAGAACTCACTTCGGGACTATCGGAATGCAGGGCATCTTCACGCCTCTCCGCCGCATCACTGGTGGTAGTTGGCGCCACTTTCACCAGCCGCGACAAGAAGACCCAGGCCATGATCCTCAAAGGAGATGGCAAGCGAGTTCCAGAAAACACAACGGAGAAGCTCAAGCATCACCAGTTGGAAAGCTTGGCTGTGTTGAAACAACTTGATGACCATTCACTTGATTGAGAGAACTGGTGTTTGCTTTTCAGTAACATCACCTGCCATCACCTGCCTTGGGATGGCACGTCCATTGCATATCCAAGACAGCAGTCCAGAGCTTCATGAAGCCGAGGTGCATTTGGTACCCGAAATCTCCCACATCCGACGGCCACACCGCAAGCTCACGCAAGGATCCGCCGTTGTCGAAGATGAACTTCCTCAGACAGCGGAACTCTGTGATTAGATGATTAGAGATTAGAGTACTTGCACATGTCATCACCTGTTCCCATGGACACAGAGTCTGACCACAGAACTGCAATTCCTGCATTGAAAAAAATAGAGCGATTTGCTTCTCATCCCCTCACCCAGTTCCAATCCTCGCCCCCAACTGAGGACTGTGACACAGGGCCCACCACAAAGAGCAAGTTGAAAATGGCATACCACAGGCTACTGACGATGACGCGGACATTGTCTTCATGCTGTCCTTGACAGCGACGAATCCCTCCCCGGTATCCCTGACTAGGCAGTCTAACTGCCAGGATATGGTTGGTTTATGTTAGGTAACATGTTTGGTTTACCATTGAACTTGGCAACCCTTTTGTCAATGTTTGGGTCTGTTTCCACTGACCCACATATCGCTGCCAGGTGGCTGATCCATGGCCGAAACCAAGACACGTCCACATAATACGCCAACTCAGCGGTGCAAAGCTGCCAAGCTTTAGGGGTCAACAAAAAACGGCGCTTGGAACGAAGAATAAGGACAGGGCTGCAGCACAACAGGATGACAGTAGTGTCCAAATCCAACTTGTTGTAGGATTTGTGACAGCTATTTTGGCTAAGTTGATCAAAACTGCTATATTTAGTTTGTTTGCACACTGCCATAGAGCTCATGAAGGGCCTTGAATTCTTCCCGAAGGATTATCTTACGGAATTCCACATATTGGTGCTGTTGGCAATAAGGTCCCATTTGTTTGAATGACTGTGGCACAGAATTGTAGGTACCCGGTACCCACCGGTGGCTTCCCATACTCAACAGCTCATGTTGGTAGATCATTGGCGTCTCCAGTCTTCAGAAATAGCCTAGCCAAATGATTGTTCACCTAAATCAGTCCCTTCTAATTTACATGGCAGCTTATGCTAGCTTTGCCAAGGAGCCCAAAAGAGCAAGGCTGAGCTGATCAAAATAGAAGCTGGCGGATAATTGGCCTCCCCAAGGTAATCCACAGAGTGTTCTCAGGTTGGTGAAACAGTCCAGTCTCGAAGATAGGAAACTTAGGTCTTGCTCAATTGCAATCATTACCATCATTTACCCTCTATGACTATATTCATACAAAAATGTCCGATGCCTTGTGGATTCCTTGGAGATGGGAATCAACCAAAAAAAACTTACAAGATGTTACAATTCTGGTACATCTTCCCATCATTTCCAATTCATTTCCTTTCTGGCTCAGACTCATGTGGATCTCACCTGGATCTCGGCGCTAGTATGACCATTTACTACCATGGCCAAACATTCACATCACACGGTGCAGCTTCTTGTGCTTTGCCACTGGCAACGAGCAATGCGACTTGTAACTGGGTCTCAAAACAACTGAGAAAAAAACGGAGCTCACAGTTGCAGATAGTTGCAGACAGTTGCAGCGTCCTTGCATCTATATATATATACATGGATTTGAATCTTTCGTCAAACTGTCTCATATATTCATCTGTATAATATTCTATATACTATTGTCATACATAGTTCATGAATGCTTATGATACATTCACATTCACTCGATCTGAAACGGCTGTTTTCTGCAAATGCTGTGTGTCCTGTCCGGACTGCTGAGCCAGCAATTCAGGGTGGCAAGTTGCAAGACATGTGCGACACTTCCACGGGCGTTCACACCTCAGACGAGGCACAATGAGGCACCCCAATTCCACAAGATGATTCAAGATGATCAGAGCAGAGAAAGTCAGAGAATGTCAGAGAATGTCAAGGAGATTGGAAACAGAGGATGTGATCCCAAAGATCCTGAACTCCTGGACACATCCAGACACATCCGGACACATCCGGACACATCCATCCACCCAAGGCCTCCCCTTGCAAGGATAACCTGAGCTCTGCTACCAGCAGAATTACTGTCTTGCGCCGTGTTGCGCTGTCAGTCGCTTGAAGTGACACGTGATTTCCCATCCATCCTTTGAAAGGATTGATCACGGATTAGAGTAGGCCAACATAACAACAACACTCCTACATGTATGTGCATAGTATAATCTTGCATGTCGTTATGTTGAATGAATTGGAATGAATAGAACTCAAGAACAAGTTCTTTTGCACTGAAACAGAAGCTGAGACAGCTCCTTTAGTAGCTCCATCTGGCCCCTATGCTGAAGCTGCGTGACTCGCTGGATGAATTCCAAACCAATCAAAAGGATCAAAAGGATCTACAACTTTGGCGGAACATGTACTGGGCTGCCCTACAAACTCTCTTCCAGCTTCGACAGGGCCTCACCTACCAAGTTGACCGGGCAATGTGCAAACCGGCAGGCTGTTAAATCCAGATGAGGAAATCGGGGGGCATGAAGACAGTCTCATTCATGGGTTCCAAAAATGATGTTAAAGTTTCTAACGCAACAAGCTCAGTATTATAGGGTTTCCTTTCCGTCGTACCAGCAAAGCTGAAGCGACCTGCAAGCCTGAGAGCCTTATATATTCTTTTTCACCTAGACCTATAGGTCAACTGACCAATCATTTTTTCGCACGATGGTAGACTTGGCAATTCGCCACCAAATCCAAAAAGCAAAAGGATATATAACAGCATCCACCAAGCCTTTGGGCCGTGCTTTCTGGCTGGACCTTTTGGCACTTGCAGACCACAAGATCGAGTTGCTTTCCAATCCAGAGATCAAGTTGGACAGTTTAAGTATGGTGAACAGACTGACAGTATTTTGGCATTAGGGTGTTTTTCTGCTTGAAGAGGATTCCGAAGCAGTCAGAATATTCGTCTAAATATGCAAGTTTCTGCAGTTGTGATGTGCATTCCCCCTTTCTGCTATCCATTTTGGGCACTGTACGGTGTGGCAAAGCCATCGCTCTCTTGAAGAGCACCTGCATCATGCTGCACAAGTCAGGGCCCCAAAAAGCTCTGGTACTCAGAAATAAGCCACGCACTTCATCTGCTTGTCAAGCATGCTGAGTCTGTTGTTGATCAGGGTATATGTATGCACATGTTGGGTTCTGAAACGTGTTCTTATTTTTTCTTTCTAGCATGCCTTCTGTGTTTCTCCTCTTGCAAGAAAGCAGATTTGGGGTTAGGTTCTCCTGGTGGCCCTGCAGCATGCCAATGATTCCCATCTATGAAAATGAATACTCCAAAACCCGAGGCCCCCAACTTTCAAAAAGCCGCTGCGCCAAAGTTCTTGGTGCCGCTGGCGCTGGCGGCCATGGAGAGCACGGGGTGGTTGCGGCTGAACCTCACTGGGAAGGATTCCATGAGGTTCCATCACTTGGAGCGGATTTCTATCTCCGTCTGTTCCATTCATTTCCATTCTTTTCCTGCCAGAGTTTGCCTCTTGTGACTCACAGTGCCTTGATTTATCTTAGGGCCGTGGGGATTTCGAAGATCGGCCACCAAACGAATGAATCATACGTGGCGGCGCGGCGATTTTTTTTTCTCCTCCGCGTAGGCAAAATCTCTTCAACGAAGACGTGAAGGAAGGGGGGCTCAATTTCCCGGGGTGATCATTGCCTAATGGCAGTCCTTCCATACGCTTCCATTGTACTCCGATTAGGGATCCAACTCCGGGCAAGCGCTGCCGTCCCTTCCCATTCGAAGTGGTGAAGCGTCTCACAAAGCCGGTGCTGCCAAGATGTGTCTCAAAAAAAAAGAAAGCCTGTAAATGCCTGTAACATGTTCAGTCACAGGTTTCATGTTGGAGTTGGGAAACGGCGGGTAAGGAGTTTGAAGCGCAGAGGCCATAAGAATGGTCAGGTTAAGCGATGAGAATGAGAGCCCTCACATGCTCTGAACATGTTTTGTATGTTTACTTACCTTACCTTTGCTACAAGAAAAGGGTATCTTGCAGTTGGAAGAATATCTTTGTCGATCAGTCTGAGATTCTGAGACCACATCTTGGATCGCCGTTGTGATACGTTTCTCCCCTGTCTGATGAGTGACGGAGTGAGCCAAGGCCAGGCCCGGATCATCATGGATCATCATGGATCATTGGGATCTAAATTAATATATTGAGTATGTAATATGATGTAATATGATTGATTGATATTGATTGATATTGATTGATATTGATTGATATTGATTGATATTGATTGGGTGATTATATTGCAATTATTGGGTAATATTAGCAATATTATTGTATCATCAGAAAGTTCCTGTGATGTAATTTTCTGAGATAAGAATATATCTTAGGTATCGAGGAAGTCCTTGAAAAAAGATCCCGATATCGCAACCGTTTGCCTCGGCTCTCCAACAGTAGTAAAAAAGATGGAAGTGCGGTGCGTGCTGCCGTAAAAACCACAGCAACACTCTCTAACGCACTGCTCAGCAGGATAACAGTGGGGATTCGTGCAACCAACCTTGTGCTTCTATAGTCATTATTCATTAAAGATTACACGCCTAAACATAGTTGAACGGGATTCTGATTGGATTCTCAGTTCAAACGTAAAAAGTTTGATGGACACGTGACAAGATCTGTAGCGCGGACTTGCAATCTCGTGCTGTTCCCCAGCGTTATCCTTTTTGGCACTGATGTTCAACGAGTAAGGACTGCATGTGACGCTTCTGAGAGAAATTCACAGCCTGGAACGCAGAGTTTGGGCCCAGAACTGAGGCAGCAATGGCAAAATGGAGAATATAGTCAAAATATGTCAAGATTACAGAGAGGATTTGACTTGGTTTTGAATGACACATGGTGGTTTTGAATGACACAAGATATAGTCAAGTCTTGGTTTTGAAATGTCTTGAATCGCTAGAATTGAACTTTCCATATATTGCAAGCTTTGTCGAGGTCGGCCTGGCAAACAACACCCATATATTCCACACGAAACTTCCACCATCTACGCTGACTTCTTGCAGGATTGCTCACTTGAATTTGCCAAACCTGTAGCACCTTCCAGGCCCAACCAAACTGTGCAGGGTTCAATCCTTTCAGTTCTTTCAGTTCGTTGCTGCATTCGAGGCTGCAAAACTCCACAGAAGCACCGCTCAGCACGGGTGGTGGAACCTGGTCATGAGGAGGGTGCCTACTGCCTATTCCCATCACTGATCATATGAATCATATGCTCCTGAGACATTTCATCTGTCCCTACACCTGGTGCAGGAAATGAAGCTCACCACAAGCAGTGGACTGCTGACCCGTGAACGTTGTTGGCTCCTTGGTGCTGTTCCCTCCAAATCACACCATAAACTGCTCCCATGGATGGCACTGGTGGTCCATGGTGGAGCACAACAAGTAGCTGCCTTCAATAGAAATACGATGAAATACGTACAGGCTCTTGGACCATACACTGCGACCTTGCTACCATCACGATGACTCCTCTTTTGGGGGGGATTTGCACTGTCGATGCGGGAGCTTCCACAACGTTCCAAAGATGGGGCAATTCAAACAATCTTGCCGCACCTCCAGCAAACATCAACCATTTATGGACCGACAGGTCAGTGTCCGCACAGTAATCTGTGAGGACTCTGTCAATTGGCCTTGACCGTAATAGGCCAAACCTTGACAGGACTCAACCTTTTCAGTCCCGATTCAGATCAATGGTTTCGATGGAGTCCAGCAGAGGGGCTGCTGAAACGACTGGAGCTTCGGATCCAAAATTGATCTACTCTATTATATTTATATATATAATATTATTAGATGTATAATATAGAATCTATAAAATCTGAGACAGTTAGTGCTTGTCGTCTTGATACACCTTCGGAATCCTTTGGGCGCTTCGACTTCCCGCTCCACCGATCAGAAGCCACACGCCGAAAGTGTGCTGTGTTCGATGGACTGTCCATCACAACAGCCGGGTCCCCGAGTGAGAGGAATTCACTGTATTCGCCCCACCATTGCGTGCATTATTTCAGGGGAATCTCACCTTCAATTGCATTCATGATATCGTATCGAGCTTTTCAAAGCTTTGAACAGCAGCTTGCACTTTGATTTTTTCAAATAGCTCTGTTACAGTAGATTCCCGGTGGATCTTCGGCTTAATTCACCACACCGAATGGCAAGTAGCCGAATTGTCGATCTACCCCATGTACCTCACAAATGACAAAATGGAAGACGACAACCAAAACAACAAGCTGCCCTGGTGACCTTTGCACATCAACCGCAGGATCAACATCCGTCTGCGAGCCACAGGGAGTGGTGCTATGCGCCCCGCAGGGAACCAAGATTTGGATGCTGGCGTTGCAGCTCCCTCATCGTTGCTACGACCGCCGTCAGTCGCGCAACAGGAGGGGTTGAAGAGTTAGCAGTTAGCAAAAAGTCATGGATTCTCCGATGGAGTCCAGGGACACTGGGAACATCTGCAGGAATGACTTTCACAAAATATCTGCAAGCTCCTCTGAGCGATAATCAAGCGGAAAAACTGATGATACTGATGATGTTCACTCAAGCTTTTGCCTCGTGTTGAAAACCTTCCCGGCCCTGGCATCTCCGCAAGTCCACGAACCGTCGGAAGATGTTTTTGACACTTTCCCCAGCTGCTGTGGGCGCATGTCTTCCCACCTGTCCTCCCACCTGTCATTGTTCCTTGGCCGTTGACTGATGAGCCTCTCGAGAGAAGCCTTCTTAAGCCCTCTGAAAATTGAATTTTCAAAAGAATCTACACAAAAGATCTCAGAGAATTTATACAGGGAAGTAGAATCAATACGGAAGTGCTGGGTAACGGACCAGGTGATGCTCTGCAGGAGGAGTACTTTCAGTGTTCCATGCCCAAACATCACGTCAAGCAAAAGCCTGGGTGTAAAACTTTCCCAAAAATCCCCAAAAGAAAATCCACGTGGGTTGGTTTGTGGGGTGTTGTCTGTTCGGAAGGTAGCTTATGTAGCTTGGTGTAGACAAAGGAAGTGTATAAAGTGAATAGTTGCCGGATTTGGGAAATCGTGCGGAGCAAGGATTGGCCATTGCGAAGCCACCACGAAAGGAAACTGGTGGCAATTCGACCAAAGCTTTGAAACTGCTTCGAGCTGCCTGTCAAATCTGTCAAATCACTGGGCAGTGTTCATATCAGTGTGGACTCTTCAGCGACATGTTCCCACATCTTGGGCAGCTGTTCAACCTGGAAGATGCACTTGTGTGTCACACGTATCTTCCGAACATGGGAGCCAAACATTAACTACTGGCACCAGGACACGCTGCACCAGGTCCTTCCCAGCACAAGTTCAAGTTCCGTGAATTCAGAGGCCCCTTGCCCCATGTTCACTGCAAAACACACCCTGGCTTTCAGTGTGCAGCGGTACCCCGGATCATTTCCCCTTGTTGTTGCGCCAGCCGCTCTCAGGATTGTTCAGTGTAGTGCACGCCGTTCAAGTACCTGCACACCAAGCACACAGTTTAAGAAAGCTAATACTGTCAAATCGAGACCACCTTCAAAAGTAGGAGGAATGAAGAACGATGCGCAATCACACAATGCTCCTTTGCTGCATGCTGTGTGATGGATGGCCAGGCAATATCACTGCAAACGAAGATGCTTTGATCAAGTCTTAGAACCCAATTCCATATAATTCCATATAATTCCATGATATAATCAAAACATAACCAAAAAAATGGTGAAATGGTGAAACGGTGAAACTATTAACTTGACAGTTGAGAAGGATACCATAGACTACCATTGTATTGCAATATATAGGACCTACTCAAGGTTTCTGATGGTTTCTGCAGTTTCCCAGCAGTGCCTCGGATTCACGTCATTCAGCAGTTTCTGCATCATTTTCGGTCTGTCCTCCTCGTCGGCGTTCATTACCTCCTGGCGACAACGCTGCGACTTCAAAAAGATCACAAGAACATGCAAGAACCACCAAGAACCACCAAGAACCACCAAGAACCACTAAGAACCAATGCAATTCTATTTGTACTGACTGTACAGATTATCATTGGTGATAATGGTCATGGATCAAAACTCTGGTACTTTGGTGCACACCGAATTGGCTGGCAAATGGATGTTTATCCCGAAAAAATAACGGCATATTGTAGGCATGTTAAATTGTCAGCGAAGATTGCACGGCAAAACATGCGCACTGTGATACAATGCCCCAATCAGCATGGTCCACGCGGCACTCGCCTTCATGAGCTTCATGAAGCCTGTTGCAAGAAAGCCTAAGAAAGCGAAAAACACAGTCCATCGGTCCATCGCCTATGTCTCAGAGTCCCACATCTTTTTCTCTTCATTGTGCTGACTTCACTGTTCATGGTCTTTCCATGTCTTCCCTCATCAGTCTTCACACCTGAGGTCCTAGCTGTCGTTTCCACAATCAATCTTCTTGGATCCCTTGGATCCTGTCTTGGCTTG
>Ga0126342_10000517_pt1 | contig 42925 bp, 28 predicted proteins | sample Cyp1metagenome_FD_92528 | JGI IMG/M metagenome (GOLD analysis project Ga0126342, IMG submission 92528) | Coral microbial communities from Lord Howe Island, Old Settlement Bay, Australia - Cyphastrea 1 metagenome | ecosystem: Host-associated > Invertebrates > Cnidaria > Coral ...
TATAATCATATTATATATATAATCATATTATATATATAATCATATTATATATATAATCATATTATATATATAATCATATTATATATATAATCATATTATATATATAATCATATTATATATATAGGATATTCACGCTTGGTTTATTTCTATCGGTTATAAACCACTTGCTAACTGGGGTGCGAATACACGTAGGAAACCGCATTTCTATCTTTCTGAAGATTCCTAAGAGCCAAAAAAATAGAGGTGTTAAGCAAGAGTCTGCATTATGGCAAAGCTAGATATCTTGTCATGCATTGAGTGTCACAAAATGGATAGTAATTCGGGTATAATCTCAAATCATATCATCCTTGCCCGGCCTTGCCTCCAAAGGAATCCTAATCCAGCTACCTTTTGTGGATTAGAAGAGCACTTTCCTCTTTTGTCGTGTGTGATTCTCAGGGTCTACAGTCTATGTTACTATCCAGCTGTAACTCATTCTATGCAATTCATACAGCTGAATTGAAACCCAAACTGTTCCGTGCTTTCTCCCAACAACCATCATTACCCTCTGGTAATTCAACACAGCTATATGTAGAGAAATACAATTTTGAAGATGTAGAGAATCCATTTCTATGGGTCATGGTCATGGTTTCCATAGCACTGTGAAAAAAATACCATCACTAGTGAAATTGGAGTTCAAGACCAACTTGGCTTCTTAAATCATTCTAATTCCATTCTTACATTATAATCATATACCAATTATTAGACATGTCAATAACCACGGTGAAAGTCATGGCATGATCACCCAAAAACAGTTTAACACCTCCAGCGATAGGCGGGTGCGCAAGTCGCGGTGCCTCAGGGGCCGCCGGGGAGCACAAATTTTGTACATCTTTTCATGGCCAATCTTAGATTCCCTGCAAAATTAAATGTTTAGCTGGTTAGTAGATATTCCTATTGATACCAAAAGATTACAGGATTAAACTACCCGTCCAGTTGGTTGATCTGTTTTTCTTTTTGGTTCTGGAATTGTTCCACGAGCCAAGCTGCTGACTTGCTTCAAACTAGCTGGCAGCCCCACTCTTCGGATGGTTAAAAAAAAAGGTACGGTCAAGCGACAAACCCTAATGGCAATCTGGGTAAATTATCATGTTTCACTAATCTGGGTAAATTATAATGTTTCACTAACATAACTCTGGAAAATCACCATGTTCAATGGGAAAATCCACTATAAATGGCCATTTTCCATAGTTATCTGGGTAAATTATAATGTTTCACTAACCTGAAAAGTGCGGCCTTGAAGGCCTTTTTTAGTGGGCACCAAGCCCTTCAGGGCCAGCAGCTGGCTCTCTTGCGGAGCGGCATTCACCATGATTGCATCACATCACGAGGTCACAACATGTCGCAACACCATCTGCGATGAAAAAATAGATGTTGTATAGCCAGCAATCAGATTTCATGGAAAGACATAGGGGATTCAACCCCCCAGGAATAGATAGTAAGTCCGAAAGTCCAAAAAATGAAGGGTTGGTTTGAGATCTATGAAATATCAATGTGCCTGAGTTGTTTGGGTACTGTACCCTAAAATGTGCTGTGTGATCATCATTTTTCAATGAGATTTGAAATTGTGAAGGGCATCCTCTATGTTTGGACACACCCATACCAGTTTCTGAGAGACCACTCGTGTTTGTTCCAGACAGTTTTATCTATGGATGCGCAATGCATGGCCATAATCAAAACATTGTATATGGGTGTGTTGTCCTCTCACCATTACGGGGAATCCTTACATTAGGCCTATATATATACCCCCTGGTAAATTAACATAGACCCTGAAAATGACCAATTTATATTTATAGTGGAAACTAGTCTTCCAACCCCTATCTGGCAGGGTCTATGTTAATTTACTGGAGGATATATATATATATAAACCCCTAAAAACTGGGGGATGACCATCCCCCTCAAAAATGGGAAAATCTCCCAGGCACCGCGCATATTTCTTGCATACTGTGACTGGTGAATGGTATCCCCTTGAAAAATAGGGGGCACATTTTGGATCATCATTCGAAATTTGGCAAAAAAAACAAACCAAAACAACCAATCGATATATCAAATAGCCCCTCAGAAATATGTGTTTAGACTTGGATCTATTCATGTTAGGGTCTTTTATTGATGGTATGCAATAGTGGACCCCAGCCTGAAAGTCATGGAATATTACCTGGTGATACATTAAGACTATATAATATTCATGGTACCCAATTCCTTCCGGTGGTACACAATAAGATTGTTCATCATAAAACAATTCATATTAGCTACAATCATTACACAAGTACTGTCAACCTAATACAAGTACAACAATTCATATTATGTTATTATTGTATAATCATACACAATAAGATGGTTCATCATTACATAAGTATTAACCATTCGTACTAACCAGTACTATCAAGCATCAATCGACTTGAAACATATCAGTATCACTCATCATGGCATGACCCGCATGACCATCAATACTCACTGCTACGAAACTGAACACACTTTTAAAACCCAATAGCCAATCCATCAATATTCAGTGCTAGTACTGAAAATACAAAAAAACTCCATAATTAGCCAATATTGATAAAGTTACTAACAACATTAAGTATTAGTCACCAGAGTTTGACCAATTAAGCCCAGTCTGACCAGTCGACCAAATGCCAAAGCTGGAAGGTTAGGAAACTGTTTATCCAGTCAATGGGAGATCTTCAGGATCCTACAATGGAGGTACGTAAACGTACCATATTTTGGACCATATTTGATGAAAATATTCCCTGAAACATAGGCCTGAAACATAGGCCTTATATATGGTAGGTACCTCCAATTTAGGTTCCTGAAATGGCCATTAAAGTCTGTTTCCCCATGTTTTTAAAGATCTCATCATATCCATAGCTGACATATCGTTGTGTCACTATAAAATATGCTGGGCTTTCTCCTGAAATTCCTGGGGATTTCAGAAAACAATCTTAAGTTCTTAAGTCATAATGTCCCGTAGATTTAGTTCCTGTGTCAATAAATCCACATATCTGGCTGAAGTGTAATACCCTCTGGTTATGACTAACATAGCCATGGTATAGATGGCCCATAGAAATAGATGGTATATAGATGGTTTACCTATTAAAAATGGTGATTTTCCATGGCTATGTTAAATAACCAGATGGTAATTCACCCTGAAAATAGCTATTTCCTGCGGCCAGCTATGGGGAAACAAAATCACCGAATCAAGTTTTCCCATATCATTCAGTTGTGAGGTCACGACACGTGAGGTCAAAACACAAGTCATTCAGATATATCATAGCCAATCATAGACAGTGAAACTGGGTCATATACCATCTGGTTATTTAACATAGCGAACTGGAAAATCCATGATAAATGCAGTTTTTAATGGGAAAATCATCTGTAAATGGGCCATTTCCATAGCTATGTTAAATAACCAGAGGGTAACTATGAAATATCCCTGATAATCCCATTAAATAAGCCACAAGCTGCAAACACAAACCCATCGTCATGCGAGGTGGGGAACGTTATAAGTTGGTGTCTAAAGCCCATTTTCAATCATTTTCATCCATTCACTATAGTTATAACTACCATAAACATTGACTATAGTTATATCATGTTATATCTACCATAAACCATACTTCGCCTAGTGATTTTGCGTCAACGCTATCCTTTGTGGGCCTCATCATGGCGAAGCTTCACTTAATCTCCCAGCAACATGGGCCATCCCCACATTCCGACCACATGCTCCAGGAGGTCCTTGGGCGGAGATGTCATGCGATAATTCACAGGACTAAACATGAAATAACAGTGGTCATAGATCAGTTCAGATATTGTCATTATGAATGTGAATAAGTCTCAAATATCAGGATAACAGTTGTTTTTTTCTGAGATGATCTAGTGTTTTCTTATCCCATTATCTCAGTAGTAAATAATATATACAGTAGTTTGTTTTTCCTGAGATAATGGAATATACATCCGGTACTGACTAAGACTGACTAAGACTTTGCTGTGGAAATCATGCTCCATTTATGGATGATGTGCCTTTTTCATTTGCCTGTTGAAAATGGTGATCACACAGGGTTAAATCACCACAGGGTACTGGGGATACTCCAAAATGGTGGATTTAAGCAACAACGATGGGATTTTGCAATGGCATTTTGTGATATTGTAGAGTTCAATGGATTTCACTTGATTTACCTTCTGGTAATCTATATAACATAACTATATGGAAAATCAACATTTTTCGTACATCATCTATAAATGGTCCATTTTCAATATGTTTCAACCAATCGCAATAGGGATATAACCAACACCATAGGGATGTGGTGTCCCCCAGTTATAAGTTGGTTTATAAACCCCATGAATACTAGTTCGTTATTTGCGTATAATAAACCATAGTGACATTGGACTTATGTGAACCCCAACGGAACGCGTTCTCGATTTCACGGGGGCCCCACATTGTAGGTCCTAGTATTTCAATATAAGGGATTTTCCATGGCTATGTTAAATAACCAGATGGTACAGTTTTTATAGTGATATCCTGACATCCAACATGTGATACCACGGAAAATCCCAGTTTTGTTGGATCCAATCAGCTTAAAATCCTGAAAACCAGCAATCAAACGGAAGCTGGAAGCTGGAAACTGGGAAAATCTAGCATTTATATATAATAATATATATATATGTCTGTATCTATCTATCTATATCTGGTTGGTGGTTTTAATCATCTTGAAAAATATGAAAACTCGTCAATGGGGTTGGGATGATATCCCATATATGAAATGGAAAATAAAAAATGTTTGAAACCACCAACCAGATATATATATATATACACTATATATATAGTGTATATATACAGATATATACATATATATATATATATGTGCATATACAATATATATATACATAATTACATTACATATAATGTACATTAATGTACCGTATTGTAGACATAATATGTTTCACTAATGAGTAACATAACAAGGTTAACACCATATGAGCCATTAAACATACCCCTATTCCATCTCATTATACTAGTTGGCACAATTGGTTTCCCTACAATGAGTTATAAGATGTTATGAAAGTTCAGATCTAGTACAACTAGTACAAATCAGTTCTAAGAATCCAGATGTAGTAGAACTCTCACTTCACCCGCTGGGTAATGCGACCATTTGCCGTCCACACAATCACCACAGGGCTGAGTATTGCAGGGGACCACCTGGCATAGCTGGCCCTGAAGATGGGACCCCCAAAAAGATTCGGAAAGTTCTTCAAAGGCCTCGGGACATGATGTTAATGTATGTCAACTGGATGCTGGGAAAATTGATGGAACATGTAAGGTATATACCCTCTGGTAAACTAACATAACTATGGAAAATCACCATTTTTAATGGGAAAATCCACTATAAATGGTGATTTTCCATAGTTATGTTAGTTTACCAGAGGGTAAGATATTGATCTATTCCCTTGACCCCTGATGAAACACTCCTAGAGTTTGTGGGTGAGTATTGGATCTATTCATTGGGTCATCCAACCTACCGAAAAGGGAGAAGCTCTGGGATCAACCTGCTCACCACCAAAATCTGCCTGCAAACTCAATGATTGTCCCTGAAAACACATGATTCTTCACCTCCAACATTTCATAGTTCCAAACCGCAAGAATTCCCCATTGCTGTTTTTTTTCAGCGCCACCCATGGGATCCCCCGGCCATCTCTCTACCAGATCTGCACAAATTACAAGAATTCACTAACTTGAAATAAGTAAGGCTGTCATGATTCCAGGCTTCGGTCACGATGTGTCACTATAAAACAAACCCAGGTCCAAAGTTGGTTTCTACGAAATCTTTGGCCTCCCGGTTGCTTGATCTAAAAACAACTGCCTTACTTCTCAGTTACAAGTTATCACCCAGAATGTACACAAAACCTAAACCCACTGGGAAAATCTCCATTTTTCTCCATCCCTTAGTCCAATTGTTTAGGCAACCCCAACAGTTGGATGCCGAAATATGTGTTCCAGGACATCAGGATGTTAGTTTGATCAAGTGTTCACAGTGCTACAATCTAGAATCTACAACATCCTTGTAAAAATATATGCTATTATATTCTGTATTTCTATGTCATATGGACATACGTTTCTATATCCAGATTATACCCTGCAGTAAATCAACATAGACCCTGAAAATAGACATGTTTTGGCGGAAAGTAATCTTCCAACCCCCTGTTTGACAGGGTCGTCATTTTAATTTAAGGGAGTGTAATCTCTCCCCATGACGTTGGGTCAACCGCCTCCAGCTTGTCGGAGGGTTCGCAGAGTGCCCCTCCAGCACGCGGAGCCACCTTCATCCGTGGCCGAGGCTGTGTCGTTGGGTTTTTCTTGGATTTTAAGGGAACATCTATGCCCCCATTAATTGTTCTTATTCAAAAAATAGGGGCTTCAACAGTAATTTCTTCCATCCAATTCGAACATATATATCATCCGGGTGTAAAATAAGCAAAATAATTTTCTCCCACAATGTCCCATTGATTGGGGCCACGGTCAATATTTAGTAGCTTCAAGTCATCAATGAACTTGAAGAGTGTATTATCGTTTTTTCAGGTTTTGGGAATATAGCAAATGTTATCGTTTTTTGAAGAGTGTATTATTATCGCTTTCCAAGCCCCAGCTCGATTTCAAAAAAAAAGATGATGTCTCGAATACTACTTTCCGTTACGGTCAATTTTGGCTGTAGCTGCTGTAGCTCATTTCGTGAAAAAATCCTTTTTTGGTACCCTCTGGTTATTTAACATCGCTATGGAAAATTGCCCATTTACAGATGATTTTCCCAGCTATAAACCTCCATTTATCATGGATTTTCCAGTTCGCTATGTGAAATAACCAGTTGGTTTAAAAAAAAAAACGAGTTTTCCGATGTCCCCGCGAGACCCACGCCTCTACAATGCGAGCTCGGCGCTTGAGACCCCCACCGCAGGTGCAGGAGCAGCCCTGAAGGCGGTCAACGATTACAATGTGGGCCCCCGTCAATGAAATCGCTCAGTTGGTGAAAAAAAACTCCGATTTTTCTTGGTTTATGATACTTATATAACTTATAACATCTTATAACTATAGATTATAATGGGTTTTATAAACCAATTTATGACTGGGCCCCACATTGGATGACGGATATATGGCTATGGGTCAAAATGTGGTACCATTCTCATTAAGTTTTTGCTGGTGTTTATGGATTTGTTGTTCCCCAACCATATGGTATCATAATGCATCATAAGTGTTGACGATGTTTGACTGATTCAATCCCCGGCCTCGGAAATAGATGGAAATGGCGACCAAACTTGGGGAGCATGGCTTCGATTCGCTTGGTCCCCGAAAAATATATAAAACATTCCCTACTTGGTGGCGAACTACCCACGAATCCTAAGTTAGTTATATCCCTGCAAGTGGGATAAGTACGTAAGGTTAACCCACTTATAACTAGGGTGAACTAACCTACTTACTAAGTGGGATGAGCCACCAAGTATAGATTCCCCAGTCATTGTCGATTTCCTGGGAACATGACAAATCACCGACTAAACAAAGCCACGACGGGATTAACATCTGCTAAGGTGGTGCCGCCGCTTTATCGTGATGTGAACGTTGGATGTTGGTGAACATAGCCCCCATGGTATGTAGTTCGATAATGTTCGATATATGGGGATGGGTCAAAACCCTGGTACCTAGTGAACATCAAAATAGCTGGGATTTATGGATGTTCATCCCATCAAAAATGGTATCTATAGGTATTGACCCATGCCCATATCTTTTCTCTAAACCTTCCCATGAGTTCTTGGAGTTGTGTTCACTGACCAACTTAGCGAACAGCTCACTGGGACACCACCTCAAAAACGGCTCGATCATCAGTTTCCTGCATAAAACTGCCATCTACTGCGGGTGTACAGCAAAATTCAACCACCCATTTGGTAATCCTCATAGATAAGCCCAAGCATATGTGATCCCAAAAACAAACACCAAATTCTATCCCTCTATAATCTCCATACATCTCTATACTATAGTATTATAGATCCCCCTATATCATACCCTCTAGATCCCTCTAGTAATTTAACATAGAAACCCAATAAAAACAAATCATAAATCATATGATTTCTAGATCATGTGCCGCATGTCCTATAAATTTTATTTAAACAAATGCTGATTCAGTATGATTCATAGTGATTTTTCCTATGAAACATGCTGAAAAATGGTGATTCTCAATAGCAAACTGTGACAAAAATAGTGAATTCCCCAGAGAAATCATAGGGATCCCATCCCATCCGGGGCCCTGACACTCCAGTGATCCCAGGCGGCCCACTGGCAATCGCGGATGGGACACGGCCTAGGCAGCCCGGTAACCGAGGTGACGTCCCCGGGTTTTTTGTCCCGGGGTAGCCCTGGGATGTTCAAAATCGCTGGCTGGTTGGTGGTTGACCTATATGGTTGGTGGTTAATATATGATTAATATACTGTTAATGGTAATGGTTATTATATGGTTAATGATGGTTAATTATGATATTCTCTGGTTGGTGGTTGACCTACTCTGAAAAATCATGGAGTGAAAGGAGTGAGTGAGTTTGAGTTCGTCAGTTGGGATGTACTCTGAAATTCCCAACTGTTTCTGAAAAGTCATAAAAGCCATGCTAAAAGCCATGCTCCAAACCACCAAGCAGCTGGGATTTATGGATTCATCATGATTCATCCCCCTGGAAAATGCCCCTGGAAAGTATTGAAAGTATTGATCCATAGAACTCACTGGAAAAGTCACAACTGGGAAATTGTTCATTTCATGAAAATCGTATGTAATATGTATGTATGATGTACAGTGATTGAACATTTAGTATGTACAGTAGAGATTGACTTACCCTCTGGTAATTTAACATAGCTATTGACAATATATCCTTTATAGTTGATTTACCTATTCAAAATGGTGATTTTCAATAGCTATGTTAGTTTACCAGAGGGTAAATGAACTGTCAACGTTCATCTTGGTTTGATCGGGAATCTCAGTGCCAGGCTCATTCTCGCAGTCTTTCATCTCTTTCAGAGAAGCCATGCAGCTCTTTCCTGCAAGAAAAACTGGTAAATGTTGGAAGAAAACCCCCCAACAAAAATAAGTATATAATTATTATCTCTCACTATAATTAGTGATAAATAGCACCCAAATAATTAGTGATAGTATATTTGTATCACCAAATATCACTAATGATCATTATCAGTAGAACGCAACTGAAGTCCCAATGTCATCCAATCTCGGTAGATCATCCATGTGTTTGACTACTAGAGGGTATCTTCAGTTCAACAGAAGCAAGTTTCTTTATGTCTGATCTTATAAGTTTGTGTTCTTATACGAAACATGGCCTGAGAAGGTTCCAAACACCTGACATTGGTTCGTTGATAGGGATGGTTGTAGTGGACTGTAACGACTCCGAGGAAAAATAGTGGGATTGATTGAACTCAATTAGATCAATTAGTATCCGGATGTATCTGGCTAATTTGCAATAATCAGTCTACCAGATGGTGAATCTTAGATACCTGGCAAAAAATATCTAGTTTTTAGCTGATGAATATACCATTTACCAGAGCAAAAGATTAAAGTAGTGAAGTATCTCCACATAAGTCCAACGGTTGCTTAAACTCCCATGAGTCCATCATTATGGTTGATTATCCCATCTATAAACCTCCATCTGTAGGGATTTCTCTCTAATTGAAGGCTACTTTGTGAACTGAATCTGTTTGATGCTTCCCAACCAATGACATCGCGGGGCAGAACCAGGGTCTGGTACCCGCAAGCAACCAGATTTTTTGAAGGGAAACAACCATTTGGGGGTTTCCATAGTCACAGGGGTACCCCGGTCGCTCGCTGGATGGGTTATTGGGAACATCCAATGGATGATGGTTTGGGGTTCCTCCAGGTGTACAAGCTGGGGCCCATAAACGATAGCGTTCAGTTGACGCAAATAGCTAAGGTATGGTTTACACTAAATATAACTGCAATTACCCGTATAGTTCCCCAAACAGTGTGCTGTTAGGGGTTCTCAATGCTTTCTTACGGTGTCCGCCTTGGTGTTGGATGGTGTGTCCGCCTTCCCGAGGTCTTCTCCCCCCTTGTCTCCCTTTGTCTCCCATTGTTTCCCATTGTCTCCCCACAAGTGTGCCTGTGTTGGATGGTGTGTCCGCTTGTCTCCTCTTGTCTCCCATTGTCTCCCCACATGCGTGCCTGTGCTGGATGGTGTGTCCGCCTTCCCAAGGTCTTGTCTTGTCTTGCCTTGTCTCCCGTTGTCTCCCATTGTCTCCCCACATGCGTGCCTGTGTTAGATGGTGTGTCCGCCTTCCCGAGGTCTTGTCTCCCCTTGTTTCCCCTTGTCTCCCATTGTCTCCCAATGTCTCCCTGCATATGTGTCTGTGTTGGATTGTGTCCTTACCGAGGTCTTGTCTCCCCTTGTCTGTCTCCGATTGTCTCCCATTGTCTCCCCGCATGTGTGCCTGTGTTGGATGGTGTGTCCGCCTTCCCGAGGTCTTGTCTCCCCTTGTCTCAGCTTGTCCCCCAGCTTGTCTCCCAACTTGTCTCCCATCTTGTCTCCCAGCTTGTCTCCCAGCTTGTCTTGCTTCTTGTTTCCTTTGTTGGATGGTGTGTGCTTGAATCGAGTGTTTAGATCCAAATACTTGCACCCCTATTGGATGTGTTCTTCATCGTTCTTCGGCATCTAGCGTTGCGACAAAGCAAGCGAAACCGGAAGAAAACGTGAAGAGGTCTCCGGCACTTATTGCAGACATTTTCACGCTTCCTGTGACTGCTATTTCATGTGTTTGACCTTGCTCCTCAAAACACTTTCTGAATACACCCACTGTTTGGGGTCTCCGGTGGTGTATTTTTTTTCATGGGGTCTACAAAACAACTTACCCAATGCTTCCAAAGGATAGGTTTACTAAGTCCGTTGTCACAAAGGACAGGTTTGACTAAAGGGCTACAATTTACCCAAATTACAGGAAATTACGGGCTTTTCACGGCCTTTTCACTACCTTTTCACGGCCTTTTCACATTTATCATATATATAATAAGTATTAATAAGTTGTAATTTCATCAAAATTGCCCAGCTTCACAAAGGCTAGGTTAAACCTAGGCGTTGTGACTGGGTGAGTTTCTGGTGTCCTTTGAAGTTCTGGGTGTCCTAACGTTTGGGGGCCCCACCTTTCATCAATCACATATTTTAATCGCAGCCAAAAACTCCCATGAAACTCCCAACCCATAGGATCCACGTATGGTATATATGCTAACATGACTGGGGTATATTGATGGTAAATGTTACCATATATAGCATACATGGATCCTATGGGTCATGATGTTGACCCCTTCACGGCTCGTACCTCCATTCTCAGCGGCTTTGTCGATGTTGCGAGTTCTGACTGTGACCTAACGTGGTCGTAGGTATTGCGCGGCAGTTTCCTATCCCATTTGGGACGCTTCATGGAACTTCATGGATCTTCATGGATCAGTTGATCATTCAATCTTGCCAGAATTCAGCTTTTCACCACCTACCATCTGACACAATAGATTCATATACCCTCTGGCTATTTAACATAGCCATGGTATAGATGGCCCATTTATAGATGGTTTACCTATTAAAAACGGGTGGATCTGTCCATGGCTATGTTAAATAACCAGATGGTAATTTCCAGGTAAAATATCAAGAAATATCGGGAGTTCAGCACCCATTTTTTGTGAGAAAAAAGCCGCCGCAGGATTTCACCATGATTTCACCCGCCCCCAGGGCCCCAGGGCATCCCAGGGCCCCAGGGCATCCCAGGGCCCCGAACACCGATGCCACAGTCTTGTGAGCATTGGCCCCAAGCAGACCAGGACGACATTTCGCAACCTGGTCATATCTGGTCATGGGATGACCGGAACCATTTTCTTTTGGGTGGTAATATATCATGGTATATCCCTTAAATTTAGGCCTTAAATTTAGGCCAAAAATATATTGTAGATACCTCCAATATCCTCCAATAGATCTGTAGCTCAGGTTTAGGAGCCTGACATCCCCTGACTGGAACGATGGGCCAGGATGGGCCAGGAGGATGGGCTAATCCCATCCGACACGGTGGTCCACGAATCGTATTGGTTAGTTCACCCGAGATAATTTCTGTGGAAAAAAACTTACCCTCTGGTTATGTCAAAATAGCTATTGAAAATGGCCATTCATAGTGGATTTTCCCATTAAAAATGGTGATTTTCTATAGTTATGTTAGTTTACCAGAGGGTAAAACAAACATCCCACGTATTCCCACGTACAAAAGCAGGGTGAACTAACACAACCGACGGATTCGTGGCTTTTCATCCCCATCCTCCTGTTTTGTTTTATGTTTCACATACCCCCAAATTGCCATATCCCCAGGATCACCAGGGACAGGTGCTGACTGATGCTGGTTTCTGTAGTCATAGGGGAAATCCCCAAGCGAGCTTAGGATGGGAATCATTTCAGGGAAAATCCATCTATAAATGGATGATGATTTTGGGGTATCCCCAATTATTTATGGAACCCCTATGACTTAACCCACAAAAAATCTATAAGAACCAATCAACAGAGGCATTCTATCCCCAACACGTATCCCCATGATTGGTAGTTCATCCCCGACACCCTGATGCGACAAAATCGAGTGAACTCACCATGGTCGAATTCTCGAGATCCAATCCAACAAATCATCCCATCTATCCCATATTGGATAATAATCCCGATATCATCAAGGGCGTATCCCATGGTGATGAAAAGTCATGATAATCTTCATCGTTACCCGGCCTGGTAAACTAACACAGCTATTGAGAATGGCCATAGAAACAGTTGATTTACCCATTAAAAATGGTGATGTTCAATAGTTATGTTAAATTACCAAAGTGTATTTTATACATGTTTTCATACGGTATCACGAAATCATCCCCGTCATCACCTCCGACCAGGTTTGACTGTTTGACCCTTTCAAAAACTGAGGCAGTCGACCACCATTAAAGTTACAGGAGTCCGTGTTGCAGCCGCGGATTTCTTTCAGATCCTCCCGCGCCATCCTCAGAAGTCAAGGCTCCAAGGACGGCAAAAAGTTCACGAGCAAAAAGGATGTGGCTTTGAAATCCTGCAAATTGTTCAGAATGATGTAGAAACTGCTAGGAAAATCAGAACCAAAATCAGAACCATCAGAAACCATAAGAAACCATAAGAAATAGCAGAAACATCAGGGCTAACCGGCTAACCCCAACAAAAACCAGGGCGGTGATTTCTTGGTCGTTCTCGAAGCACAGGGGACCGGACGGAAAGCAGTTGGATTGGCTCCGCAAATGCCGAACCTCGGCGTGTTAATTCCATCATGGCCATTTTACACACCAAGTGGTGAGCGGAGTCCCGCAATTTTTTAAGGGGATAGTTGAACTAGAATGACCTTTAATAGATACCCATAGGATCCATGGTGCTGCTATATATGGTAACATTTACCATGAATATACCCCAAATGTTAGCATATATACCATACATGGATCCTATGGGATATGTTAAATGCTGTTAATGACCCATTTAAGGAGATATAACTATCTGTAGATGTCTGTAGAACTTCATTTAGTATTTATAATTTAATGGGGTGAATTGATGTGAATTTGGGCATAGCTGTACCATAGCTGTACCATGTGGTGACATGGTGATGAATTTGATCCAGATCCATCCACATAGGTCGACGGAGAGTCTAGATCTCACATGGGTTGAGATCTCGCGAACATTGAAGTTCTCAAAGCTTAAGGAGGGGCAATCAACCATCCAACACTGGACCATTCGTCATGGAGACACCTCCAGTCATGGTGGTTGACTGTCAAGTTCTCCAAGTCGATGATGACTGGGGATCCCCCATGAAACCATATGGCGATGGCCTGAGATGGCCAAATATGTAGCTTAAAGTTCCTTTTCACATAGCTGGATATGATATGTTCCTCCGAAAAATGGCTGAAGATAAGCCATGTTAACCTACCCTTGACAAAGCTTTTGATTTGACAAGTTCTGTTTTGCCAAACGAAGATCTCAATCTTCGTTGGTTGCCTTCAAATTTGCGTTTCCTTCCACAGTTAGTTGAAGTTCAGCGATCCCGACGTGTCGCGATGACATGTGGAGAACCGGATTTCCCATGACTGGTTGGTGGTTTTTCGCCCTACCCCTCTGAAAAATCATGGAGTGAGTTCGTCAGTTGGGATGATTTTCCATTCCATTCCCAACTGTTTAACTGGAAAGTCATAATCCAGCCATGGAAACCAAACCAAACACCACCAACCAACCATTATTTCCCTATGGATTCTGATCATCTGCAATCTATTGGTTCGGAACCACCCCCAATTCAATTATCAACCAACAGGGGGGTTCAGTTCTATCCTCATATGTTGCCTTCTTCTCCCGTATGAACTAGTGTTAAAACCCGTATGAACATGCGAAAACCATGGGAAAACCATGATTGAATATCATTGAATTCTGTTGCAAAGTTAGTGAACTAAGCCACTTAGTAAGTAGGTTTATAAATTACTATAAACCTCAATACCCTCTGGTAAACTAACATAGCTATTGAAAATGGCCATTTATAGTGAGTTTTCCCATTAACAATGGTGATTTTCCATGGTTATATTAGTTTACCAGAGGGTAACCATAGTTATAACTACCATTAAACCATAGTTCAATGCCTCCGTGCGATCCTTCCCCCTTCTCCGACAGGGCTTCCGTGCGCGCATCTGTTGGCCCCCTCCACAGGCCACAGGGCAGGTGCTCCAGGGACTCCAGAAGGAGATGTCACACCTGGCGTTCGAGGCGTTCGAGGCGTTGGTGGACCGTTTCACCTAGGGGAAACATGTTCAGATCCATCAAAAACGGGTTGAACAACTTGGGAAAATGCTGATGGTAACCTGATTTTTCATGATATCCCATAATTAGGATCCGGCTGGTGCCGGTAGAAAAATGCTAACATCACAGGGTATATTGATGGGATCCATGGCACATCATATATAGCAGCACCATGGATCCTCTGGGTATTGATGTGCATGATTTAACCATGGAACGTAACTGGTAAATGGCGACGTTCCGTGAACGATCAGCAGTAACTGTAATTAGTTCACATTACCCATCAGTATGAAATGTTTATGAAATATTCATGACATGTTATAACATGGATATATTTAATATAACCATATATATATATAACCCATTTTTTCCTATATTAACTATTTCCTATATAACCCATTTTTAGATAACCATATATATATTATATATATATATATAACCCATTTAGAAAAACTATTTCTACAAGCTATGACAGCTATGATTTCCTCGATCCTTGGGATGATCCTGGGCTTCGGCACCACTTCAAGTCGTCTCGGTTTTCGCAGCCCGCGGTTTCGGTGAGCGGCGCGTCACAGGCTTCTCCATCACCCTGCGGGCGTCACGGCGGCTACGGCGGCTACGGGTACAAGCTGCAAGCCACAACCCATGACGGATCCATGGTGCTGGTAGAAAGATGCTAACATGACTGGGGTATATTGATGGGATCCATGTTATCATATATAGCAGCACCATGGATCCTATGGGCAAGAAATCCGAGAAACTGACAAGGGTGATGTAAAAATCTGACAAAATCAGGAAAGCTACAAAGATGAAAAAGGAAGTGTCAACATAGAAATATGATGAAGTATGCGAGTTTCAGGGGGAAAGATGAATCTTGCCTATCAACAATGGACGGTTTCCCGCAACTAAAGACACACACACAAACTGACATGAGAATCAGAAAAGGACCTGATTCGATTTGATAAATAGAAATACAGACAGCAATGAGAACATAATTAAGTTCCTGCTGGCTAGCTCAATGTGACATTGAACTTCATATGTGTTACACTAGCAGACAGCAATGAGCTGTCTAAGTTCCTGCAGCTAGTGTAACACATATGAAGTTCCTGCTAGCTGAATCCCATGTGTTCGATTAATATCCCATGGTCCCACCGGGGATCTTCCCAGCTAGCTTCTGGTATTTCCTAAGAGTTTGCGAACTGGAAAATGGGTGATTCATAGTTGGTTTATGGTTTATCTATACAAAATGGTGATTTTCCATAGATATATGTTAGTTTACCAGAGAGTCATCACTATGTCTGGCTGTCCCACTTTCCAGAAAAAGAACATGATGGGTCAAAGATGGGCGCCCTAGAAACTGGATTTCAATGCCCATCTTTGCCCTGCATGTCTTGAGCTAGTTTGAAAAACAAATCTGAATTATGGCAGAAGAGTAACGTATGAAACTATATGACCATCCAGCAGGATTCTCAGATTTGTAGTTTGCTGTATCTCCCCATTATATCCCCATTGTATCACTGTATATCGCTATTATATCACGATTTGACTGGATTTCTTCCAAGTTGTCCATAAAATTTGCTGGTTTCTTCCCATGTTTACCATTAAATACAGTGGATGGAAAAATAATATATAATAAGTCCTGCACCAGTTGATAGGTGGTAAACATCCCATTATTTTCCATATGATTTAGGGGGGATCAGCCATCCGTAGGGTGATGTAGGCTTTCCAAAGCATCCACAGTATGGCTGAAGTTGAGGATTTTTCTCCGGAGAGTTTGGGGATGAAACCATTCTATGGTAAATGCTACAATGGGATAGTCATGATTGATAGATATTAATGATAATGGGATTTTATCATGATAGTTATGATTGATAATGGTTATCATGATAATTATGATTGATAATGGAATCTCCAGCCACTATAATATCATGATAGTCATGATTGCTGGATATTACCCTCTGGTAATTTAATATATAAAAAATGGCACATTTAGTTCGTTGATTTCCCATTAAACATGGTGATGTTCCAGTTCGTTTTTTGTAAACGTTTAGCAGAGGGTAACCATCATTATATAACCATTATTATAACCATTATTATCCATTATTCACCATCATGAAAACCACTATTAACCACTATTAATCATCAAACAATAGGTAAATTCACTATTAACCACTATTCTAATAGGTAAATCAACTATTTCTATGGCCATAGACCACTGTTTGCAATAAGTTTCGTGGCATGGCCATAGAAATAGCTGATTTACCTGGAACCCAACAGAACTGCCACTGCCACGATCTGCCACGAGCCTTGGCGTAGGTCTCAATTTGCCGCTGTCTGGTCATCTGCACCGTCCCTGGCAGCAATATCTTTGAACAATAAATCACTAATTAGAGATAAAAATGATATATCAATATTATATGGCATAAATAATGATAAAAATGATGATCAATATTGATATAACATGGAAAATCTTACCCTCTGGTAAACGTTTACATAACTATGGAAAATCATCATTTTTAATGGGAAAATCCACTATTTCTATGGTCATTTTCAATAGCTATGTTAAATTACCAGAGGGTATTAATTTTAAAAAATATATAATGACATAAATAAAAATGATAACAATAACAATAACTATTCTATTCAAATCATATCTGTTAATATGGGTAAAACAATCATAAACCATTCCCCAGTCGTCACCATTTTTATGCGTGGTATGTTGCCCCCATTCTCAGTCATGGGTGGTAAACATGGCATTGTTTTACCCACATTATCCAAGCTCCAGAGATTTCAATGTTTTTGTCGATTTTGAGCCCTCAACTTCTGAGTGCTTGTCCGACAGGAAGCGAAAGTTGGCGAATGGGATATGGCCATCTGTGGGGTCCAAAGTTACAATCACAAAAAAACAAAATGGACACATTCTTTTTGTAAGGTGGTGAGGCAGTTTGTTAGCTAAGTTGGTAAACTTAGAACTATTGACAACTACTGTATATAGTTCGTGGGACCTATAAACCAACAAACATCACTTGGGGGGGGGCACCATCTTGTTGATTAAACCCCATGAAAATCCCAGATAATCCAGCATTGTTCATGGTCATATGAACCATGTTCCATAGTAGGTGACATGTATAGATATATACATATATGTCTACATATATACCTATGTATATATGTATATATGTGGTGCCCCCCAGTTACAAGTTGGTTTATAAACCCCATTAACTGTAGTTATTTGCGTATAATTAACCATAGTTATTGGACTTATGTTCACCAACTTAGCTATCTAGGGGGGCCCACATTGTATATATGTATATATATATATATATGTATACATGGTTCAATCTATCTTTCCATACGCGCCTGGTATCTCGCAGCCACGCCAAGCTCCCCACCTCGCAGGAAAGGGGTTGGTCCCCATGGTCGACCGATCTGCAGACCCGTTTATTAAGGACCCCCACTTAAAGAAGGGTAAGTGTAGGGTTAGTCCTCTTATAACTGAGATATACTGCGATTAAGTGGAATAAATAAATTTCTATACATTATATATATACACTTTTTTCATACACATAAATATATTATATATATATATATATTGTATATCCTATATAAACATATTTATATAATTTATGTATATCTATGTATAAATGATGTATATCCGGGCGCAATAACCGGGATGATCTGCTGGCACATCTGGCGACGCCACCGGGTTTCCCGGGAAGCCCGACGCACCAATGACACAGTCCGCGTGATGATCACAGGACCGAGTGCCGCAAGCCTCGGTTTTCCTGGCGAACGGCCGTGACGTCCGGCGAAGTTCGCGGAGAACAGTGGATCGATGCTCCACTGGTTGGTGGTTGAGCCCTAGCCCTCTGAAAAATGATGGAGTTCGTCAGTTGGGATCATTCTTTCCAATAAATGGACAAAAAAACAATGTTCCAAACCACCAACCAGTCCATGTATGGAATATTTACCTACAAAACTGGGCAATTCTTGGAGTGTAGGTCATTATTCCAGCACCATAGAGCATCTGGGGATGGTAAAGTTGGTCAATGGTTGGTCAATGATTCAGATGAGAAAATGAAGAAACATGGGGTGGTTCCTGAATATCTGGAGTGTAGAGTGTGGAGTGGTCAGTCTTGATAAGGAGAAACCCGGGGTATCCCGGGGTACTCCAAAATCTCACAGTTCATAATCATGTCATCATGTTTCCCATTTAAAGCCGCCACTTTATGGGCATCCCGATTTTCAGACACACCCAAATATCGTATGATCAATCGTTGGTTCTGCATCCCATTATCATTAATATCCATCAATCATAACAATCCCATTGTACCATTTACCATAGAATGGTTTCATCGCCAAATTCTCCAGAGAAATTTCCTCAACTTAAGCCATAATTAATGTTCCATTTGGTAGTGCTTATATCATTACCCATGACGGATCCATGGTGCTGGTAGAAAAATGCTAACATGACTGGGGTATATTGATGGGATCCATGGCACACCATATATAGCAGCACCATGGATCCTATGGGTTATAGCAACCCCCCAAAAGATAACTTGTTTCCAGAGGTCCGGCGATATTTCCTCCATATTTTCCAAATGTCCAACTTTTTAAAGGGCGACTACAGTTCTTCCAACTAGCCTCTGGTAATTTGACACTTTGGGAACTGGAAAATGGTCCATAGAAATAGTTGATTTACCCATTAAACATGGTGATGTTCCATAGTTTTTTGGTAAACGTTTACCAGAGGGTAACCATCATGAACCAGTATTATAACCATTATTATCCATTATTAACCACTATTTACCACTATTAACCACTATTAACCACTATTAATCGATCCGGCTGAATTATGACGATTCACTAAGCTGAAATTTTATCGCTGTTACGGCAGGCTTTGATTCCCCGAATCCTCGAAAAATATTCCAGTGACGTCACGACGTGACGTCACGACGTGAGGTCAATAATTCATTAGTTCATTAATTACCTTGCAGCTGTTACTAGATAATCCCCCATAAACTATATATAACTAAATGTAATGTAGTTCTATCTCCAGTACACCCTACAATTCCCCGAGTGAACTAAGCCAACTTAGCTATCGAAAACAAGTGAAAATAACTATAGATAGATGTATATCCCATCATATCCCATCATATCCCATCATATCCCATCATATCCCATCATATCCCATCATATTCCATCATATCCTACCATATTGCCATTGTATTTTACTATATCCCGCCAAAAAAATAAAAACATAAAATCTCCCATTAATTGTATTACCGCAAACATCCGTTAACCACATATAATATAATTCTATTTGACTATCAAATCTCAATATCCATCAATGTCCTATTTTATCTATTTTATATTTATCCATTACAATGTGGGCCTCCCCAGCTATAAATTGGGTTGTAAACCCCATGAATACTAGTTCGTTATTTGCGTATCATAAGCCATCGTTATTGGAGCTATGTTCACCAACTTAGCTATCGTTTGCGGCCCCACATTGTAATAATCCGATATACAAATGGGCTATAACTATATTAACTCACCAGTTGCGAAGTGGGATGATCCTCCAAGTAGGGGGCACCGCCTTGTTGGGGGGAAAAACATGAGGATTTTCCATTGCCAAGTTTGATTTCCGGAGGTTAGTCAAGATGTTTCCAAGTTTTCTTCATCCCATTTCGCCACTTCGCACCACGTCCTCAATGATGCTTCGCAGGCCGCGCCACCGTAATCCGCTTCTCTCATCACGCGTCGCCTGAGGGAAGACTTTGGAGAAACCAAAAAAAAAACACTGGAAGGGCTACTCCCTGGATTTCAATGGATTGTATCATGTTTTTTTTGTGGATTCATATGGATGTTATAATGGATTTGTGCCGATGTGTTTTTATGGATTTAAATGATTTAAACATCCTTGAGCCATGGATTTCAATATATTTCAACACAATATGTATAAATAAATATATTATATATATATAGCATAATTGATGCATGATGTTGAATTTTGGGATCCCAAAATCATATGGTGGGAATTTCCCAGCCCCAAATTGGTTGAAACCACCTTCAAACAGCAACGACTTTCTGAAAAAATATCAGAAACACAGAAAATACGAATACAATGTGGGGCCCCCGTTTACGATAGCTAAGTTGGTGAACATAACTCCAATAACTATGGTTTATTATACGCAACTAACTATAGAATTCATGGGGTTAATAAACCAACTTATATCTCGGGGGGCACCACATTGTAGGGAATAACTTGTTCACAAGATCTATAGATACACACACCTGACCATGTTATATAACTTGTTTAAGCAAAGTTAAATGGAATGGAGTTAAATCATCCAAATTAGAACAGCTGGGCCACCCAAAGTTATAAGAACCCCATTAACTAGTTCGTTGCGTCTACCATAAGCCATCGTTCACCTAGTGACCCAGCAGGCAACTGAACGCTATCCAAAACGGGGCCCCACCTTGCACAGAAAAGAAACGACACCTAACGGATACCGCTTCGCGAATTTGTTACGAGATCCCCATCAACTATAATTATCAGTTACATCTATATTATATATAATACATATCCTCCACCGTCAACTATAGTTATATAATTATATCTCCCATCAACTATAATTATATCTCCGAATATCTCATCATTCCCCATAAACTATAGTTATATATATATATATATTTTATATCCCATGAACTCTAGTTGCTATAGTTATATCTCCCTCAAAACCCTTCCCGGAAGTTCCACTTCCGTGGAAAGCCATGGAAAGCCAAGTGGCATGGACCCACGCACACCGCCGTTGCAGGTCGCACTGCATCGTGTCCTGGTCCATGACTGGGAATGGTTGATGTATACCATCTATAGCCTATATATACATGTATGTCCATTTATAGATGGTTTACCGTTCTTAAAAATGGGTGGATCGTTCAATGGCTATGTGAAAAATAACCAGAGGGTATATGATTGTAGATGTATTTTTTGGGGAGGGGGATGGTTTGTGACCTTGTTTTAGCCATAGCTTTAGCAAAATCAAGAAGGTTTTGAGCTACTAAATATGCTACGGCTCTGTCCGAAAATGGTGTAGTCAGCTAGTCCCCAAAAAAAAACACACTTTTTTTGATCTTAAGGATTTTTAATGGGAACATGGTAGCATGAAGTGCTACATTAACTGACCTCACCAACGCTTTTTACAACCTTTTGGATTCGCCCAGTAGCCTTCCTCGTGTGTTTTCATCCAACTTGGCATGCCATCGGAAGTGATAAACCAACTTACATAAAATGCTATTGAAAATGGCGATTTATAGTGGATTTAGCCAGCTATAACATGGTGATTTTCCATAGTTGATAGTGGTTAATAGTGGTTTTCATGATGGTGAATAATGGATAATAATGGTTGACATAGCGAACTGGAAAATCACAATCTTTAAAAACGGTAAATCAACGAACTTTCTATGGGCCATGTTCAATAGCTATGTTAAATTACCAGAGGGTATGGTTTATGGCCCATCTTAGATAGCCGTAAGAAAGAATTCAGTTTTCAGCTGAGTTCATTGTCCACTTAGTCCACTTGTTTTCCAATTTGGAGGAAAACACCTTTTTATGCCAAGCCCGGATTTTGCTGAACCTCTGGGCTGTTGATTCCGGGATAACCAATGATGTCGGTAATCAACCAGAGCTTAGTCTCATCACGGACATTACCCAATCGATGTTCCCTTCTTTTCTGATTTTTGTGAGGAACAAAGATCACTATACACCCACTTGGATTTGCCTAAGGGGTCCCAGAAAATAGAAACATATTCCCTACATATTCCCTATATATTCACCATTTCTGTCGTGGATTTCCCATAGGGAATTCCCACGCCTAATTGACTCAGCAAGTCCAAGACTATAGAAAAAATATCCCACATTTGTAGATGATTTTCCCATTAAAAAAGCAAACTTATTCTTGCTGCGTAGATGATTTTCCCACTAAAACCTCCATTGATAGGCGAAGAAAATCATGAACCTACTTAAGTTACAGCTATAAACCCAGCTATTTTTCCCCCATTTCGATGGGATGTTTCCCCTACTTTTCCTACGAATTCCCCAGCTATCTACGTTAGTTTAACGGACCAGACTCACTGCCACCTGTCACCAGACATGTCACGCTACGCTATCTGAGTCTCCAGGCCATTCCCCCCAGTCGCTGAGCCTGCCGTGAGATGCTTCAACAGGTTGCGTAACTAATGTGGGCCCCCGTTTACGATACCCTCTGGTAATGACTAACATAGCTATTGAAAATGGCGAAATAGTGGATTTTCCCATTGAAAAATGGTGGATCTTTCCATAGTTATGTTAATTTACCAGAGGGTAAGGTGGTGAACATAACTCCAATAACTATGGTTTAGTATACGCAAATAACGAACTAGTATTCATGGGGTTTATAAACCAACCTATAGAATGTTTCCTTCATCGACAAGGAGGCCTATGGGGTCTATTTCTTCAAGGATACCTACTTGGTGGCTCATCCCACTTAGTAGGTTATAACCCTAGTTCTTTCAGTGGGTTAACCTTACTTATCCCACTTATAACCCAGGGATATAACCCACTTAGTAAGTGGGATGAGCCACCAAGTAAAGTATATATATATATATATTAGTAGGGAAAATGCTAATGTAATATGATGTAATGGTGAATAAATTCCCCTCTGGTTATTTACCATAGCTATAGATGGCCCATTTATAGATGATCTGTATTGATTTATGATGATTTATGATATGTGATATGTATGATTATTTACCGTTCGTAAAAATATTTCCCGGTTTGCGAACTGGTATAGATGGCCCATTTATAGATTATATGTATATGTGTATTGATTTATGATGATTTACTGATCTTAAATATGTACAGTAAGAGTTTGCGAACTGGTATAGATGGCCCATTTATAGACTTAGTTCGATGATTTATGATGATTTACTATTCTAATAAAGTTTTAATTGTCCATAGCAAACTGTTAAAAGAGCAGTGAGTATATACATGTATACAGAGAAATAAGATGAAATAACCATCTAACTGAGGGTATTCATATCTTGCCCATGTTGCTGGGGCACCACAAGGCCATGTCTCGGCAACCTTTTGAACTTACGGGCTCGAAAGAAATTGACAATGCAAATTCAGCAACATTTGCATTTGGAGGTTTCCTCGAGAGGGTACCCCAAACAATGGTTGTTTCAATACTAATCTGGTTGGTGGTTTCAACCCCTCTGAAAAATATTAGTCAGTTGGGATGACTATTCCCAATATATGGAAAGTCATAAAATTCATGTTCCAAACCACCAACCAGAAAGTCATGGAAATCCATGACTTGGATGATTTGGGATACCCATGTATACAGGAAACCCCCATTTGACAAGGATTCTATCGATGACTCGGTTGATGGAAAAACCTTCCAACACAGCCACGTCCCATGCTTCAGCACCTACAATCCTGTGGTTTTTCTTCTGCTCCACAAGGTTCAGTCCTCGGTTGCTGGCTTCATTTGCGACTTGTTCGGTCTATCTCAAAATGACGGATACCAAAATTCTCAACATGATCATAGGTTACCCTCTGATAAACTAACATAGCGAACTGGCAAATCACCATTTTATAGCTGGGTAAATCCACTAGTTCTATGGCCATTTCCAATAGCTACGTTAAATTACCAGAGGCTAAAAAAGGATCAAAAATGCCGAGATAAACCATCGGATTTAGGGCGGTGAATTTTGAGACAGTAGTTGTGCAGCATTCTCCAGTGATACCAACAGCAGTGTCTCCAGGTGCTTGGAACCTTACTTTGCAATGGATGATAGGGGATGAAAAATGATGAAAGCGGAGAAGAAATTCGTGTATCTTCGGTCTCTATGGTCTAACAGTCTAACAAAATATAATTCAAACAAACATTGACAATCCCCAACATGTTACCCCAAATCATCCAAAATCAAACCATTTCAGTATTGAAACCTATGGTTTTGGGGATTCCCCTTTTGAAGAAATCCCAATGCTGTGCTTGCCATCCTGCTCTCGGCGTGCTTGCATTTTGAAGGGAAAGCATTTGGTGTATGCAAAGCTGCTGCCAAGTGTTTCCCGATTTTAACCTTCTTGCTGCTGCGCATTGAGTGCATGTCTTTCGCGTACCATAGTCCAAACAACCCTAAGCGGTCGTCGTCTTCGAACCCTGTTGTCGCTCGTGTCGCACGAAGGTGTTGGAGAAAAAATGAAATCCCCAAAATGAACATCGCAAGAGCATCATTCAAGTCACACAGAGAATGTTCTATCTCCAGCAATTTTACCGGATGAGAAGTCCGATGGCGTCGCTGGATAAGCAGAAGTGAGTTCTTTAGACAAGGCTTAAACCCAGATGGCCGTACTGTGAAAGGTGCTGTTTACAGCAAGAGAGTTGTTTCAGAGCAAGATAGTTCACGATGGTACCAGCAGTTAAGGGCGAACTGGCCAGAATTCTACGGATGCTAGATGGGTTTGTCTGAAAATAGGGTATATTCCCAAACAAATAGCCATTTAATAGGGATAATGATCAGCAAAACCATTGGGTAAAAAGGGGTTTAGCCTATTTTCAGACACACCCTCAGATTAGACGTAACTTACGGCTGTTTCAAACAATATTCGGTCTGCCCTCTAACGTTTACAGTTTGCGAACTCGAAAGTCCCCATCCGTAATAGATTTAATAGGTACCCTCTAGTGAACTAACATAGCAATGGAAAATCACCATTTTTCATGGGAAAATCCACTATAAATGGCCATTTTCCATTGCTATGTTAGTTCATCAGAGGGTACATTAACTGTAAATGTGCCATGGCTTCAATAGCAAACTGTGACAGTCATTACCAGAGGATATGAAAATCCCCGTAGCTATGTTAGTTGACTAGTCTCATGATGATCATCACCCGGATTTCGGGGAACATCGAAGACCATGCCCTGACCATGCCCAACTTTTTGAAGCGACCACCAGTGGCCTGCAAAAACGGCGACCATCGAAGAAAATCGGCGAAAAGCGATATAGTTCTTCAAAGTTATTTCATGTTATTTCCATGTTGTCCTGCGATATAGTTCTATCTGGAAAAATAAACGCAACTAGATGTCCATCATTGCTTATACACCCAGAAAATATCCCAAGTTTTACATACAGTAGATGCTTGAATTCACTGCAATAACCATCATTTCAAACCAATCCTGGAATTGTCCTCGCAACCGTCTGCACTTGTCACTTGTCGCACATACCTTGGAAGGTTTAGATGTCCTTATCATGACATCATTTCTCTGTCCAGTCAATGAAAATATGTGAAAATTATATAGTGACCCTAGAAAAATATTCAAAAAGGGGAATTGCCACTATTTCAGGATTTTTTCATGTACTGCACTCTGGTTTAGGGCTTGCTATACATTGAGTTCAATATAGCAAGCCTTGCCCTGTGACTCGGCCCGGTCAGCTGGGCCCCGTGACAGATTGAAGTTGCCGGCGCATGGCCTGCCCGCGCCCAAAGCCTGGGGCGGTCAGCTCGCTGGTTTAGCTGATTGGGGAGAATCCGCCCACTTCAGAAAAAAAACATACCTGGTTGGTGGTTGACCTACCCCTCTGAAAAATATGAGTCAGTTGGGATGACTATTCCCAATGTATGGAAAAATAAAAAATGTTCCAAACCACCAACCAGAGACAGTAGTGATCTATTTGAAACCACCAAGGAAAAAAATGGAAACATGATGGAAAAGGCTTGAGAGAGCCGTCATCCTCAAAAGGATGTGCATAGTTTGTAAACATTCTGGGCGGCTTACGATGAAGACAGGATGGCCTTTAGTTACACCCTCTGGGAAACCAAAAGAACGTGCTGGAAAAATCTCTCTTTTGTAGACTGTAGATGATGCTCCCATTTAAACAGACCATGTTCCATAGATTACCTACGGGTAAAAATGGTTGGTTATCGGGGACTCGACTTCAAGTAACAACAGAGAACAATCGCTTAGTGGATGTTTGTTACATTCTATGACTGGTCAATAGCTAGATGTTGGTTTATAACTACTCCCATTAAGTATTGGTATATCTACCATAAACCCGTGTGAAATTGGAGTTATAAACCTAGTTAGCTCGCTAGATCACACTAAATCCCGTTAATTCCCATTGAATCATCATGAAATCATCTTTAAATCCATCGGGCACCACCTTGTATGTGGAAATGGAAATAGGGAACTTATCATCACCCTAGTGATTAGCTCTATTGACTGGACACAAAACTAAGGGTACTATTGGTTTTCCCATATCGAGTTTTATTCATGACCAGTTTAACTGTTATTCAAAAAGCTTGGGCTACCCCATGACTTAGGAGTTTCCCAAGATCCTAAGACGGTTAAAAAATGATCCGACTGCCTTGCCTGCTTCACAATCTTTCGATACTTCACCTTCTGAGCTTTTCGGTCCTGCCCGAGGTCGAAACGTCGTAGAGTTGGCGTTGGAAAACTTCGAGGCTCGGATTTTTCATGGGGATTTGTCCAGGTGGAGACGTATCCTGCTTCAAAATCGTGCAACCTAGGGACCTGACTGAAACAAAATAAGAAGATTTTTTTGGGAATGAATACCCTCTGGTAAACGTTTACAAAACCATGGAAAATCACCATTGTTCATGGGCAAATCAACTATTTCTATGGCAAGTTTCAATAGCAAACTGTCAGTAAAACAGTGGGTAACCACAATTATCCCACTATTATCCGGGCAATTATCCCACTATTAAACTATTTCTATGGCAATTTTCCAGTTCGCAAACTGTTAGTCATTACCAGAGGCTAACCTCCATTTTCCTATGGTTTTCCTATGGAAACCACTATGGAAACCACTATGGAAACCACAGAAACTCCCGTCGCTGGTCCTCACCGCAGATCTCGCATCCGCAATGACTCCAGTCCGACCACTCGCCCCATTCACAGTCCTCGTTGAACGGAACGAACGAACGGATCCCAAGGGCACCACGGTCGGGTCTAGGACCATAGGAAAACCATGGAAAACCCATAGGAAAATGGTGGTTTTTAATGGGATTTCATGGGATATAGCCTCTGGTAAATGACTAACAGTTTGCGAACTGGAAAGATCCACCATGCTATTAATGGGAAAACTCACTATTTCGACTGGGCCATTTACCATATCTAAGGTGAGTTTATCTGGTATTTGGTGATTAACTGAGTTTATTGGGTGAATCTATCACACTTCTGTCAATTAGCCTCCAATAAATTTACATAGACCCTGCCAGTCATCGGGGTTGGAAGACTAGTGAAACCACTACTGTATAAACTGGTCCTTTTCAGGGTCAAACTGTTAATTTACCAGGGGGTAACCATTTTCAACAGCATAATTATGGATAATAATAACCATCATTAACCATCATTAACCAAAAATTAACCATCATTAACCATATATATGACCCTGAAGGTCATATACTTAGTGAGTCTAAGTAAGTACAGGTCGACAGGTCGACAGGTCGACAGGTCGACAGGTCGAACGACCTGTAAAAAAGAAAGGCGAAGAGTTGGATCAACAAATGGTCTTTTCCAGTGAATGGAAAATAAAGCTATATTTCACATCCCATAATCATAATATGTTTATCTTTTTAATATCGACATGTGGTTATATATCCCATTATACCGACCCAAAAAACAAAGAAAATGGTTTCCAGGATGGTACTTAGGTCATGTTGCAAGATATTGCAAGATAAAGCAACATCATCATATCTCATTACTAGGACAAAGAACATGAAACTCAAATATCAAAAAAATCAAAAATACCATAGTCATTAGTAAAATCAATGGGAATTTCAGGATCCTAAAATGGAGGTACTGTACCATATAAGGTCATATTGTGTGAGCCAACATCTTCCAAAATCATTTTGGGCTATCAAGCCTATACCCCGATCTCATGTTGGTTGATGGTTTTTATAGTTCATCTCCAATCACTAGGTCGTGAAACAATTACAAAATCAATAAGGCTATTTCACCATAGTAACTAGTAGTTATAGGGGTTGTATCATGTTATATCTCAACTTATGGGCTTTATGTTTGTTTATGTCTCAGCTGATGGTTTTTTTATATACCATGTTACTTGGTGGCGAACTACCCACGAATCCTAAGTGGGTTACATCTCTGGTCTTGTGAGTGGGATAAGTAGGGCCAATTCACTTATAACAAGGGTTTAAAGTTAAAACCTTACTTAGTAAGTGGGATGAACCACGGAGTAACCTGAAATAAGGCTCACAATCTTCTGAATATACCATTGCTATACCATTGACTATAGCATTGTTATATGGGGTTTGAATACCCATAAAGTTGGGCTATACGCATGAGGATCCATAAGGTGTATTATGGATTATTATAGCCTTATTAGGGGGGTATATCTATATATATATATACTTTAGGGGGTTGTTATACCATCAAGTGAGAATTTTCAACAATCATTATCCATTATTCACAATCATTAACCACTATTAACCATATAATGTTTAAATATACAATTGTTATACCATCTAAGTATGTTGTTATATCTACACCATTGTTATACCATTGAATATACCCGTTGTTATACCATTGTTGTATGGGGCTTTGAATATTCTTATAACCATCATTACCCACTATTAACCATAGATGATTCACCATAGTATACATATTATATCATAATTATATCCCATATAAACCATATTATACATATGATATACCATATAAACCATATTATACATATTATATCCCATATAAACCATGTTAACCATAGATGATTAACAATATTATACATAATATCTCATCATTATATCCAACAAAAAACATATCTTCAAATATTCCTTTTTTCCCCAAAAAGAACATAGTTTCCATAATATCTTCTATGTGAGTGTCTAACACTATATCTGGTTGGTGGTTGAGCCACCCCTCTGAACAATGTGCTCGTCAGTTGAGCTGATGAAATTCCCAATCTATGGAAAGTCATAAAATTATATAAAATTCATGTTCCAAACCACCAACCAGCAATAAGAACAGTGATAACAAAATATCTATGTGAGTGTCTAACACTACATCTAATTGATGTTTCAAATCACCAACCAGATATACATCAACTAGGGCTTTGTTCTACCGACCCAAAACAATCTCCGCACCACGCACCGGGTTTCCGCACTCGATCGCCCACGAGGCATCCTTCGCCGAAGAACTGGTCCATCTCCCGGGTTTCCTCCTGGGTTTCGGCTGTTCCATAGTGAAAATAACGGTTGAATAATGGTTAATAATGGATGGTTAATGATGGTTAATGATGGTCAATGATGGTTAATAGTGGTGAATGGATGGTGAATAACGGTTGATAATGGATAATAATACCCAGATGCTCCATGGTGCTGGAATATTTACCTACATTTGGGCAATTTTTGGAGTAAATGTAGGTACATATTCCATACATGGAGCATCTGGGATGGATGGTGAATGGGTTAATAATGGTTAATCTTAGTTGTTATGAATGGGATTCAAGATTAATCATAGTTAATAACGGTTGAAAAGGGTTCATAATTGTTGATAATGGTTAATAGTTCATGACACCTTACCTGGGCGGGATGATTTATGCAAGTACCCAATGGAGGATTTAGCATGATTTAACCAGCAAAAATGTATGTACCCTTCGGTAAATTAACAGTTTGACCCTGAAAATAACCAATTTCTAGTGGAAACTAGTCTTCCAACCCCTATCTGCCAGGGTCGATGTTCTTTTACTGGAGGGTATATATTGGGATGATTTTGATGAAGTAGCACCGGTGAACAATATGGCAACATCAGACTTTGATATATGTTTGGATGATCTAATGATCTTAGTCATTAATGTCAACCCAAGATTAAGAAATATTAAGAATGGCAATTGTTTGAGGGGATTACCTCAAATAGTGATAAATTACTACTAAACTTGGTACCTCTCCCTATTTGTAACCTGGGGGGGTTATTGCTCCTGGGTTAGAATTCACCAGCAAACATACAGGGTACAAGACCAGCAGTAATTGAGATGAGATATCAATGGATATCATGGGATATAATCTGATATACATTTCGCAAATGACATCACCATATATTGGGGCACAAAAACCCTTAATCTTTGAATCAACCAGGGTAAATAAAAGATGATATCAGATTATACCATACCATAAGATTAACATATCAGATTATATCAGATTAAAAAAATATCATTATGACCATACCATATTATATCAACCACCTTTGTGAACTTTCTTAAACATCCCATAGCGACTCTCGGGTCATCAAACATGGCGACTCAGTTCGTCGCTCAAAATCCCAGTGGCCTAGCCGCTTGGAAGTGGAGTTCGCTGGGAAAATCATGGAACTAAATGGGTACCCTCTGGTAATTTAACATAGCTATTGAAAATGGTGATTTATAGTAGATTTACCCATTGAAAATGGTGAGTTTCCATAGCTATGGCTACCCTCAGATCTTATGAAGTCCATTTTCAATGGCTACCCCCTGGTAAACGTTCACAAAAAACGATGGAAAGATCCACCATGTTTAATGGGAAAACTCACTATTTCTAGGGCCATGTTCAATAGCTTTTTGTATGTTTACCAGAGGGTAAAAGAACACAATGCTCATCATGTCCGGGTGTTCATCCAGCTTTGGTCTGATAAATATCTGATGATATGCACAGGGATCAAAAATGATCAAAATGGCCATTAAAAAGCACCCACAAACGGAAAATTGCCCTGAGGTAAACTTACATAGATACGGAGAATCCATCGTTCCCACGCAAAATGATCTACAACTTATTTTATGGGTTTCCCATTATCCGTGTGGGTTTTCTGGAGAGTATGTGTAAGATCATAACTCTCCAAAAGCAGATATCGTATGGGGTTCAACTCTCAACATACTGACAGCAACCCTCACGAAGATGCCATAAAGTGGTTCTAGGATGTTACTTGGATGATATGCACTTCATATTTCCAGGCTCTTTTCGGCATCTATTTTGGGTTTGCTATAGACTAGTAGCACTTCGGGATGGGTTAACCACCAAGATCTCTGGCTCCCATCGCGATCATCATCCGCGCTCCTTGATACCGTTGCAGGGCATTCCACCGTTCTGGTGATGCCTCAGCCGCCAGGGAAAATTGGGATGTTGGTGAGATATGAGGACATATACCATTATTTTTTGGTGAGAAAATCCACTCATCACCTTTTTCAAGTATCCTGTCATGTGTTTTTTCCAAATTTTATACACTATGGTTTGATTTAAGATTACTTAACGAACAAAAGACGCGCATATTTGGATTTACCCAAGAATGGTGGAATATCTAGACTTTACCAACACAAATATTGTGGAGTATTTGGATTTAAGCAAAAATATGGGGTCTATACCAGAAATGGATTCGGATTGTGTAGTGGCTATATAATTGCCTCAAATTTCTGGTGAACTGAAATTTGTTTGTCCCCGCCGATGGCTTACCAGACATGATGGTATATACGCATAATCCCCTCTTCTTCACACTAAATGGGGTGGTTTTAATTTATCCCCAAAGTGGAGGTGTTTATGACCATTTTTGTACGTTATTTCGGATCATCTTCGCTAGTGCTTCAAAATTCAGTACACCGGAAAGGGAAAACATCCGCAAAAATCCTCCCCCTTAGACATGTGGTGGCCCATGAAGTTCAGTCGTCTGGGCCTTGTAATCCTCCTGATATCAAACACCGCCCAGAAACCATGGTGGAATGTAGGGGATGAAATCACGACTGGGACCGAAAAAAATGGGGATGTTTGATATGAACGGGGGATGATATTCTTGAACCACTGCAGCATCTGTTGATTACAGTTTTATCAATCCCTTTTTGACGTTGATGGTTGATTCATGTTGATTCTCGGCTGGTGAAATCCATACATTGTAAAACAACATACTGTGGTAAACCCAATAATAAACCATCCCCGAGTTTGAGGTTTATGAACATGGGTATAGCCCTATGACATCCTATGACTGTGATGATGTAAAATGATCCCCTAAAATGGGTTCATAGGGTGGTCTTTTATTTGGCTTACCACATAATATACTTAGTTACTTGGATGTGCTTAAGGAACCACCCCAAAAAAAGTTTTTTTCGCGAACAAAACCACCATTGAATTCGGGGAATTTCCGATTTTCCACTGTTAATGTTCACCTTTGCCGGCAAAATCCATACAAGGTGGTGTCATACACAGCCGAGTTGGTGAATATAACTTCAATGACTTGCATGGTCTATGGTAGATATGTCATCTATCCATACTTAATGAGAGTTATAAAACCACAAGCAATAACAATATTGATATAAAAATGAAATATATAACTATAATGATGGTGATATCATGTTGACAATAATCATGTGATAATTAAATGTGTACATAGTCATATGACTGTCATTTATTAAAACAAGATAGTAACATCATGTTAACAATATAGTGATATCACATAAACCCAAGGGAGTGATATCATATTAACATATATCTACAGTGTGGTGCCCCCCAGTTATGAGTTGGTTCACAAACCCCATGAATACTATAGTTATAAGTGTCATAAACTCATAAACTCATGATTAATTGTTAGATACTACAATGTGGTGGCCCCCAGTGATGTTTGTTGGTTTACAAGCCCCATTAACTATGGTTATACTTACCATAAACCATAGTTATTTACCATAAACCATAGTTATTTACCATAAACCATAGTTATTTACCATAAACCATAGTTATTTACCATAAACCATAGTTTTTGGACTTATAAACCAACTTCGCGAATTCGAAAACGGGGGCCCATAAACCATCGTACATCTCTGCGACGGTGGTACTGATTCCATGGTCGCTTAGGAGGCGTTTCGCGTTTGTAAAAAGGTTCCCTTTTTAGGCCTCACACAGTGGGAGCTCACTTTTGCTAAAAAAAAATGATGAAGATGTAATATATATATATATATATGTGATATGTAATATTATAGATATAAATATAGATATGTAATATATATATATATACACATGTAATATATATATATGTAATATAGATATGTATTTACCCTCTGGTAAAGTAACATGTAATATAGATATGTGTGTAGATGTATCTATCTGAATACCATATACATAGATTTAAATTAATATCTGGTTGGTGGTATACCTACCCCTCTGAAAAATATGAAAGTCAGCTGGGAGTTTGAAAATCCCCATATGTGGAAAAAAATAAAATTCATGTTCCAAACCACCAAACAGGAATACATGTTCAGGCAAGCCTCCACGATTCTCTGTCAAATTCTGTCAATGAGATTTTAACAATCTAGCGATTAGTTTTGTAGCCATCGGTCAGCTTGACAACATGCAGCGCAATTTCCCCCCTCAAACCGCCCAAGAATTTTCAAACCCGCTCTTTTGACCCTTGCTCATTATACCAGTGACTCACTATACTATAATAACAGTGATAACAATAATAACATATTCACCAGTGATTCACCATTTTATTCACAATACTATAATAACAGTGATAACAATAATAACATATTCACCAGTGATTCACCATTTTATTCACAACAAACTACCCATTTGGGAATGGTTTACACCACCTATAAAAATGGTGATTTGGTGGATGGTTTATTAAATATATTGTTTTAACCACATTATTTACTGGTTGGTGGTTTTAACCCCTCAGAAAAATATTAGTCAATAGGAAGGATTATCCCATATATTATGGAAAATAACATTCATGTTTGAAACCACCAACCAGATTAACAATAATAACAGTGATAACAATAATAGTGATACCAATATCTATATTCTATACAAAAAATGGTGCTTATAAACCAACTTATACTAATAAGTGATATACAGTGATTAACATAAATATGTTCAAACATTTCTTATTCCAACTAATAATCATTAATCTATGTTATATAACAGTGATATCCAGTGATTCACTATACTTTGTATCCCCTTTTCATTTTTTCAAAGCCGAACAACCAACCCTACCTGGCGATCTTCCGGCTTCGAAGTCCCAGCCCGGAACAGCCTCCAAGAACTGAACATGATAATGGATGAAAAAATACATGAAAAACCATGAAAATTCTGGCAGTAAACAGTGTAATGAGTAAAACTTGATGAATATGTTTTTTTTTTTCGAATTGATAACTAGAATGATGGAAAACTGTGATCTTTTTGTGAATTTCAGTGTCGGAAAAGTATGGGCAGTCTCGGTACCTTCAACCAATAGACTTTCCAAACCCTAAAACAATGCGGATTTGACGAAGAGATCGTGCTGGCATAGCCAACATATTTGTGCGGATGAGCCCTAGTAGTACAATGTGGGGCCCCCAAGATAGCTAAGTTGGTGAACATAAGTCCAATTTCACTATGGTTTATAATACGCAAATAACTATAGTATTCATGGGGTTTATAAACCAACAAACATCACTGGGGGGCCCCACATTCTAGTACCAACATATTCACAGAGCAAGCAAATAGTTTCTATCATGTGGCCGGGAAACACTGAGTAGCTCCTTGGCTCTGGAAGTAGGGAACATGGATAGCCCTACGTCCTTAGCTCCCTCATGTTCCCTCCTAACCACCGGATAGTAGGGAAACAATGCAAACATTAATGCAAACTGTGATGGGACTGCTAGTAGACGAACATCACCCTCAGGATCCAACATATCGTCCTGCCACCTTTGATGATGAATAGATCACCACACTTGGTGGCCGACCACCGGTCAGGGTGCCATCAAGAAAGTGATGCGATCATCCCCTAAGATCAAGTGATGTTTTTTGTGAGTCACGTTTCGGAAACCAACGGAAACCATCCTGTACCCTTGGCGAAGACCAAAACAGCTGGGAAATGAGGACTCCCAAAACTACTGGGTCAATGCCATATGACCCGGTCGATTCCCATATATATCCGTAGGTTTTTGCTTGTTTCCTGTCACATGTTGCTGCCTAAACCCTTATGTTCGAAGATTTTGAGTTTTTTGCAGATCAGATCACTAGTTCTCTCAATTAAATATCAAGGTTTTATTGATCAAGTCTCCATGACTTTGTTGATCAAGTCCTAATTTGGGTCTGTATGAAAATGGGGCAGACCCAAATAAATGGTCACTTAGTAGGGAATGTGTTCCATGGTTTCCAGAAAAAAAAATCCGGGGAAAATCCCTATAAATCCTCATGGTTGATGATTAATTTCATCCTAAAATCATCATTTAATGGTATATCTCAATTTTTTTATATATCCTATATTTCAAATATCTTTCAAATATCCTTATATATCCTTATAAATTTCATTTAATGGGATGGGTATATTCTGTTGGACTAATAGAGATGCAGAGAACCCACCATTTGCAGATTTTCTGAACGGGACACCTTTTCCACATCTCTTTGTAGTTTTACCTTTACCCCTAGAGTATTCCATGAAATCCCATACAATGAATATAGATTCCTATTAAATCCCATCAAATCCCTATTATATCACCATTAAATGACTATGGGGAAATCCTCATGAACCCACTGACATCGGCAGCTTCGGCAGGTGTTTTTCCATGTTTTCCGCCGCCTCCCAAGCTTTCCCATTGACTCCACGCCTTGCTTCGCGGGATTTCGTGGGATCAAAAAATAGGATTGAATGGCGCCCTTCGGCTTATGAATGGGATCGGATCAAATCATATTAATCAATATATATATATATATTATATATATATATATCATATCAATAGGGGATAAATATGGGATAAATATGGCTTATGAATGGGATTTAATGATGAATGGGATTTAATGGGATTTAATGGGATTTAATTGGATTTAATGGGATTTAATGGGATTTAATGGGCTTTAACGGCTCATGAATAAGATAAATATGGCATTTCATGGGATATAGTCTAGTTGTTTGTCATAATGGTTAATGGTTAATCATGGGATCATATGGGATCATATGGGACAATATTTCAACATATTTCAACCAACAAAAAGATACAAAAAGGGTATGAAGTGGCTTGGAAAAAAAGGACTGAAGCAGCAACATTGGCACCAGAGGATTCGGCATCTAGCGAGGACCGGCAGATTTGCTAGGCTTAAGGCGTCCCTAAAAACGAACATATCCCAATATCTTCCCCAAGATGTGGATTTCCCAACGGGAAAATAAATACCATCTGGTTATGACTCACATAGCCACGGAAAATCACCATTTTTAATAGGTAAACCATCTATAAATGGGCCATTTTCCATGGCTATGTTAGTCATAACCAGAGGGTAATATTAATCTCTCCAGCAAATCCAAGTAATTATGTGTGTCACAACTTGTTCAATTCCCATTTCGGCCTTCGAGAAGCTTTATGGGAATCCCCACATCATTCCTGGTTTCACCCTGTGATAGATTTGTCGCAATCACTCTCCAAAAATATGTTTAGATTTGGCCAAACTCCACTTTTGGCAGTTTAAAAAAAGTAGTGGTTGTATCTTGTTGCTCAAACCTATCTTGAACAGCAAGGAACTACACAGTCCATCGGTAATATGGTTCTTGAGATATGCAATGGTATTCTTGCATCAGTAACTTAGTTCCTAGCTGCTGTGTCTAAATGTTCCCATCAACATGACTTTAAAAACTCGTTCATGTTCGCCTATCAAAGTTGGCCCGAAGCTTATGGGTGTCTCCAAAAATGTGAGTACCCCAACTTGTACAATGTGGTACCCCCCCAAATATAAGTTGGTTTATAAACCCCATTAAGTATAGTTATAAGTATAATAAACTATAGTTATTGGAGTTATAAACCAACTTAGCTAATCTTAGCTATCTAGGGGGCCCCACATTGTAACTATCATGATGTATCTCAAGATGGAAACCGATGCTGGAATCCTTTGAGGTTCCGACGTTGACAAACCCATGTCATTGGATCAAGATCGCAAACATGAACATCTGTGATCTGGTCTTCAATTTTGACTCATACCCTATCTGGTTGGTGGTATACCTACCCCTCTGAAAAATATGAGTTCGTCAGTTGGGATCATTATTCCCAACTGAATGGAAAGTCATAAAATTCCATGGTTCCAGTCACCACCAACCAGCTATTGTTCTAACATGTTCTAAAATTAGTAACGAATAAGCAAACAAGTCGGCCGTGCCGTCAGAAAAACTCTTGGTTGAATTCGAGGGATTCGACCATTCGAAGCCAACGAAAGTTGATCATGTAACCACCAAGGATCATCTCTATGCCCATGACCTTCATGCTGGAAAAATCCTTGGTGGTTAAACCCCTATAAATAATGGGATAACAATGGGATTTCCAAGGATTCATGCTGGAAAAAAAAAAAGATGTTTGTTGAATCCCATGCTGGACCCGGCAGTGGGAAAGACTTGACCCCTCTTTGATGCGAACACCTCACGAACACCTCCATATGTCTTTGTTGTCCAAATGTCCAAGCTTCCCCAGAATACTCAGCTACATGAACATAACCAAAATTATATATGTTAATCACATTTCCCACTCAAATCCACAAAAATATAGCCAGAACTTTAGGGGGGAACATGGTGTCTGCTAGAAGAATGATCTGGCTGGGTATTTGATTTCTGAACGAATCCATGACAAAAACCATGAAACAGCGATTCTCTGATATGGTCCATCTTTTGCTTGTGATGTTAGTTATGTTAGTTATGTTCCATTTTATAAATTCCATATAACTAGCTATGTTTTGCTGCTTGTGATACTGTGGATGGAAGAAATCTTGCACCACCTTGGATGGTTAAACCCCTATAAATAATGGGATAAACCTCCTATCCACTGGTGCAGGATTTCTTCCATCCACCGTATGTTCCATAGAATGGAAAGTCATAAAAATTCCATGGTTCCAAACCACCAACCAGGTCCAATGGTTGTTTAAACTCCCATGAATCCATCATTTATATTCATTTATGGTTGATTGTCCCAGGATTTTCCATACCATGTTCCATATTTACCCTCTGGTAAACTAACATAGCTATGGAAAATCACCATCTTTAATAGGTAAATCAACTATAAATGGGCCATTTTCAATAGCTATGTTAAATTACCAGAGGGTATTTCAAAAAAACTCCAGGATTTTCCCCCGTACCTCTCCAGTTACGGGTCCATTCCGAGGCGCCGTGAAGGCGCAGTTCACCCTCTCAGCCCCCTGACAACTGGGCTGCCTCGGTGTGCAAAACGGTGGAGACCCCGAGGAGTTTTCCGCGGAAACGGTGGTGCAATGTGCCCATCTTGAAAAATATGAATCAATGGGGTTGGGATTATCCCATATATGAAATGGAAAATAAAAAATGGTCCAAACCACCAACCAGCGGAAGTTGACCAAGAAGTTGTTTGTGTGGAATTTCTTGGATGAATTGGGAATCTTCGTTGATTTTCTCAATGTTTTTGTTACCCCAAAGATGGGTTGAAACCATCAAGAGCAAGATGCTCAACTCGCAGCGCGGTGCCGAGTTAATTGTGGGATATCAAAAGGCTTCACCGACTCCCCTAAAAAAAAATACAAACAATGCATTTTGGAGATGGTTCCGCTACTAGCCATCGTAATCCATCGAGGGGCACAGTGAGGTCTCTACAATTGAGCTTTAAAAAATACCCTACACCATCCCACTATACTGATTGGTAAAATTTGGTAAATAGGTATCCCTATTTTCAATTGTATGAATCCCAAATAAACCGAATGGTGTAGAAACCAACCAAGGGTATTTGAATGGTTCAATTCGCCATGATTGGCCAAATTTGGTCCGGGCAAATAACCTGGCAACACTTCGGATGTGGAGTCACATACTGGAACGCTCCCTGAAGTTTCCATGGATCATGGCTAGTAAGTAGGTTCAAACCCCACACATAACTTGTTTTTAGCAGGAAAAAAGTTACTATTCATGTTGCAGCACCCAATTCAGGACATGTAAAAATATACGTGATGATGGTTCTGTATTAATTTAGAATATTGATTATTATACATCATCCAATGTGTGTTTAATGGCAGACTGTATTGATTACCATCCTGATATCCAAATCGTAATGGATATCAGTTGGATGGTCAATGTTTGTAATCCTTATCCATATATCCCATGAAACATCCAACGATATCCCATGAAACATCCAATATTTAAATCATATGAAATCCCTATTGTTGTTGGAACATCCACATGTCTGATCTCATGTTATGGCTTACCCTCTGGTAAACGTTAAGCGAACTGGAAAATCACCATATTATATTTAGATATATATATATATATATATTTAGTAGGTAAATCAACTATAGACTATAGATGCGCCATTTTCCATAGCGATGTTAAATTGCCAGGGGGTAACAAAAAAAATCCAACAGTTGAATCCATGGATCAGTGGCGGAAAATTGAGAGATTTTTCTGAGAGCACGACGTGCATTGGGCCCAATGTTCCTGTGGCCGTTCTCGTTAATCTTAGATCCTCTGCACAAAATCAATGTTCACCATTACTGACCAACAATCACCGTTAATATTCCATGTATACTATACCATTAACACCAAAAAACTGTATCTTTCGCTGCTTCGTCTAGTTCGTTTAGTTTCCATCATCCTCTTTTTGTTGGCAAACAAATAAAATAGGAATTCGACTTTTCGAAGGTGCTACAGTCACTAACCAGCAAACTTGACCCAGGGGCCCTAGTCAGTTCACCAATTGTTGAAAATGATCCGTCTCAAGATGATTTGCTGTGGATGAAAATGATGAAATCCTGAACAAACAGGGGAACCATCAGGAAACTATGAAACACTGTAAATGATGGGATTTTAATGGGATTTTGCCCATCTACCAACTGGTGCAGGATTTCTTCCACCCACAGTATAGTTATACATGGTGATTTTCCAGTTCACAAACTGTTGAATTACCAGAGGGTATATCTAGAATCAAGAGTTACCTGGGGTTGTAAACCAAAAACCACAACTGTGGGTGTTCCTGTGGTGTATCTTTAAATTGGAGGAGCCTAAAAACATACCTCGAATGATTTTTGCCATCATTGATTATATCCATACATTCCATTCTTTCATATCATCCCGGCCTGTTAAAAATATCAAAATTTACATACGAGGGTTTCCATAAATGGGGGTACCCCTAAATCCTCCTTTTTGGGGGTGGATTTTCCATTATAAACCATCTAGCTATGGGGCTATCCCCATTTATGGAAACCTACATATTGTATATCATATTCCCATCATGGTTGATGTGTTCAACTTTCCAAATTTGCAGAGAGAGAGAGAGAGAGCCCCGTTCCCTTTCAAATGATGCACATTTCCACCACTTCGGAGAGTGCGAAGTAACCACTTCGGAGAGTGCGAAGTAACCACTTCGGAAGTGTTTCACAAGCATGATGAGTTCACTCAGTCGACATATCGGGATATACTCACTATGGTAAACCCAAGAACACTTCTTAGACTATGGCTTTGAATAGCCCCCAAATTGTCACATTGGAGCCATGGGGATGCATGGGGCATGTATGATCGATCATTTCATAGGTTGATCACACTATGCATTTTCTTTTCCAGTTCCCATTCATAGGATGTTCATCAAAGTACTGACCAGCATTCCACTTGTCATGGTCGATGATTCCTAAAAACAGATCGAATCTGATTGGTTATACAGGTAAAAAATCATGCTAAAAAACAATGCATTCCATGACTCCACGGAAATTCCATATGATATACACCATCATAAATTGCTCGTGATATTCCCATTATATCATTGCAAAGCCCTAGATTTCATGCCATTTTCTCCACAAAATTCTTGGTTTCTAACCAAAAGTCCATTACCCTCCTGCAAAATAAAATAGATGTGGAAAATGTTCTACATCTATGTTAGTTTACCCCAAATATCCCAGAAACATTGGTTTAATATGGATTATATAATATATACGGCTAATATTCCTCAAAATGGTTGATTGATATGGGTAATACTCCTTTGGGGTATGTGAACATAGTCTATTAATCTGGGCAAATTACAATAATTCACAAACCTGCAAAGTGCGGTTATATCGGGATAATTCCTTTACCAACTATGATTCCAGCGAGGTCACAATGTGAGGTCACTAAAATGTACCCATTACTATTCCATTAATATATCATCATCATTGAGAAATTGGATATCACTATTAATGTTAATCATTACTCACCATCAATCACAGTTAATATTCCATGTATACTATACCATTAACACTAATTCATCCAGAAATGATAATTCATCCTAGTTCTTGGTTACCAATTCCCATTGTATCCCCATCATATGTCCATTAATATTCCATCAATATACCATAATCTATTAAGGTCAACCAGTGGAAAATGGTCCATTTATAGATGACTTACCCATTAAAAATGGTGATTATTTCCACATTATTATCCCTATTTGTAAAATTTATGGTTGGTTATACCATTGTTTATCATCGCTGTCCCCATTATTACCCTCTGGTAAACGTTTACATAACGAACTGGAAAGATCCACCATTTTGAATGGGAAAATTCACTATTTCAATGGTCATTTTTAATAGCTATGTTAGTTTACCGGAGGATAACCACAATTATCCCACTATTATCCCATTATCATCCGCTTATTCGCCCAGTATGAATCACTATGAATCACTATACGTCCCATGTCCATTCCATGAATAAGCCATTAATAAGCCATTAAGTGATGACTAACCACCATTAGCCACTATTAACCACCATAAACCACTATAAACCACTATTAACCATTATTATCCCATTGTAAATCCCCCTGTATTTATATCCCTAAGAACTTAGGTCAGGCCAGGCCATTCCGACCCGTGGACCTCGTAGCCTCTGCAACTGGCCAATGGACTTCCATCTGGAATATCTGTCTCAACCTGGGGATTTCCATGGCAGCCGCACGGCGGATTTCAGCCAGTGTATCATCTATATATATATATGTCGATGTGTATGTAGATGTGTATATAGATATGCATATAGATATGCGTATAGATATATATATAGCTATGTACATA
>Ga0126342_10000518_pt1:0-10000 | contig 42883 bp, 33 predicted proteins | sample Cyp1metagenome_FD_92528 | JGI IMG/M metagenome (GOLD analysis project Ga0126342, IMG submission 92528) | Coral microbial communities from Lord Howe Island, Old Settlement Bay, Australia - Cyphastrea 1 metagenome | ecosystem: Host-associated > Invertebrates > Cnidaria > Coral ...
GCGGATACAGCTGTGGCCAGCTGTGGGTGCGTTGGACTGATTGCAGGTTGTGGCTTCGCATTGGGCAAAACAGGAGTTTGCATTGCTGGACAGGGTTCCAACTGGGATTAGGATTGGAAGTGAGCAAGCTACCAGTGTCAATCTGACAATAGTCATATATACTTGTCTATGTATCTATATATTATCTAATATAGTTTATATTATCTATAGATATCTATAGCATTCATGGGGATAAAATAAACCAACAAACAACCATCAACCGGAGGCTTTTCGCGGGCCTTGTAGGTCCAGGGACAAATCCTCCAAGCCCGTGAGAGGGTTCGGGATCCTGAGAGTGAGGCCCTAAAAATAGCCCGGCGTTTGATAGCTGCCCGTAAGGAAACCCTATAGGAAACCATAGGAAACTGTGGGTTTAATGGAATTTATAGCTGATTTATGATAGCTAAGTTGGTTTACAATTTCACTATGTATGGGTTATAGGGGATAACTGTATCTATACTATAGTTAATGAGCTTATAACCAATTTACAGATGACCCGAAATACCAGTTATAGATGGTTATAGATAGTTACTTCTATGGGGTTATCCATTCCATAAATGGAGTGCTAAAACTGACTATATATATACTGGTATTTTGGGCCATAACTGTGCAACTGATGTTGTATACATATATATTTTGAATGGGTTGTAAGCCCACTACAGCTCTTAAGGGCTTAATTGCAAAGAGACGACATCTTTTTTTGCGAGCTGAAACATGGGGATATACCCCCGAAAATGGTGGACACATGATGCTAGATGACGAGGCCCCCAAACGATCGATAAGTTGAGGCACAGTTCAATTCGTTAAACATGGTTTGTAGGGAGGATACAACGAACTAGTCAATGGGTCTTATGAACCAACTTAAAACTCGGGAGCCTCACCTTGTAATCAAGCACAGTCGCGAATATGACCCATGGTTGAGATGCAAAGGAATTTTACCCTGCAAGACATATGGTGTTGACATGATTTAGCAATCCAGAATATGATCGCAGAAGTCACTGCGTATGGAAATGTGATGGAGATATAATGGGATAATACCTGGTATATATAATTAATTATAATTATCTATAAACAATTACAATGATATATAAAATTATGTGTATATATATAATTATGTATATATATAATTATGTATATATATAATTATGTATATAATTATAATTATATATATAATTATGTATACAAAAAAAATATTATATAGAGTTTTATAATGTTATATTGGTATAAATATGCATCTGCACAAGCCAACTCACTAACCAATATCCGTTACAAATGTTTCAAATGGGAATGCAACCAACAAAATGGTGATTTACCGGAATCGAACCAATGACGATGCGTAACTGGTTAGTGTTTGTGGGGTTGCTTGCAATCTACCTATTTCACTTCGAGATTTTAGAGTGGAAATCCACCTATTCTTGTTGGCAAGCACGCTGATGCGTCCGTGACAAAAACTCCAAACCGACCAATATCATCCAATCTACATGGCCAAGCAGAACAAAACAAACTAAATTGCAAAACTCCGCCAATGAGTCTGTTTCTCAAGTTGCATACTCTCCCAGCACCGTTGACTATCATATCGTGTGCGGGGGAAACTCCCGGTACTTCACACATGGCTCTTCCTGATTGGCTCTTCCTAGGGTGAAGTTCGGGGAAAATACTAAATCACGTTCAGCATGTTCTCCACGTAAACTTAAGCCAAGAATTGGGATTTACCCACTAAATTTAAATATAGAGAACCCCGGAAACTCATTGGTCAATCATTCACTATTATCCCGAGAAAATTGGCCATCTGAGGCGTATACATGCGTATACGAACGTTCAGAGAATTCGATATATCGTAGAGTTGGCAACATCGTATCCCATTCATCAATGATCCCCATTAAATCCCATTAAATCCTGACGTAACTATTCTGGGTGGTGGTATACCTACCCCTCTGAAAAATATTTTTGTTCGTCAGTTGGGGATTATGAAATTCCCAACTGAATGGAAATTCATAATCCAGCCATGTTCCAAAGCACCAAGCAGGTGATATTCTATCCCCATTCTTTGTGAGGTAACTCCACATTATGTCCCACTAGATCCCAGTAAATTTCACCTAGTAAAAGCGCCACCTATTCGGATCGACAGGTCATCCAGGTGAATTGATCCCCATTTCTCATGAAATCCAGACAGGTTCAACATCTTCTCCCAGTTGCTGTCTAAACCCACAATGTGAGGCCCCCGTTCGATAGCTAAGTTGGTGCAAATAACTCCAATAACTATGGTTTATGGTACGCAAATAACGAACTAGTTACTGGGGCGAATCTAAACCGACTTATAACTGGGGGGCCTCACATTGCATGAAGTATAGTCATATCCCACATAAACCCAGCAGTTATTTTGATGAAAACAACACTTAGCAAAGCATGTGGCACCACCGGCACCACCTTGTGCCGAGAATCTTCCCGATATTTGGCAAGTTCGGCAGGTGCACATTTGGCATGCCCGGCAGCTGCAGGTTCGGCATGCCCGGCAGCTGCAGGTTGGGCATGCCCGGCAGGCCCGGCAGGCCAGGTAAGCCGGGCCCGGGGCCGATGCCGAAGCCAGATAAGTCCCTGGGGAAAATGGTGGACATCCAGGATGGGGCCCCCAGTCGAGTTCGCGTTCATTTCCCAAACAAAAATGGCTGAATTCTTTGGTTTGTGGTAGATATAACGAACTAGTTAATGGGGTCTAGAAAGCAACTTATAACTGGGGGGCACCATCCTGTGTGGCTTAAGTACATTCAAACACTGGGGATTTGACCACAATAGATGACAGATGGGAGTTATGTCACTTGGGGCGGTTTTAATAACAAGGAGAATGGAGCTTCTTTGCTTGAAAACGACAAACAAACGGAAGTCTCCTGTGGTTACAGGGATCGTACCAGCAAGAACGAGAATGAATGTTACAAGACGTATCGAGATTGATTGTTTGCAGATAAGTGCAGTTGGCAAATGGTAAACAATGCTGCGGCCCTTGACAGTTTTACCGGACTTATAACCTCTACATAAATGATATAGGATTGTTTAAACCTCTTAAGCATGAAAAAGGATCTCTTTGGTCTGGAGAAATGCCCCACACTTCAAGTTCCATCTTCTTGTCATATTCTGTGATGTGATGTCTCTGAGTGAGGTAATGAAGACTGCCATATGCCTGCTGAGCCAACGGAAGTCTCTTAAATCATTCTCGAAGTGCCTTTCTATGTTCCCAAGGCATCAACGTCCTGGGTCAAAAGTGTGTCATAGCGAAAACGATCTGCGTTCTGCGATCTGCGATCTGTGGAGGACTGTAAAGTGTCATGAACTCAAGGTTCATCCTGGTCTTGGTTTCTATGTACATTTCGGTGTGTTTATCTTGGCAATTCGAAGCATTGTATGTATTCATTGTGTCCAGGTGGGAACAACTCCCATCAATGGATGGTTGGAAATCACACAGATACATTGTGGATTATCTAATGATAGGTACCTTGCAAAGAAATGCTAGGTATGATATATAGTATATATATATACTATATAGTATATATATATACCATATATATATACACTATATATATACACTATATATATTGTTTTTTTTCATCCACTTGTTCCTAAAAAATCTGAAATATCACCATTCACCACTCAGCTTACTCGTCTAAAGGAACAAGTCAATCACATGAAATCAGCTCGTGGTGGTGGTGTATCTACCAACCAGACAAAGATGGAAAATATGTGAAAATCAAAATCAATAGTGGTCAAAATTACCACAACCATCACCATCATCATCACCAGCACCAATGCACCCATTTGCGTGTAAATCGTGGCCAATCTGCCAGATACCCTATACCCTGCAAAAAATGAATGAATCGTAGCTGGTGAACGGAGATAATTGTCATTGATACTAAAGGACTATGTTGGATTAGCTGAACTAGCCATCTAAGATTGACCTAGATACCCCATCATTAAACCATCATTAAACCATCATTAAACCATCATTAAACCACTTTAACCCATCATTTTTACCCATCTTTCAGATTGCCCTGTCGAAATATATCATACATGTCGTCCACATTGTATATTACTCCTGGGTATGAGACACACACGGGACCCAATCCGTTGGGGGTTCAGTTCCGTGGCTTAAATTGTGTTAAATCCCATGATGAAATGCGCATGAAACTAAGCCCAACTGCAACAAGCTTAGAACATCTCAAAGCCTATCTGAATTGGTTAACTTAGAATATAGATAGATAGATATATATATATAACGCAGTAAAACACGAAATCTTCTCATGATATACCCATAACAATGAATTAAAATCACTGCCGGGTCGCAACTGGGCATTGGCCATGGGTTTTCCACGACCTTCTGCTTCATCGAACATCCTTCGCTGCGAAAACTCGGTTTTTCCTATAAGATGTGTACAATGTGGTGCCCCCGCTTTGTTAATTTGTTTTAGTTCAGTAGGTGAGCTAGGATGTATGTCAGACTTTTTTTTTCGATGGTATTGATATGTATTGATAAAGCAGCTGAAGGGGGCACAACGTTGTGTATATGTCATCCATCATCCCGGAGAATCTGACCTCATGAAATTGGGAATCTTTTTTGAAAATCCCATGGTTCTATCTACTTCAGGATGATTATACCGTATATACCCCTAAAGATAGACAAGGCAATTGAGCACTATCGGAGTGGACTTGACTTTTTTATCCTTTTGGGGTATATATATATATGATGTACATAAGTCAGAGAAAACATGTGCAGAAGAAAAAAACAAATGGTAAATGGGATATTCTGCAAAAAGGTAGTGGAAACATAAGAAACAATTGGATGGTTTATGCCCAAAAATGTTTCAACAGGGTGAGACCCCTCAGTTTTCAAAATTTGTTTACAACCCATAAGCCAGTTCGTTATATTCCCCATTGTGCGTCAGCATCGCTATTGTAAATCATGGCCACTCTTAGATAGCCTGCAAAAAAATATATTCTTAGCTGGTGAATGTAGATAATCCCATACCAAAAGACTATTTTGGATGAGTGAAACTACCCATCTTTCAGATTGCAGTATTTTACTCATCCTTTGTTGTTTTTTCCTGTCATTTGGTCATTTGTATATACGTACGGTACCAAGTTTGAAATGCTGGGACTCCTTGGATAAAAGTGGGCCATCACTTACACGTAGATCAACGGAACCAATGGGAAAATCATCGCCGACTCAAAAAAAAACAACAGTACTCAGGGTAATTATTGCAGTAAATCATCAACAAACAGTGTTACTCAAAATTATCACAGTAAATAGCAGTAAATTGGAGGTCTTAATTGAAGTGTTACTGTTGATGATTATTCTGAGTCATTGATAAGACCTCCAATTATTGCTGTGTTTGATTATCAAAGGGTAATTCCGGGTAATTCCCATGAAATCCTCTTCAATATCATGATATATCCATACTAACCATTACTAACCATTATTCGCTATGGATCCAGCCGTACCTTAGGAAGTACGACTGAGCTATGATTTAGTTTTTGTTTTTGTACCTTCTCAGACAGTGGCCATGGATCCATAGGGATTGACATTGACCCAACCCCACAGCCCCAGCCGAGAATCTGCGGCAGTTTTTCGCTCAGTGCATCTACTCGTTGAAAGCCACATAGGGAGTATGGAATGGCATTCCTGGGGGACAGCTGATGACTGTGGCCAGTAGAAAAACACCAGAATGGGCCATTCTGAAATTCCGGTGCTATGAAAAAGTGACCCCTAAGAAAGGAAAAGCAATTTATCATTATTTTAGCAGGATTCTATACTTTCCTATCTTTTGGTGGATACAAAAAAAACATCTATAAACTATTGTGGCCCATCGATCAATCTTCGATCCCAATTGAACCATGAAGTTGGAACATCCACATTGCGGGACTATCACGACTTATGTCAAATACCCTGCAAACAAAACAACTACTATGCATGATAAATGCCCAGTTGAAGGCCAATATTCAAGCCATCAACCTACCCTATAGGGTTTACCACATTGAGACGAGTGAGGTATTTCGCCACGTTTATAGCTAGGTCTGCTTTTCCAAGCTGGCGCTGGCCCAGATATAAATAGCCATCACAGAGTAGGGTACATAATCCACCATTAACTACAAGGTGGTGCCCCCCAGTTATAAGTTGGTTTATAAACCATAGTATAAGTATAGATATATCTACCATAAACCCTAGTTATTGGAGTTACAAACCAACTTAGCTAACTATGGGGCACCACCTTGTGTGGATATGAGCACCGCAAACCCAACAGAGATTTTATTTTTTTTGAGCCAACTTAGCGATTCCGAACTGAGGCACCACCGCCAATGTATCTGACATAGATGTGGAAAGCCTATGGTTTCCCGTTCGGATATCTTATAGACATTCATGGTTGATTTTCCACATCGCACCGCGACAGTTTACCCTCTAGGGTGACTTCACCCCATCCATCACATCTTAGCTTTATTGCACTTGTTTCACCCAACTTGGCTCACGATTTGGAGCTTAACGTTCATTTGCATCCCCCCAAAACAACAACAACAACAGCAACAACAGCAGCAGCAACAACAACAACCACAGCAGCAACAACAACAGCAACAACAAAAAAAACATCAACACCTACACCTGTCACTCTCCACCCCCCATCCAGAAAACTTTTTCCGGAGCGGCAAGGGCATCGATGGGTTCACCGAAATCCAGGAGCGATGTTGTGTGATGGGCTTCATCACCAAAGGCCGCGTGGAGTAGCAGCGGAAGATCATCCGATGGCAGGTGTACTTGGCCTGAGGGAACAAGCAGCATATTGGAGCGTTCCTGGGAAAAAACATGGGTATATCGGTATATATATATACATATATATACATATATATATACATATATATATAATTATAAAAATAATATACATCTATATATTATATATATATACATATATATATACATAAATATATATATATATACACATATACTTGGGATTGACCTAGTCAATTGGCCATACCGTGCCATAGTGATGTTCTTTACTAATCTTTATAGCCAAACGACTATTTTGGATTGGTTTCTATCCATCTAAAACTGAATATATGACTATATATGTATATTTGTACACACACACACCACAACTTTTCGGTGCACTTCAAACACATGCGACGCGCCAATGTCCACCTTGTTTTGCTAATTTTCTTGGCCAAAACATGTTCAAAACCAACTTTGTTCCTGCAATGTTCCCAACATTTTCCTGCTGATTGGTGCATTCCCAACATTCCCACCATGGTGTTTTGCTGTATTTTTCCCAACATGTTCCTATATTTTCCCCTATTTCCCAATATTTTCCTAATCTGTTCCTCATATGTTTCCTATCTTGCCCTAGAACTCCCTTTCAATCTTTCGAAAATCCCCCAAATTTGGGGGACTTTCAGCGGATCGCCGAAGCGCTGGAATGGACACCATGGCCAGATATTTTCCAGGCCTCATCACCTGGCAGAAATCGGGCGAAATATTGGATATTGTAGGGAGATCTCCAGATAATCACAAGGTGGTGCCCCAGTTCGTGAACGCTAAGTTGACTTATAACTTGGTTCGGGTTTATAAGCCAACTTATCACTAGGGGGTACCACCTTGCATGTATGATCATGTCTGTATCTGGGTGGGTTATCATATTTTGCGAAACTGAAAGGTGAATGCCTCAAGTCAAGATGATTCCTCGAATTTGATCATCATTCCAGTGAGGTCGCGACGTGTGGTCGTTATACTTTGCCCAGAACAATATAAGGTGATGCCCCCGTTCTATAGCGAAATTTGTTGATAACTCTGACTCACCAAGGTTGATTAGGTTGATAATCATATCGGTGGATATAAACTAACTAATTATAGCAACACCCAAACAGATGCAAAGTGTTTCCAGGATGTTAGTGCGATGATATTAACTTCATATTTCCAGCTTTTTCACTGTTCTATTGTTCTCGGGGTTGCTGTATGATAATATAATCTGATCCCCCTAATCTGAAACCATGCTGGAAGCAGGGGGTAAATCAACATATTCAATAATATGGTATGGCAATTGTAGTTAGGGTTCGTTAATGAACTATATTTGTGATAAATCCACGTATTCAATATGGAAATAGGAGATAAATCATCATGATCTTTCGCTGATTATATAATTATGTAATTATGTAATTATATAACTATATAATAATATAATTATGTAATTATATAATCATATAATCATATAATTATGTAATTTTATATTATATACATATATATACATACGGGATCATCGCCATCATCACCATGGCTTCATTGAACGTCATTTGGCTCGTCAACAATTGAACTATAGAGACGCCCTTACCGCAACGCATCGCGCAACGCGCAACGCGCAACGCACCTTGACGCTGAGACTGGCATCCCTGGTGTGGCCCCAGGCAGACATGTGCACCATATAGACCTCGCCCCCACCGGCATCACTCACGTCCTTGCTGCACCTCAGTGATGTGAGTGATGTGGAGCTCCTGAGTGATCTTTTAGAAATAAAAAATGGTGATTCAAAATTTAAACCATGAAAAAAAACAACACAGGAAAACCGAGGGAAATGTAGGAAAATGCTGATTTAAACCAACACAAATGGCTTTCGGATGTGTTCGTATGTTTTTATAGTTGATGTATGATAGCTAAGTCGATTTGCAACTAGGCTCACTGGTAGTGATATTATGAAACCATAGATCGGTAAACAAAGCCACAAACATAAGTAGGGGGCACCATCTGGTGCCAAAATTCGATTGCTACCCGCACACATAGTGGCATTTTGGCGGCATTTTGGGCACATTTCGGTCAACAATGCGCACAAAAAAAATACAAATGAAACAACAAACATAAAGTCAAACATGAGAGTCTCATGGCACTGAAACTTGACTTATATTAGGGAGTTCAACAGTAAAAAAAATCTGTGAAAAATCTGTGAAAAGTCTATTTTACTAGTTTCAAATCTTAATGTTGGCCTCCTATATGTGTTGTTTTTCTTCTTTTAAACTCCCTATTTTTTGCTGATCATTGTGCCCGTCATGCTGATCAAATCCCCCAGATGTCAAGCTTCATCAATCACCGGTTGAACCAATCTTTCAACGATTGAACCACTAGACATTGCCATAGAAATAGTTGATTTACCCTTTAAACATGGTGATTTTCCATAGTTACTAGAATATTAGTATAATACATTATGTTTGCTGCTAGCAAATCATGATTTTGACTTGGCTGAATCAGTTTTCTGGGTTTTCTATGGCCAATTTAGTGTAGAAACTTTGCATCATGGAACCCTGCTTCGCATCCGCACCCGTCCCGCGTTGTGGAGTGGATCTTCCATGAAAAGAAAACATAACCGACTAAACAAACCTAGGTTCTGATATCTGATATCTATATAGAATAATGTACCACAGTTATTGGAGTTGTAAACGCACCAACTTAGCGATTTCAAACGGGGGGCCCACTTTTTGTACCAGCCACTTATGGTTTACGATCGCTTTGCCAACATTATCATGGCCAATCTTACATACCCTGCAAAAAAACAAGACCCTTAGCTGGTGAAAGTAGATAATCCCATACCAAACGACTATTTTGGTTTCTGCCCATCTAAGAATTGCCCTAGTTACTAACATTGTCTTCACCATTGTTGGGACGCAGGTGCAACCCAGCCACTGAAAGAAGCGCAACAGCAACGGCGCTTGCATGGGGCGTGATAGCCTGGCAGCTGGCTTCTACGGAAGGTGAACATCTCAGCTATGCTGAGGTTCTAATATGTTTATTGTCGTATTTAATGATCCCCAAAATGCAAGAATGGCATTGATCCTTGAAATTACTATATGCACCGATGTTAATTCAAATACGGTGTTAATGGCATTTAACTTATAACCATCAATTATAGCGGGACTATATTGTTCATACCTTCCATGTTTGGTAGAA
>Ga0126342_10000518_pt1:15000-42883 | contig 42883 bp, 33 predicted proteins | sample Cyp1metagenome_FD_92528 | JGI IMG/M metagenome (GOLD analysis project Ga0126342, IMG submission 92528) | Coral microbial communities from Lord Howe Island, Old Settlement Bay, Australia - Cyphastrea 1 metagenome | ecosystem: Host-associated > Invertebrates > Cnidaria > Coral ...
TTGGCATGATAAAATATAAAGCATGCGTTTGTTCAATTAAACCATGTCTGAATGCACATTCAACATCGTTCAACCCCAAACCTAGGATTTGTTTATAGTTTTTGAAGGCATTTCAAGTAGCCAAAAATATCCACAAAATAACATGGGTCCCTGTTTGCTTCTGAACCCCCTTCCTATATTTTGGTGGCCAAAAAAACGTCCGGTTTTCGCCAAGGCACTTCCAAGATCAGCTCGTTGGGCGTATCTAAGATCCTGAGCGTCGAAAACTGGAAGCCCAGGATGCCCTTGGGTGCCCCTTCGATCATTGGTTCGATAGGGGGGTTTCCATAGTCATGGGGCTACCCCAACAGCTGGATGGTTTATTTCATGGAAAATCCATGGAAAATCCATGGAAAATCCATGGAAAATCCATGGGATGCGTGTTTTTGGGGGGAACCCCCATGACTTTGCACACCAAATTCAGAGCGCATGGGCTTCTTGGGGCCTCTCCACAATGATCACTATGTGGATGTGGGACCCATGAAATCCATAGAAATCCATCATGGGTTCCTTGGATTTGCTGTAAGTTGACCATCGACAACCTGGTTGGTGGTTGACCTACCCCTCTGAAAAATCATGGAGTGAGTGAGTTCGTCAGTTGGAATGATGACAATGATGACATTCCCAATATGTGGAAAGTCATAATCCAGCCATGTTCCAAACCACCAACCAGCGTATATATGGAAAATCACCATGCTATTAATGGGTAAATCATCGAACTTTCTATATGGTCATGTTTTTCATAGCTCACCAGAGGGTATTGCCATGGGATGAGCCACTAACGCATCCAAAAGAAATACCAGTAGGATTCACCAGTCACAATGGATCGACCATCGAAGCAGCATGGTCGAATCTCGGGGCTCGATATTCCCAAGTTGCGTGCATGGTTCATGCCCAAACCAGGGACAGGCTTTTTATAGGAGGTAACATGATGTGTTCTTAAGGATGTGATATTGTACCTTCCAGGAAATGCCAACCAACACTTTCAATCAAGGGAATTGTCTGGTAAGAAAACCGCCAACAATGGAGTTTTAAAGGTTATCAACCACCATGAAGGGCTTATCACATCCTCTGGTTGGTGGTTTCAACCCCTCTGAAAAATATGAAAGTCAGTTGGGATTATGAACTTCCCAATATATGGAAAGTCATAAAAGCCATGTTCCAAACCACCAACCAGTAACGTAACAGGAATCGTGAAAAAAAAACGGCTTTGAACGCGTTGGACAGGCGATTTCCCCTGGTGGAACACTCTGCTTGGTGGTCCATGCCACTTAGTAACTCTGTTGGTTCACCCCAAAGTGGACCCCTCTCATCCCTTTTGTAACCAGGGAAAAAACCTTCCAAAGTCATGGCTGGTTGCTGGTTGAGCCCTACCCCTCTGAAAAATGATGGAGTTCGTCAGTTGGGATGATAACATTCCCAATATATGGAAAGTCATAAAAGCCATGCTCCAAACCACCAAGGCATTCCATGTAGATTCCACAGTTCTATAGGATGTCCCCAGTTGTAGAACTGTGATGAAACCGCCCGCCGCTATTCTTAGTCACTTGGCTTCTGCCTCTGAAGCCAAGCTGCTCCATGAGAAAACTGGGTGATGTCTCTGTGTAAACATCACCTGAGGGGTCAGGGCTCCAGAGGCAGGGACCATCAGGTACCTCAACTGGGGGTTGCTGACACAGAAAAATTCACGTTGGAAAGCGTATAAAATTATGAAATCTAACAAAATTGACAACCCCAACCATGTTTGATACCTGAATGACCTATTAAGGAGACAGCCTGGATTTTCAGGTGCAAACAGCCGCCACAGAGACTATATGCCTCAGGCCACAGTCAAAGTGCCTCTAGTTCCCTCTGGTTTGAGGTACAAAATGCTCACTTTACACTTTAAACTGGAAGTCAAACATTGGGAAGTTTTGCCGAATCTGAATGTATGTTGAAAACACCATACCAAATTTGGTAGGCACATCTCTCTACAAAATCCATTCGGAGCATGGGATGTTCACTGCGCTAGAACGACCTTTGTGGCACTGCTGGCACCTTTCAAGAGACAACATTGATATATATATATATATATATATACTGTACATGCTATACTTACCATCCAAATAACATATTTGCTGTCTAGGTCGGATAGTTTCCCCCAGTAAAAAAAAAACTATAATGACCATCTATTCCCACGTTCACAAATCGGCTTACTCCAGGATAGAATCTCAGCAACTTATCAGCAACTTGGTTCACCCATGTTTGCTGGCAAAACCACCAGTGAGATTTCTGGAAATGCATTTGGACACAAACATAATCATCAATGGAAATTTCAGGATCCTAAAATAGAGGTACTGTATACCATATAAGGCCATATTTTCTGCGGATATTCCCATACATAGGCCTTATATATGGTAGGTACCTCGAATTTAGGTTCCTGAAAATCCCATTGATCATGGCACATCTTGGACGTCTTTCATATGCTCTAAATGCTTTAGCTGTAGCTGGCCATTGGAATTGGCCATGGGAGATGGCTGAACATTAGCATTGAACGACCAACCTCACCAAGGCTTACTCACTTGTCCCTCCGGTCATCAAACACGGTTTGCTGGAAAATCCACCATTTTACGGCTATACCGATACCTAACTATGGAAAATCACCATATTTCATGGGAAAATTCACTATAAATGATCAATTTTCCATAGCAAACTGTTCGTTTACCAGACTTACCAGAGGGTAAACCTCCATCTTTGGATTGTCCCATATACCTGGATAAATTATAATATTTCACTAGCCTCAATTAAGGCCATTTGGGGATGATTTCCCGCAATCTAAGCATTATTCCAGGGCTCGGGAGAACAGGGTTCGGTCGTGATCAAATTTACCCAGATATATCCATTCTATCCATATCTTCCGTTATCTTCCTATGGATTTTCTCAGACATTTTCCAGCCCTTCCAGCCATCTTCCAGCCATAGCCCAGGCCGAGTTCGCACCTTGGAAGGCGTAGATTTCCTCGAAAAAGGCCTCGCCCGGGATCCAGGCCGGCGACAAGTTCCCCATGGAGATGGAGTTCACCTCAGCCGAGCCGGGCCACCATCGCATGGCAAGGCATGGCGGCTTCGCACCAAAGATCCCCATGTTTTGAGGAAGAAAAAGGTGGGTCAAACAAGAAGAATCCCCCAAAATCACCATGTTTATGGGTGGTATAAATCGCTATAAACCATCAAACATGGGGTAGAAGCACCAAACATCTCCATTTTTTAGTAACATCATGTGGGTAAAACAAGAATAATCCTGGTCTATTTTTGTTTTACCAACATGGCTTGGAGTTGTCCGCCCCAAGAAGAGCACAGCCCACATCGCAATTCCATGTCATGGCCACCTCTATAGGTCCAACGATAGGTGACTTGATATGTCCAAACTAAAATGGCATGCAGTCCCCCAAAAATAAATGTGGTATCATATTCCCCATGTTGGTGGTCTTAACCATCCTGAAAAATATGAAAGTCAATGGGAAGGATGACATCCCATATATGAAATGGAAAAAAAATCATGTTCCAAACCACCACCCAGTCCCTCCTTGTATATCAAATTCACTTGACAACGTGGTTTAGCCACTAGATACCCATGGGTTATCACTGACTATCATTTGATATCCCACTGTTACTGATTTGATACGCATTCATAAAGTCTTCATAACCAATGTCTACCAAAAACAACGCGATTCGAACAAAACTAACACCGACAATTATGGTTACAATGTGGGGCCCGTACTTGTAAGTTGGTTTATAAACCCCATGAATACTATAAAGTTATCAGTATACACAATAATAAACCATAGTTATTATTGGAACTATTTGCACAAATTCAGCCAAAATTACTGGTTACAGTCAAGGTTTTGTTGTCATGTCTTCGCTTGTCAGGAGACCGAGGCGTGCTACTGCATGGGTGACAGTTATTTTTTGTTTGGACTTTTCGCACCCGAAATGTAAGTTAATCATTAAACAAAGAAACAATGTAAACTAAGTAACAGGATCCTATTTCTTCTCCCTGACTCAAATCACGTTTTCGTTTCTTCAACGACCTACTTGCTTCCAGGAATCGGATCTGTTGCTTAGTTCCCGTGGTGAAAATCCAACTAAAGAAACAACTAGCAGCCACTAATCAAAATCAACAGTTGGTGAAAATCCAACTAAAGAAACAACTACTAATAACTCTAAGTCCGAACGTCTTTGGGGAAATCTCCATTTGTGTTGTTGAAGTCACAAGTGTCCGATGCATTGGAGCCCCAGGCCCCAGTCTCCGCCCAGTGGCAAGGCGGCACTCATAAACCGTATCAAAGAGCTGAACGAAATCATCGATCCGAAGCCACACCTGAGCACTCTCCGGTTGTACCTCCCAAAAAAAAACGTGGAATATAGTGGGATAAACAAGGTGGTGCCGCAGCAGTGATGTGAATGTTGGTTTATAAACCATAGTAAGTATGTATATATATATACACTGGTTGGTGGTTTCAACCCCTCTGAAAAATATGAGTTCGTCAGTTGGGATGATGACAATATATGGAAAAATAAGAAAATGTTCCAAATATATATATATATATATTACCATAAACCATAGTTGCCATAGTTATCGGAATTATTTGCACCCACTTAGCTAACGAACCGGGGCACCAGCTTGTACCAACCAGCAATGGGATAGAAATTTCGGTATATCATGGGAAGCATTTCGAAGCAGCAGGATATAGAACCAGCTACCATTCAGCAGCCAGCAACTCTTCCAGCTCTTTCACCTGGTTCTGGAGCTATAGAGCTGGCTATGGCCTTGGTCACCTCCTTTCTCAGCTCCATCTCCAGCGTGTCACAGTGGGACCAGGCTCTCCACACCGCTCCTGGTTTCGGGTTTTGGAGCGTATCACCATGGGCTTCTTCGACGTGCTGCCCTTGGTTCACTGAGCTGACTCCCAGAAACCATCTGGGCCTGTGGTTTTCAGTGTTTTTGGCGCTTTTGAACTGAATTGATTGCTTTTTATGTTTTGTCATTGTTCTTTTGATGGGTAACAGTTCTACCAATGATTTGAAACACCATGACGCTAAAAAAATATTTCTTGAATGTTCAACAAGTAACAACACTTTGCTCCAAGGGGCAGCATTTGATCTTGGACTGAAAACGGTCTCCCAGAATATGGCATTGGCCAACGCATCTTTCACAGCAATTCAATGTCTATTGAATCATTGCATCTATTGGCTACAGTTTCTTTTTGATCCATTGATTCGGGTGAAATCTTCCATGTGTATTTGTTCTTATTGGTTACAGATCAAGTGGCAAACACCTTGGGAGATAAGCTTAAGTACCTTGGGCTTAGCTTACCCTCTGGTAAACTAACATAGCTATGGAAAATCTCTATTTTTAATGGGTAAATCCACTATAAATGGCCATTTTCAATAGCTATGTTAGTTTACCAGAGGGTAACCACATAGTTCAACCCCAGGCTTAACCATTAAGGACTTTACCCTTGAGAGTTAAAGTTTTCCAAGAGACACGGCCAATCTTTGCATACCGGGCACATCCTTAGACCACCCGTTTGTACCCCTAAAAATGGTGTTTTACCCCAGAATTTTTAATACTTTTAAGTGGTGATGAAAAACCTATAGAAATGGTGTTTTGTAGCCCCAAACATGGCGTTTTGACCTCCAATACTTCGACCATTTCTTGGTGAAGCATCCCATGGTGAAGCCCCGAAAAGCACCGTTCGGGACGGTGGGCTGAATTATCCCATGACTGGCCATCTCAGGAACCTTTTTGATTGGAGGTACACCATATCTTACTGGTGCTAAACGCAGGGAATGAGGGAATGATCCATAATCACTAGTCATAATCATCCCATTCCCCCATTCCCATCCATTCCCTACTAAGCACCAGTAAGATATATAAGGCCTATGTTTCAGGGCTATGTTTCCGGGAACATCCCCACAATTCATATGGCCTGAAATATGGATCCTGAAATTCACCATTGATCCCATGGAATACAAAGCTCATGGTTTGGAGACTTTCAAAAACTTATGTCATGGGAATATCCAATATATATATATATGTATGTATATATATATGTGGTGAATTGGTAAATTAATCCAATATATCTGGTTGGTGGTTGAGCCCTACGCCTCTGAAAAATGATGGAGTTCGTCAGTTGGGATGATGACATTCCCAATATATGGAAACATAAAACATGTTCCAAACCACAAACCAGATAATGGTGGAAACAACATATAGGTGGAAACATAGGTTGGAACAACATTTTCCAACTAAGATACCTATGTTGCCAACTATGTAATATGTAATACTGAATAAAATGAACTGTTTTTCACATCACCGAACTAAAATTGGATACAATTTCAACATATACTTGAATGTGATGTTCAACACCTCCAAAAAGTGACATTCACCTACCCCGACTAATAGGCTATGTTTCATTATCAATACCTGCATTCGGCCCTGATTGTGTTACGTCTTGATGCTGAAATATGCACATTGTTCTACTCTGATGGCTATGTCCCAATATGTTTAATATATCCCTCCACATGTAGCAATGGTCGAAACATGGTATTAATGGGATATGGTCATCCTATAATCATGAATGGGATTCCTTGGAATGGGATCTCTATTCAATCATTGGATGAACAAAAACTATATACCATCTGGTTATTTAACATAGCCATGGAAAATCCCTGAACTAAATGTAAGTTTCTAGCTGGGGAACATCATCTTTCTATGGGCCATCTATACCATGGCTATGTAACAAATAACCAGAGGGTACATCTTAGTGTTGTTGTTATTATTGTTATTGATTTGGTTTTTGATTGTATCATGGTTATTATTGTTATTGTTATTGATTGGGTTATTATATAATTGTTATTAATTATGGATATTATTGTTATTCATTACTTGGATTATTCCACCCCTCTTTTTATGGGGGACTCACCCATATGTGTTTGTCTGAAAATAGGGAGCCCCAACAATTCAGGGGTTGATCATCATGTCCTCCATTACCGTGGCTATTGCAGGCGCAAACTTCAATTTCAGACACATTCAAACATCATATCAAGTTGGTTAGTTGTATCCATTACTATCCCTATCTTGCTTTAAATCTCTATTTCTTGTTGGTTTTATACCCCAGTATTATATTGCTGCAACCCATTCGTAAAAGCCCAACAACTTATGTCCCAAGTATGGCTGGTAGACTCCCATCATATGCTAATAAAATAACAGTGTTATCATATGTGTCGGTCTGGTTGGTGGTTTCAACCCCCCTGAAAAATATTAGTCAGATTGGATAATCATCCCAACTATTGGGGAAACATAAAAAAATGTTCCGAACCACCAACCTGTAGTTATGTTCCATGAAATCCTGTTCCATCAGGTTACAATTAAATCCCCATAAAATGGTGGTACAAGGTGGTACCCAGTTACAAGTAGGTTTATACAAGGTGGTGCCCCCCAGTTATAAGTTGGTTTTTAAACCATAGTAAGTATAGATATATCTACTATAAACGCTGGTTATTGGAGTTATATACAAACCAACTTAGGTAACTAACCCCATCAACTAGTTCGATATAACCTCTATGAACCCTAAATATTGAACTTGCACCAACTTATCATAAATCAACTATAAATCCCATGAAAAACCCACATTTTCCCATGGTTTCCAAATGGGTTTCCTTAGCGTTGCAGATTCGAGCCACAAAGCCCTCCGCAACGCCATAGCCTTCGGCCATGGGAACGCGACCTGGGCACGCGCCCAGCAGTTTTGAGTACAGCCTACTAGTAACAACAACAGGGTCTATAATAAATATAGTAATAATAATATATATATATATATATTTACAGTGTATATAATATACAGTGTGTATATATATATACAGTGTATATATAATAAACAATGTATATATAATATACATTGTGTATATATATAATTATATATAATTCTATATATATAATTATATATATATATATTTATACATGTTGATGAAGGTCACTATGAAATTAATAATAGACTATAAATCGCAATTATCCATATGTTTTGGCTAAGTTTACTACTGCGGCCTGGAGGCACGAAGGCATTCGCGCCACGGCCATCAACGGGGCTGACATGCAAACGCAGACCTGAAAGGCTGCGGGAAGCCATTTCTGGCCAATCTAGATTGACACTTTATGTGTAATACATATAATATGTCCAATCTTAATTCCCTGCAAAAGATGAACGGTTCTTAGCTGGTGAGTACGTAGATAATCCCATACCAAAGGACTATTATATACTATTATGGAATTTGTTTCTACCCATCTTTCAGATTGACCTGTCGTAATCTGGATCAAGGGGCATACATACAGGATCATCCCTCGAGAAAGTCTTTGGATGCAACCCTCCCAAGTTCATCATCCCACTTTGTAATAGGTTGGTAATGATAATATAGGATCTAAATGGATCTAGATAGCTGATTTTTTACCAGCACTGCGGGTTTTTAAAACAAGAAAAACTGGATATGAATGGAATACTTGAAGGATCTTCTCCCGGAGCTGGTAAGGCTGGTGGCCACGGTGAGCGAGCGAAAAACTGCTTACGTCTTCATCAAGCACCGTCCACTGCTCGTCCCAACGACATGGCGTGCCATCTTTGGCAATGACTTGGACCGTAAAAAACAGTACAGTGGCACGTCTCTTGCGTTGCCAGAACAATGCTGAAGTATTCAAGCCTCTAACCGCTGTTCAGCCGCAGCCTTGTTAATGCCAATCTCCGTTTGCTGTTGCTCAATGAGATCAGTCTTACATTGTACAATTTTTAAAGAGAACAAGCTGCCCACGACATTTCTTGGCGCGCGTTTACGACCCGACCTTTTCAGTGGGAGTTAAACAGATTTGTAAAAAGCAGTCAAAGAAGATGTTGATGGGATATCAAATTTAAAGTGAAGCATATCGTAATTTATCCAGATATGAATGGAATATTGAGCATTAAAAGGGATACTATTGGAATCCTGCATGCTATCATGGGATACTTGCAGGATAGTCCCACTGGATGTAACTGGTTAGTAAGTGGGGTTGCTTCACCTACTTAATTTTGTACCCTCTGGTTATTTAACATAGCTATGGAAAATTGCTTATTTATAGATGGTTTACCTATTAAAAATGGTGATTTTCTGTAGCTACGTTAAATAATCATGGAGGAACCCCAGTTGCGGGACTGAGGTTCACTCATATTTATCTTAGTTTCCAAGCACACACACACAAGGCCAACTATTCCCCACTAGAAATAAACATGTATACCAGAACAGCTTCACCTTGTTTAAAAACATATTTTTCCATCCAAGATACAAGTTAACATGAAACGTACTACCCCAAACCCCATGACATAATGCAGAACATCTCTAGCAAGGGACATTCGTGACGTAAGACCCCATGGAATAAGTTAACATGAGACGTAGTATCACGTGAGTGCAAGTGCCTAGGAACATTATCAGACCCCCTCCCCACCCCACGATACCTTATCTATAACGTAGCATCACATGAGTTCAAGTGCCAAAGGACGTCATTCCCCCACCCCCCAAGCCCGAAGAATAGCGCCCCACCCCAGCCCGCCCCACCCCGAAACGTGACATACGAGGAGAAAAATGCTCGAACAACCGCAGTTCCCCTCTGATTTCCGTCAAAAGAAACGCGCGCTTTCAGCCCGACCGAGCCACCAAGAAACTATATTTGAAATGGCACACATGGTGAAATTATTTGCCCAATTAGATCCAATAAGTATAACTAAAAAAAAACATGATCCGTATATCCCCATGTTTGAGGGCCACATCACGTTAAATCCCGCTGAACATATTGGTCACAAAGTGGTGCCCATTGCAGGATGTTTGTCGTATCATAAACCAACAGTCAATCTATTGGACTAAACCAACTCAGCAAAGGATTGTGGGCAACACCTTCCAACATATACAAAAATATTGCTTGAATAATACCCTCTGGTTAAACTAACATAGCTATTGAAAATTGCCATTTATAGCTGATATACTCATGAATAATGGTAATTTTCCATAGCTATGTTAGTTTACCAGAGGGTACTATACCTTTTCAATATCCCATGAACATTCATTGGTTCTTGGAAAACTTTTCTTGATTTCCCAATAAGTTGTTGGTATATACTCCCACTATCTTCCCATTACCAGATTACCAGAACTAAAGCCGGTATATACCAGTATATCCCCACTATATCCCTCTCGTTCCCGAAACACATGTTAATTCTATGTCTATCCACTACATGTGAATACCTAAACCCTCCAAACACCCCCAAAAATGTATCAAAGTTCCAGCAAATTAAGGGGAAGCACACCAATTGTATGGGTAGTTGGATAGCAAAAAAAACATATGTATATAGTCTCTAAAACTGTTCTATATGTATGTATGTATATATATATATATATGTTAACAACACATGTATCTAAGTGATCTAAAATAATATGTGTATATATATATATGTCTATGGCTCCCATATATATATTATATATATATATATACGCACCCTCTGGTTGCTTAATATAGCCATGGAAGCCATGGCCCATAGAAATAGATGATGAAAATGACCATTCACCTCCAAAAGAAATGTATTTTTTTCATAGCTACGCTAAGATGCCATTTAGTTCGATTATTTCCCTCTATTATCTAACTCTAAATGATCATTTTCAACAGCTATATATCAAATTACCCAGGGAGTAGCTGGACTTGGAGGGTCTAGGTATAAATAAATATATATATATATATATAAATATTATATATATATATATATATTTATACCCGAGTCCCATTCATCTTCTCCCTACGAATTCGTATACCATAAACAACACCCACACACACTGTCGCAGCTTCGTCAAGCCAAGCCGCATAAGGCACGCCCTCGTGTTTGGCCAAGCGAAAAATGGCGGAAGCGTAGTGCCTTACTGGGTGATTTCTGCAAGCCTTTGAAAAAGTGTTTGAAACAGCTCAAAATCTGTGTCTTGGGGGAGAGAGGGTCTGTACAGGCTTGTATGCCGACAATGTAATGATTTGTTTTATTTTTGTGTCGTAAAAATCAAATGGTCTATTGCCAATTTCTGAATGTATTCGCTAATCTCTTGTCACCAACATACAGATGCTTCATGTTTGCCGCTTGAAACCAGCCTACAAAGAAACACGGATTCACAAGGTTTCAGAAGTTTGAACCAACAACCTGACGTGGCACCTCTCACATTTGACCTAAAGACATAATACTATCTTACCCTCTGGTAAACATACAAAAAACTATGGAAAATCACCATGTCTGAAAGGTAAATCAACTACTCATACTATCGGCCATTTTCAATAGCAAACTGTAAACGTTTACCAGGCCGGGTACCAAACATTGATAAAACATTCGACAAGTCACGAAGTATTTGACAAATCGTCCTCTGGGGATCTCGGAAGTACCCCATCTGTTCACCTTACCCTCTGGTTATGTCAAAATACCTATTGAAAATACCCATAAAAATAGTGGATTTTCCCAGCTATAAAATGGTGATTTTCCATATGTTAGTTTACCAGAGGGTAAAATGACTGGTAAATACAGGTTGATTCCTCCAACAATTGTGGATATCTAAAGGTGTTGATCCATCTGCAAAACATTCTGTGAATTCTCATCCATAGATAATCTCATTTGTTTTTCATCTCCAACTCTGTTGCGTATTCATCCCATCAAACAAAGTCAAAAAATATGTGTGTATCTCTCTATAAATCTACAATATCCCTATACATATATATATATATATATGTATTATGTGTATATAAATAAATATTATATCTACAATATCCTATCATACACCATTATGTTTGTATTAATCCCCATCCCCATCCCTCAAGATCATTCCGATCGAAAACTCCCAGCTGCTGCTCCATGGGAATTCTCCTCTTTGCGCACTCCTGGATCGAAATGGCGGGCATTCATCGGACCAACGTGGGCCAATCACAAAAAACATGGGGGAAACATGTTTAAACAGCGAACAAAATTAGGTTTCAATGGGATATTAATGGAACATTAAGGGGGTATTATAAGGTATTGATGGAATATGAATGGGATATTCATCAGATACTAATGGAACATTCAGGGGATATTAATGATATGTCGATGGAATCAAGGGGATGTTACCATGGCAAAAACACCTGGTATGTGGGTTGTGATCATCCCACCATCATGATACGGATTACTTACAATGGATAAATACCTGGAAAACATAGATTTCCCAGCAGAAACTGTTTGGTGGTTACAAACCACTGGAACAAAAACCTTCATCAGCTCCATGGTTTGCTGGAAATCCCCTTTTTAGTTCGTTGATGTTCCCAGCTATAAGTCTCCACTGCCCAGATTTCCCCGATTACCAAAGGGTAGTGAACATTTGTTGGAACTACCAAGCAAATGTTGATACAAGGAGGTGCCCCAGTTCGTGAACGCTAAGTTGGTTTGGAACTCCAATTTTACAATGGTGTATGGTAGATATATCTATACTTTCTATGGTTTAGAAATCAACTTTTAATTTCGGGGGCACCACCTTGTACCTTGATTGATGCAACGACATCATTGCATTCAGCCAGTGCTAAACATAGACCGGCGAACACTGTTTGATTGCATCAAGAAGAATCGTTCAAGTTCAACGGGGCTATCAATCAATGCTTCAGCATTGGTAGTGGCTTCTGGCCTTGGTGGTTGGACTTCTTGGGTTAAAACTACGTAGTTAAAAATCACTAAAAAAACATTAACAAAAAAAATGTGACTATCACAAGCTGAGCTATCGGCAAGAGTTGAAACTCCAACCAAAAACATCAACGATGCTAAAAGTCGTATGTTTTGTGCAATCAACATGCATATGGGTTGATACCCTCTCAACTTGACATCACGAAATCAAGAGGTTCAAGGGGCAAAGCGTCTCTATGTATATTTATATGAGATATTTTGATATATATTTTTTTTAGAGAGAGAGAGTTATATTACAGTATGTTATATTTAGAGAGAGAGAGAGAGAATATAAATATACAGTTCACTGCTATCAAAAGAAGCGACTTCTAGCTTTCCCAACTGACATCCCTCTCTTCTGCTTTACCATCGAAAACACATGCTGTGTAGGTATATGAAATACTATGAGTCAACGCCAACTGGCTGCAATTGCACTGTCAACTAGTAAGGTCGCTCTACACATCGTGGATTCATAGCTGACCGGTCATTCAAAGGTGTTGGGTATTGGCCGCATTCTTTGCTTCACCCCAAGGGGCCCCAACCAGCACCAGCTGCGGACGGTGCTGGTGGGGCTGCGGACGGTGCTGGTGGCACGTGTGCGAGGATGGCGCAGCGTAATGCAATCGGGCCCGGGAGAAGGGTCTTTGGCTTTGCTGGGAGCATGGAAGCCAGGCCATGGCTCAAAAAACTCCTTGATGATTATGTATAATGATAATGTTCTTGAAATTCAATGCCATGTCAACAAATCCAAATCTAGAATAATCTAGCAGCTGGATTAAATCTAGATCCAACAGCTGCTCTAGCTGTCTTCCGTTGGTTTTTATCCGATGCTTTTTCTTGCCTATCCCCACATGAAGGGTCGGCCTTGGTTGGAACTCACAATCCCCATGGCTCCGGTGTCATCAAACGTAGCTGGGAAATCCACCATTTGGTGCGCTGAGAAAATCACAGCTATAACGCTCCATGGCTCGTTCGGGGATGTTCCAGCCACGTTTGATAACACCGGAGATCGGGTCAATCAATGGATTGGATTAAGGGAAAATTTACAGGAAAGCCTCTTGATCTTCATGGGAACATATATGGTTTCCGTTTAACATGTTCCCAACAAAACCAATCCGTTCAGTCAATGTTTTGAGACAAACCCATAGCAGTAGCATCACCTGGTTGCGAAGAGGTTCGGTAGGTTCACCGGGATTCCCCATGGATTCTCACGGGCGGTGGTGCCCCCCAGTGATGTGGTTTCATTGGTTAAGAAAAACCATAGGAATAGTATAGATAGATCAGATCTACCATAAACCATAGCAAAATTGGACTTGTAAACCAACTTAGCTATCATAAATCAGCTAATATATCATGATATATCTACCATAAACTATAGTGAAATTGGAGTTACAAAGCAACTTAGCGTTTTCACAGCTCACGAACGGGGCACCACCGCCTTGCATGATCTCCATTAAACGATCCAATAGAAGTCCCGGTCCAATAGTCGATCGCATGAAACCTCCATTGGGAGCTGATTTTCCCATGGAAAACCTCCACTTTTTTCGTTGATTTGTCCCCGGTTTCCGCTTGGAGGTAAATCCTCTCAAACTGGACATTTCAGTCAGTAAAATCATTTATGCATATCTAATCTACTCAAGCAACAGGGGTTTTGGTCAGTGCTCACAGTTATAGCCCTTAACAGTTAATATCTGGCTCAGAAAACTTCTCATTGAAGTGATTTTTTTCACCTGCGTTGCGTGAGTTATTTCGTCCTATAACTATAAAGGTCTCCCACTACGGACGTGAACCGCAGGGTCTGTGTGATGCTGCTGCGCTGCGCTGGTGCTGGTCCTTGTCGTTGATGTTGCATCCAAAGAGGCACATGTCCTAAAGGTGGTTCAAGCAGAATCAGGGACCTACAAGAATTACCCTCTGGTTATTTACTAGCGTAGCAGCAAACTAGCATAGCTATGGAAGATAACTAGGCTAAGTTGGTACGTTGGTACAGATGGCCAACTGTTGGGTTTATGGGGGTTCCCTCTGATGATTTAACATAGGGAAAATGGCCATATGAATAGATGATTTGTGATGATTTACCCATCAAACATGGTGATTTTCCAGTTCGCAGCCTTCAACTACTGTGCAATTCACAATTCAAAATTCAAAATGTGTGGGAACTTGGGAACCAGTTGAACCAGTTGAACCAGTTGAACCAGTTAAGGTCAGATTCCTAAGTACCCCACAGATTTGGACACAGCCATACTCTATCATGGCATCGTGGCACCCGCAGATTGACAAATCCCTGAAACCAAATCCCAACTTATGCTGCTTGATTCACTTCAAATCTTGGGGATTCTAGGTGGCGTTCATCCTAATTAATGTCAGCCCTGGATTAATAAACTCCAAACGGCCGTTTAATTGCTGGGATACCATAAAAAAGTATCAGATGAAATGACTATTGGAGGAGCACCCCCCAAATTTATAAACCATGGTTTATTAATCCGGGGTTGACATTATGTGAAAAAACATGTTCTTATTTGTCAGGTTTTGCCTCCTGTTGGCTGGTTGAATCCCCTTTCCTTTGTGAGCAAACATCCCAACGCGTTTCTTGGTTGGCAAAAATGTTGGGTGTGAGTCGAGCTGTAGCCCCCCAAATCTTTGGCGAAATCGATCTTTGTTGGTTCAGTCCTGGTTTTTTCTTGGTGTTTAAGTTTGATCTAATATATTAAACACATCCAAGTGTTAAACCCCCATGTGTTTGAAAGTTCAAGATCAATTTTGATGTTTAAGGCTACTTCAACCCATCCACACTCGGATTTGCTCCATCCAAGTCACTTGCAAGAAGTACATGTATTGCCACAGTCGGTCTTGCGCAACATCCTAGGTTTTTCGCGGTTGATACAGAAATTGTGGTTGTCAATTCCTTGTTGATGACTATAGTAGGTACCACAAAAAATATGGGGGTTCAATGATGCTTGATGAGGGTTGATGTTTGTTTAACAATGGTTCATGATGGCAAGTGGTTAACAGTCCTGGTTAGTACGTCCTCTAAGTGGGTTAACCCATCTACAACTATGGGTTTTAACATGTTCCGAACATGTCTTAACTATGGCTATCAACCATTTACCAAGTGGGTACAGTAGTCCATGATATCCCCCATACAACCGCCCTAGATCATCCTGTCGTAATTCCCTTTACATGGTAAATCATCAACAATCATCAAAAGCACACAACAATTGTTGACAATCATTACACATTTCTTTGAAACATATAGTGATGTCTGATTGTATTTACAATGTCATTAGTCTTGAAATAAGTCGATGATCATGAGTTTTAATCTATAGTTTTCATCATGAGTTTTGGAAACATATGATTATCAGTATGTTGATTATTCACTTATTACACCTATCATTACACTTGTTCTAATTCACATTGAATTATGAGTTTAGGTGAGTCCATTTATTTTTCATTACAATGACACAAAATTTACATTCCTTCTCATTCTCATCTATAATCATCTATAATTCTAGAGTTATTACCCATGAGTTTTGGTGATTGGTCTTCATGAATTTAACCTATAGCTGGTTGGTAGTTTTAACCATCTTGAAAAATATTAGTCATTGGGAAGGGTTATCCCATATATGAAATGGAATATAAAAACTGTTTGAAACCACCCGCCAGTAATATATTCCCAATATTATATACCCATTAGTTGTGTTAACCCATAATTACCCATTAGTTTAACCTATGACCTATGATATTGTTACCCATTGGTTACTACCCATGAAAAACCCACATTTTCCGATGCTTTCCATCACGGTTTTTTCACCACCGGGAGGACTTGGGATGGGATCATAGAATGATCCCATGGGGACACTGAGGTGTTGTGAAACCATAGGAAAATGTGGGGAAACCCGTTTGGAAACCATAGGAACATGTGGGTTTCGCATGGGATTTATAGCTGATTATAGCTCGAAAACTCTCAGTTGGTGCGTTTATAATCTCCAATTGAACACGTTTGGGTTTATGGTAGATATAGAAAGCACTACCTACTATGGTTTTTAAACCAACTATAGAAAACACTACCAACTATAATTATAATCTGCAGAAACTAGTTCGATAGAACCTAGATATTGTCTAGATTAACTACAGGTGGTGCCCCAGTTCGTTGACTAGGTGGGTTATATCTATATCTATATCTTGTGCCCCATATCTATATTATAGGTTAACACAACTATATCTAATCAACCCTAGATATTGTACTCTTCAACCCACTTAGCTAACAAACTGGGGCACCACCTTGTATGAGCATCTCATGATCCCATCATAATTTCCTATTGGTCACTTACAGTATATCAACTTATATCAATGATATCCCTATATCTTTAATGGCTATTAACATGGCCAATCTTTGATACCCTGCAACAAAAATAAAGTTTCTTAGCTGGTAAACGTAGATAATCCCATACCAAAAGACTATATGTTTGGGATTAGTGTCTATCCATCTAAGATTGCCCTCGTTAACCTCTACATACCTCCCAAATTAATAATAATCCATTTGTAATCAGGATATAATAGTAACAATAATAATAATCAATTATCCCAATATATCCCATCAGCATCAAGAGCTAATTAACTGGTTAAAAGCAAAGTAACTAGTTCGATATATCACCTATAAACAATAGTGGAATTGCAGTTGTTTGCATTAACTTAGCGTTCACAAGCGGGGGCATCAAGAGCTCATTATGTAAATATAATATATATATATAACAACATTCATCATTCATTATCCCAATATATCCCATGGTATAATAAGTGTCATCATTGTAATGGGATACAACAATTCCATAAGTATGATCAATATCGCATAATGATGATAGCAGTTGTTCATATCAATATATCATTAACTATCCTACAAGGTGGTGCCCCCCAGTTATAAATTGGTTTATAAGCACATTAACTATAGATATATCTACCATAAACCATAGTGAAATTGGAGTTATAAACCCACTTAGCTGTCATAAATCAGCTATAAATCCCATTACACCCACATTTTTCTATGGTTTCCAAACGGGTTTCCTTAGCGTTCACCACCGGGGGCACCGTTCAGGGCGATGACTCGCCAAGCATCAGCTGTTCCGAAGCGGGTGGAGCACCCGCCCGTGAGGTCCGTCATGACCTGCGGAAAAAGGTCCCCTTTGCGAAGGCCGAAAATCGTAATTAGTGGATATGAATGGAATTAGTTAGTGGATATCAACTGATATCAACTAATTCCATGAATATCCACTATTTTTTCATGTTTTGAATATCCCCATGGTATAGTTAGTTAGTGGTATATTCAAAACATGATATATATATATATATCCCTATGGATCCAGCCGTACCTTCTCAGGAAGTACAACTGGGGTATGATTTAGGGGGTTAAGTACCAAAAAAAATATATATATATATACATGATATAATTAGTGGATGTGAATGGAATTAGTAGATATAATTAGGGATTTAATTAGTCATATCATTGAATTAGTGGTTATCTAATGGCTGGTTGGTGGTATACCTACCCCTCTGAAAAATATGAAAGTCAGTTGGGATTATGATTCCCAACTGAATGGAAAAATACAACATGTTCCAAACCACCAACCAGTATATATATTTTTTTTTGCCCCCCAGTTATAAATAGGTTATAATCTCATTCACTACTTCGATATATCACCAACAAAAACATACAAAAAAACATAGTGACATTGGATTCATTTGCACCAACTTGGCTAACGAACTGGGGCACCACTTAGCAGTTGATAGATGGTTTATCCCATTATTTATAGGGTTTCATTCAAGGTGCTGCAGGATTTGTTAAGCATCTTAGATTAAGTGTGGGGTTTATGGTGATGATAACTATAGACAAATGGGGTTTGGGGTGACCAACAAACATATCTGACACACATCACCTTGTGGCTGCGAGAGAGACTGGTTCCGCGGGTTGAATATGTGCTACCAAATTGACACCCCTTCTATCACGGGCCATTTCAGGAACCGATTGGTTGGAGGTACCTACCATATATAAGGCCTATGTAAGGGCTATGTAAGGGGATATGATAAGGCTATATCCTTGCTATATACAAGGTTGTGCCCCATAGTTAGCTAAGTTGGTGCAAATAAGTTAAATTTCACTATGGTTTATAGGTGATGTATCGAACTAGTTAATGGGCTTATAAACCAACAAACATCACTGGGCGGCACCACCTTGTATATATATATACAGTACATATCCCAATGGATCCAAACACTGTCTGAGAAGGTACGGCTTGATCCATAGGGTATGTATGTATATATATATATATATATAGATATAAGCTATATATGTAGGTTCCCGCCTAGAATAGGGAGACCCCTAGTTTTCATCCATTTTAATAGGAGTTTCCCCATTATAAACCATCCATGCTGGGGTACCGCCATATTTGGAAACCTCCATATATATATATATACATTGTCATCCTGTAGTCAATAAACTATGGTTTTCAAAAAAAATGAAAAACATACAGAACTATCCATATATGTTGTTTTCTTCAAGATTATTATCCTTGTTATATAATGGTTATATATAAATATAATATGTATACATATATACCATCCAGTAATTTAACATAGACCTAAATACAATTATATGTATCATTAAAAATATATTTATATAATTATATATATATATCAACTAACTATATATATATACCATCCAGTAATTTACCATAGACCCTGCCAGATAGGGGTTGGAAGATTAGTTTCCGATAAAATTGGTTTATTTTCAGGGTCTATGTAAATTTACCAGAGGGTACAAGGTGGTGCCCGCACTTATGTTTGTTGGTTTCTAAACCACGTTCATCAAGTAGTGCGATATAAACCATATTAAGTAGTGCGATATATCTACCATAAACCATAGTGAAATTGGAGTTATGATCGCACCAACTTAGCTATCATAAATCAGCTATAAATCCCATTAAACCATATTAAACCCACATTTTCCTATGGTTTCCTATGGTTTCCCCACATTTTTTCGATGGTTTCCAAACGGGTTTCCTTAGCCTTCACCGGGGGCAACACGATTTGGGGCCTCTTCGACATGACCGCCACCGCTGAGACCTTCCCAGCTGCCATGGAGCTTGGCGTAAGCCTGGGCTTTGCAAAGAAAATGGATGGGTTATACATGGGTTATATAGCTCTATATATATATATATATGTATATATATATGTATATATATATATGTATATATATGTATATATATATATGTATGTATGTATGTATGTAAGTATGTATGTATGTGTGTATGTATATATAGATATATATGTGTGCTTGTATGTATGTATGTATGTATATATGTATGTATGTATGTATGTCTGTATGTCTGTATGTATGTATGTATGTATGTATGTGTGTATGTATGTATGTATGTATGTATGTATGTATAGATATATATGTGTGTATGTATATATACATATATATGGTTATATAAGGTTATATGTGGTTATATGTGGTTATATAAGGTTATACGTGGTTATATGTGGTTATATATGGTTATATGTGGTTATATGTGGTTATAGGTGTTTATATATGGTTATATATGGTTATATGTGGTTATATGTGGTTATATGTGGTTATATATTGTTATATATGGTTGTATATGGTTATATATGGTCATATATGGTTCTATATGGTTATAGTATTGTATATGTGGTTGCATTCAAGGAACATGATATGGATGGGGTATGGTTGGTTTCAAGAAAATGGATGGACTATGGTCAATCAATCATAAGATTATGGTAAATAAAACAGTAAACATATATGGGTAAATAATAATATTTCACTAACCTGAAACTTGCGGCCATCATTTTGGGGATGACTCCCCGCAATCTAACCATGATTCCAGTGAGGGAGAACAGTGAGGTCGTTATAATTTACCCAGATATATCTATTGGTGGTGGTTTCAACTTTCAACCCCTCTGGAAAATATGAAAGTCAGTTGGGATCATTATTCCCAACTGAATGTAAAAATACAACATGTTCCAAACCACCAACTAGAAGAGGATCTCACCAAACATGGGGTCAGATATTTGCCAAACGGGAGATACTTTAGACATCTTTAGACTTGAAAACGTTTTGAGCAAAGTCTCAGTGAGGGCCGGACGGATCGCAACTGGTTGGTCATCTTGATTAACTTTCTTGTGCTAAACGTAGGGAATTTTCGGGAATTATTCACAATAACTATCAAGAATAGTCCCAGCAACCCCCAGCAACCCATCCATTCCCCATGTAAAACCCACCAGTAAGTGAAGTATGCGCCCCAACTGGGTTATCCCGTGTATCTCCGGATTATAACTTCACAAGCACTGAGCAGTTGTTAACTAAGTGGGGTGATTCTCGTTTCTCGGATGTTAACTACACATGTTGATTTTGTGGGCCCATACCATCAATAACTGTTTACTACAATTCACCCAAACCATGACATTTGCACACAAATTACAATTGTAGAGAATGTTAACTGGTTACACTTTCTCGGATGTTAACTACACAAATGTCATGGCTTGGTGGTATTTTGCTTTCCCTGCTGAAAGCTAAAAAAAGTTCGTAGCTTATCGCCCGGTCATTCACCCAACACCAAAACACGAAACATCGTCTGATCGAACCAGTTACGATCGGGATGATCCTCCAAATTTAGTATCCCACTGCTGTAATTATATAAGTACCTATATTCAAAGTGACAAACCAATATTTCACTTGAATATTTTGATATAGCATTTGAAGATGGTATATTAATTTTCATCCAGAAATAGCATTTTACTCAATATCAATCCTTCAACGTATCATGTTGATGTTAAAATCACATTTTTGATGATTCATTCAATCTCGTTCAATCCCGTTTATCATGTTTATTTCAAAACATTTTTAAACACTAGACATCTCAGGATCCGAGTGCATGGCTAAAAATCATCCAAATGGGATAGTGTAATAATGATATATCATTAAAAATACCCCTATCAGCCTATCCCATCTCATTAATTACACAAGTTGATTGATAGGTTTCCCTACTATATTGGTTATCATAATCCTGAATTAATCAAGTAGTATAAGTCCCTATGTGAACCAATCAACAGTGCCAATCTTAGATAATTACCCTGCAAACAAAAATCAACATGAATTTTTAAGTGGTGAACGTAGGTAGTCCCATACCAAAAGACTGGTTTGGATTAGTTTCTATCCATCTAAGATTATCCCATTAACATTGCCATATCCCATTAACATTCCGTTAGCATCCCATTAACATCCATTAAATATTGTCATCACTGGATGATCATCCCGTTAATGGTGGATGCTAATTTTATCATCCCATCTATTTAAATGTTATTAATTGGTAGATCCCCATTGGGATGAAAATTAAGCAAACCAGCAGAATCCCATTAATCCATTAATCATTAAATATTGCTGGCTGCCCCATTTTCAGACCCATTCGATGATCAACCAGGCCTTCTCTACCAGAGCCGGCCATGGCAAGGAGGGCCAAAACTCTGTCCTGGCTGGAAGGACACCCCGCCGGTGTAAAATGATGTTTTTCGATGTGGGTTTCTCCGAAAAAATATGAGAAACATAAATCCACTGGTTCTTCATCATGTTCTCTACTATGATTGTGTTTTGGGGTTTGCTGTTATTCTTCATTTTCAGATGCGCCCATATATGAAATAATGTCCTTTCGGAATGGCACATTGTGGAACATGACCTTCAAATGGCTATTCGCTACCCACTGATGCCCCACTTTTTTGGCTAAGTCGGCGTCTAAGTGTTAAACTAGAATAGAAAAGGTTTTGTGAAGGACATCTCATACAGTAAATGAATGGATTGATAAACCAACTCATCAGTGTATTGGCATCACATTGTGAAACAAATGGGATCATGTGCAAACCTTAGTCTAAATTGACCCAGCAAACTCACCCCCAAGTAGTGCATGCCACAATACAAGGTGGTGCCCCAGTTCGTGAACGCTAAGTTGACGCAGATAACTTGGTGAATTCTATGGTTTATGGTAGATATATATATAACGATATTTACTATGGAAAATCACCATTTTTAATGGCTTGATGAATGGGGGTTCTATCGAACTAGTATTCATGGGGTTTATACTAAACCAACGAAACCACATCACGTTTGGGGACACCATCTGTGAGGTTCCAGATAGATTTTCTTGCGATCATGGCTCGCACAATACATTCAATACATTTTATATATCATCCAGTTTTAAACGGTTTGGACCTTAAACACATTGTTTGCACATCATCCAGAATAGATTGGCCACAGGGCAAAAGAGAAACTCTAATCCCTGATCTTTGTCAAAACAGCAGGCAATATTTGGTAGTTTTACGTTGGGTTTGGATGGGAAAACCCAAACCCAGATCCCATGCTCGACACAACGGTGGTCCGGGAGTGGAACTTCACCATCCGCATTCCAGGTTCGCGACAGATTTCCATTACCGAAGGCCTGTGAAATGATGTTCTCTGCCTTCTCCACTACAGGGGATCAAAAACCAATCTGCACCATCATCTGCGCATCCGCAATGGTAACTGCCAACACTGGACGGTAAAGACCACCACCTTGTTCTGCAGAATCCTATACGTATTCATACGTTGATTAAGGTTGGCTAATAAAAACACAGGCATTCTCACCAGTAAAATATCTAGAAATAAAACATCCACCTTTGTTTTTGCAAATATTGGAGAATCAGACCTATGAGTATTCAGACTAGTATGTTATGGAGATGAAAGTGTAACCTCAATCACACATGTTAACCCCGGATGAATAACTTTTGAGTGCTAACCTGGTGGGGTACGCCCACCCAAAAAAAGATCTATGAACATTGGTACCAGCCCACCCCTATTACTATTATTACGCGCTGACACCGTCGTTTGCCCAAAAATTCAGGGGGTAGCCCGGAATACTAACGGAAACACTCAGAGATGCTACAACAATTACCTGTATTATAAGATTACCATCTTCCCCAGGACCCCTGATAGATACATATCATTACCATTTAGGTTGGAGGGGTTGGGGTGTAATTATCCTGGTTGCTCATCATCATTACATGCCAGATTCTTCCCGGTCCGAACGATGGCGTTTGACTGTATTATTCAACTGGAGGTTTAGCTAATCCTGGGCCTATCATAAACATCAACATTTACAAATCCCTGCAAAATAAATCCCTATTTTCCTGGGTGCAATCGGTTAAATCTTGGTCCTCTTTGGTCGTTCTTAAATCAAATCCAGAGAAGTAATTATAGCACATAGACTTGGAAGAAGTCATCATTCCTTCAAGGTGGTGCCCCCGTTCGATAGCCAAGTTGCTGCAAATAACTCCAAAAAGTCAACGGTCTGTGATATTAATCGAACTATAGTTCATGGATTTGTTAAGCCAATTTATAATTGGGGGCACCACCTCGTTGGTTAAACCATGGCCAATCTTAGATACCCTGCAAAAAATGATAGATTCTTAGCTGGTCACTAGATAATCCCATACCAAAAGACTATTTTGGATTAGATTCTACCCATCCAAGATTGCCCTCGAAATCTTATCATGTTACATCCGAATTTTCCGTGTTTTTGGGGGTGCCCTTGGTGCTTTTTGTCCTCGCAGTTAAGGGATTCATCGCCGAATCGAAGGGGATGGCATCATCGATCACCACCTGCCGTTGGGCGAGTTTCATGGTCTATGAGATGAAACCATTTAAAAAATGAATGGGGATATATTTAAATATATTTATATGTACATGCGTGATATATATATATATATACATAAATATATATATACATATTAATATATATATATATATAGTATTGGGATTTATCGGGTATTATGAATGGGTCAAAATTTTCAAAAGATTCAAAACCCAGAAAAACACATATGGCTCAGATTGTGTTTCGCTTTTTCACGCGTTTTTTCTCAGCCTTTATTTTAAGTGCATACCATATTTTGACTCATACCCATACAGGATGGGCCCCCCCAGTTATAAGTTGGTTTATAAACCCTGATAAACCCCATTAACTATAGTTATATCTACAATAAACCATAGAATTCAGCCACTTACAAGGCAACTGAACGCTATCGACTGGGGGCCCCATCCTGCATGTATGTAGTCAAAACGTACCCTCTGGTAAACTAACATAGCTATAGAAAATGGCCTATTTATAGTTGAATTATCTATTAAACATGGTGATTTTCCAGAGCTTTTTTTGTATGTTTACCAGAGGGTAGTCAACATGTAATTGAACGTTGGAAATATGAGATGAGCAAAGGTCATCCCACCATTAGCTCGAGAGATTCCGTTCAAAAACTAGGCCCACGATGATCACTGGATGATCATCCCCCTGTTGTGACACAGAAACAAGTATCCATATTATGTATAATATATATATATATAGAGATATATAGAGATATGTTTATTTAAATATAAACTATGTATATATGTATATATAAACATATATGTATATATGTGTTCTTACCTACCCAGCCAAAGTTTACCCAATGACATGCTGTGACCTCTTGGTGACCTCATGTATGTCGAAGTGCAGCTGTGAAGTTAAAAAAAAACATTGCAGGCCAGGTCAGTCCAGGTGGTGCCCCAATATCGTTGGGTTGATTAGGGGGTTATATCTATAGTATTATCCATATATATATATATATATATACACATATTATCTATAGTCATATGTACTTATCTAAGATAAGTATATATGACTATAGATAATATGTATATACTATGTATATATATATATAGTATCTAATATATACTATATATTATCAATAGATATCGAACTAGTATTCATGGGGATGACATTTTCCCCAACAAACAGAACTAGGGCGGTACCACCTGCCCACCGCCCGTAGCTGCCGTAGCTCATCCCGATGGATTCCTCCCTGGCAATATCTGAACTGACACAAAAACTAGAAAACCGGACTATTGGATTAATGTCAACCCCGGATGAATAAACCCAATAGACATAATCTGATACTTTTTTATGGTATCCCCCCAATTAAACAACCGTAAACGGGGTTTATTAATCCAGGGTTGACATTAGATGATGAAATCATTCGAAAATGATCTTCTAAGCTGTACCAAATGGATGCTTCAATATGCTAATAATGATTATCTATTTCGAGTATTACTAAATGGATGCCTTCATTTTAGAAACAACACACATATTGAGGTTCTCAGCCATGATTTGAAGCCTGGTGGCGCACCTGATGCCATTGGCCGTGCTTGTAAAAACGGAGGATGTAAACTCCTGCGTGGACGCACATAAGTTGCTTAACTGTTGGGTTTACAGGGAATAAGACTATAGTTAATGGGGGTTAGAGTTCCAAGCTATACCTGGGGGACACCATCTTGTGGGGGCTATACTACCATTTTTCAAATTTTTCAACATCATTTACAGGCTGTTAAAAACAAAAGAAGCCAAACATATATGTGGTTGCATAATGTTGCGTAATTATTTGGTTGATTTATTCTTAACTGTTAGATGGTTGGGAAACTCTAAGTAGCTCCTTGGCTCCCATTGAATAGGGAATATATAAGGAATATGAATACCCCTTGCTCCGTAGCTCCCTGCTAACCACTGGATAGTTAAACAGGGTTGCAATTAGACAACCTATCGTTACGGTTGAGTGCTGAAAATCAAAGGGTCAAGTCGCTGTGGGCACGCCCATCTGGGTGGTGAAGATTTGGGAGGAGGAAACACCCCATAGCTAAGTTGACGCACATAACTAGGTCAACTAGGGTTTATAGGAGATATAACTATATAATACTATATAATACTATAGATACTATATATATATATATATATATATACATAGTCAGATGGGATTATAAGCCAATTTATAGCTAGAGGCGGCCCTTCCTGTATCAACCAAGAAGGATACTGTGATACAATAATGTAAACACGTCAAATACACTCTGGATGTGTACGGTTAGTCCTGGGGGATTGCCAATACGTGCGTTGCTTCATGACCAAGAAAAAATCAACAGGATGATCCAATAGAAGTTGGTCTTGGTAATGAGTCATTGGATAAAAAACCAACTACCCTCTGGTCATTTAACGTAGCTATAGAACATCACTATCTTTTAGAAGGTAAATCATCACAAATCATCGAACAATTGGGCATGTTCCATAGCTTCGTTAGACAACTAGAATAAACATATCACATCCAGCAAGTTAGCACATGGCTAGCTGGAACATGCCGTGTCAATCTGTTGAATACTTCATCGCCAACATGTCGGAAGAATCACCATGTGATTCCTACCAGCCGCAGAGCTCATGCCCTCCAGTAAAGTAACATAGCCATGGAAAATCACAATGTCGGGAAAAATACCATCTATAGTCTATAGGTCCATTGTCAAAAGCACTGTTAAGTCACCTGATGCTATCGCTTGTGTGGAAAACGTATGAGTTAAAATTTAAAATGTAATATCGAATTCCATTCTCAGCCGCGACATTTTCATCTACGAAGTCGTTTGGCCGGCTTGGCATCTCGATCGAAATGTGAATGCGTAAAATCTGTCAAAAAGCTTAAGGGGCAACCATGAATGTGCTTTCCAATGGTCTGCACAGACTCCGGGATGGTCAAACTTGTCAACAAGCTGCAGCCAGCAAAAGCGAAATCCCCAATTTGAGTCACAGACTCCGGGATGGTCAAACTCGTCAACGAGCTGCAGCCAGCAAAAGAAGAATTCCCAATTTGAGTCACAGACTCCGGGATGGTCAAACTCGTCAAAGAGCTGCAATTACAAAAAGCATAATTCCCAATTTGAGTCACAGACTCCGGGATGGTCAAACTTGTCAACGAGCTGCAGCCGGCAAAAGCGGAAGCCCCAATTTGAATCACAGACTCCGGGATGGTCAAACTCGTCAAAGAGCTGCACTCAAGAAAAGCACCGGTCCCAATTTGAGTCACAGACTCCGGGATGGTCAAACTTGTCAAAGAGCTGCACTGACGAAAAGCATAATTCCCAATTTGAGTCACAGACTCCGGGATGGTCAAACTTGTCAACGAGCTGCAGCC
>Ga0126342_10000519_pt1 | contig 42872 bp, 40 predicted proteins | sample Cyp1metagenome_FD_92528 | JGI IMG/M metagenome (GOLD analysis project Ga0126342, IMG submission 92528) | Coral microbial communities from Lord Howe Island, Old Settlement Bay, Australia - Cyphastrea 1 metagenome | ecosystem: Host-associated > Invertebrates > Cnidaria > Coral ...
ACATTCATTGAAGATCTTCAATAAGGGTTTAATTCTCCCACCCCCGTTAAACTTCTACATTCATTGAAGATCTTCAATAAGGGTTTAATTCTCCCATCCCCGTTAAACTCTTGCATTCATTGAAGATCTTCAATAAGGGTTTAATTCTCCCACCCCCGTTAAATTCTTACATTTATTGAAGATCTTCAAAAAGGGTTTAATTTTCCCACCCCGTGGAACTTCTACATTCATTGAAGATCTTCAATAAGGGTTTAATCCTCCCACCACCGTTAAACTTCTACATTCATTGAAGATTTTTCAATAAGGGTTTAATTCTCCCACCCCCGTTAAACTTCTACATTCATTGAAGATTCTTCAATAAGGGTTTAATTCTCCCACCCCCGTCAAACTTCTACATTCATTGAAGATCTTCAATAAGGGTTTAATTCTCCCACCCCCGTTAGACTTCTACATTCATTGAAGATTCTTCAATAAGGGTTTAATATTCTTCAATAAGGGCTTAATTCTCCCACCCCCTGTTAAACTCATCCATTCATTGGAAGATCTTTAATAAGGGGTAAATACATTGTCTATGCGAAGCATATTGGTGGTCGTCATCATCATCATCATCATCATCACCATCATCATGCCTGGACACTCGTTGCGAGTCTGGGCAAACCTCAGGGTCTTGCCGTAATATTATAATTAGATAAAAATCCATTCGATTTTGGGGGTACTCAATCTTTTGGGGAAAATACTGCATGGATTGAACCTTTACGGCTTGAAACTCTGTTGTGGGCATGGGTACCAATTGGGCTACCAAGGACCCACAAAATTGGCCGTTGTGACTGTAAAACCATTGATTTTTGGAGATCAATGCTTTTTGATCTATATCCATTTGAGGGTTCCGTTCTGCCCTTCCAAATCCACACAAGCGTGGGAATGGGTCAGAATCTATATGATACCATGTTTGGGGATGAACATCCATTTGCCGGCTATTTTGGTGTTCACGAGAATAACATGGTTTACATCGATATAGCCTCATTGTTGGGATTTGGTAGAGGATTGGTAGGAATCACCCACAGGAAACTGGAGAGCATTCAATTTTGTTTTACCGCGACAAAACTACCAGCATTTTAACTTGATTTCTGTATACAGTAGTCTTTGGAAGCAAGACTGAAGCATCCAATGGACAACTCAAACCCACACCACACCTGCAAGTTTGTCATCTGACCCCGCTTGAGGTTTTGCCCGTATGGCCCTGGCCCTGACAATGGCAATTCGGGCAACCCAGGCTCCAGCAATGATGGAGGAGGCACGGGCCCACACTTTTCTTCGGTTCCGTTTCGAAACCATCAGCTCCAACGGACGTGAAGTTCGCCCAGTTGTCTTTGCATCGCAGGGGATGGCCTTGCAGCCTGAGCGATTGAGGATGTTTTCCATAGCACCACTGTGCTCATGAGGAGAGAATTTCGGAGAGAATCAAGCAGACAGCACCAGTGGGAGGTTGGGAAAATTTCAGAAATGTGTAAGTTACAAAATAGAAGACTTGGATATACTTGGATGAAACTGCGCGCCAACTATTTATGACAGAGCTGAAACTGGTAGAGGTTTGCTCATATTCTTTCCAGCCTGCTTCAGATTCCACCCATTCCCCAGAGTGATTTCGCTAGTCCTTAGGACTAGTTGAAAACATGTAGGTTTCAACTTGAGCCAGACGCTCCTTGATCACGGACCACGAGCAATTGCCCGATGTTTCCTTTTTTTTTTGGTCATAGCCAATCTCCATAGCATGCAGCATGGGCAATCAAGGAGTGACGGGCCTTAGAGACCGCCTGATCCAAAAAGCACAGCGGTGGCGAAGGCTGCTGATGGAGCCATCTTGAAGTGGTCGGAAAGATGCCATCCCAACGGCTACTCGGACAGGAAAAGTGCTCACAAATTGCCACGCTGAATGTAAAGCCCTCCTGTCATCTCTTGTCCATGTGGTCTTGGAAGTGACAAATCCATACAAATCCGTCTACTGGATCCTGGTCCTCATGTTTCTTAACATATGATATCTAAGATTATCTAAATATCTAGTCTATATATGTCTATATTTTTTGTATCATAGCGGCATAGCGTATTCTTTCTGGTTGAACAAACCATGTTGAGTTCTTACATCCTGATCCTTCACGATCCGAGAGAGTGCTCGGGGGGTGCATTGCACATAGACTGAGTTCGTTGTGCCGGCGAGGGCAGGCATCTAGGCTCTAGCAGATGTCAATGCACGGTTGGTACATGTTGGTACGCCATTCATTTCCAGACCAATCCACCTATATAAAGCTACCCTCTGGTAAACTAACATAACTATTGAAAATGGCCATTTATAGTTGATTTACCCACTAAAAATGGTGATTTTCAATACCAGAGGGTACCCTTCAAAAACCCTGAAGCCCACAATTTCCTTCGCAGGATTGGAAAGGGTCAAACACCCTGTTGATCCATATGGGTCACTACCAGAATTTGAACCCAAAAATTCATCACGCGATGGTGTACTTGATGATTCTTTTGGAAATACCTTGACCCTCGCAAGGACACACAAAAATGGGTGAGTACCGAATTTTAGAATTTATCTAATTAATATAGTTTACTTATTTTAAGGGTAGATTGAGGGTTTGTTCAAACGTTGATAGTGCCAACACCTGCAAGATACCTGCCTTCGCAGAAGACCTGCTCCATGCGCAGTGACACAGTGAGCGCTTGCCAAAAAGGGTACTGGTACGATTCTGGAAAGCTTGGGCCTGACAGCAGGATCAAGAACCGATGCTTTTATCATCGGACAAGGGCTCCTCATGTCATGTTTTGTTACTTTGAGGATCCAACATCACAGTATTGGTTGTTAGAATAGTGGTTGACCCACCAATGGGTGTGTCTTGTTTACAGCACAGACAAACAAACACCGTTAGATAATGTTAGATATCCCTAAATTGCATGGATTTGCATGGTCAACAGTGAACATGACCAAGATTTGAGGTTCCAAGAATCTAAATGTATGACCTTTGCCATTTGCCAATTGAGCTGCGTTCAAAAGTGTTGTGTAGCGAGTAAAGGATGGGCTAAAACTAAGTTATGCCCGTGAAAACCAAAACCCGCATGGCAGCCGCGAGATAAACAAGGGTGCTGCTGTATGATTCGATTGCCACAAACCCTTCGAAACAGAAAAGATAGCATATTCGAAGGGTGTCTCCAACCAGTTCTACAATCTGACCACTCGTGAAAGACACAGAGATGAGTCTGGATAGCGGAGCGGCTATCCATCCAATGCGCAAGGAGAATCAACCCCATACTCTGGAAGAACTCTTGAGGGTACCGCTGCGATCTGTCATCACTCGGCCGTCATCCATCAAGCGCTCCTGATTCCGGGTAGGGCTATATCCAAATTTATCCATTATAAACATATAACATAGCATAACATTACTGTATGATATAGTACAGTATCGTCCTTAGCAGCACTGACACCCCAAGAAATATCCAAAAAGGGTAAGCACTGACACCCCAAGAAATATCCAAAAAGGTAAATTAGCAGTCCATATACTTGTCATCCATGGTGAGCTACTGCCTAAGGTATACCTGCGCCTACTACAAACGACCTGACATGACACTGGATGAAGCACAGGAGGCGGCCAAAGCCCATAGGGCCATAGGGAGATCCTCCATGTTTCATGCCTTTTTTTCATATGATGTTCCAACATTGGGCACCCCAAAAGTCATCAAAAATCCCTGGAACCTCCGGTGATCTCAGATGTTCCGCGGACAGGCCAAGATGGACTTGATTGCGCAGAAACTGGATCTCAAACCTGGCATGCCGCTGGGCTGACAGCTGGCATTCTGAGTTGGGAAGGGTGAAGCGGCGAAGCGGCGAAGCGGCGAAGCTATGCAAAAGCCCCTGCCCAACGCGATCTCATTTAAAACCAATCTGACCGATGGCTGGTTCTTCAACATCTTTCAACTAATTACTGTAATTAGTTTCTGATTGAATGATGATTTTTGGAAATTTTTGGGAGGTGAAAAACCATTGAAACCATCCACCAGATTCTGGTTTTGGCCTCGGAATGCAACCTGGAATTGACATCAATTTACCCTATTTGTGTTTTGTTGGGGTATACAGTATGTGGTCAACCACCAACCACCAAAAACAGATGTTTGGTTCACCAGCAGCCATCACTGCTCACAACAGGCGCTGTTTGGAGTTCGGATTCGGCTTTGGTGCGCAGGTGTGCACCACCCAGGGGTCTGGGTCGGAAGGTTGTTGACATGTGGTATTTAAATGTATTTAATTTAAAGATGACCATATCTCATTTGCCAGTTTTTGTTCATGTCCAGGTATTGCAGACCACATCCAGGAAAGGGAGTTATTGCATCTCGGGTTTATCACATCACAGTTACATCTTATCAGAAATTGGATGGACCCCCATACAGGCCATAGCTCTTTATAGCTCTTTGAATCTTCAGCGGCCCTGGCCATGTTGCCCTGCCCTTCAGGCGTACTACTTGACATCCAAGTATGGTGTGCATGTGCCACGGCAACGGAGCTGATTCACAATTTCTGGGGGATCATAATTTGGCCCAGCGATGCGCCATCGGCGACTTCCCTGGGTAATTATGATGGTAACATACGGCTCATATGCTAACCATAGTTGGCAACCCATAAAAAAGTTTCAGAACTTTAAAGAAATACCACTAGTTTTGAATCGGAGTTTACATGACTGTACTAACTTTGCATTTGTTTGAACGTGATTTACCTTAATGATCAATTATTCAAAATTGTGATTTACCGATTTACTCATCAACAATGAGCTTCACCAATTATACATAGCCAATTATTCCAGATATTTCCAGATTGTGATTTACCATGATTTACTACATATATCTACATATTTACTCATCAATTAGACATAGGGACTTCGCAACCAATTCCATGATTTCTGTTGTCAATTCGCCACACTTTTCCGAGGTGACCGGAGTGACCCTGTCCAAGGAGCAGATGGCCTGGGATTTCTGGCCAATTCGGGGGAGATCCAAGGGAAGTGGGGACAAACATCGCCAAAGAATACCAAAGCCACGGTGAATTTTGAGATGTTGAAACACACATCGAACTCGATCAACAGCAGCCAACGGTCGTCGGGATCAAATGCTTTCAAGTTGGAAATGGGATGAACAGCTCTGGAGTGAGTTAACTTCTGGCTTAAACAACCATGAAATTGAGTCTAGCCTCTGATAAACTCATGAGCCGAGATACACAGAGTGCACATTTCATATGGGTTGATCATGGTTTGTCTGAAAATTACTTGGGCACCTCCAATTCTCGTGTTTTTTCATTCCACTACTTCAAACCCAGCGTGATCAATAAGATAAATTAAGATATGCTTGATAAAATGAAATAGAGATATAATATATATATACATATCACTCTATTGTGGATGATTTTTGGATGGTAAAATTAAACTCACATTTTTTTGATGCTTGATATCCTGAAGAATCCCCATCAACTCTCCCACGTTGTGGGGCCGCAACAAGGCTGTCAAACACAATGCTCATCCGAACATCGAGTACCGCTACCAAGACTATCGTGGCTTGGTGAACAATGGGCATCTTGGGCGCTGTGATCTTCAAACTGTCGTGATATATAGTGATAGATAGTCTGATGTAAAAAGATACAACCGGCCAGCTTGGTTTATGAAAGGGAAATCTACAGGAAAATCGACCAGAAACCCGTGATGTTCGATCCAAAAATGGTATAAAATGGTGTTGTGGCAGGTTGCGGAAACAGGAACCCTCGATTAAAACCAAAATAGGCACTGCTAGGTCTTCTCATCTATCCAATGCTGGCATACGAGCTTGAAGGAGTTGAATCCCCATTTTGACACACAAAGTCACTTCTATCGATATATTCGTTTGGTTTTCTGTATACTATTATATACTATTATATACTACTGTATTATTATTGTATTTGTATACTACAAGATCTACGTTCGCTTTTCTCAGAGGACATGGATCCGGTAGAGCATGGTACGGTCGCGATCTTCGTCTTGCGCATTGCGCGAGGTGAAGTCACTGGAACATTCGATCGCATCTATTCAGTGGGCATGTTTGTCACTTGGTTTCTGCGTGGGGTGGGATTGAAACCATGTTGAATGTGTCGAATATGTCGAATATCAAACTGTTTTGTCGGAAAACAGATTCTTCTAGGTCACTGTTTTTTATTGGAAAGCCCGGGAAAGCCCTTCCTTTTTTGGTTAGCAAATCTGATCCATGTCCATGCAGGGCCCAATGGAGTCCAGAGAACAATATGAGAACAATTCTTGCCACATCTGCAGGCAGAAGGTTGATGTGTTTGTTTCCTTTAAGTTTTGTTTTTTGCGCATGGTTTGGGACCAGCAACCAACCGAACCAACCACGACTGCAGATGCTCCAGCTCAGGAGCATGTGGGGCGTAACTCCTATAGCACCTTCTTCGACAAGTGCTACGAGCTGCTGAAGGTCGCCACGCAGTCGTCCTGAAGAAACGTCCGTTTCGTTTGTCGCAGTCTTGAGATGAGAATGTGGGCTTGTCTCAAAAAATGGGGGGATAACCCCTAAATGTGGTAAATAATAAGATATGTTATTGATTGTTAATGTATAGATAATATGATATATATAACATAAATTCATAATATCAATATATTAATTTGAACTGGGAAAGTCATGATAAACCACTGGATTTGGACAATGCAGGACGATGGCATCATGATGATCCACACCATGGGCTGGGCGCGTCGTGGGCCCTGGAATCACAACGTGACTTGGACTGGGCGATGCTTCGGAACCGAACGAAACCTTGAGAGATACTGAAGGAGAGGAGTTTCCTGATAGTTTCCTGATAGATTTGTAGGGAAAACATGGGACAATTGTACCTCTGTAAAATATAGTCAAAAAAGTTAAATACAGCTGATTTTGAGTCATAGTTTGCGATGACACGAATGGTGAACAGATGTGAACAGTAGGTACGTCATGTGAACGTCATGGTTTGTCATGAGTTGTTTTACATGTTTTACTAAGGCGTTTGTCAACAAGTACATTTTTCCTGGTGGAGAGCCGCTCGGTGAGAACCTGGATTCCATTGCAAATATGCTCGCTGGAACCAGCATGTTTGTTATATGTTTGATATGTTTGACGTAGAGGATTTTTATTTGTGCTTATGATACTTATGAACTTATGATGCTTATGTTCATTGTGTCAAGGTAATTCAATTTCTGTGTTTATTTACCTGTGTTTGAGGGTCCAGGAAGCTTGCAACTGCAAGAACTTGTGATCTCAGATGAAGAGGAACGGTCCATGAAACGAGTGAGCAGAAGGCGAGGGAAGTGGAACCTAGTGAGGTGAGGGATGGGAAGGTAGCGTAGCGGACGAGGGTAACGAGGTGAAGCCTCCCTAGCAAGACAATGATGGGTGCTCGGGAGGATCACATCTCGATCATCTCGATTGTTTCAAACCATCGACATGGGAATTCACACCGTATCATACCATATTTGGAATTTGGGGCAGTCAATCAATTAAGATATATTAAAATCATTTAAAATCCATCAATCGCCAGTTATTTTTACGTGAAAACCAGGTAACTTTTAGGCCTTAAAAGGTGAACGCAACGCAACAAGGATGCCAACGATGTCGCACATGACACAGGAGTTCAGTGACAGAGCCCCGGCAGAAGATAGCTCGGATGGGCAACTCGTAAAACCCACTGCGGATGTGGTACCAACTTATTGGGGATATAATGGGGATATATGGGGGTCTGTTATTAGAATGACACTAAAATGCATATAAGATACATGATATGGGCATGATTCAAAACCTGGAAATTACATGAAAGTACTCGTACCCTGCTTGAGGGTATGGGTATGAACATCCATTTACCAGCTGTTTTATTGTTTTGGTGTGAACAGCAGGATACCAGGGTTTTGACTCATAGCCGGCGGATAAGGAGAACTGTCTCCTCGAACCCCCTCAACTTGCATTTCAGGACTCCCAAAAAGTCGCCATACTGCCAAGTAATAGTCGTTCAGACTTGTCCAAGAATGGGAGTGCTTGTTTTCTATGTTTTTTTCTATTGCAATGATATTCAGAAATGAGATCTTGTGGTACTGGTACTGATTTTCAGACAAGCCCATTTGGGTTTTACCACGAACGACGGCGACGGTGATTTTTTTGCACGACCCAGGATGGCACATGGAAGACTGGCAAAGTTTCGGCAAGAGCTACGTCATGACCTTGCGGTGTTGGTTGGATTTGGTGAGAGATTGGGAGGCCTAGATCTGATGCTGGGATGTTCATGATGTTCAGAGATTGGAATTCCAACCAGCCCAACAAAAACTGCTATCTGCATTATCTGCATGGAAAATCATTGAGGGATATTGAGAGCATTTGGGCTGTTTACCCTCCAGTAATCCGGCATAGCAATGTACTGCAGGCGCTTGTGCATGGTACATGCCTAGGTGGATGATGTGGTAGAACCTGCCTTTTCCATCTCCAGTCTTGGAATTGGAATACACCGGTTTCAGACCAAAAATCATTGCCAATGCCAGACCAAATAGGACTGTCACTTGTCATGAATTCGATTTGTAGAGGATTATCCAACTATTGGACGCATTTTGACACCTTTTGCCCAAATTATTCTGACCTGTTGGAAGTCACCATCCAATGGCAGATGGAGTATGGAAGAAGTCTTCCGAATTGGAGATGTCTGCACTCTCAGGAGAACAAGCATGCTAACCATACAATACACTTGTAATTACATAGAAACGTGGCACTCGAGTATCCTATATAGATTATATATATCAACATTATAAGTCCAGAATTGTAGATTCTCTGTCATACAAATTAATATATATATAGTATCATATATATTAATACTATATTATATTTTAATGTATTGTTTTCATATATTATCATTATATAAATATAGACAATTATAGAACAATCATCAATTGATATTACAATATATTACACATATATCATATCATTGAACTATATCCTTCGTTCTATAGTAATGCACCTGGAATCACCGGCGCCAGGGCCTGGACGAACTTGATCTGCGTTTCAGACGGATGTGACTTGATCGCTCAGGGACGTGGCAATGGGGAAATTTGCCGATCAAAATGGAGGGAAAATCATGGGAACATCCTGGGAAAATCAAGGGAAATTCCATGAAATTCATGATGAATGGGTGTGAATAGCTGGACATAGCTAGGAAAAACATGGAAAATCCATCTATAAATCAGTATGATGGGACGCCAGAGTCTGCGTATCGTCCCTGTCTGAAAATCCGGCGTATTCAACATCATCGTTGTCGTCATCACCGTTGCCACAACTACTTTGATCATCACCCTTCCCGTCATGAGTCACGATCTTGATCGAAGCATGGCCTAGACGAGTGAAGAAAAAATGTGTTTTCCCCTAGCTTCTCCCTAGGTGGGTCTACTATCTCTGTGCCTGTTCTGCTGCCTTTGAACGACGGAGAGTGAATCTTGCCAGCTGTGACGGTCATGGTTGAAAGGTATGGTTGGAAGTCTCCTTCAAAGCAGAACATATTTAGTCAAGAATAGTAAAGATCCATAAATCTCTTGTGGAATGTGGCAAACTTCAGGAAATACTGTACAATCCCTGGAAGGTCAGCACCAGCTTCCCCTTTGCAGCCAGGAAATTGTGGCAGATTGTGTATACCAAGCTGAACAGCAGCCGTCCGGACGATTGCCTGCACATTCGATCTGCTGATTCACGTGCGCTGGTGACACTTGGACAGCCAACAGTTGACAGCTGGAGATCGACCATGATCGACCTATGTGGTGGGAGGATCTTCTGGCACAGACCCGGAGACTTTGCGCATTTTTGTCGATAAACACTATGCAATCTCGAATAATGTAATGTACTGTAATTTGGGATTTGATCTATTGATATTAACGGATGCAATATGATGCAATGGCAATCATTGTAATCTATTATACTGTAATACTAGTAAGTACTATATATAAGACTTATAAGATCTTTTAAGCTTTTGTGCACATAGTTGTAATCCATCAATATACTATCTCGATATATCATTGACATTTTTTTTGCCACTCCAGCAATGGTACAGAAAATAAACCTTCGGACCTGACGGAGACTCCACGGCACTTCGGCTCAGGGGAGCTGATGCGGTCTGAGTCACTGAGTCACCAAAGTGGATGCTCCCTTGTCGGAGGATAAGAGGACAACCATGGACTTGATGGACATGGTATGCCTGAACTCCACAAGATGTTGAAGGTGGAATGAATCAGAGATGTGCTTACAGGATCTTACAGGATCTTACAGGTACAAAGGGGAGTAAGCACATTTTGTCAATCGCTCGATACTCTCTGCACGGGTACTCAAAGAAAGTGCCAAATTGTGCAACACCACATTCGAAACATGAGCTCATCAAGGGCTCGCCAAAAAAGCGCCGTGTTGACTGTGTGTTTTTTCAGCTGCATGTTGATACAACAGAATGTGTCCTTTCTGATTGAATCAGATTGAATCTACAACTGTGAAAGTGTTCCAGAAACAGTCAACTCGGTGAATTTATCCAGGATTTGGTCGTAAGATCGCAGCAGAGATTCCGGACGTTGGCTCGCCGTGCCTGCAAGATAGTGACATACTGTAGAGGGCATGTGTTTTATCATGAGAAGCATTCGCAAAGCCGATGTTTGTATTTGTCAGTAATCAACCATGGCAGTGGGAATCACTGAACGATGATTTTCCATTATTTTCCAATTTAAGGCAGCCCCTCAAGCCCTGGTTGGAACCTCCTGCGCAACAGCTAAGATAAATTCCTGCAAAGCAGGAATACCGCGACACCTGCCAGCGACACAGTGTTTGGCAACAACTGAGCCATGCCCGGTTGGTTTGTGGTTTTTTCCTTTATTCTACCTCTTGCCAACAGGAATCATGAATTATTATTGAATTATCACGACCTTCCTATTCACCTGATCTTCAAGAATTGCCAGATGCAGCTGAAATCCCGGGGCCGCAACTGGAGCGTTTCCGGCACACTGCTCAAGCTGCTGTGAATGCCACGTTGAGGCCATCGCTGGACCAAAACAATCCTCTTCCATGAGCAAAACCCATCGTCCATCGACGTCATCAATGCTTACTGATGGGGCAGAATATTAGGGCCATATAGGACCGTTGTTTTTCCCACTCACATTGATGGACTATATCGATTCCATAGATATGTTGAACGCTTTCACATGTATTTCCTTATATGACTTATCAGTCATGTGTTTCAAGTTTCAATGCCTTGCTGTTTTCACCTCTAGCACATGGTACCAGTATCCCGATGATCTACCTGAGATATCCATCCTCTCCCGAAGTTCTGAACACTTTTCGAACACGCGCCATTAGTGCAGCCATGGCAGCTGCAGGCCAGGGCAACATGGGAAACTTACAGATTTTGCAGCCTATATGGCGATGACTTTAAACAGTGTGACCCTGAAAGACTGTGGATTTGATCAACAATGAGAGATGGCTGCAGACTTCACAGGCTGCTTGAAAACTAGACCAGAAACTCCAATGATTCATGTGGCATTGATTTTCGCATGTTGGGTGTGATCCAATCCTTATTTGTCCAAGAGATACCTTTGGTAGTCGAACATGGCAGTGGCATCCAAGAAATCCAGAATCGTCACAGATTACAACTGGGACATGTTCCATTGGCAGGTTGGATTTTCTATGGCCAAGATTTCATATCCCTCCCTGCATCACATCTCCTGCATCCAGCTTTCGTGATGGCTCAACCTCCGGCCCAGGCTGGATAAACGGGGCTGGCTCAGCAGGATTTATTGTTGGTTCTATCCTCGCTTTTGTTGCTTACGTACACACATTTTAGGGCCAGTGAAAAACCGCAAGTCAACCAGGTCTTCCGGTATTCACTGATGATATCAAAAGATTGTTCATTCAGATGTCATAATCTGCGCCTAAAAACATGGGCATGGTGACTGTTTCACTATGTTTCACTAGCGTAACAAAGGAAGTATGCATTTGACCATTTGGCTTTGTCTCAAAATGCAGAATACACCACAATTTTCCAAAATTGCACTTGTGATGGAAAAACGACAAAGAAAACAGTTGGATTTCGGGGTACTACATGGTAATACTACCATCTAGTAGCCTAACACAACCTAACATCCTATTTTGGACAGCGAGGGTCCACAATTTCACGCCACATGAAAACTGTTTGCGTGGGCATCCTGTGTCTCTAAAATTCGAAGATTTCCACAAGATGTTCAGGCCTTTCCATACCGGGTACGTTTCCTTCTCAGCAGGTGCTGCCACATTTCTGGAAAATCTACAGGACCCCCTGGTTTTTAACAATTTTTAACCCCTAAATGTAGGTATTTCCCAAAAAACCCACATGTTTTTCCCATCAAAACCCTGGGATTCACCAATTTTTTCTGCTGCCAGGAGTTGACCTTGAGGGCCAGGCGGGATAGACTTGATATTTCCTTGGGCTGGAGGGGATGAGTGCCACGGAAATACCATTGAAATACCGAGATTTGATGGTTAAAACATGTTGAAAACATGTTGAAAACATGTTGAACCCCCCAATTGCCTCTGAGTTCTCTAGAAAATTGGGCGCCATCCGTTGCGATTTACGCGACATCGAAATTGCACCAGCTTCTCCAATCTCTCCAGACACGGATGCACCAGCCGCGAATGCCATCAGCGAGCGGATGGACGTCAACAGCTGCGAGGTCCACGCCGGCTCCTATAACTGTACCCATAGGATCCATGTATGCCATATATGGTAACATTTACCATCAATATACTCCAAATGTTAGCATATATACCATACATGGATCCGGAATCCTATGGGGTATGATTGCAGACGAGAGGTATTTGACTTTACTATTTGCTTCTGGGTTTCAACATGCGTGAACTCTGTCAAATTCCCATCCCTGTTTTGAATATTTTGGGATGATGATCCCAATTCATTGAAACTTGCAGGATCACTGGCGCTTGTGTCCTTTGGCGCTGCAGCATCTTTGCCGCGACGAACTTCGGCGGCGCGTCTTCGACAAGCAGCTGGAGGCACTCTCAGTCGTGTTGTGTAAGGGTGCTGAATCAGCGGTGTTGCTTTGTTTTCACAACCAATACTATTTTATAATATTTTAATATATTTTATAATATTTTGTAAGTACGTGGTGCATAATTATTATACATACATACATTTTTGATCATTTTTGTGTATAATGAATTATAATAATATGATAATTTATGTATTATAGATTTATAGGTAGTACGTACCGAACTGGTCAGGGATATGAAGGTGAATCAGATTCAGAGCCTCACAAAGCCACTGGAATGCGCCTGATTTGGGGAGAGCAGTAAAAAAGTCCCTGAAATGCGCATGCACTGATGCGAAAACTCCGGTCTGGCCAGTGCCACACGAAAAGCAGGATTTTCGTTTGCGTCATGCTTTTCCAGTTTTAGTCACATCCCCAGATATTGCTGAATTTAAAGCAGTTAGCTAAATGAATAGATTTTGCTGCTTACTCCTCCATTTTTGATACATCTGAAAGCGGCATATTGACCTCAGCCATTTGAGGTGCAGCTCCCTCAGTTGTTCCTGAGGCTTTTCGAAAGGGCTGGCTGGTACAGGTTGCGACAGCAGTTGCAGTGTTTCTAGGCATCACCCAACTAGAGTAACTATAGTTGGGTATAGGCGGTATAAGTCCAAATTGGGTACCCCAGTAGTTAGATTTGATGGTTAATACTAGTTTTAATACTAAACATATATACATTGTACATCATATATTAAAATCTGTGGTCCAATAGGGCTTAAATCTTGACTCATCCCCAGTGAGTAGGTTGATGGGTCCATAAGTTGAAATCAACATCACCTGGGCAGATGCTCGATGGAGATGATTTCAATTTCTGGAAGGGATGGGTGATGTTTACGCTTGACCAGCCCTGTTGAGTGCAAAACGGATTGAACAAATCTACAGCGAGCACCAGAGGGTTGTGAACAATCAGAAGGATAAAGGGTCGCCGCAGGGGGTCTTGGCTCAGACCCCAAGGAACACCCATGTTTTGGTGGGTTCATCACCCCCCTCAGGCCATTCGCCATCTCTTTCAAATCCTTGAAACCCACCATTTTTACAAAGAACATCAAAGAACAATGGAGAGATCTACTGGAGAACAGCATTATCGAGCAGCATCTTTGCCCATAAATGACATGAACGCAATGACAAACCTGGTAGCGTCCAGCTTGGGTGTCCTGGCTTTGGTGGGTGTGGTTTCACTACTGGATGAAAGATTCTGGTTAAGACCAAACCAAGGTTTTCGAAGGGTGTGAACCAAATTGGGAGAAAGAATCATTCTGCAAGTTTTAGTTGTGTTTCCAGTCATGGGAAATGTCCGATGCGAAGAGTCTACCTTTACTTCACAGTGCTAGTTTGATCCAAGTTGTGTGCATTGTTTCATTTTCTGTATTTGCCGGTTCTCACAGTCTGCAGTGAATCCTGTCGCGGTCGCGGTCCCAAGGACGGACATTGCTGAGACCGCTGCTGTGCTTCTATCTTCCACTGCTCGTTTCAGAGGCTGCACTTGGTTTGTTCACAACCCTGTAATTACCCTCTGGTAATTTAACGTAGCCATTGAAAATGGCCATTTATAGTGGATTTTCCCATTAAAAATTGTGATTTTCCATAGCTATGTTAGTTTACCAGAGGGTACCCATGAGAGTATATGTATCCACCATCAATGGAAGATTGGGATCCCATGGGTCTCCCATGGTCATCCCCACGGCGCAGGTTTGGTCCTTTGTGAGGCAAGAGGACCGTCCTCAGCAGATGTAGCGCAACAGTCCCTTTTTGCTGAGCAGTCGAGTTGCTTGTGGTGACTATCATCATTGGAAATCATTGGATACCATTATTTGTAGACAGGTCTTGGTGGAACCTCAGCTGATAGGTGAACTAGGGTGGTTGATACTTCTGAAGATCTGGAGGAGAAATCAGACATTGATATTCTGACTGCCCTCCGCTATGCCTCCATATGTGCGGTGTCGCTGCTGGCGGTTATAGTGCCACTGCTTGCACAGCGTTTGAAACTTTCGATGAAGGCACGCATTTTTTGTGTGCCGGGTATGAAACGGGGGTCCCATGGGGTTCCTTTCAGGTTGGGCACCAAATGATTGATATTTTGTAGGTCAATGTTTGGAAACGGTTCTTCCTCTCTGTGTTTCTTGCAGAGCTGGTTCACTCCTGCATGCTATACAAAATGATGCGTTTTACATAGAAAATGGTATATTCATATTTATAAATAGTTGTCCTATGGATTTCCACTACCATCCACTGTACCAGGAATTCACTGCAGCTGTGAGGCTGACATATTGTTACTAGCGCCTCATTTGCTGTCGATTCCTCTGCTCCTTACCCATCAAGACGAAGCTGAGCGTGAAAGATCCTGTGAAGTTTTCCTGAAAGGGCTCAGGAGGCTTTAGAAGGCCCTTGGGATCATCAAATGTTGATATGAGATGAGTCATGGGTGTGTCTGAAAATACTGAATGAATGACTTAAGTAAATTATAGATAGACTTAAAATGGGTACCCCATTTTCAGACAGACCCATACCCATATTAGATTATGATGCTTTGTGAACCTGTAATATATATATAGTATAATATTATATATATACATTGATTCTTGTTCTTGTAGTAGTGGGTTGAGCAGCTGGCTTACTATCCTGAGGGTTAAGGTTTTCTTCGAACCTCTGTCTTGCACGTTCAATTTGTTGCATCATTTCAGAACTTAGGAGTGATCAAATCATATCACGCAAATAAGACAACACTGGGGGGCCGATTGAAAGATATTGGATATAGACATATATATTATATATTAATATATATATATATATATATTTATAATTATAGATATATATATATATATATCAGTTTGTTTCTATGATCATCATTAACAAGCAGACTGAACCAGGGTCTCCCCATCCAGCATCGCAGCATCTCCGGCATCAAGGAAGTTGGGCCGAGTAACACAGTTCTCTTCGCTGCACTCGTATCTTTCGATTTGTGGCTTGAGCCTTCGTAGGGCGGTCTGGAAAACTACTGGGGTGAAATAAGGCCTCTACTGACTCTACTGAGGAAAACTCAAAGCTGGGGTTATGATCTCATGCAATCATATGTAATCTTAGATTATGCTTGGGAATTGTGTTTTGTGGATTTTTTGGTGGTAGAATTTTGCCAGTGTTGTTTACCTGCACGATATCATGCTTCAAGTGCATCTTATCTGACTAGGAATGCCAAGTTTGATGATGGGTGATATGGGATGGGAACATGCGTTCTTCCTGAAGACTAGCGGACTAGCGATTGGACCTTGTCTCGTGTGTATATATAATATATATATATTATAAATATATATGATATATATATATATATATATTATGATATATATATATATATATACAATTAGGCAGACATCCATGTCGGTTTTCGAAACAGACTGATCATGATCTTCCTCTGGCTTAGCCGAGCCTACTCCTATGCAGAGGCTCAGACATCAAACCATGACGCTGGTACGGTATGAACGGTAAAGACTCTAATCTTGGTCCTGTCAGTGATTGGGGTATGATGATGTATGATGGGTATATATACGGTATACATGGGTATTACGGTATGATGTTTGCAATGGTCAAGATATTCAAAATATTGCAAGATAATGTTGATCATTCTTTCTCCAATGTTTCTCCATTTTGGTTCTCAGTTTGTTTTACACCAGCCAGGCCAGTGTGTTTCTGAGGCCAGTGAGCTTGAAGTTGAATTGGATTCTGCCGATCTTGGCAGCTGCCAGCTACTGTTGGCTGGTTCTCCCAGATGCCTTGGTGCTTCTAGTTGTAGGCAAGCGACCCTGCGGCGGCTCCAGGGTTTTTGAGGTGATGTAGGGCCTCCTTGTAGAGGCATCTGGTGGCGAGTGTAAGATAGTCCAAATATGTCCAAGTGATGTTGGAACCTGCGGAAGTATTGAGTGCAGATCTAGATATGATATGGTATGATATTATATGCTATTGGATAACCATGAACTGTGTGACCATTTTGCTGGCTGTGTGGCTCTGGTAAAAGCATGATAGATCCATAGAATCCCAAGAACAATCCATATGAAATGATATCATATAGCATCCATCGAATTTTTATTTTCACAACATATCAAGTTTCAACAGTTTCATTGAAGAAACACCATAGATTTTCCATTGAACAATCCATATGAAATGATGGTTTCAACAGTTTATTCCATTAAAACATCACTCCCAGGAGAGTTGGGATCATCCCCTGAGATACAGGCCTGGCGCTCGTGAGCCGAAGGCAGTTGAGTGTCGGTGAGACAACTTGGACGCCCAAGGAGCCGGGAAAATATGGAGTTGAACTGATTTGACCATTAACAAATGGTGAAAACCACAGGATTTAATAAACAAAATATGGAAAGGAAGCCTGGAAAACATATCACAGGACATAGTAATATATAGTAGTAATAACCCATGTTAAATCCAAGAAATTGGGTTTTTTTGATTTGTCATCAAGCATGATAAATCAAGCAACTTTGGTGATTTACCTGCCATCCAACTGACATAGAGCCTACCAAGCCATGTGAATGCTACAGCAATGCAATAGATAGACATAGAATGATATAGATCATGTTGGCACTGATATATTTAAAGCGAATGGAAAGCCCATACATCTCTATGGATAGAAGATTGAGTTGTATAACTATATGTCGAACTGAACTGCTTTCCAACCATGGGCAAGCCCAAAATGAGGCGAATTCTACCTATGGCTATCAAATACTGCAGAAAATATGGGAACATGTTTTTCCAAGACCTTCCAGACAATTTTGAGTTTTGGGGTAGCCTAGTTTTCTTTCTTGGGGAAGGGAGCTTTGGATGCCTCTTCTCAAGGCTTGATATGACAAAGGGCAGAATGTACCATCCATCTATTTGACTGAAAACAGAGCACCCCCAATGGATAATTTTCATGTTCCCATCAAACATGCAATTTTGAGGTATACCATGGTCTACCCCACTTTCAGACACAGCCACATTTACAATTAATATTGATTAATTATGTTTCCATATACATATTCCATCATATTCCTATTTAATTGCCTTCGGCAAGCCCGCCGGCCATAGAGAGGTGGCCCCAAGAGAGTTTGATGTGCATTCTGGTGGAAGCCCGCGAGAGAGCAGAAGAGAAAAGAAGGAGAAATAAGAAGAATAAGAAAGGAAGACGAAGACAAAGCCGTAAAACGGAAGCGGCTTGTGTAGCAAGGTTTGCTGTAACAACCTATTGACCGTATACCAAATTAGTACCGCCCCCAGCAGAGTAGCGCCAGGTATATACTATGTCACTATGTATGAGCCTTTGGCTTGACAGCAGACCGCTGCATGGAAGGAGACAGGGTGGAAGCGGAGAGAGATTGCCCCAAGGGAGGTTGACGTGCACGCTAGGTGGAAGCCTGAGAGAAGAAGCGATGAAGACAGAGCCGTAGATCAGAAGCAGCTTGGGCTTGAGCAGCAAGTGCGTGCTTGAACAGCCAATGGAACGCATACCCAATGAGTACTGGTCGGTCAGTACCGTGTGCGTCCTGTGACAAGTACCTGTAGACGACGGTAATGCTGTAGGCAGTGTCATTAGCTACCGGCAATGTAGTACTTTGGGAAGGAGGGAGGAAGGAGTAGAGGCGTAGAGGAGTCGGAGTAGGCGTCGGGAGGGACCTTGATTCAGACGAAGCAAAAACGCGCAGCAAGAGAACAAAGGAACAAGCACAAACCAAGAACAGAAACAAGAACAACACCTTCCAATCAGACACGCCGGCAGGCCGGCGGATTTTTAGAGAGCTTTCTCTTTCTCGCCTCTAAACCAGGAGGCTTTTGCTGTGATGCCCATTGTCGCCAGCACTGACAAAATTCGCACAGTTCCAGAAAGCCTGCTGAAGGAGGTGGCATAAACCATTGGGATGCCGATTTCGTGTAAAGACCCAGATGGAAGTTTCCTAAAGTGGAGATTACCCCCAGATCATCCAAGTCATTACATAGACATACATAGACCATTCTAGTATATTGAAACATATTGAAACCCATGGTGACTTGGGGATTCCCCAGTTTAGGAAACCTCCAGATGTGTTATGTGAAACATTCTGAAACCATCAGCTGTGTGACATGGTGTTCCACTGGCATTTGTCAAAAACAAACCCCGCGATCAATGCACTGCTGTCGAAAACGCCGCGGAAGAAATTGTTCAAAATCAAAGCCCCTTCAAATTTAGTCATGTCTCGTACTAAGATGTATTAACTATCCCACTTGGAATTGCATGAAGCATCCCTTTCCGTTTCGGAGATCCGAATCTAATCCGAGTTGCAGGCACCAGATGAAGAAACAGCCAAAAACAGCGTCAAAGGCATCTTCGCAGATGATTTTGGCAAGCTGGAAGGACCCGGAATTCTCGTGTCTCGGTAAAACATATAGACACCTGGCACTTGCTCAACAGCGAGGTAGATGACGTGTTTGTTGGCTTGTGCCACAATTGTGATTCGTTGCACCATTTAAACCCAGTGTTGACGTGAACAGCTGCAAAAAATTGAAAGCTCTCCTTTCCATCATAGGACAGGAGTGTTTTCCTCACACTTAGGAAAGGAATACTTCAAACGTCAAGGACTCCACGGAGATAACCGAAAGGGATACTCGGCAATGTTCGTCATACTTGACACACAACACCCTGGAAGTCCTAAGGCCGTACTAAATTATTGGCCGTCTAATGTGCACTGTTATGTGATGTGTTGATATGTGAGAATTATGTGATGTTTTGTTATGTAATGTTTTGTTGTGTGATGTATTGTCATCTGCCGTATTGTTATGTGATGCACTGTTAAGTGATGTACTGTGATGTGATGTATTGTTATTGCATTGCACTTTGTCCGTAACTGGGAAGATTGCTTCCCAACTTCCTTTGATTAGGTTGAACACAAAAAAGGAACCACCCGGAAAAAATCTGACTTCTCGGTGGCCGATAATCCTCATCTCGCCCAGGGCAGATGCACCAGCAGCTACATGCAAAGTGCTGTTGAGGGTGATGCCGCTTGGATCATGTTTGGAACAGCGTGAGAAACCATGTCTTTTCCGCAACAAATTGCCCAAACGAATCCAATGACCTGTACTTTTCCCAAGTTATGGTCAATCACCTGAAAAATCCTGAAAGCCTGTGGATCTGTATTTCCCACTTGAAGAGTGGAAAGTGGAACAGTTTTTGTAGATGTTCGTTGTTGTATACAGTGATTTTTAGCATGTATGGCTCTTAGTTCCCAAAATTTGTTTGCTACTTGTGGCACCACCCATTGGATCGGAGAAAGATCCAAGTTCTGGCTTGAGACGAGCATGACGTGAGACGTCCAATTTGGAGGATTCACCCAACAAGACCAACCAGCAGGGTCCCGGGGTCTGAGACATGCCCAATATACCCTCCGGTGTCATCAAAATGGTTGGGAAATCCACGGACGAAATGGGCATTGAAACGCGGAAATCATCGAACTAAGAGTGAATTTTCCAGCAACATATGTTTGATTACCAGAGGCTAGGGTAGTTCAAGTGTTGTTTATTTAATGTCTTTTTAATCCAGCACAGCTCACATTTGTTGTTCTGTCAGGACCTTGCTCTGATGTGACTCCCCAAGTTACCCCTTCGTCAGATGCCTTGATTGTTCCATGGACCTTGAATTCCACTGTGGAAGATATTTGAAGTGAACACGAAGTGCAAACATGAAGTAAAAACATGTGACAATCAGATATGATACGACATAATCGGGTAATATCAGACACTGCATTCTCCTGTAGCTATCTAAGTTGGATCCCCTATTTCGTACCAAAAAAACATGTTTAACCAGCACAATCGGACAAAACTGTAGGTGCACCGTGTTGTGAGTGTGTTTCTTAGATGCACGGCCCCCACTTACCCACGAAACTTGGAAAGTTATTTAAGCTGGCTGTGGGTAACAATTCGGTACCCAAAAATGTGATCGTTTACCAGAAGAAACATGACCAAAAGCTATAGTCCTAAGGGTCTTTATTTTGACCCATGTGCCATGATATCCATATTGGGGCATGGTCATCAATGCACTAGGGATTTAACTCATGGTAAGAATTCGAACATGGGATGGATCACCATAAACCAAATATCATATTGTTGGTTATATAAATATATATATATATAATATTTATATATATATACATATACATGCATATCCCATTATTCCCGTTATTGCTGGTTAACTGGTTAACTCCCATGAATATTCCCATTGTATTCATGATATCCCATGATATATGATATATATATATGTATATACAGTATATAGTACGTTCCTATCAAAAAACTCCTCGTGGTAAGTCCATTGTCGCTTGCTTAGGCGGGTACCCAAGGCCGTCTGAGTGGGACGGCTCGCTTCATGCAGAGCGGTCCCTTGGTGTTGGTCCCTGCAGCCCATGCAATGGGTATAGGAACCTCTATCAATGGGATTTACCCTTTGGTAAACTAACATAACTCCTTGGAAAAATATGGAAAATCACCTTTTTCATGGGTAAATCCACCGTTTCTACGGCCATGTTCAATAGCTATCTAACAAATTACCAGAGGGTAGTGGATATATTGACCCAAATGGGTATGCTAACCCCTGGTACTGCGTCGGAAAAAAAAACTTGCGAATGGGATTCATTGGTATATTAATCCCTATGGACAATTGGAGGGATGACAATCACCTTTGATGAGAAAATAATCGAAATAGCCAATGTTTGATCATACAATCATACTTTTCACCACAAGCTTCCATATGGTTTTGCCCGAAATTATGGGAACACCACCAGCGGTTGATATTTCCCATTATTCACCATTTGCCCAGAAAATGACCCAAATGTAGCTAAATGCCCAATGTAGATGGAATAGACATAGGTATTGTAATTGAACATGCTTAACAATCGGAAATCAAGAACGCCTAATGTTCAATGGAAAAACTGCAGGAACAACTGCAGGGAATGGAGATCCCCATGTTCCCCGAGAGTAACCCGGGGAATGGGTCCTTTTCTGTTCAAGGACAGCCTAAGTTGGAGCATCATAGTGAAGTTTGTCTATATCATCTTGCGATGGGTCTTGAGTCTGACTTGAAAAAGCAAACACACTCTGTGTATTTATCTAGATATAGTATGACTATGACGCTTTGGCACATGTTCAGCTGTATGATTCTCGATGCCAAGACGGGTTGTTGAGGGCCCCTGCCAAAAAGTGCGGCACTGAGATTGCGCTCCTCTTGATCAACCGGATCCCATTCATCAACCAGATCCCCTCTATCAGCCGGGGCCAGAGTTCAAAATCGCTAGCTCTTCTGTGGATGCTGACGAACGGGCAGATGTGGTCTACCAGGCGGATGTGGTCCAAGGGGAAGTGCTGATGCACGGTACCGGGGAGGAATGCTACCTTTCATTTCCTGCTCTTCCCAGACATGTGCTACAGTACGTAGCCTTGGCTGGATTTCCATGCCTGAATCCAAATATATCATGAACGGTTTTTGGAACTCAATTTTGAATTTCACTTTTCCAGGTTTTTCATACATGTCGCGCCAGGACGATCCCTCAAATGGTTTGCTGATGGGCATCCCAGGCCACTGTCGCAATGGCTTTGTCCTAAAGCAGGTACTCCCAAATTTAATGGTTTGTCATGGTTTATCAATTATCATTATTTACTTCGGATGAGATTGCCAAAAATTGGGGCATAGCTTTTTGGACTCACCCAAACGGGGATACTTTACCTGAGAACAAGCAGAACTATCACATGTGTCCCACTGCGGGCCGTGCAGATAAAGGGATCATGGCGTGGACAAACCAGGATGGCGTTGACATGGGATAATACAATCAGCACCCCTGTGCTGTTGTGTCGAAGATTCCAACTCTCCAGCATTTTCAGGCTGAACGCTTGGCAATGGAACATTCCATCAGTCTTTCTCTGCCACACATGATCCACGTCTTTCTTTCTAGCTATGAAACTTAAGAAAGTTGGACTCTTTTCTCATTTCCGGATTCATTTTCCAACTTGGCAACCCTGGCTCATCCTGATCCACTTTTTACCCGAAAACATGCCCCAAAACATCCCAAAACTAGCGTCAAAACAAAACACCCAAACGTGATCCCCAGTGGTTGTTGATCTTCGCCATCATTTTCGCCACTTAAATTGCCATCACTTGGGCCATCTTGGGCCCCATCCTTTGACTTCGAATCCAGGATCTCCCTTTAACAACGGCGGCCGCAGCCGCGTGGGATCCGAAAACTCCGTGACGAGTGGCTGGCCCCAACCGCGGCCACGGATGCAGTCAGAGGTGCGCAGAGATCTCTGTTCCAACCAGCTACGTGTCATATATCATACATGCATAATTACATCAGTACATATACTTATTATATACTAGATCTTATTATAACTATGGTGCTTTACCATTTTTTTAATGCCCATCAAACAGGGGACTTCATCTATCAATCATATCTTTATTCATGCATCAAGCATGTGGTATTACGGTATTGGTCAAGTAAGTCATTGAGGCACCAGTCGAGCCACAAATTTGTTCAGGCGCTCAATATGATTTTGACTTAGCCTCGAGTGGAGGTGGTTTAAAAAACTTACCTTGGTAGGAGGTTCCAATTAATGTTGTTGAGACCATTGAATGGAACTCATAGATGGAGGAAAATCGATAAATCACCCTTTTGATCCAATGATTTTCCAAGACCCTGTGAAAAAAACCTCCATTTTGATTGGAGACCCCATTGCCGTGTTGGATGCACCTGGAGTGTCTGATGTTTTGCTCGGAGAAATCACGGTGTTTTTTTGCCTTTTCTAGTCACAAGACGCTGTAAATACGAGTATTACTTTTGGCAATTTTAAGCCCCGTTCTGTATTTCTTTCGGGTTGAGCTGGTAAATCATGGGAATCTTGCCCGATACGATTCTAGGGACCATGCAGAGCACGTAGGGATTCGGGACGAAAGCTGGGGATGTATTCAGCGAGAAGAGGTCAATTGAAGTCGGAAAGCAAGTCATTAGTAATGAAGAGCAGAATCACAAACTCATGGTGTAGAAAAGAATCGAAGCCGGTCTCGTGCTGGAAAACTGCTGGAAAGACGGATGAAAGGTTTCTGGTCTGCATTGTCAGTCAAAAAAACTCAAAATGGTGTTGCAAGTCATTTGCAAACACCATTTGAGGTTTGTCCAGTATCCCCTTCACAACTGCGAGTCCATGATTGTTCCAACCACCAGAATTCCTTGTAGAGTACAGCCTGGCATCTCTGTCATCGAGTGCAGGGCGAGAGGTCGAATTGGTCCGACAATACTTTGACCTACAGCACTTCGGCGATGAATTCAGGTTCCATTCTTACCCAATGTTCAAGTGCGATTCTTATATAGTTCTTGTATGTTCTTGTGTGGCTTTCTTCTGAAAATAGGGTACCCCAGGAAAAACAATGGTTTATCATAATTGTTCCGATCAACATGCATTTAAATTGGAGGTGAATTCTCCATTTTGCGACTTTAAGCCAAATATCATACCAAACTGGTGAGATCTCATTGATTTCTATTATATATATTTACCACTATCTATCTGTATAATCTATCTAATCTATCGAAGCTAATCTGGTCTAATGAGTCTAATCGAACTGAATATAATCTTTATCAAATCTAGCCTTACTGTATTTGTTCGTATCTTATCTTGCTCTATCTAACCAGCTTTGTATATTATATTGCATTGTATTATATTACATTATACTATATTACATAAATTATAAATATTTTGTTTTATACATATATTATTGTAAATTATTCTATATTATATGTTTTATATTATATTACATTACATTATATTAAATTATATTATATTATTGTATATTATTGTATATTATTTTATATTATATATTACTGTGTTATATTCTATCATATTATAATGTATTATATTATATTGTATTGTATTATATTTTTGTTGTTTAATTTTATGTACACATACATGATTTGTTATACATTGTACATTTTACATCACATATATATTTATTATAGTATATGTGTTATATAATATATTTATATATAATATATGATATATGTTATATTTACTATATTATATTTTATAAATTATATATTTTTAAATTTTATATATTGTATATTAAATTCATTTATTATATACTTGTGAATATATTTTACATACTATTTATTGCATATGGTATTTGATCTATGATATATTATAGTATATACTCTATATATTATATAATAATTAATGTAATTTAATGTATTATACAGTATTATATTTTATTATATTATATCCTACTATATCATATTATAGTATATTGTATTATACTATATTATATCATATTATATCATATTATATCATATTATATCATATTTTTTCATATTATATCATATTATATTATACTATATGTGTTTTCTTCGATGTACAGCTACATGATTTATTTTACATTCTACATAATATACTATATTTATTACATTGTACATATATATATACATACACGTGATATTATGTGTTATATTTCATTTTATATATTACATTTTTTATGATATATGTTTTTTTATATATTCTATATAAGATTGTTTGAATATAAATTATATTATATAATTTATATAAATAATATATTTTATTTATAAGATATTTTTTTTATTATACATTATATATATATTATATTATATAAATTATATTATATATTTACTGTTTAATATTTGGTATATTATATATTATGTTATTTTTACTATTTATTTTATTATATCATATTATAGTATTTTATTTTTTTATTTTATAATATATTATATTTTATTATCAATTAATTTATTATAGTGTATTATTAAAAAACATATTATACTTTATTATATTTTATTTTTAAATATAACATAATATAATTATATTTTTAGTATATTATTATGTTTTATTTTACTGTTATATTATTGTAGTATTTTTTTTTACTATATATATATAACTATATACAATATTATATTGGATCATCTTATATTTTATTATCATAGTGTAGATTTTGTTATACTATATTAATTATACATATCATACTGTACATCCCCCAGCATTCATTATTATGAACTCCCCGCTTTCTGTCGGCCTGAACTCGGACCTTGACAAAGCCTCCAAGGCGTGTCCGTGCCCTCCTCCAGTCCAAGTCTTCAGAAGATAAGCTGTGTGGAATCCTCCACGCAGACCATGGTGGTTTGGAAGGCTGGGACATGCTGGGACCGTAGCGGCGACTGAAACTGCAATGGGATACTAATGTGATATTATATGATATTATTAATGGAATACTTGAGCATACATGATAGTATAATATCATATAATATCCCATTAGTATGATATCCCTTACATGATATATATTATGCGTGGTCAACTTGATATGATATTTGGCTTTAAACCTGAGCATCATATCATGGGGAAAAATGGTGATCAACCATGAAAATCGTGTGGTATATGGGTGTACCCCATGATGAGGAACTTGTGGAAAAGCTGCACCGTGATGTAAAGCAGTTGATGTGAATCATTTTTTTCTATCAGTTATTGGGTTTAAGGGCAGGCCTACAGGAAGCAAAGGTCATTTATGAGTGATTATCCCCGACATAAGGGGGTTTCAACCTTCATTTTTCCCTCCACCTCTTTTCATTAGCTTTGGTCCCAGGAGAGCTCTTGGCACTGCACCCAATGTGCACGACCTCCATTACCGCGAGACGGACCAACATCTCCCTTGCCACCGGCCAAGAGCAGCTCCTTTCAAGGTGCGACCTCGGCATCATGAAAAATGGTGCTTTAACCATGAAGAAATTGTGATTTTGCCACAATTATCTAATGATTTTATAGGAACCATTATAATGGGATGGGAACATGCCAATTACCAAAATTGATATGATATTTGGCGTTGTGCAAAAATTGGGGACGGGACCCCATCGTATGGCAATTGTCTATATTTGGAGAAAATTATGATCAACCATCAAATTCAGGGGCAACCGAGTTTCAGACAAACATAGACAAATCCAATAAAGCACATTTGGGAGTCTAAAATGAACATACTCGTACAAGCGCTTCTTCGCAAGTGGTACTTGCCCGTATAGCTGGTCAAACAAGACGATCAACACTATGCAGTATTTGGATTTAACTTTGAACATTGGGAAATTACTGCATCTAATGATATTTAATGGACAAGTTTTATTGGTGAAATTGTTTATCTAGCCATGTGAAGCCATCAAATTTGGGGCTAGCCTACTCTTCGAGCATTTCTAAGATTGAGTAGTTAACCAACCATTGGTTGATGCGCCATCTAACGCATCCAACTCAAATGATATCAAATGGTTGGTTCTATGTCCATTATTTCTCTAATTGTTGTTGCAAAGTGAATATATCCATTGATTGTACATTGTATCCCCGTGGTTGGCTAGATAAACCGATTAAGTCATCAGTTGTTGGTATGTTTTTGGTGTATACCATTTAGTAAGTTCATAGTTCTGGAAAGTCATCACTTTAAATTACACTACACTAAGTCGTCTATAAATGGGCCATTTTGAATATGTATGTCAAATTGCCAGAGGGGTAAATAACCTGGTACAGTACATTACATTACATTACATTGTATACATAGATACACACAGACATACAGAGATGCAAACGTACAGACTCCAGACATACAGACATACATTTATACATAAAGACAGACACATACATACATACAATCATACATACAGACAGACACATACATACAGACACACATACATACAGACACGTACATACGTAATCATCCGTACACAAACACACACACACAAGTACATACATACGTACAAGCGTGCATGCATGCATACATACTGTACATAGATACATAGATACATAGCTGTATCCGTACATACCCCCTACATACCTACTGTACCTACTTACTTACATTTACATTTGCATATACCATAGACATGTATATATATATACAACCACATGCCTATACATACAAATATACGTACACATATACATACACATTTCCCATTGAATTCCCAATGATATTACCATATGGGCCGTATACATATCATATAATACATATATTAGAATATATACATATCATATTTAATATAAATTATAATACATATATATAATATATTATAATATGTATATATATATATATTAATATATACATATTAAAACAGATCTATCTATTTATCTATCCATCCATCCATCTATCTATCTATCTATCTATTTATCTATCTATAGTTATATACACATACATACATAACATAACATAACATAACATTACATTACATTACATTACATTACATACACATATATATATATATATATCATATATCTATTAAATTCTTAGTCCTTCCCCTTGGTTTTTCACGCCAGGAGCTCTGGAGGCGAAACTCTCGAAGGAAAGCAAACGAAGAGCCTTATCCTTCATGGAGCAGCTGCAAGGCGCTTCCGTCATCGAAGATGGCGATGTCATCGATGGGAAAATGATGGAAAACTGTGGGAAGATCGTGGAAATGGTTGAATAGGATGGGTTAAGAACCATTATAGAACAGGAATCTATAACCCAATAAAGTGTGGTTAGATAGTGTTTTGAGAAATGGATAGAATGGGGAAAACATGGAACAAAATGAGGAGGTAATGGGGATATAGTGGGATAATGTGGGATATAACTTACAAACAATATCAAACAATCAAACACGAAGTGGTATAACTTACAACCAATCAAACACGAAGTAGGTTAAAACATGTTCAAACCACTACCCTTCGGTGTCATCAAACATGGCCGGGAAATCCCCCAACCAAATGGAGGTTCCAAATGGTGGGAAAATCATCGAACTAAATGACAGATTTTCCATCGCCGGAGGGTTTAGAAAAAAAGGATTTCGCGGGATCATACATCACTTAACTGACAAACAATAGTCAGAAATCAATTCGATCAGATCCGAAACTGGGAACCACAGATTTTGGTCGTTCTTAGTTCGAAGCCAGCCAATTCTTGGGGGGGTACACCGCTGTATTTCCATCAGACCTGGCAGGAGAATGGCGGCTGTGCAGTAGCTCAGCAGGCCGCATTGATCAGGTGGCAGATTGGTTGAAGGTCTTCCAGATCGATCAGACTGTGGTGTCCAGCGAGGTGGGGGATGGGAGAGGATGGGAGAGGATGGGAGAGGATGGGAGGATGGAGGTAGATGGGATGAAAATCAGTGAGCATAGTTACGGCGTACTAGTAGTTGTTTTTTTTTCCAAGAAGTCCTTGCCAAAAGGGCGGAAATTGGACTTCGAGACCGGTCTTGTTGGGATGGACTGAGTTGGGAAACATTGACAGTGCGGAGTACCAAGGACTCTTTCAGAGACCATATGTCGTATATGTTGGTAGGTGTCGCCCTTAATTCCAGTCTATTTTACTGAAGCTGCCTTTGGCCTGTGTGTTGTGTTCATTGGACCCACATGACATGACAGGATCAGTTCCTACCCCAAATCCTGCACGAAAACATCCGAAAACGTCTCTGAAAGGAACCAGGCGGCTCATGTTTCCGCTGCTCTCAGCTCAAATGAAGATGGCCGTGTTGCATCTTGTTGCACCATGGCACCAAAGGTCAAGGGTGCTGCCAAGGCTGCGGGGAAGGCCAAGGCTGTCGCCAAAGCTGCCAGCCCTGAACCCCCGCCCAAAGTGGCGGGCCCCGAGAAGTTATCTGTCTTCGATGCTGAAACCAATTTGAATTTCGTGGAAGATGACGACTGGGCGCAGCTGGCGGAGCATCCCAACGATACCAGCCAGAAGGTGCTTGAGGCAGTTCTACTGCTCATGGGTGATCCGGACACAACTTGGGAGAATGCTGCGGCTGCCTTGCAGAAACCTGAGGTCTACAAGCATTTGCCAGAGATTTTTTTGCTTCACAGATTTATATAAGATATCCCTCACCATCGCACAACATTTCTGAGCAACACAGCAGAGTTTGCTGTGGCATGGTTTGAATCACCTGCCACTACGTCACCAAATAGAATAATTAAAGTGTCGTGATTTGTGCTGTTTCATGGTTATTCTGATTTCCAGTGCTTATTCACCTACATTATTTATTGGATCCTGTTTGAACCCTCATGAATCAACAAATCTCCTTAAATTTGCCTGTCTTTTAATATTGAAACCTCGTCCTTTTTGTTGGCGTTTCGCTTCACCTCGCAACTGCCAAGTGCCCTGGGCCCCAAGGCCTTGGTGCAAGAGCTCCGTGCCCTGGGCCCCTTGGGTTCCACGGAGCTCCAGCTGCAGCAGGCCTCCCTGGCGCTGGCCGCGGCGGAGCTCGGGCGCCTGATGCCCAAGGCCGCCGCCAAGGCGAAGCCGAAGGCGGAGCCGAAGGCGGAGGTCAAGGGGCCACCAGGTTGGAGTGGGATGGGGGGATGGGCTTGGTAGGATGAGTAGCGGATGATTGATATTGGTGGGTGGTAACAAGATTGATATAATATTATGATATATTGAATATATTGTGATGTTCACCTACCCATTTTGTGGGAGCGGTTTTGACCAATTGTGCTCAGGCTTGGGAACGGATTTCAATATGTTTCAATGGGACCTGGTGGATGGATGGTCTTGGGATCGAACTTTTCAACTTTCCGGTTGACCATCCCAACATAGCCAAACCAATCAGTCGACTTGCATCCCGTTGTCCTGAACAGGTGGCGCACCGGCAGCCATCGCACTGGCACAACTGGTGGAGGCCTATCTTTCTGCCGAGAAGACAGCTCAGAAGATCCCACAGATGTGGCCGGTGCTGTCATACAACAAGATCCATCAGAGTGTGCAGCAAGCCTTGTACGCTCAGCAGCATTTGTGCCTGGTGTGCACTACTCCTTTGGCAACCGCGGCGACTCTGTTGTACTGCCAACTGGCAGGCTGCGCCATTTTCAATCTCCAGGAACTGCAGGTTAAGATCAATCTGTGCAAGTCCATGACTCTTGAGGCTGCTCGTGCCGAGCTGGGCTCCATTCTGAAAAGCTCAATGACTCAGGGACTCAGATTGGTTGTGCTGTTAGGATCCGCTCCTCCAAACCTCAGAAGACTTTGTGATGCCAGTCAAGTTCCCATGGATGTCTTCGACTTTGAGAAGATCTCAGAGGTGGCGCAATCTTTGGGAACGACCTGTAAGCGCGGCTTCCAGTTGCTGCTTCTGACAGAAATGTCCAAAGGGAAGGCTGAAAAGAGCCTTCCGCAGCTGGTACCTGCGATTGACGAGATGGCTGTCATGGCACCTTGGCAGGACAACATGGCAAGTCCCGAAGAGCGACGTCTATGGGGATGATGATCCAAAATGATTGATATTATTCAGGGATATTCAGGGTGAAACCACCAACCAGTTTTCTGTGACGTTGTTTTTGATGTGGGGCGACAGCTTGTTGTTAGTCTTTTTTCATGCGTCCAAACCCATCCCCCGGGGACCCAGGACCCATAATAAAGTAATATGATCAATCTGGGTCAAAATTGAACACCTTGGGACACAGATGCATGCCTTCTTTTCAGTATATATAACATTAATCAACCGCCCAGTTTGGGATATCCATAATTTTGACGCAAGAAAGACGAGGCGAAGCACTCCATGTTTTTGTTCCTCCAACGGCGCCGGTTGAATCGCAGGTGGTCGACAAAGCCTCACTCCCTGAGAGCCATATTTTGGAGGCCGCCCGAGCCCGGCTGGAGCGACCCTCGCTGCGCTCATCGTTGAAGCTGTTGGCTGCCGCGGCGAATGTGAAGCCAGCCGAGGATGTGGCGCCGGAAATGGAGGTGGAGGAAGCGGAGATTAACTCGCAAGATTTTCAGCCACTGAGAAGAAAAGGATATGTTAACATTGTTGTGCAACCCTACAAAATGATACAAAATGGGGATTGATATTATCTATTTGTAGATTTGTTTTGTCGGTGCGTTTTGGTTGTTGAAATGGTTTCACAAGCCACGGTTAAAAAAAAGCCACGGTTGGTCGGTTGGACAGATCTTGTAATGAACTGGACCACCTAGCGTTTAAGACCTGGACCCCCTTAAGTTGGATGGTTCAACCCAAAAAGATAAACTTGTTTCACTAACTAGTTTACTGAGCCATACGCATGGCAACCGTTTATGGGCATGTGTCTTAATCAATTAATCCTAATCAAACAGAGTATGTATCAGTCAGGATGACACAATTGTTGTAGCAGGGGCCCCATGTCAAGAATTGGCTGCAGAAACTCAATAAGATCCAATTGTTATTGCAGGATCAGATTCAGTATTTGTCAATTTGGGATTGGGGAATTTCAGCATGACCCCGCATTGAAGCACTTAATACCCTCTGGTAAACTAACATAGCTATTGAAAATGGCCATTTATAGTGGATTTTCCCATTAAAAATGGTGATTTTCCATAGCTATGTAACAAATTACCAGAGGGTACTGGTTTTACCCGCAAAACCCCTGGGAAATCAAGGTATGAGGAGAGCTTTGGCAGCGACTGGGAAGAGAGATGGGCTTCAGGCCCAGCAGAGTTGGATGAGAACGGGAAGGAAATTAAAAGAGGATTGATCAATGCGAAACTTGTGAAGCTTGACTTGGAATAGCTTGGAATCCATGTCCCACATGTTCTCCCGTTTTGGTGCCTCCTTCATTTTAGTATAACTTTAGTATTCGACGGATTTCGAAAGAACTTCAGAAGATCGAAGAAAGACGAAAGAAAACCAGTCACCGTGCTGCATCCCACCATGGCTGGACCATGGCTGGACCATGGATCTAAGGAAATATCCCTCCAACCCGAAAGATGCCAAGAACCTTGGCTGCCTTGGCTTTGCGAATGGGAATCTTTGTGGTAAACAAAGGGTAATAGAAAATATGTGGATGATTGTGGATGAGTCTCGCCTTTCAGTTGGTTCACCCCACCCCTATTTTTCCCAGAATTGCTTTGCTGGAAAATCTTACAGGAACCACCCAGATTTGTTTTACCTGCAAAGAAGTTCCCTGCGAACTAAACCATTCCCAGTGATTTCCCAGTGATTTCCGACCTCCCTGTGATTTCCGAATAATTTCACATTGATTTCCCCAGGAACTGTCTTCAGCTCATGGGCGGCGCTGCCAATGCGCCCTGCACGGGGATTTGGACCAGCTTTCGACCGCTCATCCGACCCACAGAGGTGGAATTTGAGTTCACCGTGAATGGCAAAGTGGCCTGAAAGATTTGGAAGATTCAACGAAGATAGGGGGTTGAACCAAGACCGGAGTTTACAGATGGTGCAATGGTGCATAGGTGATTTGTATACATAGATGGTTGGTTGTTTTTGGACAAGTGTGTTGTGTCCCTTTTCCATCCTTTTCCTCCCCCAAAATGGGGTGTTTTGTTTTACCCGTCGAAATCTCAATATTTATCGTCCAGTAATCAAACTCGGCCTGCTGGAAATCCTCATATTCATATATCATATATATATATATAATACGCATATTATATTTGTATGTAAATATATATATATATAGATAGATAGATACATATATGATATCAATGATTTTTCCCATAAATCTACCATTTGACTAGAGGATCTAACCTATTCTTTTTTGGCTCAAGAAATGCTCCACTTAGGTGGACATGCCCAACGCCTCGGTGGTCTTCACTGAACGGCCCTTTGAAGCTTGGCCCGAAGAAATCCATTGGGATCATTGGATCGTATTCCAAAATGGCCATCAGTTGGGGTACCCCACTCCCCCCGTCATGTGAAAAACACCCCCATCATCCATGGGACTTTTTTCCGGGATTTCCACATCTTTGGCACCAAAATTCATCATATTTCCCCCCAACCCATGATTTCCCCTGGTGGGTTTTCCTGGTAAGTTCTCTCCCCAAGCCATCCACACCACACCGGCCTCCCAGGAAGGCGCCCTGCCGGACTGCAAGGTGGGGCTCCAATTCACGGTGCGTGGCGGCATGCAGCTCTGTGGCGGCGGTGGAAACCTCGTGCGCATCAGAGCCGTGGCAAAATGCTGAAGATGGGCCATGGTTGGGGGAATATATTGTATCCATTAGTAATTATATAGTATAGTATAATATATAATAATATATATTATATGATTGGAACTATAATAGTAAGAATAGTAATATTAATATAAAGTAATAATACTAGAAATGATATTGATGATGATAATAATAACAATGATAATAACAACAATGATAATAATAGCAATGATAATAGTAGTAATAACTATAATAGTTAATTATAATTACTATGATGATAAAAAGAGGGCCAATAACATGAATGTATAACTACAATTTTATGATATAAGGTGGGTTTGGGGGAACAATCGGCTCATATCCCCCGACATAACTGGCTGATGATGGGGTATTAGTGGTACCAGCCCCAATTTGCCAATGATTTACCATATCTCACCATAATTATTGGTGGAATGAAGAACAGCCCCAGAGATAAGGTTTATGATTGCATTACCACGTTACTCGTTGAAGTCTTGACATAGATGGTTTCAATATGTTTCAACTCTCTTTCGATATGTTTTCGATGCTATATTCAAACTTAAATGAGACCATGATCCCAATTCAAGCATTTTTTCTCAGGCGAAGTGGTGTTTTTTTACAGTTTCATTCAGCCGCCTCAGCCTATGAGGGATTTTGTTTCAGGCTGTGCCTCCATTGGACATCAACTTAATTTGACGGTTGTTCCCTTTCCAAAAGTAAATATTGATAAATATTGCCATTGCTCGTAAATAAATTGACATGACGATAGATAGCCAAAAATAAAGAGCACATGAGGCGCATCATTGTCCAACTGAAAGTGATATGTGTTAAGTCTGGCTCCAGAGGCAACGATGGCAAGATCCAAAATGACAAGTGGAACAAAGTCTTGCTGAAGATTGACTGGGCAGACAAAGTGGTAGTGGCTCAAGTCGCTGGCAGAGTTCTTGAGAAGATTTTTTGATTATGAAGCTGGCATCCTAAGGTGTGTAATCCTTTTTTAAACCATCCATTTCTTGGGTTTCAATGATTTCAAACATATTCAATTCTTATGATATTATTTGTTGATTTGCATTTGTGGAAGTGGATGGGTATCGAAACAGAGGGAGATGCTTTGGGCTTTGCAATTTCCAAGCCATCCTCGGCCGCAGGATCTACAGGAATCATGATTCAGAAGGGGAAACACACCATCTTTTCAATCTTCATTGTTTATCCATCATCTTTTCATGGATCTACAGGATCTACAGGATCTTCATTGTTTATCCATGTGTTTTATTTTCTAAGGTGGTGAATCACCAGAATTTTGCCTAAAGATGCCGCTGGATTCCATGGGGATTCACCCACCACAGTTGTTTTTTCCAGGTCGATACACGAGGGAAGGGCTATGCTCCGGCCATTCAGACGGTGCCTTTCAGAGATGCCAGTTGCGTGGGCTTTGGAGCACTCTTCATCTACAACACCGACACCCAGGCAGGGGCTGGGTTGGGGGGACTGGTAGGCTGACACCTGAAGAGGTGGATTTGGGCAATTGAAAAAAACAACCAAAATCTGAACAGATGACATGCTTTCTCGTCCAATCGGCGTCATCCAGCACCAAAACTATCGCTGGTCACTGCGGCAGGCCACCTGCTGGTTCAGCTCTTTGAGAATAAAGCAAAGTGAAGCAGAAGCTTTCATTTGTTCAGGGCAGCATTGGGTGTTTCAATTTTGGGGCATGGACGTCGATTTTTTTGGGGGGCAACCGGCAACCCATTGGATCAGTCTATGAGCGTGTAGGTTCCGCCCATGTTATTTGTTCTTCCTCGAATCGCATCCCAAAGTCAAAAACATCACACATCTTACAGACTTACAGATGGGATTGCTGTTTTGATCTATTTTCTACCATGATTATATAGATATGGTTATAGATATAGGACTCCATATGGTTATATAAGTTATATATATATGTATCTATCCTTTGATCATTTTCTCCCCAGGATATGGTTCTAACGGACACCGATGCTTTAGCAGCCCGGCGAGACCTGGCAGATCGCCTGAAACAGAGGGAGTACCAAATGGCGGTGGATGCAGACATGGAGGCAGAGAGGTGTTGAAAACCCACGTTTTTATATCGTTTTATGATGGTTTATGGCCGTGAATTGGGGAATTGTAGACCATATGTATCCATATGTATACATTATGATATTCCCAGTGTTAGGTTGATCATGATTTATCATCACTTATTGCATCTTATTGCGATCTATCATGGTTCATCACCATTCATTCATGAACCGCTGATTTCTCACAATTTAGTTGACTACTTGGATGTGCATACAGGTTGGTAAGGGCATCATGACTAGAGGTTATTTGTGGTTACAACCCGTCCACCTTATGTATATATATATATATAATATATGTAGGTGCATAATATTATGAAAGATCCATCAATTAACATCGGCTAATATTGGCAGGCCGCAAGAAAATCCTCAGGTCGGATGCAGTGATCCCTCCTGATACATTTCTGGGCCCTTCAGGTCGGTATGAAGATGGGTGCCATCAAATCCACCACATGTCACGGGATGAACTTAGCAATGGAGCAAGCGGCCAACAACACCAGCGGTCAAGCACTGGGATGACGACAGCCTGTGACAATCTGTGACATGATGCCCTGTGGCGTTCTGTAGTCCGGTGAGTTTCATTAAAAAGATGAAGCTTTACCGAGTTGTGCCAGGACAAAATCAGATGTGCTCACTGCGCTGCAGTGCCGCAAGTTGGTGTTGCGAATAGCACCTAACAGGCCTAACAAATGGCAATGGAACTTCCAGACTGGAACGACCAGATCATCCAGGTGACATGAGCCGTCTTCTGGGGGGTTTCCTAAAATAGGGGCACCCCCAAATCATCCAAAATTAGATTTTTAGTCTTGAAACCATTGAAACCCATGGTTTTGGGGTACCCCAGTTTTTTGAACCGCCCTTGTCAAATTCATTTTGCGTCAACAAATTCCATGTTTCTGTCTCAGCATGACCGACCAAGAGACAACATTGTGGCAGAGGTTTGTCAGCAAAGTAGCAACCTCTTCCGTGGCTATGTAGACGTATATGATGTATATGGCAACATTTGCGGAACTATTTGACCATGGCCAATTTCAAAGGTAGAATCAAAGGTAGCCATCATCGTCGTCGTCATCATTATCATCATCACCATCATCATCGTCATCCTCATCCTCATCCTCCTCATTATCAGTGTGTTTACTTGTTCCAATGTTGTTTTCATTTTTTTGCATCCCCTCAAGTCGAAACCATACTCCCAGTACAGACCCAAAAGACGGCCGAAAAACTGCAATCTCGGGAAGGATGGCACGAAACAGCAGCTGGAGTTTATCAATGACATCAAGGCCACTAGTGGCAGATCCCAGTCGTCAAATGGGGATCCGAAGTTATCATCCAAGTTCAGCTGGTCTGTTTGGTTGGGGAACCAAGATGAACCAAGTGTTTTAGTGTACATCCAGTACATTTACAGTACTGTCTTAAGAAACCCCCAATATCCCCCAACTAATGATATGTGTTCTCCCTTCATTGATGCCGGAAAGAAGGTTAACGCTTAGCAGACAAGAGATTTTGGCCAGTCCACTTAAAACATCGACAATGCCCTTTGCTCCAGTTGAGGTTTCCCTGCAGCAAGGGACTTCCAGAGCATAGTTTCGCAGAAGTGGCCCCCAGTTCCCTCTCATGCTTGCTGGTTGGTGATTCTACTACCATACATTGAGGATTTATATACAGCATATGGATTTCGAACTTGCTGGTGATGGAGAAAGATACAATATATACAGTCTTACCAAGAAATTGACGAATACCAAAAATAAACTGTATGTATATATATATATATATCACAATTTACGGCTGACTATTCTTTGCTAGCTCTTTTGGATATCCGAAACCACAACTCGGCAGGTGCCCTTTAAGTAAGTCCTCGGCAGGTTTGCATGTGCGGAGGGGAACTCAAGCTGGACAACCTGGGATATTTACATCGCCATGGTCGTTCCGGACAGCACTTGGTGCCCGGGCCATTTTCATCGGCCGTGGCCATGAGGGCCCCAAAGTTCTGGCAATTTTAAGGGAGGAAAATATGAGAAAAACACGGTTTACAGATGTTTACACCATGACACATAGTTGGCTTAGGGGTTTAAACGGTTTAAACATAAAAATAACGAATGGTGGTCAACTATTGATGAGGACACATCCTATTTTAGGGACAAACCATGACAAGAATATATGCTAAGTCACATCTGTAAGATATGACAAGCATGTACAACCAACTCACATGTCCATCTTTCCATTCCAAGGCATCTTTCATCTCACCTGGGGAAACTGAGGTCTTTGCACCATCGAAGCTTGGAGATGATGAGGCGGGATAGCTGTAACATGTTGGCTTCATGAGTGTAGGTCCTTTTTGCTTCGAATTGACCAACTTGTGCGAGAGGATTCATTCTTTGATCATTGGTACTTATAATGTATATATGACATTGTTATAGAGTTCTAATTATGCTCGATATTCTTGAATGATCTGCAGTGGGCAGTGGGATTCAGAATTCCTAAACTGCGGGTTCAGCCGCATGGTCAAGGAGTGGGAAGTCCAGGTTAGCAGTTCGTTTTAGCCAGCAGCCAGAGCTTAAGCTGAACATGTTTGGGATATTTTGGCATAGATTGATGAAATATTGCACAAATACATAATATATATATATTATATAATGTATATACAATTATATATATTATGGCATACACCTCATGTGCAACATGTCCTATGTTGGTGATTAGAACATATCGTAAACGTGACCTGCATAGATGGATGATGGGTGGCGGTTGGTACCGGATAGTCATTCCTCTCATCGTGCAGGACGATGGTTCTCCATGTTCGGTGTTGATGTCACAGAACCATCTGGATTAGGCTTAGGAAGTATGGGAATGGGTCAGTGAACAGAGTTTCTACATGTTGAAATCCATGCAAACTGATTCACTCTGTTTTTAATGCTATATTTTCAGTCTATCCCAGTTTTTAATGATGTTCAATCCAAGATTCGTTCATCCTGCTGCTTGGTTTGTTGACCCAGCCCTTTCGGCTTGGAAAATCCCGGGATATCACCCGCGATTTCCTGGACGATGTGGCGTATGTGGCATCTCGGATGCCATGCCATCGAGCCGTGATGCCATCATGGCAACTTTCAGTCTTTGAAATCACAAAAAAAAGGTATGCAGGAATTAGTGTCACAGATACTTTGACATATATGTTTTTTATTTTTTTGTTGTTGAATATTGAAAACTGTTTATGACTTGTGAACATGCAAATCACCAAAGTGATTCTTCCGTATTGGAAAAGTTTGCAACGCTCAAAATTGTTGAGCTTGGCAGCATCAAAGTTCTGGACTTCTGGACTTGCACTTTGAGGTCCAAACACCAGGCTGTAAATTGCGAGGTGGAACGCCCATTTGGGGGTTTCCATAAGTGGGGGTACCCCAAAATGGATGGTTTATAATGGGAAATCCTACTAAAATGGATGATTTAGGAGGGGTGCCCCTATTTCAGGAAACCTCCATTTGGGTGTGTCTGAAAAATTGGTATTTGCAGTATCCAGATATCCTCCAAATAACCATTGTAATGGGGATAACGATGATTCGCCAGTATAGGGTTACCAATTTTGCAGACACACCCAGTGGAATGCTGAGGTGTCACTGTTTGTACCCTACAGCTTAGTCTTCAACTATGCCATTTTGGGGATCAGCAATTCTGACTCGTGTCCCTCACATCTTCGCAATGAACAAGCGTGGTAAATGGCAGAAAGAGCAAGTTTTCAGGAGAGCTTCGATGCATTATGTTGGACTTTTCAACAAATCTGCGTTCAAATACAATCCGTCAGTCATCAGCGCTTTGGGTCAGTGCTTTGTCGATGCTACCCCAAGGGTATTGCATCGCAGCAGGGCGGCAGTTGCCATATAGATTACCTGAATGTCAGATGTATCACAGTTTGACTTTGTACCGAAAGTTGACATTCCCGGCTGATTTTCTATACTCACTGCTAAATCATTTGTCGCGATGTTGCCAATTGCTCGGAGAAACATGACTCACTATTGCTCCAAAGCTATCGAGTTGGAATAAGTAAATCTCTACTTTTGCGTTCTTGTGAACTAGAGCTTCAATTCCAGCCAGTTGGGTGAATCTCCCATTCCCTTCTGGTGGCATTTGATTGTTTTTCTGGTGCTGTTCTCTTCAGCTCCGCTGGGCACGTCGTGGACCCGATTTTCCAACGGCCGATCTTGGCACGTCTCTTTTTGTGTCCCATGTGAACCCTGGGCTCGCCGCTAAATAGCCAATGTTTGACATGATGCAAAACCATGTGAAGCGATATAGCTAACTACCTAAAACGTTATTTTTTGCTTATGACCGCCTTTGTGACACTTAGTTTGGGTCCCTGCTCATATGTATATATATGTATATATATATATATATATGTGTACATGGATACATATATATATATATTTACATATATTTATATACATAAATATGTTTACATACATATATATATATATGTATATATGTATACATGTTAAATGTTGTGTTTTGAAATGTTATGTGTTATCCATGCATGATTGAGAAGGAGCAAGCAAGATGGAGCTGGTCCCCAAGTTGAAGGTGTAGAAAGGGGAGTGGAAACACCACTGAGGGTCGCCGTTGATCGAGGCTTTCATTTTTGTCCAAAATATCCCTGCAGTTAGACCATTTCGCCCGCCTTGGGGGAACAACTATCCCCAAAATCCCCAGAAAGGTGAAGCAGGACCTCGAGGTGGCACTGAACACAGGGTCTCACAGACACGTTTGGAACGCAACGTATCTCTGATCGTCTCTTGACAGGGACCAGTCGACCAGCGAAAATCGCAGTGCCTGCAATCGCTGCAGGCGTTTGGCAATATGGATCTGGGTGTCTGAGAGAAGTGAACAGATTTGTATTGATTATATTCATTTATATTCATTTATTAATTGTACACATAGTACACAACAACCTCTTTTTGAAGATGTTGGCCATGCAAGTGGATTTGTTGTTGCTGTTTTGTTTTCGTTCATTGTGCTACCATGGCCTTTAACGAGATCCAGATCATTCCATGTAGGTTTGGGCCTGTGGCTAGGGCCAGGGCTGAGTTCTCCGAGTTAATACCTGTGGCTCCTGAAAGGGGTTGCCAAGGCGAAAAAGGCGCGCGTTCAGCGACACTTGAAGCAGAAATCCCCGCCTGATCCAAGCTTCTAAGGGGAATAGATGGGGATAGTTTTCCCATTGAATCGGGGTCCGATTTGGATTTGGGGTTTGAAAATAGAGTTCCCCAATTCCAATGGATTATCATCATTTTCATATATTTTCTTCATTTAAACTGGTTATTTATGGGTATTCAGACACACCCATTGGATGTTTGAAGCGTCCGAGGGCCTTGATGATTGGACCAGCTTCCCTGCGTGTCCAGTTGCTGAACTGACTGGGTGAATATGGGTCCAAAGTGTCAGCCAAAATGATCCAAAATTGATTGGTAACGCCAAAAAATGACTGGTTGGTAGTTTAGTTTTTCTGTTTTTAAACGTTGGGATGTTAATTTATCGATTTATGACTCAAACTTTTCAAGGGACATTCCCAGCCCAATCTCCACTGATGGGATGACAGATGATGACAGGATCGCTGGCTTCTGTCCTTAGACACGGAGGCCTCGTGGAGCAGGATGGATAAACGATAAACAGATAGGTTGATAGACAGATAGATTGATATAGACAGATAAATAGAACAATAGAGACACAACGATATACATGTGTACACGTAGCTTCTATTTCTAATCGCTATGTTGTATGATTGAACTCCTTGCGTTTTTTCGGTCGTTTTTGTTGACCCATCCCCTACATCGTGCGTGTCCAAACGGGACGGATATCCGTGGGATATATGTTGTTTCTGACTATTCCATTTCTAATTGGGTATGGGACAAACTTCGGTACCCAAAATGGTATGGTCCACCAAAACTCAACGGAAATTTATTGTTCTTGATTTTTGACCCCATAGCCAGCCCTGGTTTCAGTGATTTCGAGTTTGTTGATTTCCCCCTGTTGAAATTGATTTTTTGGGTATCCCAAAAGGATTCATATTTTGCGGGTTCAAAGCTCCACCAACGGCAAGCAGGTGGTTTGGGTTTCCTTGGACCCAAGATACTCCTGTCCCCCCATTCACATGAAACATCCCTGATATAAATGGTCCCAAAGATGTCTTCTTATCCCCTATTAAAATCTATTAAACCAATGGTTTCTAGGGGGTGTTTTAGTATTCGGGAGATGGAATGACCTTACCTCAGTTGAACCGAGAAGCAGGCCTTCGCTAAGGAGCTGACTGAGCTGGGCCAGAAGCTAAAGGAGGAACAGGCGCAGAAAAGGGGGGTGGTTGCAAGCTTGTTGAAGGCACCAGAAATGTGTAATGGAAGTATAGCAACCGACCCAAAAATTGAAAAGATGGAAAAGGAAAACCCTACTGTAGAATAATCCCAAAAGTTACAAATTACCGTTCTATCATATCCTTTTTGGGAGTTACTATTCAGTACATCCCTTTGATTAGGAATACAAGGTGTTAAGGTGATTGTAACAAGGACTAAGAAGTCAACAGTCATGGGCACAATTATTCCACCAAACCACAGTTCAGCTTCTTTTGGCAGACAACTTTCATCCAATCAATCATTCACTTGATGGACTTCACAACCTTTCAATCTTGTATGTATGGAAGCACACGTCCGAAGCGCACTATGTTGGGACACAATGCAGAGG
>Ga0126342_10000520_pt1 | contig 42843 bp, 40 predicted proteins | sample Cyp1metagenome_FD_92528 | JGI IMG/M metagenome (GOLD analysis project Ga0126342, IMG submission 92528) | Coral microbial communities from Lord Howe Island, Old Settlement Bay, Australia - Cyphastrea 1 metagenome | ecosystem: Host-associated > Invertebrates > Cnidaria > Coral ...
AGAGATAGAGATAGAGATAGATAGATAGATAGATAGATAGAGATAGATAGATAGATAGATAGATAGATAGATAGATATATAGATAGATAGAGAGAAACTCTTCTTGTGCTGGGTAAGAACATGTAAGAACTATAAAGCTTATTACTGCCGAAAGCAATCATTTGCAGCTGCACAGGCCATGCCACATCTACTTTGTCAGCGCTGGATCCTTACCTATCATGAACGATACCCGATGCCAATGCCCATGGGAATACAGCGCCACGCCTCAGAACCAAAACCAACAGGTAAGTTATGTTGGCATGCCGACCCCGGATCGGGGAAAAAAACTCAGATCCTAAAAATGAAGGGTACCATGTAGAATTGGCATTGAATTATCATGAAGTATCAGTATCACTAATTTACTTGGGCTCCTAATAAATAACATTAGCAAACTTTGGGGTTTAATCCTGGGCTGACATGATTCGCAATCATACATCTTTCATGACACCCCATCATATCCATGACTGTCAAATACGGAGGTGGTGGAACTGCAGCGGGTCTATCAGATTCCCATGGCACGCAATCTCGCACAACCCCAAGGCAGGCGTGATCCATTCTCGCACAGGTCGCGAGAAACGCATACCCTAGGGAAATCATTGTGACTCTAATCTGCAAAGGGAAATAACCGGGGACAGGTGGTTGCTCAGGTCTAAGTCGGTGCATTTCAGTTGAGAAAATGACATCCCAGTGGCTCTGGATATTTCCGGTTTGTCGTAAGGATTCAGTCTTTGCCACCTCGCCCCTGCGCTCATCATGAAGACTTCATGGCCATGGCGTCGGACTTCCGCGGCTTCACACGCTGCGGGAACTTTCTGGGATGTCCTCAGAAATCTCGGAGACCTCCAGTGGCAAATGTGGCAAGGCGGCACAATGCATACGTGTGTTTGCTGGTTGCAGCTTCAACCCAAGCACGAACAAACAGAAATTGGGATATTTTCTTAAAATGATTTTATAGGGTACAATGAGTACAAATGGGTACAAATACAATTTGCACATATTGATACTGAAGCTTTAACCCATGCAGCCATGCATACAGTAACTCATAATCAACAAAAATGCTTGATACATGGCCATCGTTGTCATGAAAACATCATCTGTCAACTAATGGCCAAAGATCCATATCTAAAAGCACCCAAAAGGATCCAAACAAAATCCCAAGATCCAAACAAAAACCAAAAAGAAAAGAACGATCCACAGCTTGGCATCCCTGCGTCATCAGCGTCATGTGCCGACACTATGGGCACTGCAGGAACTGCCTTGGCCTTCGCCTCGGGCGAATGAACATCCGCCCCATAAATGGAGGTTTTAATGGGAAAAACAATGAACATAATCTATATACACCAGCGATCATGAGCGGGATTTTCCGGGTAGCCATGTTGGATTCTCCGGGTATGGTAGATGATTTCCCTGCAACATGGCCATGGTGTTTCTTTTTGGTACTGGAGAGGGTTCCTGAAAAAAAAACGACTTGAACATCATTAAACATGATTAAACATCATTGACCATCCTTATAGACATCATTAAACTCTAATTATCTTGGTGCATCATGGTGCATCCGGTCCGATGAAGTCCTAAGTGTAACTGCAACACCAAGCTACGCTCGGGCCCGATGGGCCGGATGAGCCCACTGGTCCTGGCTCAATGACGGTGTTCCGGTCTGCTGAGCTCCCTTGGCTCCCCGGGTGCACCTGTGCCTGGAAGGTCTATGGAGTCATCTCCACTGCTGGCGCTGTCCTGGCTGCATCTCTGGGTTAGTCTGCTTTGATGTTCACATCGGTTTTCGATGATTTTCACACGGAACATGACATGTTGCAAGCTCAGGTAATTTTGTTCTTGTATATTCCTGTAATTACCTGACTGATGATATACTGATGACATTTCAAGATATTTCAAGTGACCAATCTGCTTCGTCCAATTCGTCCAAGGCTCTGAGGAGTAGGATGGAGCTTTTGCCTTACCTTTGGCCATCGGGCGATGTGAATCCTGCACTGAGTCGAGCTGAGTTTGGCATCCTCGATTTGAGGATCTTTACTGGGTGTGAACCTTTTGAATTTTAATCCCAGAGTCCTGCACCATATTATATCAATGTCCATAATGTATATATATATATAATTATATATAAATACACATAGATATACAATGATATACGTACTACTGTCATTTACGTTTTTTTTTTTTGGTGCGGGCGGGTAAACCGTTGAATATGTCTCTTCATTGTTGGCGATCTAGGTGGATTATACCGTTATATCATTGCACATCCCATCATTTCCCTGACACTGTCTCAGCACTTTGTGTTCCAACAACTTTTTGATACTACCCTCTGGTAATTTAACATAGCTATTGAAAATTGCCATGTATAGTGGATTTACCCACTTAAAATTGTGATTTTCCATATAGTTATATACGTTAGTTTACCAGAGGTTATACTGTAAATCCACATCACCAGAATATAAAACCAACACATTTAAATGAAACCATATGAAACCGCACATCTCTATACGATAATCTTTGGGTAACCCCGCACCCAGTTTCAGGCACGTCCCCCGAGGGAATCCCCCACACCATCTCATCCCATCTCACCAACTCCATCAAAACACTTGCAGAACCTTATTTTGCATCCACATCCCCATCCCATCCAACTTATAATTCAAAGGTCTTAAAATATCATGATTCATATATATATATATCATCTTATAGCTATGGACAATTGCCCATTTAGTTCGATGATGTTCGATGATTTATCTTTTGAAAGTTGTGTTTTTCCATGGCAAACTGTTCGATTACCAAACGATGTCCCCATCCCCCATCCCCCATACCCTCTGGTAAACTAACATAACTATGGAAAATCACCATTTTCAATGGGTAAATCCACTATAAATCACCATTTTCAATAGCAAACTGTTAAATTACCAGAGGGTACCCCATCCCCCATCCCTCATCATCCCCATCCCCAACCCCCATGACCCCCATCTCCTCATCACTGCTGCCATCGCGGGTGACCTCTGTCGGTCCATCGCGCCGCCGCGCAGGCGAGGCTTCCTCGCTGTCGCTGTCCGACCCGAACCTGGACAGGACCCTGGGAGCCACCCGAGGGCCGTCCGGCAGAAAAGATGTGGCCTGGTGGAACATTTGAGGAGAAACCTTGGGGAAAATCGAACATGTTTTCTCCGTTGTCTTTGGTTTCAAAGATTCAAAAAATAGAAAGCCCATGCAAATCCAAGAAAACATGAAGAAACATAAGAAACTCCATTGCTTTTCCTACAGCCTAGCCGCTCTAGCCCCCTCTGGGAACTTGGCAAACCAGGAAAGTAGAATAAAATCGAGGAACATGAGGAGAATAGGTCAAAATCATATAACAAAGTCATAAATAAATATAAATGACATGAATATGTATTAATAATACTTGTTATATATAATATACAGTATGTGTAACATTGTGTAACTGTAACCAAGCCATAGAACAAACAACCTAAGAAAACAAAATGCACAAATACAACATTGTTACAACATCCTAAATGGAAACCGATTGAAATCGCACCTGGTCGTCGAAATCAGCAGTTGTTAATAAATGCAATTCACATTAAACAGTAAAGCCACACTGACAGCATAAACAAATGTTCAAGGCCTGCGTACAGACAAAATTTGGCTTATTTTGGAGCCATGCGTTTAAACGCACAACAGTTTGGACGGATCTGAATAATGAATTGTGCTATGGAGTGGTCAAGAATCTAGAGGAAAGCCCGTGAGAATGGATAGATTGGAGGGTAAGAACATGGAACCAGATGGAACCAGCATATTTTCAACTGTTTTTTCTCACATTAACTCGGTGAGATATGGCTCAAGCTGGGGGATCAACACTCCAAGCAACGTCCAAAAGACTTCTCCAGCGGGATGTTTGGCTAAAATGGTATGAGCATCTCCTCTCTGTTCCTCCCGCTCCTGGAACAAACAAGGACAGTGACAAGCCACATCCAATTCATAAGAAACGCTGGAAACGCACACGCGTAACTGTAACTGACCATAACTAACCCACAAAAGGGCAACTACATTGAACACATACGCACGTACGACGTACACAACGAACAAACGTGTAAGTCGTATATTCATGTATATTCGGCATCAAGAAAGGTCAAATTTGCTGTTGCATCCTGCTGCTAGTGGCTCTACTGTAAAATTCCTGGCGGCGCGTTTTTCCCTTTTTATTCTCTGAATCCATCACCCGCTTTGGCGGTGTCGCGCTCAGGCCTCACCAGAACAGGTGGTTCCCTGATGACCGGCAGCATCCTATCAAGGTCTCCGGTGCCACAACTCAGTCACTTGTCAAACCGCTGGATGACCTTAGCAATGCGGGAAAGAACGACGGACGGGCGGAGGATTTGTAAACTTAAATGATCCAGTATAGGATAACATAGGGTGTGCACAGTAAGCAAGTAGCCTAGCAATCCTAAAAGGTGTGGATGCATGCACAAGACCCAGCTAGTACTTTCTACTGATCCTGTTGAGGTAATTCATGAAAGCAATGATGAGAACACCTGGCAGTGTTCGGATACCAACGACAGCATGCATATAGGCTCATTTGCTCCTCACAGCACAAACTGCAGTGGATGAATGGGCCCTCCATTGCAAACCATTCGCCAACTACATTATCAACTGGGTAGAGCCCCTCAAATTCTAGGCTACCTCCCCCAAGAACAATGATGGCCGTTCGTCATAAGTCATCATATTATGTGTATGTATACATATATAATCATATATATATATATATATATTTATACATGTGTGTGTGTGTCCCTTGCAGATTGATGACCATCCCCCAAATGGTTTAATCTCATCCAAGTTTTGACCCATGGCACATAGCTTTCGCCATTTTGGGGCATCCCAACAGCTGAAATCGCTGAGATCGCTGGCATAGATCAGCTCCCACAACGCCGCCACGGCAGGAGCGGAGTAGTAGAGAGGGTAACCCACTGTAGCCAGATTTGCCACCTGAAGATCTCTCTGACAATGGAAGGATTTATGGATTTTTGACCCATCTATATAATTACATATTATATAATGAGATACTTTAACATCTTTAATGGGATATTAGCGGGAGATACATCAAAGAATGGAGTCTATGGGTTTGACTGAAAATGAAGGGATATTTACACACACAGAGGATGTGGTTGTTCATAGGATACCGTACTTTCAGACAAACCCAACTGCTGTTCCAATCGTTTCCAATGGTTTCCAAGGGTGCCGGTACCAGCTGAAAAAGTAAAGTCTATCACGATGAAGGAAGCAAATCCTTAAAATTGAAAGCTCACTGGGGATGAGTCAAGATTGAATCCAGCGCCTCCCTCTGTTTTGGCAATTGTCCCTGTAAAACACTGCACTTTGCCCAGCCCAACCCTCCATGGCGCGCTGAAATGACGAGCAAGGCTGCTGCCAAGCGACAATGAGCATAGAAGCCTAGGACGAGGTGATTCCGTGTGCATGTCCTATTTACTTTGAAGCAGCAATGGTTCAAGAATGCGATCAACCATTTGCAAACTCCTTCGAACCTCTGATAGTTCATGGCTAACATAAACTGCTGCACTTTGGCAAATTGCCAGAAACATCCTTCCAGCAATCAGCATCAATAATCACCATCAATCATGACTCAGTCAGCAATTACCAGCACCACCATCACCACGATCACCATCAGAACTATCACCATCAGCACCGTCACCATCACCACCGTCGCCACCACCACCACCACCAGCATCATGTTGCATCATGATGCATCATCTACCATCATCTATCATCTGCACCTTTCAGTACCTATCACCACCTGCAGAGCAAGAACGCCACACCAAGCTGCCGTGAACGATGCGATGGCCATAAATTGTTCTGTGCTAGATCCATTTCCAAGATAGAGGAGGATGATGCAGGCCTTAATGGACAGAAACAACATGTTTACAGTAGGCCACGAAGTCTTACAAAAATACGCTGAGATACTGAGATACCTGACAAAGAGTACTAAGTAGGCGAACTGGGCCGGTTCAGTCAAAAACCATTTGGCAATGTTCGGAGTTTCATTTGTCATCATTTACATACATCATTTACCTCTTGGGGGTTCACTCCTGTATCTCTCTCTCTCTCCATCGCCTTCAGACCAAGTCCGCATCAGCCGAACTGAGGGGCGGTCACTCCTGTATATAGAAATCAACCAGTGGGAACAACCACGCAAAAGAGCACGTTGGCCTTGTGTTAAGCTACTTGAACCAAGGAGCAATCAGAAAGGACCACATATGACATGCCATTTGCGGAAGGAAATCATAGCCCCAAGTGACCTTCGGCAAAGCAGGCTTCGCGAGCATGATGAGCAAGGTAACGGCCACAACCTTGCAAATCGATGCAAAGGGCGGTTGCAAATGACAAAGGCCAGGTTGTATCAGGGTATCAGGTTCATTTGAGCTCAACTAGCTAGGGAAGATATTTGCACCAACAGCCGATCAACAAACAGAGAAATGGATGTGTGCAGCAGTGTGGCCCATCTGAAGACGTCTTCACAAACAAACAAACAAACAAACAAACAAACAAACAAAACAAACAAACCAACAAACCAATAAACCAATTGCTGTACGGCCAATGATGGCTGTTCCTGCAAAGGCGTGGGTGCCTAATAAATCAGGCAGCATGGCTGAATGATGGTTATATCATCTGCGCAAATTACCTCACTTCCTAAGCTGCGAGTGAATCATTTTGGGATGGTTTCCCTTGCCTCACTAACTGCCATCATTTGCGTTACGCTTCCTGCACGGTCACTCTAGTGTGCCTGGATGTGCCCGAGCAATGGCTGATGGCCAAGTAACATAGATGGCAAGCTTGTCGAGCAGCTCCATGGAAGCTAAACTAAAAATGCTTGCCGCCCGTCAATAACTGATCGGTTTCGTTGGCTTCAAGTGTCAAAAGCTGAAGGGCTGGCAGGCGCCAACTAGCTGCTAAAATGTGCCAACTCAAATATGGAAAGCGCATTGAATTCCAATTGCAGCACCTTCAACGAATCACAAGCCGCAAGTCATTCTTTGGAGTCATATACATGATTCTACCAAGGAAAAAAGGTAACTAACTAGCATTGTTTTCACAAGCATAGCATCCCCAGAGTCCTGCTGTAGCATAGCATCTTGTCTTTTGGCCACCTGCAGCGGCACGTTTGCTTGGTTTTCCTCTGGGCCACAGAGCCCCCCAGTGAACCCCTGAGTGCTGCCAACAAACAGAGGCCCAGCGCTGTGCGTTGGCACGCGCGGTGCTGAGCTGATCAGCAATTTCTTCCTGTCCGCTGGATTTTTTGGGATTGCAGCATCCTGGTCATGGTCCAATGGTACATTTTCCTGGCTCACCTTTTATGTTTTCATGGTGAAGCATAAGTGTGCAAACGGTTTTCCAACCCTTCCCCTGCCGGGTCATGGTCTAACTTGGTCCGGCAGCCCTAACCTCCTTATCCTTGAGCCGTTCCAACTCTTCCCGATATTCTTCTGGCAGCTCCCCTTCGCGCTTCTGAAGCATTCGGGCAACCTAGCGCAGCCAAGCTGCAAAAGGCTGGAAACACTATGGATAGACATTGATTGCAGGACATCTATACATCCCTTACAAGGTAATACTTTGCATTGTGGAGTGTGGAGTAAATTACAATATCAATAGCAACTGTGGCCATGTCGCATCTAATTTTCATTAATTTTCACTGACTCTACCGAAACCCGTCGCCTTCATATCTGCCGCATTGGCTTCGCATTGCAAATCCCACACCTGGGATCGAGGACGGGGAGGCAGGATTGGTGAAAATCATGATTCCAGAAGGAACAGCTCCGGAACATCCTACTCAAAGGCAGGGGTCACAATTGATCCCAGTTGGAACTTTGTATGACTGAATCACTGCGGAATTCTTTCGGCGCCTGTTTGCGGCACTGCTTCAGGCTCAAAGTCAGCTGCGTGACGGTCTGATCTTTCTTTTGCAATGCCTGCGGAAGCCACAGGTCATGGCCTTTTTGGAAACAAATCATCTATCCATCCCAGAATTAGATGGGAAGATCCACAGAATAGATCTAATTACTGGTTAAACAAAAAAAACAAACATTATTTCCGGTAAAGATTTCCCCAACCAATCCAGTTTAGCACAGCGGAGCCTTGCGGGCTTCTTTTACTTTAACTTTCATTGGGGCGGAAAGGCCTTGAACGAGCCGGGCGGGACCGGGCGGGACCGGGATCGATAGGAGCACATGCGCCACTGAACTGTCTAAACGTTTCATCTACGCGCACACAAGTACACACACACACATGGTGTAGTATGGATATATGATGTTGATGATCGATATAAATGTGTAATGATTTACAGAAACACAAAGAATATTCAAAGAAGTGAAGAGTATATGCATGTACTTGCATGTATGTGCGATACATATGCAATGGTCTGTGCAAATGATATGCATTCACTGGTTCGGTGTGTCCAACAATGGGGCCTTCTTTGGATTAATGCTGATCCCGAGGACTTATGGAGTCAACTAAAGAACCATATTATGTAATATTACATATTGGGTTTATATAATATAGGCCCTGGAATTTAGGGGAAAAAACTAGGATAAACTTTATAGGAACAATGACATACAATGACTGAAGCACTTAACCAACTTAAGCATCAACTTAACCATCAACTTCCAAGAAGACCTGCGATAATCCCCGGGGTCATCTTCCAAGGGGCCACCCTCTTCTGGCAGAACCAGACGTCGCTTGGGCATGTCTGGCAGGGGCTTCCTATAGGGCTCGGGGCCCATCTTTTCAGCCAGCTCCTCTGGAGTCTCCTTGGAGCGTTTCAGGGGGATTCAACGAAGTTCAAGAGTTGAACAATGAATAAACTACCAAAATTCTATTGAACAAATCATTCACCAACCTGAAATAGCCTTTCTGGGTTGGGGATAATTACCCGAAACCTAACCATAATTTACAGAGACATGGTGGTGAGTCGATATGATTTACAGTATATAAGCCAAATGATTTTACCAAGAAACATGGGGTATCAGTCGGTATCAGCAACAAAACTTGACATTTGGAATTTGGGTTCCTTGCTTCAAACTTGAACAAGTAGCAGTCATTGCTGGATTCACCATATTCTATCAGCACATAAGCATACATAAGCTATCAAGCATCTTAATAGGAGCTGGGGAAGTCATCCCAATGATGAAATATCGGAAGCCATGTGTTCATGCTTGCACAACGATGTGAATAAAAAGGTTTGCCTGCACACAAAATTTGCCTGCAATAGCGGTAGCTTTTTCGAATTCTAGGCTTTCTAAGAATCCTGTCGTATCTTACCAACTGAAAATCTAGACCATCCATGTTCAAATAAAATAATTGCTGGTCTCAAAACCACACAGTTCTCATCTGGTGCCCACCATGTCTCCATGGCCGGTTTTGTGACCGGCATGGGCCCTTTGGAACTTGAGCTGGATGAAGCACCTACAGCGGATCCAGATCCATTGCTTCAATGAGGCACATTATTTGGATCTATTTGGGATGTAAAATGACTGCAAATGGTATCAAATGGTCAGTTGCTGATCTGGATTAAGGTTTATATTGTTATAGTCCGTCATGGCAAAAAGTGACCCTGATCTGTGCAGTTTAACTGCATTTCCGGTCATCAAGTTTGAGTTGTCGCTAGCGAGGATCGAATGGATCAAGCCCAACCCCATGAACAATACCTCCACACGACTATATATATATATATTATATATATATATATATTATATACAGAAATCATGTTTCTGGTCAGTCGCAAGCATGACGGCAGCACAATATAAACAGCATCTCTGATGTATTTCGAGGATTTTCCGGGAAGTACGAGGAAGTACTGGGTCTTCTTTATAGATTCAGATCTCTCACAGTGCAACAGCTGACCACAGGATACCACAGGAACACCTTTCGCCAGCTCGCCTGTAGGTTTGAGGACACGATCCAACAGCGTGGCTAACTTCACATCAATTTCGCCAGCCTCACCTAGAGGAGATATGAGATCACTGCCATGATTCCATTTTTGCCAAGAGCGCAAAAACGGGTCCAAGCGACCAGAACCAATGGGGCCAACAATGTCATTTTCTGCATTTCGAGAATCCATCCGGGTCCGAGACCCAAACATGGTAGATCATTTTGACAATTCCATGGATTCATTCAATCATCCAATGGGATTTTCCCAATCTCCGGACACCAAAGGGAATCCTCTCCGGACACCCCAAGTGGTTTCCCAATCAGAAATTGGATGTGTTGGATGATTCTTAGGTCCCCGGTAGTTGGCGCTTGTGTATGGTAGATATCTACACGAACTGCTTCCCGAGGTGTGTATAAATCTTCGGACTAACTTATAACATCCATCATCCATCTCTATATATTGCATATATATATGTATGTGTTTTCCGAATATACATATATATATATATATAATAATAACATATATATATATATATATATATGTGTGTATATATATATATACATCCCGGTTCGAATTTGGGGGAAGGGGTCGCACCCGGCTTCTTGTAAGCAGAAACTGGTGGGATTTTGAAAACCTTCATAAAATGGATCGGTTTTTGGGCATTTTGGTCCTTACACAAAGCATAGGTTTTTAGCCTCTAAAATCCGTCATAATTTTGTAAGGTGACAACTTTCTTCATGATATCAATGTTGTATCCCACCCGATGACCTTTTTATAAGAAGTTGTGATTTCAGATAGCATTTTTGGGTATCATTTTGTAAGGCAAAAACATCTGGTTCCCTGTTTTTTTCCCGGTCTCGTTGATTTTCAAGCAGCCTTTTTGTAAGGATCCACCTTTTGTATTTTTGCTTCTTTGGCATCATTGCCTACCAGAAATCCTGTCATGATGTCTTGCGTTTGTGTTATCACATGAGTACCAAAAAACACATGAAAGTTGAACACAAAAGAAAATGTACAAAATGAACATATGAGATAGCCGTGAGCGTAGCCACACTCGTAACTTGCAAAAGAACCTTGGCCGACACAACACCCGTTGAGAAAAAAATTGATGCCTCCACCAAATCCAAAAAGAAATTGAACTCAAAATGGCTGCCATAAAACTTGGACTGTGCCTTACAAAATGACACGGTGCTTGTAGCCCCAGGAAGCTGCCATGAAAGGGTGTTTACATTTTGCTGTGTCAGCGCTGTGGTTTCGAAAATTGCCAAAACAGCTATGAGATGATTGAGTCGAATTAAAAACATGTGCAGATCTGAACAATAATTTTCACAGTATCAATGCCTAAAAAACATATATTCATATTCTTACAAAATGATTCTTCTACTCTTGACGACGTCTCCTTACAAAATGTCATTGCACACCCTGCTGAGTTTTTTTGGTTTCTCTTGATGTTCAATAACAGCATCTTGAGCTTACAAGAAACATCAAAAAAACAAACTCGATGGTCTTATAGAATGAGTTGGCCCCTCAAAACTCCTACAAAATGAACACTTCAAAATGTACAACTTTGCCTTTTAGGTGTCCTGTTACAAAATGCACCGGTTAGGGGCTTCTTGTAACTACAAAATGCCTATATATAAACCATTTATAAGAGGGTCGACCCTCTTCCAAATTATAAGGGCAAATCCAACGGGGACAAATATACAGTATATTATAGTTCATGGATGTTAATTATAGGAATATAAATCTTATCAATGTCTATAAACCAAGAAACACCACTGGGGGAGGGCCACTGACAAATCGCCTGCGTCGTCTTTGGCCGCGCCGTTGCGTCGGAAGAGCTGCCGCAGGGCTTGGCTCGCCTGCTCCTTTGAGCCTTGGTGGTGGGTTGAGCTGACAAGAAATGGGGGGACACCTCGCCCATCTTTGCCCAATGGTGCTGGAATGCGGATATATAAAAAATACTAATAATAAATCATAGCTATATTACTATTAATATTATCAATATATATATATAATACATGCATATATAATAAATACATATATATATATATATACATATTTATATATATATATATATACATATTTATATATATATATATACATACATACATATTTCACATTTATATATATATATACATATTTATATATATATATAATGAATACATACAATTATGTATACAATACATATAATACATAATATACATATGTAAAATACATATAATAATAATATAACGTCAACATTTACCTCAAAAATCACCCAGTCTTGGAGGTAAATACAGCATCTGGGGTAGGAATCTGGCTATCTCACTAAATCCACCACTGCCACCACTCAAGCCATTGTTCATCAGGTTTCGAGCAGGGCTGTTGCTTATTAAGGAGTTGCCAGGGAGTCAAACTGTGGTATCTATGATGCGTTTGATCTCCAAATCCCCACCATTTTCCCTGAAGCCATAAGTTGGGGCATCCATGGGCATCCCGACTCCCCCAGTTTCAGACAAACCCATGCGTATAAATGGGAGTACCTGCCAACAAATCCTGCCTACTGAGCCAGCGGCTGAGTGAAGGTTTATATGTTTATATTATTATCATTATTATTATTAATTATCATTATCATCATCATTATTATCATCATTATCATTATTATTATTACTATTATTTTTTTTTTTATTTTTATCATTATTAATATGATTATGAGGATTATTATTATTATCATTATTATTATCATTATTATTATCATTATTATTGTTATTATGATGATTATTATTATTTTTATTATATATATATATCATATTATATATACATGGTAAGGGTGCAGGAGTTTAGGATCTCAACATTGTTTGAAAAAACAATCCCTTCTACGAAAAAAACACTCTATAAAATGCCATCCAAGTAGCCTTCCGAAGTAGCATTACCATTGGCCGTCTTGGACATCGCCATGAGTTTTCGCAGGGCCTTGGAACTTCAATGTGACTTGCATCAATTTTTTTCGATCCTTTCACCACGGATTGAACCATCCAGATCATCCAAATAATCCAGGACATTCCAGAACAGATCCCCATTTTGGTTACATATATAAATATACATATATATATATATAATTATATTATATATATACCCGGTGGCCCGGTGGTGATACCCCATTTGTTGGGGTTTAATCCCACAAATCCCATAAAATCCCAGGACGTTCCAGGATGATTCCACTGATCAGTCGCAACAACCGCTTGGTTCCCGTACTATCTTGGCCTTGTCCAGCTCTGTCATGGCGGAGAAATCGGCGGCTATCTGTAGGCTCCCAGGGCTATCTAAGACCTGCTTAAAATTTGGCCATGAGTAAGGTCTTGGATCTTGGTTTGAGCGGCTTTTCAAAGTGAAGCAAAGGTAAGCGTAGCAAGTGATGGAAGCGTGGCCGAGTGGAGCCATGTTGTTTGTTGTGATGGAGCCCCTGCTGGGCAAACGGCCTGGAGGCAAAGAAGAATCGTGTCACATGGCGGCTGTGCCAAACGGCGGTCAGGCGGGAGTCCAAGAATTCCTTCAGTCATCTGCCAGTTCCAATGGTACCCACGGACATAAACCAAGGTGAATATGAGCTGCAGGACACTAATGATCACTAATGGATTGCAACATATTGCAAATCATGCGTAGTTTTCACAGTCCCATTTCGTACCAATCGAAAATTGTCTCAAATCCTGTGGGGTACCATCGGAGGTCTACTACCAATCTCAAATCATCTATGACCTTTCTGGGTCATGTGTTGGCAGATTTGGCAGCACCCACCTCCACGCAAATGGTTTTGCCTGGACGACTCATCAGCTCCACGAAACCTCAGATCTGTAGAGGACAAAAATACATGGGATTATACTATTTTTATCCTTTCTCACCTGGTGAGTCTAGTGAGGTGAAGAAAAGTGTAAAAACATGGAAAAACAACATGAAAAATGACAATAATTTGATCTCTCAAGTTACTGTTGGCTGAAGACCAAAAACAAGGGGCGAACATAGACGGCAACAGTCAAAGGGGCAGACCCACACATCGACAAACAGCTGATTTTGTCTGGCTGCAAACGCCAAGGTCTGCAGGAATCGATCCTAACATCGCCAAGGGTGGGACAGGTCCCAAATCCGATGCCATGTGCACCGTCGTGTGACAAATTGGGGTTTACTCTATAAAGTATTAAATCAATCAGTCTTATTTTTTTCTATTGTCCTGGGCCACCTAATGCTTTCGAGGGGATCTCCTAATGCTTTCCATTCCCCCAGCGACGTTTCGAAACGTTCTGAACGCATGGATTCAGGATCCGTGGCCCGACTGAAGCTGCGGAAAATCTCATGTCACCTCTTGTGACATTGTCGTCATTGCCTTGTTGTTGGGTTCTGCTGCCCGCCCCATCTTTCGGGATTGGACATAGCGATGAGCCATCAAACAGAATAATATATATATAATATGCATGCATATTTACATGTATATATGTATCTGTACATGTACATATATGTGTATTTATACGTTATAATATCTTTCAAATCTATAACCGAAGGAAGTTAGGAAGACAAACATCCGACAATATGGACAGACGGAAAAGCAGAGGTGGGAAGAGTCAAAGAAGAGAAGAGCGAAGACCAGACAAGAGAAAGAGCCAAAAGAAAGAAGATGCAGGTGTGGGAAAAGGTGGGGAAGTCGCAATTCACTGCGTTCTTCAAATGATTTGTGGCTCCGGAGGGTCGAAAAGTAGGCTCGCTAAAGGGGCGGGCGCGGAGACATCTGGCCAGATGAGAGATGACAAATTGCACGCCGTTGTGGCACGAAGCACATTTGGAAATCAAAATGCAAAACGCACCATTCTCGGACCACTTTTGGAAGTTGAGATGTCGAAAAAGTGCACGCGGTTGCGGCGCGAAGCACATGTCCAAGTCAAAATGAGCCCCTCTCAGGAAATCAGCGCCTTGACCTCCGAACATCTCTGATGAACATGTCTCTTGTATTGCGCCTGCCACAGAAAATGCATCTTTGCAGATCCTCTTCAAATGTCCCACGCCTGCCAACACCTTTGAAACTGCTACAAAACCGTCACGTTTTGCTCACTTTTGACAAGGTGCACAAGCCCTTGCGCCTGCCACGCAGAACGACATCTGAACGTCCAAAAGTGGTCCAAACATGTGTTTTTTAAAACATTTTGATTTGGAATGACTTGGAAATGTGCTTTGCACCACAACGGCGTGCACTTTTTCGACATGTCAACTTCCAAAAGTGCTCTGAACGTGAGGTGCTTTGTACACAGGTTCGGCACTTTGTATGACCTGGCTTAACTTTTTCGTGGCAGGCGCCATACTTTAGAGACATGGACTGGAAAAATCCCAAAACGCATTGGCACGAGGCCGTCAGCTCTGCACTTAACTTTCCATTATTGAAGGAAGTCTCGCAGAATTGCTTCGTTTTTGATGTTGCCAACTTCAACAACTCGAGGACGTCTCACAGAATTGCTGCGTTTTTGATGTTGCCAAGTTGAGTGGGTGTCTCGCAGAAAAGCTTCGTTTTCAAGCTTGCATATGACAGATACACAGACAGATAGATAGATGGATGGATGGATGAATGGATAGACAGGTAGATAGACAACTACAACTGCAAATGCACATGCAAACTTACTACGGTACAGTGCACTAATTACACTACACTACACTAATTACAGTACTCTACACTAATTACACTACAACTGTAACTACAACTACAACTACTAATACTACTACAGCTACAGCTACAGCTGCAACTATAACTACAAATGCAACTACACTATATTACACTACGCTAATTACATTACATTACACTACACCACACTACACTAGACTACAGCTACAGCTGCAACTACAAAGACAGCTACGCTACATTACACAACACTACGCTACACTAATTACATCTAATTACGCTACGCCACAACTACAGCTACAACGACAACAACAACTACTACTACCACAGCTACAACTAAAAGTACAACTACCACTATGCTACACTACGCAGATTACACTACACTACACTACACTAAGTAACTACAACTACAGCTATAGCTACAACTACACTACTTTACACTACACTACAATACACTAGCTACACTACACGAGGCTACACTACAGCACACAACATTACAGCACACTACACTACATTGCATTACACTACGATACACTACGCTCATTACACCACACTACAACTGCAACTACAACTACAACTGCAACTACACTACACTAATTACACTACACTACAACTTCAGCTCCACTACACTACAACTACAAGTACAGCTGCACTACACCACACTACATCCAGCAGTTGTGGGTGAGGTGACCACTGCAACCATTGCAACCACTCCAAAAAACACAGCTCCAACCACCTTTCGGTCCATCAGTGGATTCGCTCTCCCATCCGTGCGTCACAACAACAAAAACCTCTCCAAAAAAGTGTCCTATCTTTGAAATTTCCGCCACCGCCTTGTGCGGTACTGGTAATATCTATACTTCCGGGATCATGTGATCATCTGTGGGTCAATCCTTGTGGAGTGGCGCATAACCCCCCTCTGGTCGAGCCCTTTGAGCTCCGATGGATGGCGGTGCACTTGGGAAGTGTCCCCATGCAATGGCTGGCTTGGTTTAAGAGAAAAACGGATATGAAAACACATAGATGTTCGTATTTCCATGTAGTTTGATATTTGTTCATGTATGTTTACGTATTTTCATGTTTTTTCATGGGCTCTCATGGACTCTCATGGATTTTCATGGGTTTTCAATATTTTTCAATGGCATTGTTTCGCCAAAAAAACACCGTGACTGAACATCTGAAAACTGGGGATCATCCTACTGCCGTGGGCACATGGTGACCGGGGAAAAAATGCCACCGGACGGATCTGGCATTTAAAAGATGATCAGATAGAATCAAAGTCTAATGTTGTACAGGTTTCTCAGGAGCTAATCCCAAATCATAACCAAACTTCTGGGAAGTTAGAGCACTTCTCTGTTGCTGCCAACCATCCAACTTGGTCCGGAGATTGATTTTCATCTCCAGCGTCCGCGCATCTGATACCGTGGAAACAGCTCACAATGTCTGTTTCCGTTGGCAAAACGTCCGAGAAGATCGTTCTTGTAAACAACTTCATGTAACAACATATTTGGGCAACTGATATCAACCAAGGAGAAATAGCTGTAGCACTTCAGGTTGACAGAATTGTTCATTTTATGTACTTTCCACGCAAAATCACCAAACTTCAAACAATTCCCTGCATGGTAGACCCAGAACTGCCGATCATACCATCCACCCTCCAGCATTGCCAAACCTGGCCGTGTGAAAATCTCAAATGATCATATTGAAAACAACCATATGTTTGTTTATTTCATGGTGCTTTCTCCCATTTGGAGCTATCTCTCTCTCTCTTTATTTATTTATTGATTACCATCTGGTTATTTAACATAGCCAATGGAAAATCACCATTTTTAATAGGTAAACCATCTATAAATAGGCCATTTTCCATGGCTATGTTAAACAACCAGAGGCTATTATTATCATGACCATTCAAACTGTTTCAAAATGGCTTCTCCAGTGCCTCTGAAAGTCGCCATCCTCAGAGGGCATTGACCACGTTGGCCGTTGAGGTGGCGGCGAAGAGCAAGAACAAGGCACCACCGATGTAGGTTAACGTCTTCTCCTAGGAAAATGGTGGAAGCGATGTGTTTTTGAGGGGAGAACCAGAATGGATCTCGACTTGGCCCCAACTCCTAGATTTGGAAAACATGGAAAACTCACAGGGACCAACCATTTTGATCATTTTGGCTGGTTAAATAACGTTTCCCGGTGGATTCTCTCACTTAAATCAATATAAATCAATTCCATCTTGGGATCACCATTCTCATGATCCTTGCCTACTTGGCGTCCCTTGCATCTCACAAGAAGGCGAACCTCACAGCAACAATACAGCAACATGGACACCAACAGAAGCTTAAATTGAAACAAGAAATAGGTATGTAACGATCAACATGACTCCTCTGTTGGGGAATCCAAGTAATCAACAAATTGAACAATGTGAGGAGATCATAATGAACTTTTTGTGTTGTTATTCTCAATCATTCCTTTATGGTCCTGGCTCAACATGGGGCACCAATTGGCCACAACATCAAGCTCGTCCATCAAACCCTCCAAGTGAGGCTGTGTATTAAATTAACCTCTTCTCCCTCACTCGTCTCACGACCGAAATTCCATCATCATGTGAAACCATACAACATACAGTATACCCTCTGGTGAACTAACATAGCAATGGAAAATCACCATTCTTAATGGGAAAATCCACTATAAATAGCCATTTTCCATTGCTATGTTAGTTCACCAGAGGGTACAACATTATACAACCAGGGTTTGTCTCAAAATTTGGCACCAACCGTTCCTGAAATCCATTGATGGCCATCATTTTCCTCCAAAAACTGGCCCAATCGAAAGGCCAGGCCATGGAACCCCCCAATGGCTCTGATGAGGCCTTGGAAACAAAGACACATGTTGTTTCCGTTAAAAAAAAAAAACACATGTTTCCAATGTTCCCACGGCATAACTCTATCATATGTATATATTTATATATATAATTCATCATTATTTTTGTGGAGCAAAATTCTCAAAATTGTCATGTTATGGGATCTTCTAGGTACTGTTCACCCCGGAATTCAAGATGCACCAGTTTACTAATAAGGGGTCCCTAAAATACGTAGTGAAAACACTACTATTTCAATATTAGCACTCCCTACCCAACAAATCAGGGGTTGCTGATCTTGGGTGATAGACGGTGATAGAAAAATATAATCTATCAATATATGTATGTATCACCGCTATTGGGTGTCATTATCTTCTCCATTTTTAGGGGGTCCCAGGTTAACATCAAATGACGGCCCACATAATATAATATGACTGAATTATATCATCAGTTATATCATGTTATATCCAATTACATTCCATTACCCTAAATCCCAATATGGTGTACTCCCTATTTTCTATAGATCCCCATCGAATAATGAGCTTAAACCATGTTACACCTCCAATTTTGGTAATTTTCACCATGGTTTCCACAATATCCCATGCCCCCAGCATGCCCAGGTTCCGAAACATAGGTGCTAATGAGATCTCCCAGCGCCACCGCCAGGAGAGTGGCCACGCCATGGGCCGAAATGGAGCCGAGAAACACGGCCACGGCGCCTTCCGGGCCGCCCTGGGCACTCAGCGCCGCGGCCGAGATGAAGGAGCGATCACCGATTTCCGCGGCGAAGACCAGGAGGAAGGCCTGGTGGATGGGAGATATTGGAAAGATCTTGGAAAGTGCCCCCTGGATGTTTTGGTTTTGGCATCAAAAACATCGGAGCTTGATTTTCGGCCCTGCGTTTCACCACATGTTCAACACTGCCTATAGGTCTTCTTGAAGTGCAAAAACCACACGCTGTGGATTTTTGATTTCTGTGTTCCTTTCCTTCGCAATTCCAGTGTGTTTTGAGGAAATCGCGATTTCGCCTCAGTGCCATCTTGATTTTGCCTGACAAATCTCTTTGCCATGGGGCTTCAAACTTGAACGTATTTCCGTTTCGCTGTAGCGAAGTGCACATGTTTATTTTCTTTTTACATTTTGTGTAAATCTTTTGATTTATATATATAATTGCATGATCATGCCACAGCATCCATGAAACAAAATCCAGATGTTAAGAGTATTCTGCAAGACGGGCAGCCGACACATTTTTTGTATTTTTTTTCACATCTTCTTCGGCATCTTAGCCGCCACTTGGGCAAAATGTTCAAACCGTCATTACCATGATTTGGCAAAAAGGAAAAATATCGTCAAGTATGTGTGCAAGTGCATGTGAAGACGTTTGTATGATTGTAGCCTAGCATCGAGTATATGTGCAAATGCAAGTGAAGACGTCTGTAGCGTAGCATCAAGTATGTGTGCAAATGCACTTGAACATTATTGCCCCAAACAATCGCAAAAACACTAGGCCGCTTTTCGGGCTGTAGGCAAAAACATGTTGATAAATAACCATAAATCATTAGGAGTATCTGGTGAGGTTGATCTTGGTTTATAACCCCCAGTAACGATATAGTTCGCTATATCTGATATACCTTAGATATCCTTACCGAAGCAACGGATCCCCGGCCTGGATCACCAGAGTGGGCAAAGCCAACTTGGTGACCCACTCGGGCAGTGACTCGTTCACCGCCTCTTCGGCCTCCTCCTTTTCTTCAGCTAAGATGCTGCCGTCATCGGCCATGGTGGAAGCGTCCAGCAGCAGCTTGACGCCGAAGTAGCCGAACCTCAGCTACTGTTTGGATGTTTTTTTTTTTTGGTGCAAATGCTGGATGAGTTGGTTGGATTGCCAGAAAGTGTGGGATATATATATATATATGGAAATATGTGCTAGTTATATTATGTTATATTACTGTATGATGTGTAGTTGCAACAGCCATTGATGGCCGGGGCAGTTTGGTCTGTAGATTGTGGTCTCTTAGCATGGAGCAAAGCAACGGCGACCTGTCACCCCTACGCCTTGGATTCCTCTGGCATTTGTACAAAAAATGCCCAGTCCTCTTCCACCTTTCCACAATCTGTTCTCTCACGGACCACGGGACCACGGGTTCTCGTGATTGCAGTATCTACCACTTTTCCATCGATCCTATTCCACCTTTTCCACCGTTTCCATCTTTTCAATCTTTTCCATCTAGCCAGTTCACGCAAGGATTGAAGCATAGTCATCCAACGGAAGACCACCAGCTGCATCCGGAACCGCGTGAAAGATCTGGCCGATGCTAACGGCAATGAAGGTCATGACCTACAAGGCGTATCAAGGCGTGGGGGTCAGCGGAAACGGTCCGAAAGACAGTGGTCTTTGTCGCTAATTCAAGAGGTTTCCTGATGTTTCCTGAATGTCCCCTCATCCAAGTGTCAGGAGGAAGAGAACTGCAATCTTGTTTATTTTTGTTTCGACTTGTTTTAGAATTTAAATATGTAAAGCCCCAAAATCTGCAAGGAATTGAGGTGATCCTGCCAGTTTGACCCAGACAAATGACATTTTTTGGGTCTGTCTGGAAATGGGGTGGACTCGTGGCTACCATGGTACACCATGATACACCTATATATCCTATACATTCTGACTTGAAATAGTGGAATGGTGAACACAAGGTTTTTCACTGGCTCTACACCATTGGATGTTGTTCTAGTTCTTCGTTTCTGAATGACTAAAGAAGGCAGCCAAGCAACTCCCAAAGCAAGAATGGCACCAACAAAGGTGAGCACCTGGTCAGCATGGATACTCAGCACCGGTGCATTCAATCTGCTCATCTATATAGGTGTCCTGTCTTTTTGTGAACTTTGGCATCGAATGTCTACCTCAACCGTCCCATCCTCCCATCGGGTCCAAACGTTTGACGCAATGGCATGGCCACGCCGCATGGCACCTTTTGACTCACTCCTTCGGCAGCGGCAGAGGAGCCTGCGGCCAAAATGGCGGCAATGAAAAAGGTCTTGTCGCCAATTTCCTCAGCTGTTGGAGATGTTGCTGGTGTGTTTTGGGATGAACAAAAAATGTTGGCGGCATTGAAAGACAACCGGATAGCAACATAGTAACTCTGATTTAATGAGTTCAATGCATGCTAATAGGGATCAATAGGGTTTGAATCCAGAAGTGGGTTCGATTTTGCTGCATTTTTGGACAAATGGACGAAGGTTGAACCACAAAAGCAAATTAAAACGTTTTACCACATATTGCGTGAAATCAAGATGGAATAGATCATCAGGATATACAGTATCATGTATCATGATGTGGATTCACGTGGCGAGATAAACTCCTACGTACGAGTACAAACGTCCGCTAAATAGATCAACTCCAGTGCATTTGGAAGGCTCTTTTGACTAAGAGATGGCCTTAACATGTCCTGGCTGCGCTGGTAAGAAAGGCCCAAGAGTTGACAATGACAGGATACTGCCGACTTCCCCAGCTTCTTCTGTCAAGTTTCAGAAACAAAGGTTAAGGCGAAGGCCTGCATGCAGCAGCGGCTGCTTTTTTGGATCACCGTGACTGTCACTGTGGTTCAAAACTCATCAAATCTCATCAATCCCCTTTTCAATCCCCAAGGGAATGGTACAATGATCACAATGATCACAATGGCGCACAACCTCGCACGACGCACTCGTGAAAGCTGGCCTGCACAATGGCATCAGTTGGATTGATGGTGTTGTCTGGCTCGTCGGCCAACGCTGCCGGGGCTAACAGGGCCGCACCGGATGCGGCTGCCTTGGTGGAGGCGAACCGTATTCGGCCGTGATTGGCACTGGATGCAGGTTGCGGGCCCAACCTATCTGCAAACTATTTGTGAATGTTGAAATATTTCCTTGGATCCTTTGTCAAGGAACAGAAAAAGCATGTAAACAGATATAAAGATTTTTTATGAGGAAAAATGAGCCTCTTACATATTTTTCATGATTTTTCACCTCCACATTGTTCCACATCCAAGCAATTTTATCCAGGTTACCATCATCGGAGACCATTGAAGTGGTGGCGTGGGTGGTGGCGCCACGCCAGCTGGTGGGACAAAACCTAGCGGCCAATCGGATGCCAGTGGTAAATGTTTCATCATGTTTCAGGGATGAGGGGATGGATTGTTCATAATCATCGATCCATAGAGGACAATCCAAATGGTTGCCCTCACAGCTTTCTGTACCAAAAGTTGCAGATTACTTGCAGTGTTTGCGCATGAAATCCGCTTGCTTGGCGAACACCCTGAAGGTCAAAAATCATGGCCTCTGCTAGAGAGGCACCAGCATACTGCTGAGAGCAGAAGGATCGCCCCTTTCCGCTGACCCAGCTTCCTTAACACAGGGGAAACTCCAACGAAAAAAACGCAGCAGTTTTTAGTAATGCAATGGTCCTACATGGAATCGCTGTTTCAGGAGCTGGGTCCTTGGTCAAACCTAGCATTTCGCATAAGAAACTCTGGTGGCGGTTTAAAGGAACCTGTAGCAAAATCCCAAAAAACATTTAAAAAAAAAAACATCCTGATTCTTGACGCTTGATTTCAGATATTTCAGTATTCACAATTTGGCATGGTTTCCTAGTGGATTAATGCTACCATCTCACTTTCCCAGGGAACCAAGAATCCTTGCCCAAACCATCGTTGCTGACCGCCGCGCGCGGGGCCCAGTTTGGGAGCTGCTCTAAGAGCCACAGCACCCGAGGATGTCTGCAGTGAGTTGGAAACAACATGGGTGTCTGAAAGTGGTACCCTCTGGTAATTTAACATAGCTATGGAAAATCACCATGTTTAATGGGAAAATCCACTATATATGATCATTTTCAATAGCTATTTTGACATAACCAGAGGGTATACGCTGACAAGGCTATTTGAATGGAAACTGATGATACAAAGAATGGGAAACATATGGAAATTAGGGATGCCATGGGATGACATATGGACAGAACATGTTTCCACATCACTACGCGACGTACACGGATAGATGTGTATCTATGTAGACAATTATTGACATAATGCATCCTCAACCAAGTCCTTGACATTTTGCGAGCCTTTTACTCTCGATATCTTTCAATCCTTCACAGGGTGGCCAGCAGCCCCTTCACCAAGAAGCTTCCGCCCCCTCGTTCACAGGCTTCACCAGCCCCCTCCAGCCTAGGTCACAATCTAAGGGGCGGCTCAAAAACGAGCAGCAACAGGACCATACTGAGCAGCTATTGTGTATTTATGGCACGGTATTTTGCCATCCAACGTGGGTTCAAAATTTGGGGCATAGCATAGAAAAATAATGACACGTAGCTACAAAATGATCCTGAGTGAGCCAGTCTCAACAACTCTAATTCTAAATTTCACTCTCTCGCCATTGCCATCAGGTCTTCCTGCTTGAGCTGTGCCGACATGAAAGACATATATATATATATGCCCTCTGTCAGCTTTAAGAAAGCTATGGAAAATCCTCATTTTTGATAAGTAAATCATCTATAAGTGGCCATTTTCCATAGCTATGTTACATGTTAGTTTACCACTTATTTTTAGCATCCCCACCTTAGCCCTGCACGGGGCCACACGGGCTTCGCCAGAACCAAAGAGCTGAAGCCGACGACCATGCAAAATCCAGGACTGCGGTGAGCTGGAGCTGCTAAACTGGTTGAACTATCACCATTTTATGGGGATTTAACCATGATTCTGGGTAAATTATAATAATTCACTAACCTGAATTAAGGCCCATTTGGGGATGATTTCCCTTATTAACTATGATTCCCAGTGAGGTCGCAGTGAGCTCGTTATAATTTACCCAGATGATTTAACCATGAATCAAAAATTGGGATTTCACTAAAGATTAAAAATTGGGATATAAATGGATGATTGGATGATATCAACAATGGGGGCTTAACGATCGAACCCGAACAGCTAGCCACACTTGCATGTTGTCGGTATCGCACTGCTACAGGTGTACTGTATCTTACGGGGGTGTCTTCTCCTGGAGTGTTACGTAAATGGTGTCCCAGTTGGTTCACTATAAGTTTATAAATTATATTATATAATATATTGTATATATATATATTACTGTATATATCTGATATAGGGTTTATGGTATGGTAGACACATCGAACCAGTTTTATGCGTGTCTTTTGTTTTACCAACTTGGGACTTGGGGGTGCTACATTATAGGTGCTGTGTTACACCTCATGTTGCTGAACATGATCATATACATACTAAATGACATAAAAGTCATGTATAATATTGTATATACATATACATACATATATACATATATACATATATATATATACATATTTATATTTACACAGGTGATTTATTGCTGTCGCTTATCTTGAGCCTGACAAATAAATCAAACATATACATGCTAGCCGCTAGACATCCCTAGAAAGGCCGGAGCAATCATTATATTTAGTGATAAGCTCTGTTCATATGTTGACCAGTTTATCAGGATATCCTGATTTGCAAATGCTTTTTCAAACAATTTGGATATTATATGATATTACCCTCTGGATCCCTCTGGTAATTTAACATAACTATGGAAAATAATCATCATTTTTAATGGGAAAATCCACTATTTCTATGGTCATTTTCAATAGCTATTTTGACATAACCAGAGGGTAATATCAATCATGGACAATGGATGAGGCTTCCCGCCTGCTGCAGCAAGTTGCTACATGGAATGGGGGCCACCCGCCTCGGTGGTTGCTGTGGATTGCTGGAATTGTTTAGCCACAACGCTTAAAGTAAACGGTTGTAAATAACATAATTTATGAATAATGTAAACTGAAGATGCTGATTGAGTGTAATCATCTTGAGCCATAGCTTGATTTAGCCAAGATTGAGCTTGCACCAAAGCCTCTGGCAGAATGATGGTGATTTATGTTCATTTGTGGATATCTATGGCGCATCACTTTTCCTCAGCACCTTTGCTCCCACCATGCCGCCCATCTGCCACCCATTTACGGGCTCCTGGCAACTCCAACTCGCAAAGTGAGAAGCCTTCAGTGGCCCCCATGCTACGAACAATGACCTCGTTGCGAGCGACAGCAATGTGTGGACATCTGTGGGCCGTGTAGTGCTGTGGAGGTGTGGAATGCACATGATCCCAAAATGCCCATGAAATCAGTATCCTCTTTTTGAACGAAAGACTTTCAAAAAATTCAACGCCCCTTCAGAGAATCCTCGTCGATCTGGCAAAGTCGCCAGTTGAAACAGAAAAAAAAAGCGTTGCAAGATTTATCGAATGCAACCCCCGCGCTGGTTTCACCATCGGAGCTTAAAGTGGAATTAAATTAGACTGCAACTAATTTGGAAACGTTTCAAATAAGACTTCAAAATCGGCTAAAAAGGCTAGGACTCCCAATTGTTCGAGGTGGCTAGCCTTCTAGCCATACAGGACCTAGCGAGATCGTAGCTCCTTGAACTGCTATATCAAACGAGGAGCCTTGACAAGGCACTGAAAGTCGCTGACAGCAAGGCTCCGACAATGTAGACCTGTTTCATGACCATCTCTTGGGTGAGCTTGACATTTCTAACAAAGAAACCAGCGGAGCTATCTTCAATGAATCTCACGAGGTATTGCCTTTCTTGATCGATCAGCTTGCCTGGGATCTGGTTCACAAAAGATGGGATGGCCCGGCACTTCTCCGTGAGCGCGGCCCCATGCGCGGACAAACGTAGGCTCAAGCACGATAGGAAGAGCAAAGGAACACCCGACAAAACCTCCACCATCAGCGGCAAAGCTTCAAAGTCATTGCCTTGGAAAGCTGGAACCAAGCAACAATGACCCAACGGCTAGAAGTGGGAACCGGGATGCACTGGCTGATACTGGGTGACTAGCTACAGGAATAGCTCTGACCCAAATGTCCCTGGCCTACGCTCTATGTTGATCTGTTCAACGCACACATTTGCATCCAAATCATCCCAAATAAGAATTTATCAAGGACCATACTATATCTATATATATACATATGCATACACATACACACACACATGTATGTATATAAATATATATACACACACGTATATATGTATATATATATAGATACATATATACATATACACATATATATATATACATATATATATATATGTGATTATACGATATTATAAGTAATTAATTATATTAATAAAACTTCAAACTTCAAACTATTAAATAGTTATAAAGTGAGTTTTGGGAAATGGGTTCCAGCCTTGCAACCCCGAATACTTGTGGCAAGTGGCTGAAGATGAGGACGATGCCACTGACCAAGAAGAAAATGAAGCAGAGATACCCAAAACCCTGGAGGATTAAGAAACTCCCAGCTAGTTCCCTTCCGACACACTTCAGCAGAGCCTGCAGGACATTCCAGCTCCGGACACCTTCTTGAAATTCTGGCATTGCCATCAAGTGGGAGCACCAACAGTCCAAAGACTTGTCCAATCCAAGCAGCAAATACGACTGCGTGTAGGCTGCAGCCGTCAGCAAACCGGAGGACAAGGCATAGACCAGAAGGGAACAAATCTTCAGGCTGGCAGGCAGCACATGTGTCCATGCCCAGGAGAAATCTTCTGAAGTCAAAAGCCACCAAATACCCAAACAACGAGCCACAATGATGATGAGAACCACCAAGAGCCACATGCAAAGGTATTTGCAGCCCTCTTGCCCAGATACCTCTCGCCAATCGACTTTGAACTCCGCGACGAAAGTGTGTAATCGACCAGTTGCCAGCTTCAGATTCTTCGAGTGCAAGGCCCTTGTCATGTGGCGTACACAAAGACTGGCCGCAATGCCATAGATGATGCTCTCAAGCACTGTTGACGCCAACCCGGTATCCGACCGACAGACAACACCGCCGCATGCCACCGCCAAGCTAAGTACACATACCAATGGTATGCCTAGAGCAAGATATAGCATTGAGTTGAATGCCAGAATCAATCTTGAGCCTGCATCCAGTGGAGCATCATCTTCTAGTGAGGAGCACAGGCTCGTAGACCCCAGGATGTGCGTTTGCGATTCCTCGTTCATCGTATGCATTGGAGCATGCGAAGTGCTGGTGTTTGGAATTTTCGCCTGGCAGGTTTAACACACTACTGGTTTACAAACCCGTCAGGCTTCACAATATAATCAATATAATAATAATATACAGTAATACAATATGATAAAATAAAATAACAATATAATATAATAAGTTATAATAATATTTAATATATATATATATATATTGTATAATATATGGTATAATAACATAAAAAGACTGAGATAGAAATGGATCGACACACACACACACACTAATATTAGTATATAATAATATAATTATATATTTAAATATCTATATATATATATGTACATATATGTCAATATATGTATATAAATGTATGTATATAAATGTATGTATATACATGTATGTATGTCTGTCCAAGTATCTATGAATCCATATGGACATATGTATATATATATATATATACGTATGTATATGGGTAGATCTAGACCGACCTAGATAGACAGATACCTAGATAAATAGATAGATCACTAGATAGAGAGACTCAGAGATAGAGGCAACTAGGTAGAGATAGAGATAGGCCGTATGTGTAAATATACATATATCAAATTATACATCTAAGACTGCAATGCTATATCCAGCTATTTATATTTATTTATATATATAAATATACATATACAGATGGACATTAATCAATGGGTAATAGGTAGATGTAGATGTAAAGATAGATTAAGGTACGAATATCGACATATAAGATGTTACAAAGAGATAGAGATAGAGATAGGTCGATTGGATAGATTTAGACAGGATAGATAAGATCGATAGGATCGATAGCAGGATAGAGAAGATAGATAGATAAACATATATATAAATATACATGGATTGGATGAATTGATTGATAGATATATAGATAGCTAGATAGACAAATAGATGGCGACATACATGGACAAATAAGGACATAGAGAGACAAAGAGAAAGAGAGGGAGAGAGATAAAGAGATAAAGTTGCAAAGAGATAGAGATAAACAGATACAGAGATAGTTTTAGAATGTTTTAGATAGATAGGTTGAATCTTTAATCAATAGACCAAACATGAATGAATAAAACGGTCAGAACATGTGTATATATATATATTACAGATAGATAGTGTAGACAGACAGACAGACGCAGAGACAGAGACAAAGACAGAGAGAGACAGACAGACAGACAGAGACAGAAAGACAGAAAGACAGAAAGACAGAAAGACAGAAAGACAGAGACAGAGAGAGAGAGAGAGACAGACAAACAGACAAACAAACAAACAAACAAACAAGCAAACAAACAAACAGGCAGACAGACACAGACAGAGACAGACAGAGACAGACAGAGACAGACAGAGACAGACAGACAGACAAACAGACAAACAAACAGACAAACTCACAAACAGACAAACAAACAAACAGACACAGGCAGGCAGGCAGACAAACAAACAAACAAACACATAGATAATTATCTTATCACCTTGCAATATTACCGATGTCGAATGGGACCGTTGCTCAGAGTGTCAATGAGTCTTCCTGGGGTCGTGGAACCGGAATGCTTGGATACACTCCTTGGGCCTTTTTCCTCATTCATTTCATTGTCCAATTTGATTTCGTGCCGGGAGTTCTTTTTCCTGAGCTGCCTTGGTTCAGCGTTTTCGCAAACTGTGGCTACAATTCCTTGTTGCCTTCCCCCGGCTGGGCCAAAAACGGGGGCTGCGAAACATGCCGCACCATTCGGCCTCAAAACCCTTAAAGTTTTCAACATGCACTTAAATACGCCTTTCAGGGTTCAGCTTTGGGCGGCCATGTATTTCAAGCCTCCATGTTTTGCAATCGTCAATCTTTGGGGGGTTCACGTAAATTTAGACATAAATGGAAACCTGACTGGTCTTTGATTGCAATTATGAACGATAAGTTCGAAGGAGGTGCACGTCGCGAGCTCAGTGGGATGAGTCTTACTGTATTTGTTGGCTGTAAGGACAATCAGCCAGAGGGAAAAAACATATAATTATCTTATACTATTTATACTGTAGTATGTACATTTTGTGTGCTTCAATGTATATTTGTGCTTAATGATGTTTTTCTTTCTGGCAAGGCCTGGGAGGGAGCCTCTTTACATCCTGGGTGAGTACGGCGTGAGTGCCAACACCAACCTCAAGATTCAAGCAAAATTTAAAAATCCGGTTGGCGATAAATGTATGAAATAGATTGAAATAGACTCCAACAAAATCCTTCAAATTCAATCACCTTGGTGTATAGGTAGATAGTTTATCACTCTCAAATCACATTCTTTACAGTGGTTCATAGTGACCTAAGAGTTACCAACTGGTGCACCTAACCCCCGGTCTTCCCTGAGGTTTAACCTGTTCTGCCGACATCGCCTCATTTTCGGGGCGGCACTGCAACAACCCAGGCAAGTCCACCTCTGTCATTTTTCCTGCGGGCACATCAGGTGGAACGACGGAGACCACAGATCGCACGGATCGCAGGGATCGTGGAGATCTGGAGGTGTCGCAAGCAGGGCCCAAGCCTGACAACTCCAAGGGACATGAAATCAGGATATGTGAATGCGGTCTTTCAGGATGCATAAGGAATTCATAAGGATCTTTCGGAGGCCTCTTTTTTTGGGGGGCTGAAAGGGCCTACACATCCTACATTCAACGAGCAAACAGGTGCTGTCTCAGACATCCGATTTGTTTCCCAATTGCTCAATTTCGTTTAATTTCGTCCTCTCCAGGCACGCATCCGATATCCCCATGACATTCCAATAATCCAATCTTAACAGAACAAAAGGGAAAAACATGGAAAAACTTGATGAACAAAAAGGATAGGGTAACCTTCATCGTCGTCACTTCTCCTGTGAGAGATATAACCGGCCATAACAATCTCCTGAAAACAGTCTGACTGCATCTGCACCAGGCTCAGAACTGTGCCAGGTTTGCTATTTCGCATTCTCGTCACTGGTGCCGGTGACATGGATTTCCTGGAGTTTCGCTTTTCAGCGATCTCCAAGTCAGCCGTGTTTTTTGACACATGGCTCACATGGCCGGTCAAGCGATCCACCGACTGGCTCAAAGCCTCAATGGACTTGTGGACATATCCATAATTCTTGTCCAACTTCTCAAGCCTCAAGAGGATCTGATCCAGCTTCCCGACGTTCCCCACATTCACTGTGGAATCGATGACCACAACACCTGGGGGTTCATCCTCAGATGCAAAGGATGCACCCGATACACCTGACATGGCCCGTGAAACAACCATGGCTGAAATGAGAGATGGTCTGGAGCCAATAGCCATGGTCACGGATTCGCACTTTTCCACACGAGCTTCTTTCAAGTGAGGCTAAATGTCAAAGTTTGATGCCGATCATGAACATCAATTGGAGCAGCAGTTTGGACCTTCCTTTGCGCCATGTCTTTCTGTCATTGGGTGGCGGTTCGCATACTCAGCCAAAGGCAGATCTGATTGGTTTGCCTGTAGCATCTTCAGAACCTCAAATGGACATAGAAAGACGATGAAAGAAGGCGATTACCTTCCAACCCTTTCAATGACTGTGTTTGAAGCTGTGAAGCCATTCGCTAAATCTGTGATTTCACATGATTTGTGTTCATCCGCTCGCTATTTTAATTGCCTACTCCGCAGCTAAACCTTCTTGGAGACAAGTTGAAAAAATGTAAGCAGCCACAAAGTTGAATCCGGAAATCCTGAGCGAGTTGCTAGAAGATCCTAAAAGTCTAGAAGAGTCTGTCTTTCAACACTTCTGATTTGTGTCTGCAACATGCAAAAACAATCTAGCGAGGCGGGAGTGAGCGGAAGAAGACTTAGAAAAAAAAAAAACTATGTACCGTCTTCTCAAGACGTGTGTGGCAGGAAATGCCACGGGAACGCGAATGATAGATATGTGAGCTTTTGGACAGGGCTTCCAGCCGTACATCAACTGCCTCTGCTCGGAAGTTGGAACTAAGTTGGAACTGGGCTTAGGACACTGAATCGTCATTGCATTGCCACCTGGAGATGACAAACTGGGCCGAATCTGACCCGGACCATCCCGGACACATTGCATTCGCTCAACCCCATGCGCGGCGACAGACTCAGGTCATCTCGGGTCAAGGCCCAGATTTTCATAAGATGTCCCGCAAAGGATCTCCTCGTCGTTAGCCTAAGGCTCAATGGAGATGCACGAGCTGGTGACATGTGGGGACCCCCAGCCAGCTCTAAGTTTTTTTTTTAAATCATTCCCATGATCCATCATTATTCCCCATTACTGTCTTACTATATAGATATATCATTATTTCCCATGATGTATATCACTATATAGATCATGACATGTCTTATAAACCAACTATAACTGGCTGGGTTTTTACATGTCTTTACAGCATCCCAGGGCTGCCTCCAGGGGCCCTCACCACCAGCACTACCATGTAGGTCAAGGGCTGGCGAAAAGGCATGTTGGCAAAGTCTCCTGGATCTATCGGATTCGTTGAGGGGAAAACCGGAGTTTCCATGGGATGAAAAATGGCGGAAACGACCATCGTTGACCTGCAGAAATTCCGCCAATTTCTGGGACTGGATAGGCAAAATAGGCACATTTTTTGGACTTTTTTAAAGGCTCACCGGGCCTGTCCACAGCATGGCACGGGTGACCTTCCGTGCTCGAAAGAGGCCCAGAAGAGACCCAAAGCGTGAGAATTGAATTGGTGGTTTCAATCTGTTTCAATTGTTGTCATCTGGGTAGAGCTTCAAGATCTTCAAAGCCGGGCCACTCTGTGGTTGACAGCCCAATCTAAAGAGTTCTGAGGTCCAAATCTCTCAGGTTCAGCAGAGATGAGGTCAGGGCAATATATTCCGGATCTAGATCTACCCGCCAAGGCTGCCTGGAAGATTCTGAATGGATCTAAATGGAGCTCAACCTGGGCCCCTTCCAATCTTGGGCACCAAAGCAACTTCATCAAGCTATTTGACGATAAAATCTTAGAAATGTCGGTCCCAAAATTTCTCCATCATGCGCACTGTCACTGACAGATTCCCGTTGATGTCATTTCTCTATCTCCATCGCCATCACCAGGATTTTTGATGAATTTTGCAGACGATACGGGAATCTGTCAGCCATGGCGCCTTGTAACGCACTTCTCTCGTCTGTAGTCTCCATCCTTGGCTCATATGGCGGCCCCTTATGGAAAGGTAACTATGCCCATCTACTTGGTGGTTTCAACACCGAAAAAATATGAAATTATTGAATACACACATATATATAATTATGATATTACTATATGAATTCATATGATATTACTAGCCTACATAAGATGGACAACACAGAAGAAATATGAAAATATATGAAAATATGATATCACCCCCTTCATTATTTCAAAGCACCAACAGAATTCTGGAACTGTCATGGCCCACCCCCTGAGTGTGATCACCACAGCTAGCACATCATCCCAAATGGACTCATTCGCCCATCGTAGCCACGGCCTGAAAGCCACACACGCAGCTCTCAAGGTCAGGGCAAAATGGTCGGTTTATCTTTTTTGGGGTCATGATGAATCATGGCTTACCCTCTGGTAATTTAACATAGCTATTGAAAATGACCATTTATAGTTTACCAGAGGGTAAATGTCTCACGGTCACCTTAAAAATATGCTGGAATTTCAGCCTGGCTGGTGAGCAATGGCGGCTGCCAGAAGCGACCTAAGGTCCAGGTCGAAAAATCTCCAACAAGTCCGCAGCCATGGCTTCATCCAAAACAAGCAGAAGCCATGGCTCAAATGGCATCATACAATCATCATCACCATCATACAATCATCATCATCATCATCATACCAAAGAATGATGAAACATCCACAGAACCCAAAGTTGGTTTGTCATCGTTTCCCACCATAAAATGGCGCAACAAAAAGCACTGGGTGGCCCTGACATTGCCCACTGGCAGCATCAGTGGCTGCTCAGTGCTACCGGCCTTTAACAAACACCGACTTCGCCACCATTGGAGCACACCCAGAGGCATCACCTGCGACCCGCACATGGGAGAACTACCGGCAAGGCACTCTGGTCGTTATGTGGTTTTGGCTCAAAAACAAAAACAGACTAGGAAAAAGAACACAAAAAGCATCAGCTCCATGAACTGTTCATGAACTGTTCATGAAGCGTGATGCGAAAAAATGTCTGATCATGGACCGACATGTCTGATCCCAGGTCCCAGTTACACACTCCAGTCTCGCATCGCCAACGTAGCTGTCGGGAAAGTAGGAAAAAACTTTGCATTCCTGGATGGCATGGATGGCATGGCAGAATGAGTTGCATAATTAATCAAGCGATCGGGCAGCTATCGTCAACTTGTGGTCGGATGAGACTGAGAGTTTGGCGGATCTCAAAGGGGCAGCATGATGATTGGCCAATGGCCCTTCGCTCATCCATTGTTCAACCGGGACATCAATTGGCATCATCTAGAATCTAGAAATCGGGATAAATCGGGGATGTGCCCTCGGAGGGTCGTCCTCCATCTCCTGACAACGCGCACGACCTCAGCACTATCGCAAACAAAGGACATGGTAAGCCCAAGACGGTTCATAAGGAGACCTCTAAAACATGGTGTAAAAATGAGCCAACAAAATGGTAACAAGATCTATCTTTGCTAGTGCAAAAAGATGTCCAAAGGTCTTGGCATGCAGCGAGGCTGGGCACTTCCTTCAAGAATGCAGCATCCTGCGGGCTGAGAGGCTGCTGACTCATTCCAACATCATCCTTTTTTTGGGGAAACCATCATCATGATCATCATAATTATTTCATGGTAAAACATGGTAAAACCTCATGGTTTTCTGTACCCTGTGACCAATCCAAGGATTCGAGGGTCACGACATCTCTTCCATCCTCGAAACGGGTCCTGTCCAAGCTGATCTACCCCGTATCGGACGCAGCCATCTGACGTGGCACCGATGCAAAACAACTGGAAGAGTTGGGACGCCGATGGATACCCTCTGGTAAACTGCCACATAACTATGGAAAATCACCATTTTTAATGGGAAAATCCACTATTTCTATGGCCATGTTCAATAGCTTTTGGTATGTTTACCAGAGGGTAGTCACCATCGATGAGTCTGGCTATGGCCTGGCTCTTCACAGTCTCGATATCCCCAAACGATTCCAGCATGCAGCGTGGGCGGTGCCTTGCCGGAGGCTTGTCAGTAAAAACATGTTCGCCACAACCCGGACGTTGCTCCACACTTACAAACGTCATGATGATGATCATCATCATCATCATCATCATCACATCATGATCACCATCACATTAAAATTAGCCACCCCCTCTGAACAATATGATGATTGGGGTAATAACATCAACTTTATCTTCATAGCCACCTGAAGTCAGATGCGGCGCAACGTCAGGGTTGCAGCGAACATGTTCAAGGACAGGTCTGGGAATATGCGTTTTTTTTTTTTTTATGCGGGTTCAAGTTCAACAGTAACTTCAATGGGCTGAATTCCATAGACACTTTCTTGTGCATGGCAAACATGTTATATAATTACATTTCATTACCAATTTTAGGCCGCTTGGACATACCGAGACCATTTCCGTTTCACGCGAGGCTCCTCTACCGTCACCCTCAGGATGCAAACCTGAGCGCCAATTGAAAATACTGGCAAGCCAACTTTCAGCTGAGCCCAAAAATTGGGTCAAATATACATGTATCTGTGATTTATATATATATATATAACATGCACAGGCACACAGAGAGAGAGAGAGATATATATATATATATATATGCACAGATACATGCATACAGTAATCATACATGGACATAAGTATATAATGTAAAATAATGTACATATATATATATGTACATTATATACTTATATATATAATTATATGATTATATGTAGTATATAGTTTTAGTCGATTATTTCCAAGAAATTCGAAATAATTATGGGTCCCAAAAGTTTTTGAGCTCAACCTGATCAGGTGCCAGCACTCCACTTGTGACATCCCACCCGTCGCAGTGCGAAGATGGCCGCCACGGGTAGCCTACGCAACAGGATCCACCCAACAAGTTGTCATCAGTGCCAGCATAAAAAAAAAAAAAAAACTACCAATGTAAATGTCACTATTTCATTATGTGTGTATGTGTGTATGTGTGTATGTGTGTATGTGTGTATGTGTGTATGTGTGTATGTATGTATGTATGTATGTATGTATGTATGTATGTAAGTATGTATGTATGTATGTATGTATGTATGTATGTATGTATGTATGTATGTATGTATGTGTGTATATATATCTGCATATTGATTGACAAATAGATTCTACCCACATATAATATATGGATTAGATTCGATAGTCAACTATAAGTGTTCATTGGATGCAACATGATGCAACATGATGCAACTGTATTCATTAGGTAATTTCCAATGCACGTCTTATTGTTGACATCTTTTCCGACCATCCAGGCGATGTTGGAACCATTTGGAACCATTTGGGTCACCACTCCACTTGCGTCACTTGCGTCACTTGAGCGCCTGCAACCAATGGGTTCCCAGTCTCCAGGGAAGTGCGTCCAACCACCGCAGCCAGGATCCTCTTCACATCGATGATGGCATTGAGCAGCACCTCAGTAGATCACAGCGAGAGAGAAGGTGATGATTAAATGACCATTAAATGACCATTAAACATTGAAACAAAATATGAAACAAATACAAGCCCTGAATTTTAATTCATTGATGAATCCCAATTTATTGCGATCTCTAATAGGACCATCACCTTCCAGACCCCAGGGCTACACCTGGTGAACTGGGTTTACGCACTGCCCAACCTTGGAGGCTCAAGCCTCATTTGAGCTGGGCCAGGAAACATTACCATTCCGCTGCTACTTTGCAGCGCTGCACTGGAGCCACATTTCAAGTACCAAACGGTTTTCACCTGAGAATCTCCAGCTCATGAGTCATGAGTCATGGGTTCCCACATGGCACCATCTTGAAGCACTTAAAATATTTTAAAATCACCAAATCAATGGCTGTCTCTTCCATGGCAGTCCGCTTCATAGCTCAGCTCCCAGCGAAAAATACTCGTGTGCCCAAAGATCCCCTCCTCGCCAGCCACAACCGGCCCAATGTCGCGAGGACAAACCACAGCACCTCATATGGCGAGGGATGACCTGACCTGCTGGAGTGTTTTTTTTTGTCATGTTGGAGGTATGACCTATCTATTAATATTTAGAAACATCAATAATCATAATATATATATATACAGTATATATATATACATATGTAATATGTATATTACACACTATTTGTTTCCAACAATCAGAGCTGTGTTTTGACATCTTCAAAGTGGTACATCACATGCTGCCCCACTCTTCTCTCCCAGGCGCGTGTTGTAGTTTTTCCACCCAGCCTCAGGTTCCAGAGGCTTCTTTACTTCAGGTGTTCATCATTTTTTCTAAACATCTTCACCAAAGCTGGTGTCAGGAGGACTACGATAGTGTTTGCCCGGGTCCTGTGGGTCTGGGACCCTGGGACTTGAGGCTTTCAATGTTTAGACCTCTTCATCGAGCATCTGGCAGGAACGACCCCAGTAGTTCTCCATTTCGACAGCTCCTCGCAACCTGCCACTGGGTCACCCCTGCCCAGCAAGTCGCATCGCCCGAAGGACCTTTGGTGGGATCGCAGCCTCCAGTAGCATGGAACTGGGGATGAAGAGATTGACCCTGAGATCAACCAACACAAACACGGGAAGATCCATGGTTTGCCTGGAAACATGAATCCATACTTAAACATCTTAAACGGTGCATAAAATGCATATCTGTGTCTATCTGTAAGTGTGTATATTGTCTCTTCCACCAACATCCTCCGTCTCGGAAGTCGGCCGGAATGACATTTTTCATGGGAAGGACATTGCCACCAGAAATCACCAGAGATTGGTCTTGGACTAGTGCAATCTCTGATGCAGTAAACCTGCAGTAAAAACATAGTACTTAGTATGATATAGTAACAATTTTAAAACCCATTGAGTTGGTTCTGATGAGATGATGTGTGGAAGCAGTACTCAGGCTGGGTGACCGCAGCATTTGGCACAGCTGTGAGTCTCATCGAAGCATGCATGGAACACATCCTGGGCCACAACTGGAGATGGGTGGAGCTTGGAAAATCAATGATCATCTGGGTTTGTCTGAAAAGAGTATCCCTACACTCATTGCTTTACCATCATTTTCCTATAAAATGTACCGTTGGCATGTTCAAACACTTATCTTTTGACCTGTTTCCTCGGCCGGTACATACAGTACTCATTTGGGCACTCCCACCAAGCCTGTTCTGATGAAATGGCCAACAGTACTTCGACTACCAAATTCCGACATTGACAGGGCTGAGAGAACCAATATTCAGTTGTTCACAGGTCCTTCTTGACAAATGTGCCTGAAAAATGGCTATGAATTTTGCTGCTCCTTGTGAGGCTTTGGAAAGATAGGATGCCCCCTCTCACAAACGAACAAAAATCTGAAAGGAAATCCCATCAGACCCCCAGCCCCGATTCTCCTCAGCTTCACAAAGAGCAGGCCTCAGTGGCTGGGAGGTGTCGCTGTTTCACCAAGGCCATTGCTATCATCCCATCCTGCGCTGTTTTCAGGTCTGGAATCCATGTTTTCCTTCTCGCAGATGCAGGCGAAGTAAGGCGTCAAAAGATTCTGTATAGATCTTAAAGATAGAAAAAAAACAGCAAGGTCAAATGCTGCTAGCCCGCCGCTTCGCCTCAGGTTGTTTTCTCACTCCTTCATGTCTTTCCTTGCCAAAGTGGACATGTTCAAGGCAAATGCAGGTGATGAAAGTGAGTGGGGGCTTGACATCCTCATGATATGATGTATCAATAGTGTATTATATATATAAATGTATCTCCATATATATATATAATATATGTATGTTTAAATATACATATGAAAATCTGTATCTACACATAAATATACACACACATGTATATATATATATATCAATAAATACACACATCAATGTATAACAATTACATGTATATAATCATAAATATATGTATGTATATATATATATTAATTTAAATAATGAACAAACTTGTCTGCTTGCATATTGTTGATTATTGTTGTACACACATTTCCAGCATCCTGAAAATACGCGAAAGTTTTTGGCCAGAATATCCGCAACCCAAATGCAAAGTATACAAATCAACATAAATCAACATTAGCCTACCAATGCCTATCATCAAATTTCAACAACTTTGGGGAGTTTCACATCACTATCATAGCCAGTGTTTTCTCTAATCGCCAGTGATCATCCCTTCCAGTGGTTCCAGTATCAAGCCAGAGCCATGAATTTGTATAGCCCTGTTGATTGGTGATTGAATATGGATTTATAGAATTTTGTAGGTATTGATGCTGGGACTTTGGTGGACTGGAGGCCATATTTGAGCTATGCAGATTGCAGTGTGGTGCTTCGAAAAAATGTGACTTGATATGGTCAAGAAAAACTACAATAGCATGGTTAAACAAGATTCAAATGTCCAACGGTTTAACCATGGCATAATAAACCACCAATATAGACATGGTTAATCCCCCCAACAATGATGGTATCTGGGTAAATTACTGGGTAAATTAATGGTCAATTGTCATATGTCACTAACTTGGAATAAGGCCATTTGAGCCTTTTTTTTTGGGGATGTGCATAAAACGGAACTTCGCGGAGAGGCTACGCAAGCCTACGCGGACTGCACAAGTAGGCTACGCTGAGCATGGTTCTGAGGGTACCTACGCGGAGGCTACGCGAAGGCTAAGCAGGGCTATGCCGACCACACTTTTTGCTTACGCGGGCGCAGGTGCAGTCTAAACAATACGAAACTCATTTGGAGATGATTATGTTTACTAACCATCATTCCAGTGAGGTCACAAAAAAATGGCCACATGGTATAACGCGGCTGGTATAACACCAAGTATAACCCCTCCAGAAAGACACCAGTAGTATATCAAGGGGTGTTATCCATGTCTGAGGATATATTCTAAGATTCATTGGTATAACTTGATGAAATAGTTCTTGATATGGTAGTATTGATATGGTAATAGTCATATGAACAATACCATATATATATATAATCCATATATATATATATATAAATAATCATTGTATAAGGATATGTTAATATAACCATATACAACCATATATAATCCATACTAATAATCCATATATAACTATCCATATAACCATAGGGGCACTATGGTTAAGCCCCTGGCGGCCACGAACGTATTGGTCCAAGGATCAAGGCCGCCTCAACCTTTTCCACCTGCGTGATCTCGCCGAAGTAGAGCCCCACGCCGCGCTTGTGACCCGGCTGGATTTGGGGCTCGTTGATCAGGCCCAAGGCCTTCCTGGGGGGATTAGCAGAGAACGCCAGTTCTATGAAAACACACATATATACATATAATATGTATGTGAACAAAGTGAGTTATATCATATTATATAAATACTTCTTTATTCATAATTTATATATATATATATATCTATACATTATATACCTAGCCTATATCTATATAATTATTATAATTACATACAATTATACACACAGAAACATTTCTCTCCCTCACAACATCTCTCTCTATTTATTCAATTGTATACATTTCTTGGTTGTAAAGCACTTCGTATGGGATGCACGTCGTCGTCATGGTGACACTGGCTTGGGCTTGGGATGAGCTTGGGAAGTGATCTGCGCGGATCCTCGCGGATATCCAAGGTTTCTGGTGGTTAAACCATCCATCCCCAAACGAAACGAGGCAGTCAACTGGGATCATGTTGTTTCATTTTTCAGAGAGAACTGAAACAATACTGAAACCTTTTTTGTGAAACCACCAAATAAACATCGGCCGATTATGGTGCCATATGGTGCCTGGTTTTGAGATGTCACTAGCTCCCGGCGATTGCCGAACCGAGGGTCTTATGCCAATCAAAGCTGAAGGCAGCACACGCGTCTTCCACCAAACACACCGAAATGAGGCGATCCACGGCTTGTGATGCGGTCGCAAAAACACAAACGTTGGTCAACACACCACCTGAGCGACCAAGGAGGCCTTCACAGCTGACGCTGACCATTTTAAGAATCAGTGCATGTGTTCCTGCATTGAAAAATGCATCACCTATCATGAACACTTATCCTTAAACTCAAACATATCTTTTATCATCAATAAACATATACTGAATTCATGCAAATAAATGAATCACCTAGGCCTAGGTCTACAAACTTCAAGTTCCAAATCCTTGCTGCCTGCCAAGGCGCACAACAAAATTCGTTTCACGCCGCGAGCCATGAGCTCCCTTTCCAAGTGGGTGGATGCAAAGGCACCATAGGTCCACTTATCTACCTTGGCTCGGCTGCATGACCCACCACTTGTTTGAATGTACCATTGCTGAAAGTGTCATTGTTATGATGCACATGAAACACTATAACAGTACATATATAAAGTCACAATATAATACACAATTAATGAGTGACAATGTGTTTCTTGCTAGATATATCAATTATAGTTGAGCCAACAGCAAGTAGGAGTGCTGCGCAAGGTCATGCAAGTGGAATATTGTTTCAGGAATGTGCATCCAGTTCAGTAAATAGTTGGGTCATCAAAAGCATCTGCTTTCATGACTTTCATTCCCCATTCATGCAACTGGCACATGATTCAACGGTAATCATATCTAGTTAGTTATATTCAATTCCTAAAAACAAACAAATAAAAACATATGGGCAAAGATGGGCAAAGAATTGTATACAAATCAAACATCAGAAAAACACAAGCAAACAAACACCATCTTTGGAGATTCCTTAAATGCAAAAACCCATCATTCAAAGCGAGCCACGACGATCTCCCCCTCTCGTGCACGGAAGCGGGGATGGAGCTCATAGCCTTCATCATCTGTGCCCACCTTGCTTTCATGATGTTTCATGATGTTTCATGGTAGATATGCCCGTAGTGAATGGGATTTCTGAACCAAGTTATAGGGAGAACGACCGGTTTTTTTGGATATGAATGGATATGAGGGTTTCTCAAAATGGACCCACAATTATCATGCAAGTTATTCGTTTTTCGTGAGGGGTAAAGTTGGGAAAGCAATGGATTTGGCGCCCAAAAATTGGCATCGATCAACCCACACAACTACCCAATCTCCCTATCTTGTTGGGGGTGCCCCAGGGTGTCATCTCATTCATATGTACCAACAAACAGAAGGATGCATATGTGCTGGCGCAAACATAAAAACCGTTCAGGTGTAACATCGTGGACGCACGGAAATCAACGCCGGGGCCGGGGCAGCTGGACTTCATCTTTGTCAAATGCCATTTCTCTGGATGAACTTAGAAATTACCCTCTGGTAAACTAACATAACTATGGAAAATCACAATTTTTAATGGGTAAATCCACTATAAATAGCCATTTTAATAGCTATGTTAGTCATTACCAGAGGGTACCAACCTGAAAAGATCGGTCATTTGGGGATGATTCCCCTTAACATCATCCCAATGATGTCACCGGAATGTGGCAATGATCCTTCAATTAGATCCCATCCCCTAATATGAAAACGGCCCACTAAAAAAGGTCTCAATTCTGTGGAAATTCCCTGCTAAAGCATGGTTTCGTTTGGGGGTGTTTACTGTGGTAATATTAGGGGGAAGGGATTAGATCCATCCAGCATCATCCAGCCTAGGGACCAACTCTGATTTCACCAGTGTTCCATAGCGATGGGACCGGCTGTGTGCAATGGTGAAGCCGTTCTCGCGACAGAGTTCCAAGAGTTTCTCACAGCCGTCCATGCCGGAACGCACCTGGCGGAATGGTATGCGAGGGTATGTTGCCAACAGCAAGTGCCCAGAAGTAGTCTTGAGTTCAGAAAATTCATGTCGATTTAGTCCCCAAAAACTTATATAAATATAATAATATATAATATCTGCCATAAATCCTGGTAAGTCTACTGATTTGTTTGGCACTTGACAAGCCCATCCAATTTAAGTGAGACAGAATTTCAGTCATGGCGACGCAGTCCACATCATGGGATCTGTTTATAGCCAATGGTTTCTTACGAAAATCTCATCAACCTTCCAGTGCATGTCATTGTTGTGCAAATGAATGCAAATTACACTCTGGTAATTTAACATAGCTATTGAAAATCACCATTTTTAATGGGAAAATCCACTATTAATGGTCATTTAAAATCCACTATTAATGGTCATTTTCAATAGCTACGTTAAATTACCAGAGGGTATATGTTAATACGTACACCTGTATTAAGATGTATTAAGTGCAAGTGCCAAACGAGACTGGATCAAACGCTTTCTATATATATATATATA
>Ga0126342_10000521_pt1 | contig 42835 bp, 35 predicted proteins | sample Cyp1metagenome_FD_92528 | JGI IMG/M metagenome (GOLD analysis project Ga0126342, IMG submission 92528) | Coral microbial communities from Lord Howe Island, Old Settlement Bay, Australia - Cyphastrea 1 metagenome | ecosystem: Host-associated > Invertebrates > Cnidaria > Coral ...
CACTTTGAGGTAGCTTTCCCCTTTAAGGGAGCCCTGGAACTATATACACAACACCTGTGTCAAGCAGCGGCGACTACACTCTTTTCTCTACGCAAGATTCTGCTAGTCTTGAGCCATGCGGAGCGCGCATGAAAGATATGAATTAGGTGTACATGTCAACATGCATGACAGCATTGTGTAGACACGTAAACAAAAAGAAATCACAGGGGGGGAAGGGGGGCACTTCATGACCCCTTAAGCACCCCCGACGAAGGGGGTGGGCCCGCCCTCTGACTTGGAGTCCCGTCTCTCTTTTCCTCAGTCACCACACACACCCTGCAATCCTTGGCAAAATGCCCTGCGCCATTGCACTGGAAACATCTCTTCTCATCATTCTGTCCTTTTCCTTTCCCTTTGGGCTCATAGTTCCGAGACTGCTTGCCCTTGCTCTCGCCCTTCTTGCCCTGCCATTCTTGCCTTTTCTTGACTGCCGAGAGCCAGATTTTCCTGTTGAGTTTCCTTTCTCATCTTTGCCCTTCTTTCCTTTTGCTTTGGCATCCTTGCCACCTTTCTTGCCTTTTCCTTTGCCCTGCGCCCTGTCAACCTCCATCGCTGTATCTTCGGACGTCTGAACAAGGTGTGACCAACGTTGTTGGGCCCTGTCATACTTGAGCAAAGCCTCTAAAAGTTCCATGCAGGTCATCCCCTCAGACAACTGTAGGTTGGCAGAGGTCCTGAGCTGTTCCGTTATGCACGTCAAGACAACTGCTACCTTGACTTCGTCCTGCACCTTCACACCTGCTCTCTCAGGCTCCATGAAACTATCCTCCAGTCGAAGTAGTTGTGGTTGCAATGCTATCTTCATGCTAAACTCGGGCCATGACATGATTGCAGACATCAGCCCAAGTCCTCGACCACGTGTGATGGCCTCAAACTCAAAAGCAACTGTCTCCATGCCTCGTAGCCGTCAGAGTTGGCCACCGCTTTACAGTGTTTGAAAGGTCCTTCCTCTCATCAGCCTTGCTAACAAGCCATACAACTTCATGCTCGTCTCTCTTGTAGATGCACTCGCAGTCGCCATATCCATTGACTTGCCAGGTTCTGCCTCCAAGTCTGCAAGCTCCTTGGAGTACCCATGGTCAATTGCTGAAACATACTGGGTCATCTGCCAAAACCAGTCTTTGAAGTGATGAATCTCTTCCTCCTGGCTCTTGTAGTCAAAGTTGCTCGGCTTTGACAACAGTTTGGACCAATCCACACTGCTGCTTTCCGTGGAGCTTGATGTCGCAGTAGATTTAGCGGCTTCTGCTGCTGCACGAGCTGCATTGCTACCTCCTGCAACAAAGTGTTCAAAGTTGCTGCATCCAGTGTCGTCATCTTGGATCCTCAAACTTGAAGTGACAAAGTTCACAAGGTGGAAGGATTCCAGCTAAAAGAACCTGACAGTCTAAACTCCTGTGGCTCTCCAAGCTCGGCAAAGATTTTCAGAAAGAAGGCAAAGTCTACTACGGTGTGGAGATCTCGTAAACCCAAAGCCAGAAACCAGGTTATACTCAGGCAAGTACAAGTAGATCACCAAGCCATGCTAACACCAGTTGGAAACCTTGCCCAAAGATGTCCCTGTTTCTATGGTTTCGCGTCCTGACGTATCTTCCCTCTGGTGTGTTTATTACAGTTACTGCAAGTAGCTAGACACACAGCCGTGCCCGCTGCCTTCCTCTGGTTGCCCTACTCTCAGGCCCCTCCTTGTCTGTCCTTGTCTTCGCGTTTTAGTGCGCTTCTTAGTTGTCGCAGGGCACACAGCCGTGTCCTCTCCCTAGCTAACTGGGAATTTGGACACACAGCCATGCCCTCTTCTTTTTAGATAAAGAGAGTTGCCTTCTCTTACCAACATAACGGAAATTGGGTACACAGCCGTGTCCCTTTCCTCTTATATACCTGGCTATTCATCTCTATCACTTGCTTGGGTACACAGCCATATCTTTGCAAGTACGCACAATCAATTTGCAGTGCCAGCCAACGACGTTGATGATGATTCTTCGGAAGTTGCGTCGGTCAGTGGTATGTCCTCTGAGCATGGTGTTGAACGGATTTTGACAGATCTTATTGAACAAGAACCGGACGACCCTACGGGTGACCCTCCTCGGCCATTCTTCACGAAAAAAATTCTCAAGTGACCTTTGAAGTGTAGAGGGTTAAGAACAATCAGAAGGAATTGTGGATCACAGAGCTACATGCCGCGGGATGCACCTTGTCTCCAAGTCCTGAGGAATTCTTTTGGTCTTTGACGGGGTCCTGGAAAGAGGGATGCAGTATACAGTATAGGCATCTATTGGCGCCAACATTTTGCCGTACCCGAAGTTGCTGTCGAATCTGATCCTCGAGAAGCATCGTTGGCTCCTATACGCCTCTTACCTCCCCTGACATTGTGAGATAAAACTTGTATCTGCTTTGTGATGTCGATGGGAATTTTCAATGTTGCAGGGGGGGATGGAGTGTGCAGAAGATGCTCCATCTAACGAAGGCGCATCTGATGGACAGTGATATTGGGGACGCTCAATCCACGTACCTGCCGCGTCTTTCATTTTCTCCAATTTTCTCGGAAATGGCAACCGGCTAAGCCTAGAACTGGCATGTCGATCGTTTTTTTTTGCTGCATGCTTACCGCATTTTTTTTGCTGCATGGTTACCGCAAGGGAAGGGCGGTCAGCTCTCATTTTTTGCGTGTTTTTTTTTCTCCGATGGTGGACGCATTAAGTATTTGGCTTCAACAGACTTTTCAAATCTTATTGGTACTCGTCTTTCCTGTAAGGCTTAATGGTGTTGTTTTCGCAAAATGGATGTACTCCAACTTCACACTTGAATCGATTCAAAATTGTGAGCAACGTGTGTCAATCGCCAACCAAACGTGCCAATTGACAAAAATGAACAATACGCGTTTTGTCATGCTTGACAATGTCTTCTAAAGACAAATGCATCTCGCCTGTGATGCAAGCTTTCCTCTCAAGAGGAGGGAGGGTGGGCTTGCACCTCGCTCGCTCTTTTTCGATGAGCCATGGGGAAAAACCTGTGAGTAGCCAGGCACCAGGAATTGCTTGGTCATCTTATACCACAGGTGCGTTGCTTGAGACTATTCAACAAATCACTGACACCTTGAAGAAGCGTGAAGAGTTGTCAGGGAGTTCAGGGTCCAGCGTGTGGGATCTTGCAGGTGACAGTGGTGCTGCTGGTGCTCAGCAGCCAGAATACAACTCCCAAGGCCTGCGCAAGCCTTGGACGTGTGGGTACAGCTGTAGGTGGTGTGACGAGCCCTGTCAGCGAAAAGAGGGCCACACATATCATTCGTGTTTCGAACATCGTCACCGAAGATGAGAGCACGTTGGAAAGCAAGGTTTGGTTCCAACGTTTCATTTGCAGAAGAACCGGAAGCTGACCTACCCGTAGAAGAGGTTTGCGATTTTGAACGTTCTTTGGATGACAGTTTGGAAGAAGCTGGAGCCAAAGTTTTTGCACACAATTCATCAGGGCTACATGAGTCTTTGAGAAGTTGGGAACTTATGTCAGATAGAGACGAAGATGCTTTGTCAAAGGGTTCCGATTTCTTTGCTTTTGAGCCTCCGGTTTTGCCTGAACCAGGAGGGAACGTTCCAAGTGGTATCACCATCATTGACAAGAGCGAGCCAGTAGTACAGGTAGCTGCCAAATCAGTAGAACACAGAGCTTCTGCTGCACCCTCTGTAGCAGTTTCAGAGGCGATGCGGCTTACAGACAAGAAGCAGCTGCGTTTCCCGTGGGAGAAAGGAAGACTTGCCAGACTTTTTGGGGATCAAGGTAGACTTGATGCCAAGCTTCCCAGGCTGAGCCCAGGAATCAACAATTTTGTCAGTGTGAACCTGGAGTTGGATGCTGGACTTCGTTGCGAGGGGTCCCTATCGGTGCAAACCAAGGTGTACAATCCTGCCATCTATATGGGCGTAGTGAAACAGATGCCCGGTTGCTCATATGCTGAAGAACGCAGTTCAAGAAGAGAACACGCAGTGAAGCAGTGGTGGGACCTGTTGCGCTACAACCTACAAGCTAGCGATCCAGGACGCACAGCTTCAGCTGAACATGGCCTGGTTGACATCTACAGATACGGGGTCGAAATTTTAGACGCCTGTTTTGCACTGAAATCACCAAACACGCTGCTCAAGCGTCTTTATGCAGTGAAACTTTTCAATCAGTGGCTCATGAGAGAGTTTGGATCTACGTGGATGCCCTTCAAGGAAAGCCTGGTCTGGACTTACTTGCGTCACCTGAAGGAGTCCGGTGCTGCAGCTTCAAGGGCCACCAGTCTGTTGGAGGCGGTTAGGTTCAGTCACTTCACCATGCGTGTTGATGGAGCGCTGGAGGTGATGGAGAGCCTCAGAATAAGGGGGCTGGCCTCCCAGTTGTACATCAGCAAGAGGCCCTGGCGCCCCTCTGACGTGTTCACGGTGGCCGAAGTGGAATTCCTTCATGAGTGCTTTGTGGATCCGAAACGGAGTGACATAGATCGTGTCATCGTGGGTCACATGCTTCACCTCTTGTACGCACGAGCAAGACATTCAGATCTTCTATCTGTCACAAATGCCTTTTTGGACGAGGATGGAGCCTTCTTGGAAGTTGGGGCCACGATTCACAAGGGAGCAAGGAACATGGACACCAAAGCGAAACTTTTGCCAGTAGTGGCTGCGGCGACTGGAATCAGAGGAGGTAACTGGGCAAGAGATTACCTTCAACTCAGAGAGCGCCTTGGGTTGGAGCTGCCAGTGGACTGCCCATTGCCAATGATGCCTGCACCTGGCCGCATTTCTGGCACATGGTGCGAGAGGTATTTGACCTCACAGGAGCTCAACAAGTTTATCAAAGGGCTCTTTGAAAGCTCAGGGAAGGTGGTGGGCAACAGAAAGCTCACTACGCACTCCTTCAAAGCTACGAGTTTGTCGTGGTGCGCCAAACATGGTGTTTCGGGTGAACATCGAGAGATTTTAGCTCGACACTCGAGCGCAATTCAAGGGGCTACAGCTTTGTATTCGCGGGACATTATTTCGGCCGCAATGCGGAGCTTTGTGGAAGTCCTCTCAGCAATTAGGTCCATGCTCTTCCACCCTGACAGTACAAGGTCGGGTATGGTGACTCCAGCCCCAGCGACACCGGCACCTGCAACACCTGCTATGCCCATTGGGGCTTGTGACAAGAGTTTTGCGAGCTCATGCAAGGACGTGGAAGCCCACCAGCATTTCCTTGCGCCGGCGTTGGAGTACTCACCAGGGACACCCTTGGAGGAGACGTCAGTGAAGCTGGAGATCGCATGGCCTGAAGGTGATTTGGGCACGGGTGTCATTGATCTGGAAGAACAGGAGATTTTGACAAGGCCATGGAGCAGCGACTCAGAGGATGAGACAGGCAGCTCGGACTCAGAATCGAGCGACGATGTTGCCTCTGGAGAAGCTGATGCTCCTCGTGTTGTTGATCGCGAGACCGTGCCCAGTTCAGTGAAATGGTTTATCAATGCGAAGACGCTGGTAATCCATCACAGGAGAGACAACAAGAGCTTCCGTTGTGGAAGATTGCTGAGTGACACTTACTTTCCTGTCCCTGCACTGAACGGTTTGAGATGCAGCAAGTGTTTTGCTAGCAGTTTGTGATGCCACCTCTTGCGAGGCTGCGCTCTTGGAAAAAGTTGGCAGCTTGCGCTGCCAAGCTGCTGTTTGTCAGCAGGTTGCAATCAATGATCGGTTTGTCCGATATTACAACTGATTTGTTCAGTTCTAAGTGACTTTTTCTGGTTTCTGATCAGTTCAGAAACGCTGAAGCACTTGCGTATTCATTCATCACCATTGCCTGCATGCGTTGGAAATCCACTTGTGCTTATTGGTGCAGTAAGTATTTTCTGTTTGTGTTTCGGGATTCCCACCTGTTGTGTTTGTCTCTTTCTGACCTCACTTTGAGAGTTGTGGCTTGCTGCGTTGAAGTGTGCATATTTTTGATTGATCGAATCCAACAGACCTTTGGTTCGAAAGCATGGCAGGTTTAATGGATAGCGAGGCGCATTTCTCAGCCAGGGCAGCTGACTATGGAGTTCCAGCTGAGTTCATGAGAAACCTGGCTAGAAATGGAATCACAACGCTGGGGCACCTAGCCTTTGCAGTCTTCAGGCCTGGAGCAGAGTTTGAAGAGGCAGCCTTTGACAGATGCGTGACTGAAGCCAACGGAGGTGTAGCATTGGCTATGGGGCCAGCAGCTGCCATTAGGAGACTGCACTTTGAAGCGGAGATTGTCATTACTTCCTCTGTTAGGTCTTCAGTGGAGTCAACTGACGCGGTGCCCAAACCTGTGCCAATCGCCGAGAAGAACGCGAGGATGGATCAAATCAGGGCCAGACTACAGGGCCTCAACATTCATGGAGCAGGTGAACCGTCGCATACTTTGCTTGACGAATGCTGCGCTCAGTTTGAATCAAGAACACTCAGGTACATAGAACCAGCAAAGTGCACAAGCCGTGAGAATGAGATTTCTGCAGGCAAGAGTGACAAGAAGTTGCGTTTGGATGCTGGGAGCCTGACAGTCAAGGAATCAAAGACGGTCCCTGACGAAGCCATCTCTACAACCTTCCACCTCTCCATGTGCCTGCGTAGGAGAGGATTAGCGTATGAATTCAGCAACCTCATTTCTTTTAGAGCGCATGAACTATATGTGGAGCGATTGATGAAGCACCTCACATCGGAGGCTCCCATTGGTTTTCAGAGTACAACTTTGGCACAGGTCATGCGTGCAGATCGTGAGGTTTTCTCTTACCTTGCACACAACGTGGCAGACATCCGCCCTGGCGCAAACCTTGTGCGTCCCCTTGACGCTGCTTTGGAAGACGCTCTCAGAGATTACAACACAGCATTCCATTTGGTGCCACTACCAAAGCATGTCGCTAAGGAGGACACCACCTTTGGGCCAAAGAAGACTTTCCCTGAGCATTCATCTGGTTCAGGTCCGTATCAAAAGGGAAAGGGGAAGCACAAAGGAGGTAAGAACAAGTCCTCAGGTTCAAATGCTGCACCCAAAGGGTATGCGGGTTGCGTGGGCCGTGATGCAAAGAACAGGCCCATATGTTTTGACTTCAACCTCGGCAGTTGCACGAAAGCACCGGTGGGTGGCTCATGCCCTAAAGGGCGTCATGTTTGTTTCAAAGGAGGGTGCTTCAAAACGCATGCCTATAAGGATGCACATCAGAGTGAGATGCCCGCCGCCAATGAGTGACTATCAGAGGCGCCTTCAACAATTCAAAATGCGTCTCATGTTGTCGTACTTGAGATCTTTTGCGGTACTGCAGGTGTGAGTGCAGCCTTCAAGAAGCTGGGCTTTGACATCATAGCGGTGGACAAGTTTTTGCCAAAGTCACCCAAGGTGATGATTACTAAATTAGATTTGACTCAGGCCTGCAACCAGCAGTTGGTCTTCGATTGGATTTCCTTGCCACAAGTTCACGGCGTGTTTCTTGCGCCTCCGTGCGGCACTGCTAGCCTTGCACGAAACATACAAGATCCGGCGGAACCTGACCTTCCTCAGCCGCTTCGATCCTGGGAGAAGCCAGATGGGCTGCCCGATTTGACTGAATTGGATTTCTTGCGTGTCAGCCAAGCCAATATTTTGTATGATTTCACAGCAGCATGTCAAGACCTTTGCACAAAGCTTGGTAAATTCTGCGTATGCGAGAACCCTCGTGATTCTCTTTTCTGGCAAACAACACCCTGGATAGACAGACAGCACACCACGCAGGATGTGGAGCAATGTCATCAAGCTTGTGCTTACGGTTCAAAGAGACCCAAATGGACCAAACTTCTGGGCAATTTTCCAGAAATAGCTGCAGTGAATTTGGTATGCCCCGGTGATCATTTCCATGAACCATGGGGCAGAAGACGATTGGAAAATCGCAGAGTCTTTGCAACAGCGCTAGAAGTCCACTATCCTACAAATTTGTGTGATGCAATTGCCTCTGCCTTTGCGGCAGCTTTTCGACGGAAGGGTTTGCAGCCCCACTTTGGGGTTAATTCCAATCTGGCGGCTCGTGCATTTGCCGACAATCAGCCACCATCCAATAAGGTCGCAACCTTTCTACCTGATTTCAAAGCAAAATTTATCAGAATTTTACATGACAATGTGCAAATTTGGCCAATTTCTGCGCTGGATATTTCTTCAGCAAAACTGCTGCATACTGCTAAGCTGGGGGGTGACGACATGCAGCAGTTGACATTGGCTTTGCAAACGCAATGCATTCAATGGCAGTTCGATGTGGCTTTCTCCAACTTTGATTGCTTGATTTTTCCTTGTTTTGTTGAGCTGCAATTGTTTGGACTTTTGTGGAGCGAAGAGGAGTTTGTGCGCAAGGCTTTGGAGGCGAAGCACCCTCTCTCTGTCGAGGATGTGTGGATGCCATACATGCCAACTTGAATTACAGTGATCATGAAATTGCATTGAAGCGCACGAAGTTTCTTTCCAAGTGGACAGCCAGGGCGAAGCAGCTGGTGTCTGCTGAGACCGCTCTGAAGAATTCCATGGACCCAGTGGTAGCCAAGGCTGTTGCAGCAAAGCGCATTTTGCTTTTTGAAGAGATGTTGGTTGAAACGAAGTTTCCTGACTTGTCAGTTGTAGACGAGCTCAAAAATGGGGCAGATCTGGTAGGCGAAGTTGCTTCAACTGGTATGCTGCCGGGAAAGTTGGTGCCGGCCCTTTCAACAGTGGACGAGCTCTCCTGCAGCTCGAGACGGATCAGGAGCAAAGTTGAGAATGATAGACAAGGTTCAGGCGACAAAGATGTGGACAATCAAGTTTGGGAGAAAACGATGGAAGAAGTTGCCAAGGGTTGGCTCATTGGGCCGCTGACAAGTGAAGAAGTACCCGATTGGCAGCCTATCTCCAGACGATTCGGGCTTCTGCAGAAGAAAGGAAAATTGAGGTTAATTGATGACTACTCTGAGTCAGGAGTTAACTCCTGCGTGACTGCAGTGGAAGCTCCTGTTTTGCACACGGTGGATATTGCATGTGCGGTTTTGGTGCTTTGGTTTAATGCATGTGTGGCGGCAAAGGTATCGCCGGAGCTATTGGCAAGGACATTTGATTTGAAGAGCGCGTACAGACAGGTTGGCCTGAGTCCGGATGGCCGAAACTTCTCTTGCTTGAGGGTATTTGACCCTTCGGTTGGCAAAGTGCGGCTGTTTCGCAGTGTAGTGCTTCCTTTTGGCGCAGTCAGGAGTGTGCACTCTTTCCTTAGGCTCTCACGAGCCATATGGTGGATAGGCACGGTGGGGTGCCAATTCATGTGGACTTCATTTTATGATGATTTTATCAGTTTCAGCAAACCCCGGCTTGCAAATAACACCGAGATGGCAGTCTGCTCACTCTTCAAATTGTTGGGCTGGGCATTTGCAGAGTCAGGGGACAAATGCATGCCTTTCGCGCAGACGTGTGAGGCCTTAGGTGTTGCATTCCGGCTTGACAGTTCAATCTATGCTACAGCGTTTGTTTGCAACACAGTCAACAGAGTAGAGGAATTGTGTGCGGATCTGACCTTGGTGCTGGAAGCAGGATCTCTTAGTAGCAAGAACGCCCAACGCTTGCGTGGCCGCATGCAGTTTGCGGATGGCCAGCTTTTTGGACGTACAGGCAAGAGATGCCTGAAAGCTCTTGGCGATTTCGCAGAAGGGCGACGATTTCAATTGTTGCCAAAAGACCGACTGTTCATCAACCTCTTTGCGACCCTCCTGAAGCAGAACATCCCCCGAGAGATCAGGTCTTTGGATGACCATAACATGGTCATATTCACGGATGCTTGCTACGAGAGAGACAGTGCTACATGGCCTTGCGGGGTTGGCGGCGTTTTCTTCTTTCAAACAGAGGTTCAGTTCTTTTCTTTGCAGTTAGATTCCAGAGCCAGAGAGGCGTTGGGTGAGCTGTGCAAGAAGCAAATCATATTTGAAGCAGAAACGCTGGCTGCAGTGATTGCCTTCCAACTTTGGTCGCGACGGTTTGAGAATAGAAGGTGTGTCCTGTTTGTTGACAACGAAGGAACAAAGTTCTCCCTACTTCGTGGTGTTTCAGAAAACAAAGTTGTAGACTCCCTTGCGGAGAACTTCGTAGAGCTGGAGTCAAAGTTGCATGCATTCATATGGCTTGCCCGAGTACCTTCACATTGCAATGTCGCTGATGCGCCTTCAAGAGGCGAAACTGATGGACACTTGCTTTCTGGTGCTGTTGATGTTTCCAATGATGCAAATGAGATCATGAGGGATTTGGTATCGCATTTACCTCAGATGGGGAAACCTGGCTGCGATTCAATCCCAAGTGAGAAAAGAAAGAGAATGCATGCACTTGCTTGAAAGCGTTTTGACGAAGAAGCGTTTTGTCATGCTTGACAATGTCTTCTAAAGACAAATGCATCTCGCCTGTGATGCAAGCTTTCCTCTCAAGAGGAGGGAGGGTGGGCTTGCACCTCGCTCGCTCTTTTTCGATGACCCTCCTTCCGACCCCTTTCACCTCCAACAGACAGTGCCAAGCCCTACAGCCTTAAACCTGGCTGCGATTCAATCCCAAGTGAGAAAAGAAAGAGAATGCATGCACTTGCTTGAAAGCGTTTTGACGAAGAAATTCGTTTTACTGTTGTACAGGTTCGTGAGTGAGCGTGATTGCAAAATTGAAAAAATCACTACATTTTTTGGGCCGCGTGTATGTGACAGTATGGACATTTCAAATCCACATGCGTTTGATTTGTAAGATTGTGGCTCAGCACCTAGCCCACGTCATGCGATATTGAACATTTCATTCCATGGTGCCATCTGGATTTTCTGGATTTACTTTGTGACCTTGGCGGGTCTATGCTTTTGCTGAAGACATCTCTTGGATGGCTGTGCTTGGCCGCAGTGCGTGCAAATTCACATTGTGAGAGTCATGTGGTGGAGGACACTGAGGACACCTTCAATGGTTTTCTTCAGGTGAACATGGAGACGCATGCTGAAATTGTCCATGCGACGTCGCACGGAGATGTCCCCAAAATGTGGCCATTGCTGGAGATCAAAATAGACCCCAAGCGCCAGGCAAGGTTTTGTCCCTCAAAATAGTCGTGAATGTACATGAGACGCATTTTGTTTTGGCGCGTTCCGTGTTGAATTTGTAAATGTTTAAAGTGTTCAAAAAAACATGCTAAACATATCTAAACATTATTTAGTTATATTTGATTTCCTGTAGTAGTTTATTTGTATAAGGTTGTTGGATGGATTGCTTACATTTTCAAATGATGCAACGAATCCAAACTGAAACCTGTGAGGTTTCATATCAACCCGAAACGGTGACTCCGTTGTTGCATTTTTTCAGCCAGTTCAGCAAAGCAGTTGTGATGGTGCTGTATTTCTTCCTATTGATGTCGGTCATTGTGTGGCTCCTGCGCGGTTTGCCAACGAAAGCACCACAGGATGAAAGTGTGAAGGATGGCTGTCCCACGACGTGGTTGCTCTTTCTATGTTCAACCTATGGTTTCATTTTTTTTACCACGGATCAGTATGCACCAAGTCTTCCGCAGATGGGTGTGGATCTTTCAGGGTCTCAAGGCGTCATGAGTGCGACCGTGCAGTTGAACTTCGTGGTGAAATCAGCCATTTGTCTCTAAAGATGAATGCCTCAGTCGCTGTAGTTGCTGAACATGAAACAAAACATGGGTTTGTCTGAAACTAGGGCAACTAGGGCACCCCTCCACTGGTTAATCGTGATTTTCTCTTTTGGGATACCTACAATTTTCAAGCAGGCATTTGAAAAAATGGGCGGCATGGCGAGCGTATCACCTTGGTGTTTCATCAATTCCAACGTTGGAACTAATTGATGAGGTAATTTCACTGGGTCGTCACCTTATTTCCACTAAAAAAAGGCCATAAACTCTGGGTATGCCCCATTTTCAGACACAAATCATATGTTTGGTTATGTATCCCATGTGATCATACCCCATATTATTTGTATATCCCATTCGATCCCCTAAAATTGTCGAACCACCTTGCTAAGGTCACTGGTCTGGTCACAGCTGGCATCTCTGATCATGTAGGCCGTCGACCCGTGATGGTCACATGTTTCCAGGCAGTGAGGCCACAGAAACTAATTTTGATACTTTGGTTTCCCGATTTTTTGTTTCCATGTCTTACGGTTTGCCATAAAAATCATAAAAAAAGGGGGCTGATTTTGGGTCATTTTTCGGTTTGCCATTTGGCAGTGTGTCAAAACCTTGTACCCCTGGTGAACATCAAAAATAGCTGGTAAATGGATGTTCATTCCCCTAAAAATGGTATTAATAGGTATTGATCCATACCCATTTAATGCCATGAATTCCAGGACTGCCCTGGTTGAGGTTTGTCCATGTTGGCCTTTGCCACCTTCGCCTGTGGATGTGCTCCCAACATCAACTGGTTCCTGGCGTCGCGGTTCCTGCAGGGCCTGGGTGAGTCGCTGGAACCAGTGATCTATGCTGCCTGTCGAGACTATTTCTCGAAACCTGAGGAGCCTTGGTTGATCTTGGCCAAAAAACCTTGGGATTTTAACATATTTTGATATATAATTTATTATAGCAAAGAACAATTCAACTATGTGAAATATTCTAGATTTTCATTGAGGACATCTATTTTTACACCAACGATTTTGCTGTGGAAACCAGGGTGTTGATTGTTTTTTTGACCCGCAAGGAGCGCATCGTGGTCATCTCCTGTGTACAAATCATTGCCATCGCAGGGCAGAACCTTGGCAGATGGTGGGGCCCCTGGCCATGATGTATCGCTTCGAACTGTACCACCCCTGCGGGCTCAAACCTCAATACGTCCCCACTCAGTTTCATTTGCGACCAGGCGTTCGCAATGCAAAATACTATTTTACCGTGAGTGTTGTGAATAGGAGACACCTATCTATACCATTCTTGGCTCCTTGCGCTTTCCTGGACATCTGCTTCATTTAGCGCCACCTTTTTCCCCTTTTTCCCTATACAATTTGCCAAGCCCCAACGGTCACGCCACATATAGTCTCAGTGCACAGACCTCATTGCCCAACTAGCTTTCGTCCGCTTCCCTTTGGCCTCAAGTTTGTTATTCATAAGTTCCATTGAGTTCCCAACGAAGAAATTTGGATGATTTGGAGTTTGAAAGATTCGCATCCGATTTGCAGTTGACGAAGACTCTCAGGGCCTTCATGTTGGTCAGCACTTACATTTCAATATATTTCAATACATTTCACAGTTTGCCATTCCATTGCTAGGATTGTGGCTCCGATTTTTGGCGGCTTTTCCAGCGTGTTGTTTAATTGGCGCTTTTCCTTTTTCTGCTTGGCCCTCATCTGGGGAGCTTTTGCCGCTTACGCGGCAATATACATGGTAGAGAGCTGCCCCGACAATGGTGACGCTGAGAAGCAGGGCACTTTTCGCAGCGATCTTCGGAGAATCCTTGTGCCAGGCACTGCCAAAGTTGGAGAGGAACACGTTGAACACGTGGTTGCGATGATGGCTTGAACAACTTAAGGAAGTTTTTTGTTGCACGACTTGTCCCACTTGTCCGTTGCTGCATCCAATGCCTCAGCCAAGTTCTACCTGTCCGCAGGTTCCCTCTGCATTTTGCTCGCGGAAATGTCCGTCATTGTTCCATTTGAAGTCTTCAGCGCCAACATCGGCTACGTTTCGCAGGCCCTTCCAGACTTGGCAGACCTTGAGATTCAACTCTGTTCCAAAAAACAACGGTTTTCCTCATGGAGAGCAGTGGAGATTAATATGCTTCAACCCCCAGCTCCCTTCCTCTTGGATCAAGTGCCAAATACATCCTTTCTCCATGTTGATTCAAAAATAAATAATAACATAAAATATTGGTCATAGAACCTGCGTACGGCGTAGGGAGGGTACTTTTGCCAAATACTCTGCATTCCCTTCATTGCACTTTATCTTAGCATTCTCCAAAATAATGCAAAGAATCATTAGATTAGATCACTACGAAGTGGGAAGAGAGAGAATCCCAGGGTGATTTCTCACTCATTCTGTTTACAACTTGCATGTTTGGTACACTTCTTATCATTCAATCTGGTCAGGTGAGTTATGGTCAATCCTCCGTCGGCACTGCCGTGATTCTGCTGGTCTGGGCAGTTTTAGATGCCCTGGGCGTGATTCTGATGCAATCCTTACAATCCGCCTGCGCCTTATCCATCCTCCAAACAGGTCGCTGGGTGATAGTGACATGGCTGCAGGTTGTGGTGAGCTGCAATGGCTTCACCCCCCCCCAAAAAAGAAAAGAATCCAAGGGAAATAAGATGTTTCAGGGGGCCAAGATCGAAAAGGAGCGTTTCCGAAACCTATGCTCCCACAAATAAGTCTGCAAGAGAATCAAGGTCAAGAAAACTGATCCCTTCTCCCTGAAACTCCATATCCCTAGTGGAATTGATTAAATCCATTCATTTTTGCTCCATGGGGAGTTTCAAACTAGAGTAACTAGAGGATAGGATTGAGGGATCACATTCAAGAGCACACGAAAACGGTGGTGACTGGCAAAAAGAAGCCGTTGCATCGACTGCATCAATGCCATGAACTTTTGAGATTCCCTTCATGGTCCCTTTGAAAGAGGTTCGGCCCAGGGACACATTTTGTGTGCGTAGCATGGCCACACAACTTGACAGATACTGTGGTGAGATTAGCATGAACCCAGTGTGCTGCAACCGATGTTTATATATATAAATTATCAAAATGTACATACTTAGTACATACACATTCGGTATTCTACCTCTCAAACAAGCCGATCCCGCAGTACAAAATTATATTGGATTCTCCATGTGCTCCAGTCTAAAACGGAGACATCCCCCATGTGGACCACAGCAGAAGCTCTTGGATGAAAACCTCTGTGTTTATGCCTGACCTACAGCCATTCTCCAGTATGCTAAAAACAGTTCTCCGGCGCTGAGCAAGGTTGCTGTTGTGTTCACTGGTGCCCTTTCCATGGTTCTTGGGAACTTTGCCGATTCTCACCTGCCTGTCAGTTTTTTTTGGCAAGAGACACTGGAAGTCAAATGATAATGCACTCCAGCAAAAACGTTTTTTTTTTGCGTTCAAAGAATCCATGAGTCAGGAACAAAATTTTGAAGAAGCATAGGGTAACTTATGAGAATCTGAGGAGTACCTCTGGTCCTACACTATCGCATGTTCCTTTCAATCGCTGTTTCTTGCAGCTGCTTTGGTCCCTATGAACGTCTTGTACTTTGAGCCCTTAGAAGATTGCGCCGGGCTGGCTGCCTCTATTGAAATTCTGTTCAAATATGTGCCACCCTGTCTCTACTCCATGATCTGCACGCAATCTTTGATCCATTCAGGGGTCCAAAGCTACATGAATCTGCAGTCGGCATCTTGGGTGCATTGTTGTCGTTTTATCTTTTCTCTCCTCAATATTTGGATGTTTCTACAGTATCCTGGCACAGCTCGGCAAGTTGGTATGGCTGGTGTGATCTGGTGTGAGATGAGCTACCTGGCATGTCCGCTCTTCTATCTTGGCTATGAAGCCTTCCGGCTGCAACCCATGGCAACCAGTGAGGCAATTGCTGGCAAGGATCCGGACAAAGAGCTCGTTTTAACTGGATGAAAACGATGGGCAACACGTCTTGATGACCTGCCCGTTGTGTGTTGTTTATAGCAGGAGCGAACGCATCTTCCACCAAAGCTGTTCGAATCTCCTCAATGCAGCAGTTTAAAAGGCGGCAGCTCAGCAGCAGTGTCAACAGTGATTATGAAAGAAGGTGATAAACCACGGTAAAACCAAACATTTTTTTGAGCTCTTTCTTGGGGCCGTAGCTTTGAATACAGTACCCCCAATTTGTGGTAGGTCATTATGGTCATTGGGTATATGGGGTATCGCTGACATGCTTTTGGGTTGGAACAAGTTGGCTTCTCCCACCAGCTGAACCGCTGCATTATCCTGCTCGAGCTCCTCCCTAGGCTACCCTAGGGAACTAGGGAAGGAGCAGGATACTGAACTGTCTATGTTTTATGTCCACAGAAAGTAGTGTTCAAATCCCATGAAAAAGTCGACATTGACCACCCAAATTTTCTTTGCACCTCTTTCCTATCACGCTTTTGGCGTTTTGTTGGACATATACTTCTACATCACCCAGCGATGCGCGCTTTCTGCATCAATCTATGCCTCTGTTCCCTTGTTGCATCTTCGACTGACTGTTTCTTCGATGATACTGAAAGCTTTTTGCAAACTGTGGCGCCCAACCGAAGTGCAGTGGCAAAACCGGAGACCACGGTACCCACGGTACCCACGGCATCGTTGGCGAAACAAACACCAGCGCCAGTGAAAACGCCACCTGCCAAGGCCCCGCCGCCAGTAAACGCTAGCAAAAGAAAGGGGACTGTGGCGCCCAAGCAAAAGGCTCGCAAGGGCAACAAAACAGCTGGCAGCACAAATGGCTCAAATGAAACGGATGAAGATGATGAGGATGAACTATTCCCTCCAGATGATCCAAATGCTCCAGAACCATGGCAGGACATTTGTTGCATCGCAGGATCTTCGACCTTTGCGACTCTGATGTTGTGCTTCGTGTGGCTAGCGTCGCTCTGGAGTGCATGGTCTGATGAGAGTGGAGCTTCAATGTCCAGGACATCTGTCTGTACCATGATGGAATGTCGAGCTGTTTTGAGGCCAAGGTTATAACTGGTGGTTTGACGAAGGAAATCTTATTTTAACATATTTTAACACGTTACAAGGGATGATGATCTCCTTTGACTGATTCTCAGAGGGGTCTTAAAATGGGAGAATGTTGGTCTAGTCGAGCTGCGCGGATGAGTACTGTGGTCAAAAGTGACTTTTGTGGAATGAGGGATGGTCGCGATCTGATTTATATAATAATTTAACAACATATGTGTAACACTGTGTAACAGCTAAACACATGTTGGTGTTTTCAGTGCTTCGACCATGACCATGGCACCATGGCACCATGGCACCCGCTGGTAGGATCCGCTGGAACTTTGGCAAGCTGAGCATTGGCATTCTGCTCCAACTGATTCTGTCTGGATTGGGAAATGCCAAACATTTTGGCATGGCACAATGTGGAATTTCCTTGGTCGTCACCGCCTTGGGAATAGCACAAGCACAGTGGGCTGGTAGTTTGAAAGATGAGGGGCGACTATGTTGGCTCTGTCCTGCTCAAGTGGAAGGCCATGGATTTGTCCCCAAAATGGGGGGATTTTGCGCCCCAAATACGAGGCTTTTGAGAAGAACATGATGATCAACCTTCATTTTGGGGTATATATGTGATTCTTCGAGACAGCCAGATCTTCGGGTCCTCATGTCACATGTGTTTCATCAAGATGTTTTTGGCTCTAGATTGAATAAATCCAAGTGTGCGAAGTCATTTGGAAGATCATTTTCCATCATTACCACCATGGTTCAGGTGGTGCGATCTTCATGACTTTGGCATTCGCGATCTTCATGGCTTTGGCTGGAGGGACTGACGAGTTGGGAGAACTGGCCTTCGGACTGGCTCTTGTTGGTCAAGTACTTTCCGTCATGGTCATGGCCGATGCATGGCAAAATTTGAGAGATCAAAGTATGAACTAGTGAAATCACATAAAGACACTTCAGTGAGCTACAAAACACCACGAAGAATCAAGGCTTTTACTTGATTTATACAAGAAAAGACACCACAAGAAGCAATGAAGAGGTTCTGGTGCCCGGCCCTGGTTTCATCCCGGTCAGTGAAGTCGTATTTGGTAAGTTCTGATGGACCGTAGTGAAGGGTCATCTAAACCCAGTACCAATCAACTCAGATTCCATTGCCCAGGTGATCAACGAGGGATTGGAGGTTTCCCTGCTGACCTGGGGAACTGTGAGCTGTCACGTGCTGATGCCATTGACTTTGAGCCAATTCCTTGCCGACGATGTCTACAAAACTGCATTGATGGTTTGCGCTCAGGACTTGGCACTTGGAAAAAATGGTGGACTCACGGGGACCATGTGGACTCATGGCCGACTGGATAGGTTGGAAGCAGCAGATACAGGAAGCAGATACAACATTATAAAACCAGCAGATCAAACCTCAATTTGGGGTTCACTGGTCTGATGCATTTCCATTGCATATTGCTGCAGGCTTAACCCAAAAATGTGGTGGTTTTCATTCTGAACTTCTGAACCCTTGGATTTCCAGGGGGCAACCGGCTACCTAAAAACAAAGCCCCGAAAGCCGCTTTGCCCCTGGCTTCGCCAGGATGATCTGGTCCTTTCCTTGCGCTACAGCCTGGCTGCATCTTACTCCATGTTTTTCTTCTTTTGGGTCTTGTGGATCTGTTACTGGACAAATGCAGGTGGGGTGGACTGGACATGCCGCTTGAAAATCGGGTCTGCAGAGATGGAGCTAGGCAGCTAGGAGTGGCCGCAATTCTGTTTTGGATGATCCTTCAGCAGATGGAATTCCACTATGGTGCTTTTGTATTGCTTTTGTGTCTCGCAAAACTAAAAACAACATAAACAACATAAACAACAAGGCCTAGGTCCTAGGTCCTAGGTGGAACACGTGACAATTCTCCTGCTGCGCAGGCACTTGTTGGCGTCCTTGCTTTATGGGCGTTGTCTTGGTTCTTTTGTCGCCAGGGCTTTCTCACACCACAGGACCACCCCAGCGTGGCAAGTAGAAGTTTGATGCTTTCATGCCCCCAAGGTTTGCAACGATATGTCATGTAATCGACCATGTGCAAACTTGAGGGGAGGTTTAGCGAAGTTTAGGGGCAGTAAGGTTAGTGGAAAGAAACCATGGCAGAGGGGATTTTGCTCTGATAAACCTCCAGAACTTTCACAGATCTCCTGGTGAGCACTAGGCCAAATTCTGTGAGATGGAATGGCATGCTGTGGCTTAAGATGATTCGCTAGCTGTTGCAGAGACAATGCAGTTGGAATGAGGATACAAACAACATAAATAAGGATATTGAGGATTTTAAATAATAACCAAAAGAATAGATTATACAATAGATCAATATTATCGCTACCAACAATCATGGGACAGCCAAAAGTGAAGGTGGATGCCATTTCCTTTGATCCGGCCAACCAACAACCATGGTTTGGATTTTACCAACAGCCAGAACCAACACTGTTCCGGAAAAGCACTGCTACATCAAAATACAGGGTTGGACCGGTCAGACCATTTCCATCAATTTGTAACAATACATGCAAAACCCTCCAAACCAACAGAGTGGCCGGTCATTCTTCGTAATTGTCGTAATTATCCATATTCCATTTTAATTGGCTTGATCCATGCCCATTTTGGGGCGTGTCAGTGTTCTTCCCCCCTTCTTTACGTTCGCAGGAACAGATGTTTTCTTTGGACCATGGGCCATGTTTGGCGGTACTCATGAGGGCTGGACCCCATCAGTGGCAGGCGCCGGTAGTGGCCTCCGGGACACAGAATTCAATGATGTCTTCCACATGTTTTGATGAGATTTAGACTGCTGCATTACTTTGAAGGTCACACTTGATAAACAATGGACTGCCTGAAGTTGGGTATTCCAGGGTAGATCTGACAGGAAAGGTGGCGATCGCCTTGGGCGCTCTGGTGGTACTGGTCATGATCATCCTGTCTTTCAGAGGCTTTGCAGAGATCAAAACCTTTGATTTGAGTTGCAGGGGTCAGGATGCTTCTCTGGCACTGGTCAGGAGCGATTTTTGTTCGGTTCGGAGTTGGCGGGCAGAGTTCTGGAAAACCGATATGAAGAGAAAAGTTGAGGAAGGAAAGTATCAATGACAGGTGGGTCGTCTCAAATCTTGAAAGACACAAGTGCCATATGGGTTACCATTATGTTCTCATAAGAATTGACATTTTGAGGTATACTTCCCATTTGGACACCAAATGATGGAAGCCAACCTGAAAGTCCATCGCATTTTTTTTTTTTTGTGTGTGTGTGTGGCAAAATTTTAGTGTCACCAATATCCGGCCATGGCGTCCAGGATATTGATACCTTTTTGGATCTTTGAACACGTGAACTGGGGCGGTGATGATTCACCAATCTCCAAGTGGTTCTCTCCACAGTTGATGCCTGGCGGAGGCGGACATGGGAGGTGGCTGAGGGATTTGAGACATGGAGGTTGAGACTTTGGATCTTCTGTGCATTTCACCATTTCACCCGCATGTTTTTCACTGCCAGATGGCCCCTTTGGGCATATCCTGATGCGTGTGAACCTCCTGCTTTTGGCGAGTGGAATCTACGGTCCATTCTTTGCCATGGTGACTGCTGCAGGACGGGCAAATGGTCTAGGGTCAGCTGCGGGAGTATAGGCTCGTTGCAATTCTTAGAATGTGAATTCTTTATATACCCTTTGGTAAACATACAAAAAGCTATTGAAAATTGCCATTTACAGTGGTGATTTACCCATATAAAATGGTGATTTTCCATAGTTACGTTAGTTTACCAGAGGGTAAGTGTTATTATTCCATATTATTCCAACTGTTCTTATTCCCAGCAGTGCTTCCTGGGTTTCAATCCCTGAGTCTGGGTATGAACGGTATCCTGGAACCTGGTCACCGGGTTTGACCCCTTTGGCTGCAAAGCTGGGTGAATGATTTTTGCATCGCCATGTTAATTAATCATAATGCTCATCATACTGTAAGTGCTCTTTATTTTTTCTGATTTGATGCAGTTGAAATAGAAAGCCGTGTATTGGTCGATGTAGCTATAGCTAACACTTTACGTGCTACTGAGGGTAACAAGGTGTAGGAGGATGCCATTGCCCTTTGAGTTGGACTTTTCCAGGAAATGAGGGACCCTGACCACATGTCTAGGTTGATTCTAAGCAAAGAACATCTCAGGCTTTGTGATGGGATGCTCCAGAAACAGTTTCGATCCGGATTGCCCCACGCAGCATATTTGCATGTTGTCGCTTGGCTTGCTTGGATTCTATGAGAGTCTCAACGATACAAACAAACACATTGTGAGGCAAGTTGGGTTCGAGTAAAATAACATAGACATGGAAAAACTACCATACGTGGAAAAACCAACCAAGATCAGTATTTATTTGTCTTCATTTACCAGAGGGTATACTGTACCACCTCTTCCACACACGCACTTGATTGTGTTTTTTTTGTAGATACAAGGGCCAGAAGTGATCATTATGTGGCCATGGTTCCAAAAACCAGATAGCTTCAGTATGGCTATTAAAACATATTTTACTTTCTTATCTCCTTTGGGGTGTTCTTTTTTGCAACAAAAGAAGTCGCCAAAGATGAGTGGTTTCATGATAGGCGCCAAGGCTTTTGGTCATGTCCTTCACGCCTTGTGATGGGCGCTACAGCTTAACGAATGTCTTGCGAGACCGCTTCCCGAGCTGCCAGAGATATCTTGGAGGCGGGACTCTGAGAACAAACTCAAAACAAGGGGGGGGTGCTCAACCCCAAATTGGAGATTTCACCAGGAAAACATGTCCCAAGAACTAGGGAACTAGGGCAGCTGGCTTTGCCAAGCTCAGCGTGTTTTCAAATCTTTTCTCCAGCGGTCATGGCTTCCATTGCGCCAGATGCTGGCGATAGTTTGTGGGCGAAGAATCTCTTCCGTCTTCAGTGTAGCCTCCTCTACTTCTTTGCAGCCGAATTTAAGATCCAGCCAGAGTGGTTGGGCCCCCACGGAGGAACTTTGATCAAGGCTGGTTGGCTGGTCCTGTCATGAATGGCGCAGTGTCAGGGTCACGTCTTGGCTGGGCGTGCCTTGAATTTGGCTATTCTAGTCAATATTATTCAATATTTTTCAACTGTTTCCATTCAATATTTTGAATGGTTTCACAAGGATTTTCACCTCACCGTACCTCCCTCAACCTTCCGCAAGCGCCAACATTCGGAGGATGTTCACATCTTCGATCTCTCACCCCTGCGGGATGTGGAGAAGGTCCTTCTGCCAAACCAACAAGTCAGGAGCCACGGCTGAATTCATCCGTCGAAACTTCACTATTCATGAAAAGCCGTTCAGAAAGCCATCATGAAATGGGAAAGACCTTTGAACAAACCAATGAAATCAATGAAATCCAATTTTCGGATTTCTATGCTCAAAGATCTCAAATCAACTCCCTACTATGGCCTGTCACAGCTTCGGCAGGGAGATACTGGCACACCTCATGGCCATTGGCATCATTATCGTGGAGATCTCCTTAGCTTTTGGCTTTTGGAGTGCCCTAGGATGTGAGGTTGGCAGTTGGGCTTTGGGAGAATCTTCGAATGTTATTTCCAATGGAAACCAGGGCGAATTGAGGCCTTCTAGCGGGTCTTACCGTTAGGTCCATTGAGATGTTACAAATCATACCCCCCAAGCTGGGGTTTACTCTTCGGTTCACCATAATATTAGGTTGATTTGTTATGATGTCCTGGGCTGTCAGAAGTTGGGTGGGCATCCCTGTTTTGGTTGAGGCTGACTCAAATTGGTTTCCACCCCAAGCATCCCTAGTGTTTTCAAGACACATTCTGATTGTACTTTAGGGATCCCCATCAATTCATATATATATATATATTTGTTTACAATATACAAAATTGTCCATATGTTGTTGGCATGGGTCAAGATATTTGGAATACCAAGTTGGAATCAGACAGGACATATTTTGGGAAACCATCCCAAAATTTGGAAATGGTTGAGAACAGCAAGCTTTACCAATGAACAGGACTGAACAGGATGGATTTCCTGAGGCACTCGCTACCATGGCCACTTCATTCTGGGTGCGGCTGCGATGCACCTGTCGATGTCAATCCTCTGTGGGCAGCTGGGAGGCTTTTCCCAAGCTGGATGGACTGGCCTGTTGTGTGTGGGACACCCGAAGTTGGAGGACAGGCCGAAACGTTTTGTTTGGGAGCAAGGATGGGCTTGAAGACGGAAAGAAAGCAGTGTCCAGTTCAAGTGAGCTTGGAAAACGATAGACCTAGCATGGATTGGGCACTTCTGAAGAACCTAAGTTGTCCAGTGGAGCAGTGATGCGGGTCAATGTCACCATTTTGGAGCGGTTGATGAGGGGGCGAAGCTGATTGTTTATGTAAACATCATGATAGGATATATATATAAATATGATATTATAATATATTTCAATATTTGATATATATATAGATATGTCAAATATCAGAGGCACAACCTATGCAACGTTGGTTCGTGGAATTCTGGGTCGCCTCAAGTCCGGTTAAACCCTTGGGTCCAGGAAGTATTGGAAGATCCCAAGAACTTTACAATCGTGATCCTGGGCCTCGTGGTCTTCTATAGCATCACGGCCGATATCTTTGACCTCTACCCCACACCGGTGTGAATCACCGCCGTGAGGCGATTCCATCTTCGCTCCTGGCAAAACCGGCCCAACGCGCCGGGGAACTGCTGAAGTGTGTCGCCTGCGGAAAAGAAAGGTAATTTTTGGGTGGGATGGGTGGGGTTTCAAGATATATATATGAACTTCTAAAATCGACTGCGATTGGATGTCCGTTGCTGCTCAAGTAAATGGTGGTAGATTTCGAAAGGTTCTGGGCCTGGTTGTCAGTTGCTGGCGAAGTCAGTCGTCTTACGTCCTGTCCCTTCCATTGCAGTCCCAGTTGTCTCTCGTGGGCTTTGCTTGGTGTCTGTGTTGGATTTATCCTTGGACTTGTCACTGTTGGATCCCTGGTGTGTCTTTGGACTTTTCGCTTTGAATTGCTTCGGACTGCTTTCCAGGTCCCTCAGTCTGCTTCACGTCCCAGGTTGTCCAGGTATCTTGAATGAGCAGCCCTTTCTCAGGGGCAGAGCTTCGTGAGTTGATTGCAAAGCTTGAACGCCTTGAGAAGTGGCATCAAGATTTGGAAGGCCCTCCAAGTGGCCAGCCACCTGCAAAGGGATATACCCGTGGTGACCCCAAGACTAGAGCTGCTGCTTGTGGTCCTTTGTCTGAGAAACCGGGTTTCCCTGCCATTCCACCAGTTGCCAGGCTCTGGAAGTGTGTCAAAGAAGAAGGTGCAGCAGTTGCGGCATCGGAGTTTGGGAGCATTGAAGAAGGCCCTGGTCCTGTACCTGATCATCTGCAAAGACAGGCTGATTTTGTGTCTTGGGATTCAGCCGACGGCCTGCGTCGGATTACTTTGGCATTTTCTGCTGGATTCTGGGCTCGGGGGGCAATTGAAACCTTCTCAAACCAGTTTTCGCAGCCAGAAATTTCCTCTCCGGCCCAGCATTTTGTGGTGTTGCGTGCCTGTGGACTCGGAGGATACGTGAGATTTGCCTCACTGGATCATTTTGCACGCTTTCGTGACCAGATCTTTTCCAGTGGATGGTTGTATTATTGTTTTGCTACGGAGATTGAGCTGGGTGCCTTTTGTGAGGGAGCGAAGATCGCTGTGCCCCCTCTGTTTGAGCCATGCTAAACAAAGATCGTTTGAAAGCTGCATGTTTTGGAGACCCTTCTCTCCTTGTACTCACATTGCCTTCATATGCTTCTGCAGTTGGGGATGATGTTGATGTGTACGCAATCCCAATTCAGTTCCGGCAGGGAGGTATGCTCCTAGCCCTTCCGCATGACATAGTTGCTGGCCCGACACTTTTGGAAGGTCAAGAAGGGTCCGAAGAAACTCTTTTTGGCCCGAATTCACTTTTTACAGTTGGACTTCTCGAGGAGGCCGAAGACTTGTCGACAGTTCCCTTGGGGGTAGAAAGCCAAGTTTGTGTGGTCGATGTGAAAGATGAAATTCTGGCATTTTGCCGGGAATATGACCCAGTGACAGATTCCACTGCAGCAATTTTGGGGTTTTCCTCTGATTTTCCCAATAGCTTGCCTGACACTGCACGTTTGTGGCCTTTAGTTAAGGAGTGGCTTGCAGCTCAGTCCGAAGAGCGTACGGGTTTTTACACAGCTCAAGAAGACCTGGGAACACCCGGCCAAAAGACATCACCATCTCCTCAACCAAAGAAGGCTCAGGCTGCAAAGCGAGTGTCAAACGCAATGATAGCCGAGCAGTTGAGTGTGCTGACAAGCCAGATGAAGCTCCTGGCAGACAGACAGGATCGCTTAGAGCAGCTCAAGCATGCATCTGCAGAGCCTGCGCCAGGTCATCAGGGTGGCCCTTCCGCAAAACTGCCAGCCGTGTCAGCTGGACTTGCCAACCCCAGCGGAATCTCTCAGACACTGGCTGCAAAGGCTTTGAACCTGGTGGGACCACCTCCAAAGACAAGAGCTGCTGTAGATGCAGGAGTTGTGGAAGATGTGGTCGCAGACGAGCCCTACGACCCATTGCAGCCTGGGGAATCAGCTGGGGGTATTGTTCATGCCATTGCCCAACAAAGCAGTGCCATTACAGCTCTGGTTGCACACCTGGCGTCACAGTCAGGAGACGTGGTAGGCGATTTGTCGTCTCTCGCGCAAAGTTCGAGTTCGACCAAAGGAGTGCAGCGCAGGGAAAAGATGCAAAACGAACTGGCTGCGGGAACGAGCAATTACTTCACGCAGCTTCTTCAGCAAGTTCATCGCAGGTTGAACCCATCGAAGCCAGTGCCGCAGAACGAAGAGGATCTGCAGACAGTTTCGGTTCTGACCTACTTGGAAAGGCAAGGGGGATACCGAAACAACAGAGAACTGGGCCTAGTTGCGTGGATTTTAGGCCACGCCATAGACGCAGCAGCCTCAGGGAATGTGAAGCACACCAAGGAGATACTTGCGTTGTTGATGGTTGCAGTCGAGCAAGCAGTGGTGGACCGAGGCGACTGGGGACTGGCCTACATGCTGACGCTGATGGAGGAACCTCCTTTGCAGATGTTTCAAGATCGGACCTTCACTCTGGCGCAGCATTCCAAGCCTTTCAGCCCTCTTGTGCCTCCAGCCTGGACAGCGGTATGCCTAGCGTATTTGAAGGACTTGGAAGTGCTTGCTACCAAGAAGACAGAAACCTCAAAAAGGACTACAAAGCCGACGTCCCCGGCAGATTCATCTGCAGCAGCCGCAGCAGAACCAGACAGCGAAGTGTCCCCTCGACGCAAGCCTCGCTTCCCCAAGAAGCCCAAGGCCAAAGTGGAGCCAAAGGCATGACTGCTGACAAGCCTATGCTGTCATGCGCAATGACGCATGACCATGACTCAAGTATGGATAGTTTAATTAATGGACTTCCTAATAACTATAAAAATAAAGATGGATTTTTAAATAGGAATAGTCCTCATGCATGTGCAGGGGAAAGCCTCCCCAAAAGTTCCAATGACCACTTGCCTCGAGATCATGTTCCCGGAATTCGATCTAGCTCAGCTGTGGATACCCTTACATTTGAGAGGTGGTGTGCATTTTTGGCTGTAGCTGTATTACGCACAAGAACGTCTTTTTCAGCCTTTTTCTTTGCTACCATGCACTTGCCCCGAAGTCACCTGACTTCGACATCGCCAGCCTTCCCTCTCCCAGCTCCTCATGTGGGAATTTTTGAGAGGATGCCCCCAGGTCTTTCTGCCATCAGACGGCGTAAATGGCACTTCAGACGTGCTTTGCATGTTGTTGTCATGGCTCTCAACTTTTGGTGGTCAGGAAGCAGTTCCATTTCTATGGAACTTCTGGGGAGGATTCCATCTCCCAGTCAAAAAAGCATTTACAGGAGAATTGCGAGTCTAATGCTGGCTGACGGCCCTTCTAAGGATTTCTCTGTCCTGAAAAGTGGCCGACGTTTTCCTCAACTCTTTGCAAGACTGTCAGAACTTTCAGGTGCCGTAACGAAGTTAGGTATTGGGTCTGGCCCCTATGAACGCATTTACCCAGGTCATGATGTGCCTCTGGAAAACAGCCTCTACCAAGAGCTTGAGCCATATAAGTCGCTTGATGCTAGTAGGCTTAAAGTAGTTGGTTCAGGACATTGGGATGCAACTCAGTTCCTTAGCCCAAACCTGTGTATGGCCTACAGGTACCCGGACTGTTTGCTCTATGATCGTACTCCTGCGATTTGGGAATTTCCAAACAAGATGGACCCGGAGTCGGAAGTTCTTCAATTGGCTAAGCTTTGGGATGCCAGAGGTTTGCTTTTTATTCATGATGTGGATTTGCAGAAGGAGAGAAAGTTTGAGCTGGTCAGGGTATTCAACTGTTTGAAAAACTCTTCATGTGACCGACAGATTGGTGACCGCCGTGGACGAAATGCTGTTGAAGGTAAGGTAGCTGGACCATCATCTTACCTCCCAACTGGACCTTGTCTGCTGGATTTGGTGGTCGATGCGAAGTCAGAAACTTTGTCTATAGTGTGCACCGATCGGAGAGATTTTTATCATTAGTTCCTGGCAACTACAAACCGGACGCTCTCAAACACTGTGGGGCCAAGACTCCCTATTAATCTTTTGCAAGACACCATGGCATTTTCGGAGTTCAGTTCACGTGCCAGGCAGAAGAAACCTGACAGGACAGTGTTAGGCGATCAGCTTGGAGTGTCAAAACGCCAGAGCTTCAGTAAGTGCCACCCTGGTTATTGCATGGCATCTTTTAAGAGTGTTTTTCAGGGAGACCACGCTGGAGTCGAGATAGCGACGGATGCTCATGTTGGCCTTCTCCAATCCATTGGTCTCCTGAAGGAAGAAAGCCGGATTGTTTCTGGAAGACCCTTTTATGGCGATGCCCTATGCGAGGGGCTGGTGATTGACGACTATTTTGCAATTTCAAAGGTTCCTCGCAGCCTTCTGGTAGACACTGCCGCCGTCAGGTGTTTTGAGGCTGCAAAGGCCATCTATGACCAGGAGGCCATTTTGGGGTCTGATGACAAGGACGTTAAGGGCGAGCGTCATGCCAAGATTATCGGGGCCTCGGTCAATGCTTCACCTCAATGCCAAGACAGAGGTCATGTTCTAGTCTCGGCACCAGCTGAGAAACGCCTTGCTCTTTCATGGATCACCCTGCAAGCCTGCCAATTGACGCATACTACAGACGCTTTGCATTTGTGCATGGTAGGTGGCTGGACTTCCATCTTGATGTATAGGAGGCCTTTAATGTCAATCCTTCAGAAGTCTTTCCATTTGGTGGATATGAACCTTTTCTCAGCGGCAAACCCGAAGATGTTGAAACTCCCCAGGACTGTTGCAACTGAGCTGGTCCTGCTGAGTGTTCTGGCGCCTTTGGTGGTTTCAGATATAGCAGTTGGGTATTGCTCACACCTTTTTGCATCCGATGCCTCCCTGTCAAAGGGCGCCATAGTCAAGAGCGATGTAGGAGAGGAAATCGCTGAAGTGTTATGGAGAAGCTGCCGTACGAAAGGGGGGTATTCCAAGCTGCTTGATAGCTCACAGTCAATTCTTTCCAGATGCATGGATTTTGAAGAAACAGGCGAGCAACAAGCAGAAAAGGTGGATAGGCCTTTGGCTTTTCGTTTTGATTTCATTGAGATCTTTGCTGGTGCAGCTACTGTAACTGCAGTGATGGCCTCACGTGGCTATTCAGTGGGATGTCCCATCGATATCTCCTTCAGCGCAGAACTTGATGTGGCTCAGGTGCGGGTGCTTGAATGGATTCTTTATTTAGTTTGCAATGGCCTTTTGAAGTCTTTGATTGTTGAACCACCCTGTACAACTTTCAGCATTATGCGTCGCCCGGCATTGCGCTCCAGGCTTTTTCCTTTTGGTTTTGATCCGGAAGATCCACAAACGTCAATCGGCACTTTGCTAGGATACAGGGCTTTCCAGATCATGCGGGCTTGCATCAGAAATGGGATTACAGCACTTCTTGAAAATCCCTGGACTTCGTTGATCAAGTTTTTGCCTGGTTGGTCGATTTTGGCCAATTCAGAACACTGTCAGGTTGTGCGGTGTGACTCATGTGCTTATGGCTCAGTCCATCTGAAGTCTTTCGCTTTTCTTTGTGCTTGGGCTGACATTGCTCCAATTGCAGACCGTTGCGATGGTTCACATGAGCATATCCACGTGCAGGGTCAGTTTACCAAAGGGTCTGCAACCTACGTTGAGCGCTTGTCTGTTGCCTTGGCAGATGTCATGTGTATTGGCATTAAGCGTTTGGAGACTTTTGATGAAGCCTGTTCAGTCAGCGAGCACAAGGGTCTTGAAAGCCAGTTGGTAAATGAAGTTGCCCTCTCATCAGCCTGGTCACTTGAATCGGTGTGGGAGTTCCGTGTGTCATCCCATATCAACCTTTTGGAACTTTCTGCTGTTGTGAGACTTGTGCAACGTCTGGTCCGAAAGGGAAAGGCTTGTCGTGTCGTCGTCTTGGTTGACTCAAACGTTGTCCGTTGTGCTGCCTCGAAGGGTCGTTCATCATCCAGAGCACTCACCAAGCTCCTCAGCCGCCTGGCTGCTTTGTGCCTAGTTGGTGGAGTGTATTTGGTCTTAGGTTTTGTCCCTACTCGTCTTAATCCTGCTGATGATCCTACTCGTGATTGCAGCTTAAGAGCTCCCATTGCTGGTCTTGACATAGCCTCCTGGGATCGTGGTGACCTCTTTGGACTTGCCGAGGTTTGTAAATGCCGCAGGTGGGCCTCAAACTGGATTCGCCTTGTACTGCTGGTGCTTGGTCCTCCTGTGCTTTCCTTTGCAAATCCGGCAGTTTACCGTCGGTCTCCCTTCCCTTTTGGTTTGGCGTCTTCTGTCTCCGTTGTCGGTTCGGATCGTTTTGCGAAGCTCGATTTCGATTCGACTTTGGGTTATCCGGGTGAGGGACCTGTCACTTTCTTCGCCAGCAACTGGGGACCTCTTAGTTTTGGTCTTCTTGTGTTCTTCGCTGTCTTAGATTGTAGCCATGGGGTACTGATTCCGCGAAACGCTGGCGATGTGCATCGACAGTTGCTTAGAAGTTCCAGGCCTCCATTACAAGAAGGTCGTCCCGTTTTAGGCGTCACTAATCAGCATCGCGAATTTTACATTAAGCAGTTTGAAGACTGGTTGGGTTCGCAAGGAATCCTTTTGGGACATTTGCTGGCAAACCATGTTACTTCGATTGATCTGATTAACGAACTCCTGGTGAAGTTTGGCAGAGTCCTCTATGCAATTGGAAGACCTTACAACCATTACGCTGAGACTATAAACGCTGTGGCGGCTCGAAAGCCTATTGTTAGGCGCCAACTGCAGGAAGCATGGAACCTTGCCTATGCCTGGGTCAGAGACGAGCCATCTGTGCACCACATTGCACTTCCGTGGCAAATCTTGCTGGCCGCAATTTCGCTCTGCTTTACATGGGGTTGGATCGACCTTGCTGGAATGTTGGCTTTGTCTTTTGGTGCTTTGTTAAGGGTCGGAGAATTTACAGGTGCTATTAGACGGGATCTTCTTCTACCTGTTGATACGGGGTACACCAATCAATTTGCCTTGTTGTCTCTGCGGGAACCGAAAACAAGGTTTACGGCTGCACGTCACCAATGTGCAAAGTTAGACGTGCCCGACCTCTTACGGGTAGTACATATAGCATTCTCCAGACTTCTACCTCATCAAAAACTATGGCCAAAGTCAGGTCAAACACTGAGGACTCGCTTCAGACAGGTGATGACTGAGTTAGGTGTGGGGCCCTCAGTTCGCCTAAATGGAAAATCTCTTGATCTCGGCTCACTTCGCCCTGGTGGTGCGACGTGGATTTTACAGGTTACTGAGGATTCTGAATTTCTACGCCGCAGAGGCAGGTGGATCAACAGCCGTGTGATGGAAATATACATTCAGGAAATTTCGGCTTTTCAATTTCTGGCAGCAGTTCCCTCAAACGCTCAGCTGAAAATCTTTAGTCTGTGTAATTTCTTCCCACTGGCTTTACAAGGTGCTGAACAATTTTGGGAATCAAATATTCCATACAATGTATGGTATCTCTTATGGCGGGCGCAAGTTACACGGACATGAGGGGACGGACGGGATCAACTTGGAACTCCATCTTCAGAGAACTTTGGAGATCAAGCTTGTGTACAGTCCACGCACGCAGTGCCCATCAGCAATGGAAAAGGAAGCCGCTTGAGATTTTGAACTTCTAAAATCGACTGCGATTGGATGTCCGTTGCTGCTCAAGTAACCCTACCCTATGAAGTGCCCACCCTCTTCTTCAGAGAACTTTGGAGATCAAGCTTGTGTACAGTCCACGCACGCAGTGCCCATCAGCAATGGAAAAGGAAGCCGCTTGAGATTTTATATATATATATATACACATTATATATATATACATATATATATATATGAACAAAGTTACAGTAGACAAGGTTCAGACTTTGTGCAACACCAATACCATTCGCTACTCGCTTGACATTTCTCCTTTAGTGTCCACTTTTTAACTGGGTCTCTCTGTGGATTCCGGGCAACTTTCAGGGTTGAAGGAGTTGGTTCAAAGCGCTTCCCAAATCGTGGACCCATCACATTTGGAGTCTTGGATTAGAATTGCAGATGTGGTGGTTTGGCCACTCTGGCGAGGGGTGTGGGGGATGCAGAAGCTAACGGCGGTGCCAGATGTTTGGGCCCAAGATGTTCTCGCTCCTGCAGATGCCTGCAGATGCCACTTTGCAAAACAAATTGCTGAAGATGTGTGGCCCGAAGTTGGGAATCTAGATAAGAAACAAATCCGGCCCGGTATTGGGAGTGAGTTCAAACTCGTTCGGGATATCATGAGACATCGTTGGGATTTTTACCAAGTGACGAAGATGGTCATTCTGGGGTGATCTTGGGAGATTCCCTCATTGTTCAGGTTGATGGTGCCGGTCACAACCGGTATGAGACCAGTGAAGCATATGTGTTTTTCGTCATGAGAACCATGACAACAATAAGAACCATAAGAATCATAAGAACGTATAGTAATTTGATGTAATTTGACTTCATTTTAACCACTATACCTAAGACGATTCCATTTGAACTAAGACAATTCAACCAATGCAACTGCCCTGACCCAAGGTCCTGTTGCTGCGGGCAGGAGGAGCCGGTGACGTGGCGGCAGGAGATGTTTTGTTTTCAATTGTTTTGATTTACTTGTCTGGGAACAGCAGAGGAAACTGGTGTTGCAGGAAGTGGGCACAGCAGTTTTTTTGGATTGATTGCTCTCCATTCAAGTTTTTGTTTATATGATCCAGATGCTGCTCAAGCCACCTCTCGCTTGAAATCGCGCTGGGGTACTGTATGTCCCACCCGACGACTCTAGATGGTTTGAGACCATACAGGAACTATTGACCTTGCAAAGTCCCAAAGTGGATGGTGTAAGACTAAAGTGACTAAACATGAGCGACTTATCTTATATGTAACTTATATGTAACTTATATGTAACTTATATATTTCCCCCCAGATGGTTTTTTCGTGATGGGAACCTTCCCCGTGGTCGCCAGCGTCGCCAGGTGGACGAGTGTGCACAAGAGACGGATCTATCGACCTTCGCAGTGGGAGTCCGCCAAGAGGTCGGGCTTGGGAGGAAGGACTGAAGAGTGACATGGATAAAATGGGTAGATGGTGAAACCTAACCTGGATACATTTGAGAATGGGGGTTTATCATTGATGGTTTATGATGGTTTATGATGGTTTATGATGGTTTATGATGGTTTATCATGGTTTATCATCAAGACTTTCCTGAAGCATTTAATTTATGTTGCATAAATTCCTAAGTGCCCGTAAAAGGTACACTTGAAAGAGCAGCATAGGTCAGTCTTCCAAATGAGAAACGTCGCGATATTGTGAGAATAAGTGGGGCATAGTTTTACCAACGGGTTGGTCATCCAAACCTGCTCTACGACGAGTCTGATGAGGGCTGATCCTGCGCGTTATCGTCCTGTTCCTTCGGACGGTTCAAGTTCAAAATCGTCAGCGACTGGGACGTTAGGACAGAGTCCCTCAGAAGATTCAGAGCAACCTTGCATCTCATGAATGACGTGGAATCCTTGCCTTTGACAGCGCCAATGCAGGAGCAAGGGCGAGAAGTCGCCTTGCGGAGACAAGAAGATTGGCCCCAGCAGTTGCAGCCCCCCCCGGAGCAAGTCGGTGACAAGGTAGCACCTGCACCTTCAACGGCACCGCTTGTTTTGTGGGATCTACCACTGCCTTGCGAATAAAATCTGGTACACCAGCGCAAGTGGTGAAGAGTGCTCCGACATCTCCGAGCCAATCGAATCCTACGACCTCGGGCCCATCCAGGCGACTTTGACGGAGCAGTTGCAGACTTCGCACTTTGCCTCTGACTCCCACCTTGTGGCGAATTGCGAAGATTCCACTTCCAAGGTTTGCCAATGCCTCCGACGTGGGAAACCAACCTGCAGGTACCTTCATGTGTGAAAAGCAAGGAAGAACCGGTTTGCGCCACCGTCTCTGCAGTGACCAGGCCCACACAACAGCCATGCTGAGGACCCACAGTTGAAGGTGCTCGATGTCCAGGTCTTTGCCACATAATGTTTCTGCTTCAGAGGTAAGTCTCGGCAATATGTGCCATGGGCAAAACATGGCATGGTGGTCATTCGCACTGCGCCAGGAAAGCATCTTCCATGAGGCGCCGGGTGATATACCTAGCAGCTAGCATATGCACTGAACTTTATTCACTGTATTCTATCTGCTTATGGTTTTGGTAGGTTTTGCCCTCTACAACTTGGTCCCGCAGAAAGACATCCCGAAAATCCGTGGGCGAACGCAGTCCAGGTGGAAGACCGTGAGCACTACAACTTCGAGATCGAGGCAATGAGCCGTTTGGAGATGTGGAAAATGATTGAAAATGATGTCTTTCAACTTTTGGAGACTTTGGATGCTGATTGGCCAAGATTTTACAATGATGATTTGGGTGTTTTTTGAGACTCACAAAAAGTGAGGCTGAAAACCAAGAGTAAACTGGATTCCCAAGATGGAATGTGATACATCGCCACACATTTTTGGCAGAGTGAATTGTGAATTTGTGGCTACCCAACGCATCCAAATGATGCAAATGAATGCGCCACTTTCTATGATGGATTAGACACTTAAACCATGAAACTTATGCCTTTCCAGAAGTTGTGGGCATGTCCTTGAAATCGGGAAACAAAAAATCCATTGGTTCTGCTCAGCAACAGATTAGTGTCCCCTAGAAATGCCGAGGCAGCATCTCCAGGCCCCCAAAACTGAGGATTTGCCTTTGGAGGCATATTGCAAACTATATTTCAAGTTGAAACTCTTGAAGATGTCTCGCTGAACTGCAGCTGGCTCACAGGTTTGGAGGTCAGAGAATCCTATCCGAAACAATCTACGGCACAGTTTTGCAGTGTTGGATGATGTTAGGTGCACATTGCCGAGCTTTGCTATTGGATGAGTTATATCAACAGAAGACCTCTGAATGTCCGTGCCGCGCCATGCCACCTAAGTCAGGCCTTCTGGTCCATGGGTCGTGGGGACCCCATACGGGTTGATGTCAGGAGCCATGTTTGCAGATGCATGTGCCATTCTTCAAATGCAAATGAAGTGGTGAACACCAAATGATGGATGCGGAGTTTTCCCTTTTTGGGCCCATCCAGATGGATAACGTTCCAACCCGAGGATGGTCAACCCTTTGATCTTTTCTTCCAGCACAAACCTCCAAATTCGCTGCCGAGGTTTTTCAGGCTTGGGACCTTTCTTGCATCAAGCTTGACACTGTTAGACGCTGCGGTGACAAGTGGAAAACATCATGAGGCCCGCTTGTGGGTTCGGCCAGAGAAGGCTCTGGCTTAAAATTGTTGACGCATCCACTTGGATGGTTTGACACTTGAAATTGGAACATATCATCAGCTAAATCCGATGACACACACATAAAAACTACCAAAAAAAAGGATACTACATGATCAAACCGTCCAAAATGGCACCAATTTTGAGTGCAATATGTTTTTTTTGATACCCCAATTTTGGTCGTCCCCCAAAGCCGCTGTAGAATTTCATCCCAATCTCACCTGGGCCTTATTTCGCTCGCCAGGTTTCGATAGACAGCACTGGAGCAGTGCAACATGTCAGGTGCGGTATCGTTTGGAAATCCCATCCTGTAATATCCTGTATATCTTATATGTGGTCTAAGAGACAATCATGACTTGGGCCAAGAACTGGGGATGGTTTGGTCCACTGGGAAACCTATCAGACAAAGCTGTGTAATCCCATCCATATGAAATAGCCAGCCCGCCAGCCCTGGTTTAGTGATCCAATCATGGGAAGCCGTGGGGAAATCTGGGAAATTTGGGCGGGAATCCGTGGGAATCAGCTGGTGAACATGGAACTTCAATTCAGGCAGCATGCTGCTGGGGGTCGAGCGTCACAGCTCATTCGCAACTTGGGCGTGGGGAAATGGATGCAGATTTGAAAAAAGATCTGGTAGTTGTTATGATTGGAAAAGCCTGAAGAATCCTTGCCATGGTCAATACAAGCCATTTCATGGATTGAGGTACCCCATCAAAAAAGGAATGCATCATGCATCATGGAACAGAGATCAGCTAAGTGGCTCTGCGACACGCTTGAACCAAATTGACTTGGTCCCTAGTATTTTGCTCCCTAGCAATTCGTCGAGTTGATTTGATTTGCTTATATTATATAACTTTTGCTGAGTCCTTATTTCCAGGGCACTTGAAATTTCAGAACACACGGTGGCCATCAATAGTCAGAAGTGTAAGGTACTCAAACGCAAATGCATCACTGGAAACAGCAGCTCCACTGCTCTAAGGAAAAGAGGCCGTTGACCCATCAGTGCAAGACAAGCGGGAGCAACTTGATGGTGAAGAACAGATACAACTGCGATGCTGTCTATAGCAGCCGCGCGCACAAGAATAATGTTGCATTTCACGGAAACCTTGTGCCTCTGTATGTAATAGACATCACACAATATCATACAGACATGTTATATGACATGTTAAATAAATAAATAAATATATATATATATATAATGATATGTATATATATAATATATATATAGATAGATTAGATTAGATTAGATTAAATTAGATTAGATTAGATTAGATTAGATACATAGATAGATAGATGCACACACACACACATATCGATAGAAGTGCACATTCCTGTGAATGTCTTGGGTCCACGGAATTCTCGTTACCACTGAGGCATTTCGACCTCTTGGTGCTGATCCCTGCCAGCGGGCAGCGAGATCAAGGCCGAATGCGGTCGATCCGCAAGACCTGGACCCAAGACATCGGCGAGAACCACCTGTGCCGCAGGCGAAACCAGGGCTCCGGGCCTGGGGGTTTCCGGGTTTCCCCCCGAGAAAGCTGGGAGATGCGCCAGGTGCAACAGCAATCGCACGGTGAAGTATCTCTTTATGCTGGGAGATGAAGCAACAGAGGTTGGAAGAGCTGGGAGATGGGGATGGAGTTCTTTTTGAAAAAGACACTTTAGGTGAGATGTTTCCTGGGGAATGGCACAGACACACAGCTAGAGTATATACTGTATACAGTATACATGCAAAATGAATTATATATAATTGTATAATTATAATGTATATAATTGTATATATATATATATATATATATGTATGCACATCTACAAATATATCAGGAGGCAAAATAGTAAGTTTTAAACAAGGCAGGGTTTTTCGCCAGATCCATCAACTTCATCCCAAGTCTTTTTGGCCGGACTTGGCAACCAGGAAGATCCAATTGAAGATGTGGTGGTGCTGCCAAGGTGGGCCTGGTTGAAACTGAACTGGCCACCCCTACCTTTTAAGCGCACGTCTCGCACATGTCATCGTTTCCATGACGGCCTCGGCGATCTGGCCTGTGGTTGATCGAGGTTGTAAACCCAGTAAACGTAGTAAAGCTCCGATTGGGAAATGGTTACTGTATATATATATATAGTAATCCACCATAAGTCAGCCAAGTCTGGAGAAAGTGGGCACCCAAGTCTGGAAAACCCGTGGGGATGGTTTACGGTTTTGACTGTGACCTTCTCCATCGTAGGTGCAGCAGTGCGTATGAACGCCTGGCACAGAAGGTGAAAAGAAGCATTCACTATGCTTCTTGGCAGTGACCATCTGGTAACTTCGGGTGTGAGACTTGTATGATGATTTAGTCCGATTTAGATCACTTCAAGAGCCAATGACCACGAAATAAGGATGCTGATTGGGTCACCAGTCGTTTTTTAAGTTCCTTTGGGTATTCTCCAGCATTGGAGTTTTTCCAACATCCAAGCCGAGGCTGTTCAGCATTACAGCTTCAACCTCCTGCTGAAAGCTGACTCTTGACATTGATAGCATCGGTTTGCTTTGGACCCTTGAACAGCAAAATCAGCTCGCATCTTTTTTAAAAGCTACAGCCTTATAACCTTATACATATCATTTGCATTTTTTCAGGTTTCAACAGTTCAAAAGAATGCAACTTTTTCCCAACCCTTTATGATTCTGTCCTCGGAACTATCTTTTCCAACTTCTTTTGAAGTGTGATTTCTTCCCCCAAAGTGAGATGCATCTGGCGCAGTTGGACACGATGAGGACACAGATTCTTGGATCTTCCTGGATCGATTGCTTCAATTCGCGGAAGATCATCAGCTCTTTGACCCCAGGTGCTGATGGACTGATGGACATCATTATGTGTAATCAATGTCATCAATATCTGTATCCAACAAACTCGGATAGTCATGGATTCTAGTCATGGATTGTTATCCACTGATGTCACTGATCCATATTATCCATGTGTATCCAACATCGTATCACCTCACAGGCGCAGCGCCCAAGCGGGAGAAGTCCGACGAAAGGGGCGACCACAAGGGGCTGGTCGGAATCCGGATGGTGCTCCTTAGCAGCGTTTCATTGCCCAACAAGAAACATGGATCTTCCAGGAAGTCAAGTTGATGATGAATTATGTTCCCTGTTATATAGTGGAACTTTGTTAAAGGATTCAACAGAAGAGCGGAGAAAATTGCAGGATTCTGCCTTGGTGGCCAGGTTTTCACCGAGTTGACCGGGCAAGAGACCTATCCAGTCTATAGCCCTGGCTGTGGATATCTCCTGACCCGCAACTTATGCGACTCAGTGGCAATTCCAAAGTCCAACATGAGTGGTTGCGGCAGCACAGCATCGCATTTTAGTGAATTTTTGGGACCTTGACTTGTTGTGTTTTTCTGACCTGGGCATCTCATGAAAGGACACTGATTCAGGCCGAGACGTGGGCAGCGGTCAAAATTCCAGACCTTGCAACCCACAATCTGACCACCCCGTGTGTTGTTTTGTGGATCTCTTCCCAAGTGTGATTTTTATTTATCCTACTTTTGCCGTTTTTTCATCGCTTCTCCTAAATTGTTTGGGTCTTGTAGCCCATCCGATTTCAATCCTGGTACCAGCTCCAAAGATCAGCACCAGAGTCTGAGGTAACTATATCAGTCTCTTAGCGGAGGCTGGGGAAAGGGATGGCAAAAAGCACCGTTTTTTGCTCCAGGACCTCCGAAGATGTGGCTCCGTTGATACCCTCTGGTAATTTAACGGTTTGCTATTGAAAATGACCATTGAAATAGTGGATTTTCCCATTAAAAATGGTGATTTTCCATAGCTATGTTAAATTACCAGAGGGTACCCCAACTGCGAGTCATATCCGGATTGCTTCTCTCAGGATGGGGTTGAGTCCGATAGCAGCTCGGAGGCCGGGACCTGGCACAGATTCCCCCCAAACACTTACCATTTTGGGGATTATAAATTATAAATGATTATAAATGGCAACCATAAGGGCTATGATTATTTGGGGGATTAGTCATAGCCCTTTTTTTTGGCTAAGCACTACTGTTCTGCTTATGACTCTTATGACCGCATGAGAAAATGCGGAGAAAGCCACATTCTTTGGACCAGATGTGTATCTACCTGGCTACCTTTCAGCTGTGTCACCGTTTCTGGGTGTCGATGGTCAGTTAGGCATCGCTTCCGTCCTTGCAAGACTTGCCACAAGAAGACGTCTCTGTGGCTTGTTTCGAAAGGATGGGATGGAGAATCGTCGTTGCTGTATAAAATTGGATGACTTTCTAAAAATTTCCCCAATGGAAGCAAAAAGGTTGGGAGTCACAACTAGTTGGACATAGCGATTGTTGGTTCTATGTTCGATTTCAGCAGTTTGTGGGGTCAAAATTCCAGCCACTCAATAAGACCAGCTGGTCCTCGTCTGAGGTCGGCTTCTGGCTGGAGGCTCCCTTCTGCGACCACCAGTGGCATGTTGTGAGGAACTGGATAGGGATGCCTCCCACCTTTGGCCTATCCAGTTATTAATCTCAAAAAACCGCTCCAGTGAGCCATGAGCCTTGCTTTTTCGAAGCGTCAAACCAGGAGTACACTGTGGGAAAGGCATATTTTTTTCTTTTGTGTTCATTCGGATTTGTCTGAAAATAGGGTACTCCAAATTTGAGGGTGAATCATACTTATCCTTATGGATTCAATGGAGATGTTGGGGGTATGGCTCATTTTAAGAGATGACATTTACTTCAAGCCTTCAAGTCCGTTTGCGGCCAGTTTCACCCCAGTTTCAGGCGGTAGAGCATGAGCACATCAGCATGCCGCTGTCCATCATGGGCGATGCTTGCAGACGCCCGGTAACCAAACAAGGTCTACCTCTTTGACCTCCAAACCATGGGTAAGTTGCTTCATAGCCGATGGGCCGATGGGTTGAAAAGGTCTAGCAACCCGGTTGGGTTTTGAGAATATGGTACACCCAAAATCCACAGGTTGATCATCATTTTCACTATTCAAATAGACATAATTAGGGGGTATACGGTATACCACCATTTTCAGGCGCACCCCAGTTGGGTGAAAAGCTCAGCAAACTTACACCTAGGGGAGGCCGACCGCAGGCATGCTTGGGATCTTGGGGATTGGAAATGACTGTCCTGCTGCCGTGCCTGCCGTGCCTACAGGTTGCAGGGAACAACGGGCTTTTGTTTGCTCCTAAAGTAGATACACAATGATACACAAGTCTCCTTTTCCTTCTTGAGATTGACTCCTGATTTCTCCTGATTTCTCCTGATTTCTCCTGATTTCTCCTGCCCGTGGACAGAAATTTCATGAACATGTGAAAGGCCAGAGTTGGTCAACGAAAGTAGAGCAACGGAAGAAACCGCTGGAAAAGACATGAAAAGACAACTTTGAGAGGTTGATGTGCATTGAATTTGCCGTTTCATGCTGGTTCCATGTCTGGACAATGAGATTTTTGCTCCTGCCCCAAGGAAGGCCGACGCAGTCCATGGTTCTGGATCATTACGTCTCCGAGGACCATGTCCGCCTGGTGGTAATGGACTCTACTGCAAATGCTCATGATAGGTGGAACATCCAAAGTTGACTGTGGCCAGACCCAAAAAGGTTGGTTTAGTTCAAACAATTGCAGACTTTGTAGGCCCACTCCCTTTTTTTGGCTATTGGTACCCATCACCCCACTGTGGCAGGAGGAAATGCGTCGACGTTGGCAGAATTTGCAGCGCACTGGGGATCCATGTGAGGCCCCGTTGGCGTCAACTAGTTTGTGCCCCCAGCCGTGCAGTTTGCTCCATCAATCTATCTCGTTTCTTTTCACAGTCTTGTTTTGATAAGATCAACATTCGCCTGTCGAAGATGGGTGGCGGACAACAAGTTTCCACAATCCAGGAGTTCAATCTTTTCAGCGCAAATGTGGAAGAGATCACAAGCAGAATAAGCAATATAAGTTCAGGTGGTGGTGAAGTGTCGCCAGTACAAACCACATCAGTGATTGTGGACGTGGCAATCCCGGTTCAAGTTGAGACACGGTGAACCTCCCATCCAAACTTAGATGTCCCAGAACACATGGCACGCTCAATGCCCTCTCAAATCGTTATTGGGATATCATCATGCTGGAGTAGATAGAATATGGATAGTGTTTCGAAACATATTCCCAATTTAGTGAGTTTTTTTTGAAATTTCCACATTCTATCTACTCCAGCATGACTACAAATAAGTAAACAATATCTTGACGCACCACTCATTGATGTCCTTCCTGTTGGTTAACGGAGGGGGGAACAGCTCATTTTCACCAGCAATCTACAGACTCCAATCGATGGTACATTCTATGCCACACCTATTTCCTGGGACCCCTTTGCCCTGCCACCTGGGACAGGCAGACGACGATGGATGGTGACCGGTGACGAATGCGAAGAAAAGAGCGGCAGTGGCAGGGCAGGACAGGTTGAATGTTCGAGGAAGGAGACGCATTACGATCTATCAACATCTATCAATTATGGAGTAGGTGACCAGCACTTAGAATGCGATTTCAACACATATATGGTTCTCTTAGATGGATCCTCAGAGCAAAAAGTAAGTTTGCTCTTAGAATCGGAAAATAATTTTAAGTGCAACATTTGGACCATGCACTTAAAATATGGATAAGTAGAGCTAAACATATGTTATTCTTTCTTTGATTTTCGCATCTATGCTCATTGAATTCTGATAGTATTACAATATCTAGAATGTCAATCGAGCTTTGCTGCTGCTGTTGCCGTTGCTGTTTCTGCCGCGGGTGATGAGGAGTCATAGATTGAGCCTCCAGCCCTGGACAGGTGTGGAAGATGCAGACAGTCGCTTCCTCAGGGGTCAAACTGACTATATACGTGAAATCAAGACCAAATGGAGGTGACAATGGGATATATCGGAAAGATCGGAAAGTGCATTTTTACACGGAAAATGATGACTAACCTTCAAATTTGGGGTACCCTATCTTCAGACGAAACCAAATCTTTGATCCCTTCAGCCACCGCCTTGTTTATTGAACAATTTGACACTCTGATCGTCAACCATCTTCAGCCGAAGCGTGAGGGATGTGAGGCAAAGTTTGGTGTAAATTCTGATGAAGCAATCTCATCATCATCATCATCATCATCATGATCATGGGAGCCATCCTTATTTTCGATTTGTATGACCGGTGCCTGGATCGTGTCGGGATCAGACGATATGTAGTGATCTGGGTGAGGGGTATCAAATGCCACCGTAGTGAACATCGCGGGGTAACACAAAATCTGAGTGATAGGTCTGCGATGTTGACGTACCTGTCTTCCAGATATGAGTTTTGGCCCTGGCCCATATTTTTGCGCGGATGGTTGACTGGGCGGTTTCTGGTATTTGCCGATTTCTGCTGTTCGTCCCTTTCTTCCCACGTTCGAGGATTGTTTCGGCTTGGAGTTCGATACCAGCAACTCACTGCGACTTGGACATGAACTGATCCGGCGATGAAGCCAGCGGTCCATTGGGACTGGTGCAAGGAACAATCGGAAACTCTAGAGGACGCCATGTCTTTTTCCTTCAAAAAACTATAATTACATACATTATATACAGTATATACAAATAACATACATCAATTATCGTCTTGTTTGCAAACTTTCTCTCCGCGAAATGGTGCCAAGCTTCAGCGCTTCAGCCAGGGTGCCAGTGATCTCCCACGTGGCCGATGGTGGGCAAGCCTCCAAGTGGAATCAACGCGCGGAGGCGTCGAGGACGAGCCGGGGCCGGAAAGTTGGGACTTGGAACATTTGGAACCGCCAAAAAAATTGGAATTTAGCCAATTTAGCCATCCAGGCAGCCATCCTAACTTAGGGATTTAGCCAAACATGTCATCCAAAAATGGGGGATTTAGCATGATTTATTTATCGAACATAGGGAGTTAACCATGAGACGGGAGGAATTCGTTGATGCGTTGACTTCTCAAAATTGGCTATGGCTCAAAATTCGGGTAGCAATGGACACACATTGGCTCGTCACAAAAATGACATTCAACCATCCTATTTGCCAAGGAATTTGTGTCATAGCTATGGGAAAACTAGTTCAAATCAGACTTAGTAAGGAACTGTGTATCTAACATATATCCATATACCAACATGAGAGCATATGCAAAAATAATATATTATTTAAGGGCTGCCGCCCCTGCCGCCGACCCCGGAGAAAAAAAAGAGGTTTGCGCTGTGTTTTCACACAGCTCAAGTTGGTGGCTTTTCCATAGCCATGATACGAGAGGAGAGATA